>RCUJ01000063.1_pt1 | contig 56127 bp, 47 predicted proteins | sample 2166321 | NCBI WGS metagenome assembly RCUJ01 (sample SAMN09932808, study PRJNA488358) | compost metagenome | feature: garden; material: soil; isolation source: compost soil in an enriched community after 118 h of incubation | place: Germany: Experimental Botanical Garden Goettingen | collected... | reverse complement strand
TGATTAAAGGCAAATCAGGGAATTTGTTTTGCAATTCGATTGCAATTTGCCATTCCGGAATGTTTCTGTATTTTGTTTTTTCGTAAGTAGAGAAACCTCTGTGTATCACACCCAGTTTTTCGATACCTGCCATGTATAAACGCTCTACTCCTCCTAACCATAAAGACAAATCAGGATTTACAGGGTTTTTAACCAATACAATTTTTTTAGTTCCAGCTAAAGCATCTGCAATTTCTTGCATAGCAAAAGGGTTAACAGTTGTTCTGGCACCAATCCACAATACATCGATATCATATTCCAAAGCTAATTTCACGTGAGCTGCATTAGCCACTTCCGTACCCATTAGCAATCCTGTTTCTTCTTTTGCTTTTTTCAACCATTTCAAACCTATTTCTCCAACTCCTTCAAATCCTCCCGGACGAGTTCTAGGTTTCCATATTCCAGCTCTAAAAACATTTACATCTGAATCTTTCAATTCATGAGCTATTTTCAATACTTGTTCTTCTGTTTCAGCACTACAAGGTCCTGCGATCACAAATGGATGAGTCAAATTGAATTCATTCAACCAATTTCTCATTTCTTTCTTGTTTTCCATCTTTTCTAGTTTTTTATTATTTTATTGTGTGTTGTTCTTCTTTTCAAAACTGTTTTTCGTAGACTGCGCCTGGGTAGTCTCTCGACTCCGCTCGAGATGACATAGTACGACAACCTATTTTTTTATATTTATTCCGTTTAATATTTCTTTGATTTTATTTACGCTTTGCATTTCATTGTAAATCGCATCGTAATCTTCGTTTTCTAACAATTCCTTAAATTTTGATAAATTCGAAATATATTCGTCCAATGTCTTTACCACTTGCTTCCTATTTTGCTTAAAAATAGGCGTCCACATGGCTGGAGAACTTTTGGCTAAACGAACTGTACTTTCAAATCCTGAACCGGCCATATCAAAAATATCCTGTTCGTCTTTCTCTTTATTGATAACCGTTTTCCCCAACATGAAGGCACTTATATGTGACAAATGCGATACATAAGCAATGTGTTTGTCATGTGATTTTGGATCCATGTAGCGAATTCTCATTCCCATTGTCGTAAAAAGTTGCAAGGCTTTTTCCTGTAATTTGAAAGTGGTTTTTTCCACCTCGCAAATAATATTCGTTTTACCTTTAAACAGTCCTTTTATTGCTGCCGAAGGCCCTGAAAATTCGGTTCCCGCAATAGGATGTGTAGCTATAAAGTTTCTTCTTTTCGGATGATTCACCACTGCTTCACAAATAGGTGTTTTAGTTGATCCCACTTCAAAAACAATCGTAGTATCACCAATTACATCCAATACTTTTGGCAAAACAATCAAGGCTACATCTACTGGAACTGAAACAATTACAAAATCCGCATCGGCCAAATCATCAAAATTCGCGCCAGCATCAACAACACCTAAAGTGATTGCTTCCTGCAAATGACTTTCGTTAGAGTCAATTCCATAAATTTTGGCTTCAGGGTATAGTGTTTTGATGTCTAATGCCATCGAACCTCCTATCAATCCAATTCCTATTACGTATATATTCATTTTGTTTAAAAGTTATTGGTTATTGGTTGTTGGTTGTTGGATTGGACTATCAACCAACAACCGTCAACTATCAACTAAATCTATTTATTGCTTCTTGCACTTTTTCTTCTTTTACACAAAGTGCAAATCGAATGTAACCTTCTCCATTACTGCCAAAAATAGTTCCCGGTGTAATAAAAATATGTTTGTCATATAATATCTCATCAATGAACTTTTCGGCTGATGTTATTCCTTCCGGCAATTTGGCCCAAACAAATAACCCAACTCCTTCTTTATATACTTTACATCCTAATTTTTCGGCTAACTGCTCCGTAAGGATTCTTCTTTTCTTGTACACTGCATTCATGGAATCAAACCATGATTGCTCACTTTTCAAAGCTTCGATTGCTCCTTTTTGAATTCCGAAAAACATTCCGCTATCCATGTTGCTTTTCACTTTCAATACGGCATCAATACAGGCTGCATTCCCTAAAACCATTCCAACTCTCCATCCTGCCATGTTGAAAGTTTTACTTAAAGAATTCAATTCCAAAGCCACTTCTTTCGCTCCTTCTACCTGCAACAAGCTCATCGGATTGTCATTCAAAACAAAACTATACGGATTGTCATTGACTAATAAGATGCTATGTTTTTTGGCGAAAGCCACTAATTTATCAAACAACTGCAAACTTCCTCTTGCTCCTGTAGGCATATGAGGATAACCAATCCACATGATTTTTACTTTTGATAAATCCAGTTTTTCCAAAGCTTCAAAATCCGGCTCCCAGTTATTCACTTCTTTTAAGTCGTAATAAACAGGCACTGCTCCCACTAAATTCGTCACCGAAGTATAGGTTGGATATCCTGGATTTGGAATCAAAACATGGTCTCCTTCATTTAGAAAAGCCAATGAGATATGCATAATTCCTTCTTTGGAACCCATCAAAGGCAAAATCTCAGTATTCGGATTTAACGCTACCTTGAAATTGTTTTGATAAAAATCTGCCATTCCTTTTCTCAATTCCGGTAACCCTTGGTAACTTTGGTATTGATGTGCATTTTCATCCTGCATTGCCAAAACCATCGCATCGATAACCGCCTGTGAAGGTTTCAAATCCGGGCTTCCAATTCCCATATTAATAATTGGTTTCCCCTCAGAAGCCAGTTGTCTAACCTCTCTTAGTTTTGATGAAAAATAGTATTCTTCAATTATATCCAGACGTTTCGCTGTTGTAATCATTTTTTATATTTTAAATTCTTTCGACTTTATGACTTTCAACCTTATGGCTAATTAAGGCTTGGTGTTTTTATATTCTCCTAATACTTTAAAATATTCAGCCATAATTGTCAATAATGCTTTTGCCTTAGCATAATCTTCATATTTTTCGAAAGTAGCATCCACAAAAAACGAATATTTCCAAGGTGTTTCAATCTTAGGCAAGGACTGAATTTTTGTCAAATTCAACTTGCAATCACTCATCACATTTAAAACCGCCGCTAAACTCCCGCGTTTGTGATCCAATTCAAATTTGATAGAGGCTCTGTTAATTTCATCTTTCGATACAAAATTTTCTTCTCTGTTGATAATAACAAAACGGGTCATGTTATTATTAATCGTTTGAATTTCTGGAGCCAAAATTTCTAAATCATACATTTCAGAAGCCGTTTTACTGGCAATTGCAGCAATTCCTGTCAATTGTTTTTCATGAATTCTTCTGGCTGTTTCAGCGGTATCTTTATCTTCAACTAATTTAATATTTGGATATTTCTTCAAGAACTCCATACATTGCAATAAAGCCATCGGATGAGAATGCACCTCCAAAATATCTTCAATTTTCTGACCTTTCAAAGCCATTAAATTTTGATGAATATCCAAATAGTGCTCTCCAACAATGTGTAAATTATTCTTATCAATCAAAGCGTAATTAGGGATAATTGGACCTGCTATAGAATTTTCGATAGCCATAACCGCCTGGTCTGATTTACCCGACAGCAAACTATCCACTAATTCTTCAAAGGACAAACATTCGTCTACTTCTACATTCTGATAGTAGTATTCCTGTGCCACCTGATGATGGAAAGATCCTTTTATACCTTGTATTGCAATTTTCGTTCTCATTTATTCAAAAAAAAATCCTGATTTTCATCAGGATTGTATATTAGTTTTATTTGTTTCTTGTTTTTCAAATAACCATAGCACAATCCCTTACTTCCTAAAGAAGAAATAAAAAGTGTTGCTAAAATAAAAACGGTTATTAGACATTGTATTCTCTGTTTTTTAATAAATTCTTTGCAAATGTAGGACATATTTCAAATCAACACAAAAAAAAATATGTTTTTATATAACAAAAAAAGAATTCTTTGTGAAAACCACTTTTTTTTATATAATACACAAAAAAGCACTCTTTGAAAAGCTATTTTTTATTGATTTAAAAGCCACTTTTTACTAAAAACTAATTCCGATTTAGCTTTTTTACCCTGGTTGGTGTATCTTCTCCATTAATAATTGACCAAGAGCTGATTGCAATTGCCTTTACGATTTCGGTCATATTATCTAAATCCAAGGTAGAAACCTCATCACTTAATTTGTGATAATTGGGCTCCACATCCATCTTTGAAGTCGAGATCGTATGAGCCGGAACGCCCAAAAATGCTAATCTTGCATTGTCCGAACGATAAAAAAGTCGTTCACTTGGATACGGATCCGGATTAAAATTGAAATTGGTTCCTTTTAGATTTTTTTGCAAAATCACTCCAAAATCAGATTTTTCAAAACCCGTGATGTAAGCCGAATTTTTACCCCACTTGCTTTCCGTACCAATCATTTCAATGTTGAACATCGCCACCACTTTATCCGGATTCATACTTTCTGTAAAAAAAGCCGAACCGTAACCCCCAATTTCTTCTCCGGTAAAAGCCACGAATATAATCGTTCTTTCATTTTGGCCCAATTCTTTAAAATACTTTGCTAAAGCAATTACTGCGGTAGTTCCAGATGCATCGTCATTAGCACCATTATAAACTCTGTCTTCCCCACTGCTTTCAATTCCTAAATGATCATAATGAGCAGAAAAAATCACATACTCATCGGATTTGGATTTTCCCGGAAGGATCCCAATAACGTTGTTTGCGTTTTTTCCCTTAACAACAAATTCCTGACGATAGGTTTTTAAATCCTTATAATGACCAAGCCCAATTCCTTTAAACTCTTTCTCAATAAAATTGGAAGCCAAATCAATCCCCGGCGTAAACGTAGCTCTCCCCTGCATTTCATCAGAAGCCAATTTTGTTTCAATTCGTACAACCTCCTGCTGCAGAATCATTGGTTTTTCCTGCGCCTGAACGAAAAACCCAAGCAAGAAAAACATCAAAACACCTTTATTTCTCATACACGATTTAATTTTAAGTCATTCTTACAATTGCAAATACTATTATCTTTTTATTCTAAACAGATCATTTAAGAGACGCTGCTATCCATTTTTTTCCTTCTGAAATTCTTGTCACCAACATGGCCGAAACCAAATCACCATTAGCATTTAATAAAGTAGCTATCGGATCTACCAAAGTTCCAATAATCATCGCAGCAGGTAAAGCCTGTTCCATCGGAAATCCATAAACGGTTATTGCCAAAATTTCGCCGATATAACCTCCATTTGGAATACCACCTTCTACGACCGAAACGACTACCGTAATTCCGATTGCCATTAGCAAGGTAGAAGGATCTGTGAAATCTTTACCAAACATAGCAAAAATTACGGCTATTTTTATAATAGACGACATACTGGAACCGTCTTTATGCAGAGGAGCTCCCAACGGAATGACTACATTTCGGATATGATTTGGAATATTCATTTTTTCTGCCGCTTCCAGATTAGCCGGTATTGTAGCAATACTGCTGCAGGTTCCCAATGCTGTCAATGCGGGCGTAATATTGTTTTTCCAGAACACACTTAAACCTGTTTTTCCCCCAGCCATAAAAGCATACAAACTAAAAAATACAATAAAGTAAAAACTGCAAGTTGCGTAATAAAGACCTAATGGTTTTGCATAAGCCCCAAATAGTTGCGGGCCAAAGATCCCTACCTGATAGGCAAAATAAGCACCTAAACCAACAGGAGCTGTTTTCATGATAATATGAAGCAATTGTTTCATCACTTCATTTCCTGAATTTAAAAAACTTCTAAATTCTTTTCCTTTTTCACCCGAACGCAAACAGGCAAATCCAATCAAAAAGGAGAATACTATCAGGGCGAGCATATTTTTTCGGGACAGTAACTCAAAAAAATCATTAGCCGTAAACAATTGGGTGATTTGAGAACCAGGACCACTTTCTTGAATCGTCTCCAAAGGGATTTTGGAAATAATAATATCTTGATGAACAGGAAAAAGCAAAACAGCCACAATCATCAAAATTGCTGAAACAATGACCGTCCCTAAAAAAACGCCAATTACAATTCCAAACAGTTTTCCCAGTTTTTCGGTCTTTTCCAAACTGGCAATCGAAGATGAAATGGTGAAGAAAACTAACGGAATAATAGCCGTAAAGAGTAAATTCAAGAAAATATCCCCCAGCGGTTTTATCACCTCCACTCCTTTACCAAACACTAAACCCAATACACTTCCGGCTAAAATCCCACCCAACAGCAATAAAATACTGCTATAGTTTTTCAAAAAACCAGATGAATACCCCTTCTTAGAATTCATATCATTAAAAGTTTACCGTAAATATATAAATCTATAAGAGAATGGCATCACCCATTTGCAAAGTTTAAAACTTCAAGAAAGGTCTTTTGAGGCATTGTGAGATAAAAAACAATAAATTATTGCTTTTTCTGTTTACTTTTGCAACAAATAAAATTCCATGTCAATAGAAGTAAATAACATCTCCAAAAGCTATGGTGCCCAAAAGGCATTAGACAATATCTCATTCTCTATCAACAAAGGGGAAATCGTTGGTTTTTTAGGCCCAAATGGAGCCGGGAAATCGACTTTAATGAAAATATTGACCACTTACATCAATGCTGATGAAGGGACAGCAATAGTGAATGGACACAATGTAAACACGGATCCTAAAGCCGTTCAACTTTCTATTGGTTATTTACCGGAACACAATCCGTTGTACCTGGATTTGTATGTGAGAGAATATTTGGCTTTTAATGCCGATGTATACAAAGTAGCCAAATCCCGAATCGAAGAAGTAATTCAATTGACCGGTTTAAGTAATGAAAGTCATAAAAAAATAGGGCAATTATCTAAAGGCTACCGTCAACGTGTGGGATTAGCCAATGCTTTATTACACAATCCTGATGTTTTGATTCTGGATGAACCTACTACCGGTTTGGACCCAAATCAATTGATTGAAATTCGTAATGTGATTAAAAATGTGGGAAAAGACAAAACTGTTTTCCTTTCTACCCATATTATGCAGGAAGTAGAAGCCATTTGCGACCGCGTTATTATTATCAACAACGGTAAAATTGTTACCGATAAAAAACTGGATAATTTAATTACTGAAGGAAAAGAACAAATTATTGAAGTTGAATTTGACAATACAGTCGAAGAGCAACTGATTGCCAAAATCGAGAATATTTCTTCTTATAAAAATACGCATGACAAAATTTGGGAGTTAACGTTTACAACCGACAAAGATATGCGACCGGCAGTTTTTGATTTTGCGAATGCCAATAATTTGAAAACTTTACAATTAAATCAGAAAAATAAAAATTTAGAGACTGTATTCAGGGAGATTACAAAGTAAAGAAGCCATTTTCATTCGCAGTTTATCAAAAAAACAAACCCGTTTAAATCCATTTTAAACGGGTTTGTTTTTTATTTAAAAAGAGCTAAACGAAATGATTGTTGCTATTAAATTTTACTCAATCCCCAACTCCAAAACACTTTCCTTCATTTCCTCGATTGCAATCTGAATATCCAATTCAGTAGTTCTCCAATTGACAAACGAAGCACGAATTCCTTTTCTGTTTTGATAAACAGTTGGCGTCATGAACACTTTGCCTTTGTCATTAAGATGTGTCAAAAATAAACTCACTTTTTCCTGATTATGGTCTCCCGTCAAAGTAAAACACACATTATTGAGACGAGTTGGCGCCAGTAATTCGAAATTTTTATTTTGATTAATGAATTCATCAAATCGCAATGCCATAGCAACACTGTTTTCTATAACATCCTGAAAACCTTGCTTCCCATACGCCAATAGTGAAAACCAAACGGGTAAGGCTTTTAAACGACGGGAGTTTTCCGGCAAGAAATTGAGATAACTGAAATTCTCCAAAGGATCTCCTAAATAAGGTGCATTTGAATTTTGAAAGGTTTCAATTTGTAGGTTTTTATGTTGTTCTTTTACCAAATAAAAAGCACTTTCATAAGGTACATTCAGCCATTTATGACAATCAATTGTAATACTGTCGGCATGTTCCCAGCCGCTTACCAGATGTTTGTATTTTGGAGAACAAGCAGCAAAACCACCGAAAGCCCCATCTATATGCCACCAAAAATTGTATTTTTCCTTCAGTTTAGTTATTGCATTGAAATCATCAAAATCAGCCGTATTTACAGTCCCGGCACTAGAAATCAGAATAAATGGTTTTCCGTTTAAGCTTTCAATATTTTTCTCTAAATCGGCAATATCAATCGCTTCATGATTTCCTTCAATAGTATTTATTTTAGTGAAATTTTGACTTCCAATCCCTAGCATTGCCAAAGATTTTACAGACGACGAATGTGGGGTGGCTGTAAGAATCGTAATAGGTTCTGAAATTCCGTTTTTGGCAAAATCTTTCCCTGACTGATTTCCGAACCATTGTCTGGCTACAGCCAAGCAGGTAAAATTCGACATTGTTGCGCCTGTCACAAATCCGCCCAAAAATGACTTTGGCAAGTCCAATAATTGCAACAATAAATTTATGGTTTCTATTTCTATCAAAGCAGAAACGCCTCCTTGCGCTTTTGTGGCCTGTGCATTTGGATCATAAATAGTAGTCAGCCAATCGCCGACTATAGAAGCTGGCGTTGCACCTCCTGTTACAAATCCCCAATATCTAGGGCCAGCTTGCGAAACCATTAAAGGTGCTAGGCGTTGATTGAATTCTTCTAAAGCAGATAAAGTTCCCAAACCAGAATCATTTAGATTTCTGTCTGTTGTGATAGATTTCTGGGTTGAAGTGGGAACGCTATCAATCGAATGTAAAAAATCAATTCCTTGTTGTTTCACTTGTTCAAGGATATTTTCTATGTCTTTCAGGTCTTGTTGAAGTATTGGATTCATTTTGGTTTGGATTTTTTATATAAAAAAAGGGCTGAAGAATCAGCCCTTTTAAATGTTATATCAATTAAAAAACTTGACTCGCTATTTGTCGTATATTTTCAGATTTACCCATAGAATAATAATGCAAAACGGGAACACCCGCTGCCTTCAATTCTAATGATTGCTGGATTGCCCATTCGATACCTACTTGTCTGATGTCTGTATTACTTTTGCATTGATCTACAGCATGAATTAAATCTTCAGGCAAATCGATACGGAAAATTTGCGGCAATATTTGTAAATGTCGTTGCACTGCAATTGGTTTGATACCAGGAATAATAGGAATTGTAATTCCGATTTCTCTAGCTTTGGCAACAAATTCAAAGTATTTTGCATTGTCAAAAAACATTTGCGTTACTACATAATCCGCACCGGCATCTACTTTTTCTTTCAGCCTTTTTAAATCGGATTGTAAAGAAGGAGATTCCAAGTGTTTTTCTGGATAACCCGCAACACCAATACAAAAATCAGCTTTATTATCCTTGTCCATCACATCATGCAGGTATTTCCCTTGATTAAGATGATTGATTTGTCTCACTAAATCCACTGCAAAACGATTCCCTCCATCTTTTGGAATGAAATATTGTTCGTCTTTCATAGCGTCACCTCGTAGCGCCATAATATTATTTATTCCTAAATAATGACAATCAACCAACATATACTCTGTTTCCTCTTTTGTAAAACCACCACAAAGCAAGTGTGGCACAGTGTCTACATTATATTTGTGTTTTATGGAAGCGCAAATACCCAAAGTACCAGGACGCATTCTGGTTAATTTCTTATCTAATAATCCGTTCCCTTTATCTACATAAATATACTCTTCGCGAGAAGTAGTAACATCAATAAATGGCGGTTTGAACTCCATCAACGGATCAATATTATCATATAATTCTTGTATGCTTTTGCCTTTTTGTGGCGGTATAATTTCAAAAGAGAATAATGTTTCTCCTTTGGCTTTTTCTATATGTTCTGTTACTTTCATCTTTTATTAGTTTGAAGTTTAAAGTTTAAGGTTTAAGGTTCTCTCGAACAACTTTAAACTTTAAACTTTAAACATTTTTTTAATCTGCTATATTTGGATTCAACCATTTCATTGCTGCCTCTGTTGAAATACTTCTTCGTTTGGCATAATCAACTACCTGATCTTCTTTTATTTTTCCAAGTCCGAAATACTTACTTTCCGGATTTCCAAAATAATAGCCTGAAACTGAAGAAGCCGGCCACATTGCCATACTTTCGGTCAAGGTCACTCCTATTTCTTCTGCCACATTCAGTAATTTCCAAATTGTCGGTTTTTCTAAATGGTCAGGGCAAGCCGGATAACCCGGAGCTGGACGAATTCCTTTGTACACCTCATCAATCATCGCCTCATTGCTTAAATTCTCATCGGCAGCATAACCCCAAATTTCTTTACGTATCTTTTCGTGCAAATATTCGGCAAAAGCTTCTGCAAAACGGTCCGCCAATGCTTTGACCATAATCGAATTATAATCGTCTAAATTCTTTTCGAACTCAGCTGCCCATTCATCGACACCAAAACCGGTAGTTACACAGAATGCTCCCATATAATCTGTTTTCCCGCTCTCTTTTGGAGCAATAAAATCAGCCAACGCTATATTTGGTGCGCCTTTTGTTTTTTGCGACTGCTGACGAAGCGTTAAGAATTTCTCTAATACATTTCCGCTTTCATCGCGTAATTCAATATCGTCATCATTCACTTGATTCGCAGGAAAAATTCCATAGATTCCTTTGGCTGTCAGTTTCTTCTCTTTCAAGATTACTTCTAACATTTCCTGTGCATCCTTGAAAACAGACTGTGCTTGTTCGCCAACCACATCATCGGTTAAGATTGCCGGATATTTCCCAAACAATTCCCATGTTCTGAAAAATGGCGTCCAGTCTATATACGGAACCAAGACATCCAAATCTACTTCGATTGTTTTTGTTCCAATGAAATTTGGCTTCACCGGATTAAAATTCTCCCAGTCTAATTTTAATTTGTTAACACGAGCTTGCTCAATAGTCAGGAAATTTTTATCGCGTGAACGGTTTAAAAAAGTTTCACGGAAAGCATCATATTCTGCCCTGATTTCACTCGCATATATTTTTTTATCACTATTCAATAAACTTCCGGCAACAGTAACTGCTCTGGAAGCGTCATTTACGTGAATTACTGTTTCTCTGTACTGAGGCGCAATTTTCACGGCAGTATGTGCGCGTGAGGTTGTTGCACCGCCAATCATGATTGGAATTTTTATGTCCAGTTTGTCTAATTCTTTGGCCAAATACACCATTTCGTCAAGCGAAGGTGTAATCAATCCGCTTAATCCGATAATATCTACCTTGTGTTCGATCGCGGCTGCAATAATTTTCTCGGGAGCAACCATCACACCTAAATCAACTATTTCGTAGTTATTACACGCCAAAACCACAGCCACAATATTTTTCCCGATATCGTGAACATCCCCTTTTACGGTCGCCATTAAAATCTTACCGGCACTTTGGGAGGTTCCGTCTTTTTCTGCTTCAATAAACGGTAATAAATAGGCTACTGCCTTTTTCATTACACGAGCCGATTTTACTACCTGAGGCAAAAACATTTTTCCGCTTCCGAATAAATCTCCAACGACATTCATTCCGGCCATCAAATTTATCTCGATTACTTCAATTGGTTTTGAAGCAGCTAATCTAGCCTCTTCAATATCCTGTTCTATAAATTCATCAACTCCTTTTACTAACGAATGCGTCAATCGTTCCTGAATTGTTCCCGAACGCCATTCCTGAATAGCTTTTTCATTGTTTTTTACATCACCTTTTACATTTTCGGCGAAGTCCAAAAGTCTTTCAGTAGCATCATCTCTTCGGTTCAGAATTACATCTTCAACATGCTCTAATAAATCTTTTGGAATTTCATCGTAAATAGAAAGCATTTCCGGGTTTACGATTCCCATTGTCATTCCGTGTTGAATGGCATGGTACAAGAAAACGGAATGCATGGCTTCACGAACGGTATCATTCCCCCTAAAAGAAAACGAAACATTACTTACCCCTCCACTGATGTGTGCGTGAGGTAAATTTTCCCTAACCCATTTCGTTCCTCTAAAGAAATCCAAGGCGTTCAAGCGGTGTTCTTCCATTCCTGTCGCAACCGGAAATATATTTAAATCGAAAATAATATCCTGTGGTGCAAAATCAACTTTATTGACTAAAATATCATACGAGCGCTTACAAATTTCGATTCGTCTTTCGTAATTATCAGCCTGTCCTACCTCATCAAATGCCATTACAATAACAGCAGCACCATAACGCTTGATTAGTTTCGCATGATGAATAAACTGCTCTTCCCCTTCTTTCAAAGAGATCGAGTTTACCACACTCTTTCCTTGCACAACCTTCAAACCTGCTTCAATTATTTCCCATTTAGAGCTATCAATCATGATAGGAACTCTGGAAATATCCGGTTCTGCAGCAATCAAATTCAGGAATTTTGTCATGGCATAAACACCATCGAGCATTCCTTCATCCATATTAATATCAATGATTTGCGCGCCTCCTTCTACTTGCTCTTTGGCAATACTGAGCGCTTCCTCGTATTTCTCTTCCTTGATTAATCGAAGGAATTTTCTAGAACCTGTTACATTCGTTCTTTCACCAACGTTAACAAATACGCTGTTGGGCGTAATGATTAAGGGCTCTAATCCCGATAATACCAAGTTTCTTCTAGTTTCTGCTTGTGCCATTTTTTAATTTTGAGTTACTAAGTTCCTATCCCGAAGCTATCGGGACTTAGGTTCTAAGTTTTTATTATTTTGTCTACGGTTCTAAAAACGGTAGCTATTTTTTTATTTTAATTTCAACTTTATTTGGGCGTGACCACAAGGGTCGGGCTATTCGCTATATCTTTTATTTCGCTATCGCTCCACAAAAGGATGTCGCTGCTATCCCTCACGCAGGACTCTGCTTACCATTGTATTTTTTTTTACCTACAACCAATGGGATAAATTCCGTTGCTACAAAATGTATCGTTCCTATGGAACTCTTATGTAGCTAGCGCGAGCGTCCCGCTCGTGCCTATTCAAAAATTATAATTCTATTCTTCAAATATCTTCAACCTAGCTTTGTTTGTAGGCACGAGCGGGACGCTCGCGCTAGCCGGGTTTATTTCAGACGCGATAAATCGCGTCTCTACGTTTACATCGTTGCTGTTGAAACTCTTGGTTTATAATCCTTAGCCACTTCGGCTATCAATCGAATATGTTCTGGTGTTGTTCCGCAACAGCCTCCGATAATGTTTACTAAATTATCATCCAAATATTCTTTTATCAACTGTTGCATTTCTTCGGCAGTTTGATCGTATTGTCCGAAAGCATTTGGTAAACCGGCATTAGGATGTGCTGAAACATTTAATGCGGTGTTCTGCGCCAAAGTTTTCAGGTACGGTTTAAGTAAATCTGCCCCTAGAGCACAATTAAACCCTACACTTAGCAAAGGAATATGTGAAACCGAAATCAAGAAAGCCTCTACAGTTTGTCCTGAAAGTGTTCTTCCTGAAGCATCCGTAATGGTTCCTGAAACCATGATTGGAATTTCGATATTTCGTTCGTCTTTAACTTCTTCGATGGCAAAAAGTGCCGCTTTAGCATTTAATGTATCAAAAATGGTTTCAACCAATAATAAATCACAACCGCCATCCATCAAAGCTTCGACCTGTTGTTTATAGGCGATACGCAAATCATCAAAAGTCACTGCTCTGTAACCCGGATCGTTTACATCCGGTGACATACTGGCCGTTCTGTTTGTCGGTCCGATTGAGCCTGCCACAAAACGGGGTTTGTCTGGATTTTTTGCTGTAAATTCATCGGCTACTTCACGGGCGATTCTTGCGGATTCATAATTCAAATCATAAACAATATCCTCAAGATGATAATCGGCCATACCGATTGTAGTACCCGAAAAAGTATTGGTTTCTATGATATCAGCTCCGGCTTCAAGATAAGCGGCATGCACATCTCGAATTGCCTGTGGCTGTGTGAGTGATAATAAATCATTATTCCCTTTTAAAGAATGAGGAAAATCCTTGAAACGTTCTCCACGGAAATCTTCTTCTGAAAAATTATATCGTTGTAACATCGTTCCCATAGCTCCATCGAGTACGAGTATGTGTTTTTTAATGGCTTCTTGAATTGTTGACATAACTTATTTTAAACCGCTAAGTCGCCAGGGCGCAAAGCTTTTGATTACTATTTTTCTATAAATTCCTAATTCTGGCTCTTTAGCCGCGACGTCCAATTGCTTTCACAATTACCTTTTATGCCGGCGTTCGGCAGGAAAGATATAGCGTACAGCGTGAAATTTTTCGGCAAAAAAATGCCAAATCATTTACTTCTGATACTGAAATGAATTCAGCACATAAAAATTGAAATGTTGTCAGGAAAAGGTTTGAGAAATACTGAGGAAGTATTCTTGTGTTATCTATCCATATATTAGATGGTAGAATGTAGCACCTTCTTTAGAAGTAAAGGGTTGCTAAGGTTTCATCGGGTCTTTCCCTCCGCCTTTCGTGATAACTTTCAATAAAAATAGGAACAGTGCAAAGTAAAGACATAGCGCCAACAATTGCAAGTATTTTTTCAAGATTCTGAGGTACTAAGCTTCTAAGTCTCTAAGTTATAATTTCGTGCCTTTATTTTACTGAATAACGAAAACAAAAAAAACTCAAACATATTACAAGTTTGAGCTTTTTTTGAAAATCTTAGCTTCTCAGCTTCTTAGTAACTCAGCAACTTAAACAATTGCTTTCACGACTGCTTTTGGAGCCTCTTTGCGAGTTCCGTCAAATCCGTCAACACCACTTACTGTCGTATATTTTAACACATATTTTTTACCTGGATTGATGATTTGGTAAGCTGCCTGACACATTATTGTGGCTTCGTGGAATCCGCAAAGGATTAATTTCAACTTCCCTGGATACGTATTTACGTCACCAATGGCGAAAATTCCCGGGATATTTGTTTGATAATCCAATGCATTATTTACTTTAATTGCATTTTTTTCAATCTCTAATCCCCAGTTACCGATAGGTCCTAATTTTGGAGTTAATCCAAAAAGCGGAACAAAATAATCAGTAGCAATGGTTCTTTGAGCCCCGTTATCGTCTTCAACAACAACAGATTCCAAACGTTCTGCGCCATTTAGACCGACTACTTCACCTGGAGTAATCATTTTTATTTTTCCGGCTGATTTTAATTCCTGCACTTTTTCTACAGAATCTAATGCGCCTCTAAATTCATTTCTTCTGTGAATCAAAGTCACTTCGGAAGCTACATTAGACAAGAAAATACTCCAGTCCAAAGCAGAATCTCCTCCTCCGGCAATAACTACTCTTTTATCTCTGAATTTTTCAGGGTTTTTGATAAAGTACTTAATTCCTTTATTTTCATAAAACTCGATGTCTTCAATAAGTGGTTTTCTTGGTTCAAAACTTCCCAATCCACCTGCAATTGCAATTACTGGCGCATGAAATTTTTTCCCTTTATTTGAAGTCACGATAAAACTTCCGTCTTCTTGTTTTTCAATGGTTTCGGCACGCTCTCCAAGAGTAAAACCTGGCTCGAACTGCTTGATTTGTTCCATTAAATTATCAACTAAATCACCAGCCAATACTTCAGGAAATCCCGGAATATCGTAGATAGGTTTTTTAGGATACAATTCGGATAGTTGTCCTCCAGCTTGTGGCAGTGCATCTAAAATATGACATTTTAGTTTTAACAATCCTGCTTCAAAAACTGCAAATAAACCTGTTGGTCCGGCTCCTATTATAAGTATGTCTGTTTTAACCATTTTTCTATTCTTTATATAATTATGATTCTTTTTCTATCCCACAGATTGTGGAGGATTTTATCTCTTTATTTTTTGGTGCGGCAAATAAACGGATGATTTTTGTTTCTACAGATGATAATTATCATCCCTTATAATCACTCTCTTTATTCTTTACGCTTTAATGTTTCGGTAATTTCATTCATTTTTTGAACTTTGTCTTCAAAATTCCCTTTCAGCGTTTTGCGATATTCGTTTAGGTTTTCAACCATTTTATTGATATCCTCCGGAATTATTTCTTCAAAAAATTCGCGTAATCTTTTGGCTGTCGTGGGTGATTTCCCATTGGTAGAAATGGCTATTTTCACATTTCCTTTGGTCACAATTCCACCCAAATAATAATCGCATAAATCTGGTGTATCGGCAATATTGCAAATCAGGTATCTTTTTCTTGATAAATCATATACCCGCTTATTCACTTTTAAATCATCGGTACAGGCAATCACCATGTGTCGCTTCTTCAGCATTTTTTTCTTGAACTTGGCTTTGGTCAATTTTACCGAAGGATGTTTTTCGGTCAAAGCTTCCAGTTCCGGCAAAAACTTTGGTGCTACCACCTCAACGTTTGCATTTGGACTGGATTTCAACATGAAAGACAATTTTTCTAAGCCTACATTTCCACCACCTACAATCAACACATTAAGGTTGTGCAGTTTCAAAAAAGCAGGATATAATTCGTTTCTTTCCATTATTGCTGATTTATTTATACCGGGTTAAAACCCAACTTTACAATTTCATTCGTTCCTACGCAACATCCGGTTAAAACCCGACGCTATAATATCATTCGTTCCTACTCAACATCGGGTTAAAACCCGACGCTACAATATTATCCGTTCCTACGGAACTCTTGTCTTACAGAATTTCTTTTGACAGAAATTCTTCGTAAAAACCTTTTAATTTATTACTTTCTTTGACCACTTCGCCAATTACAATAATGGCTGGTGAACTTAATTTGTTCTCGCCCACTACCTGTTGAATGGTATTTATTGTTCCAACACCTATTCTTTCATTTACAGTCGTTCCGTTTTGAATAATCGCAACGGGAGTTTCTCCTTTGGATTCCTTTTGAAATAAAGTAACAATTTGTGACAATTTACTCATTCCCATCAAAATTACAACAGTTGCCGATGATTGCGCTGCAAGAGCTACATCATTTGACAATTTTCTGTCGGAAGTGGTTCCTGTTATTACCCAAAAACTTTCTGAAACACCTCTTCTTGTCAAAGAAATTCCCTGATAAGCGGGAACTGCAATTGATGAAGAAATACCGGGTACTACAAATGTAGGAATTCCAAAGCTTTCTGCATATTCTATTTCTTCACTTCCTCTTCCAAAAATAAATGGATCTCCTCCTTTCAACCGGACAACGTGCCCATACGTAAGCGCATTATCCACAATCAGTTGATTGATTTGCTCTTGCGTATATTCGTGACAGTCTTTTCTTTTACCTACAAATATTCGTATTGCCTTTTTCGGGGCATGGTTCATTATCTCTTCATTGGCCAAGGCATCATACAAAACCACATTCGCTTCAGCGAGTGCTTTCACGCCTTTCAGCGTAAGCAAGTCTGGGTCACCAGGACCAGCGCCCACTAAAGTTACTTTGGGTTGTACTATTTTATGCATTAGCTAAATCTTTGGCTCTATAAGTTTCTAAATTTTCAAAAAACGAAACGGCTTCCTGAATGTATTTTTGTGCAAACGCTTCAGAAGGTTCATTCTTATTGATTTGGTATACTAAGTCTGTAAAAGTTGAATTCAACGCTATTTTATTACTTTCGATGAAAACAGTATCAAACAAACTGATAATTCCTGCGTGGTGATTCGTTTTTTGGTTTTCGGCTAACAATAAAGCTTTCGCTCCATTTACAAAACCGGCATAAGCCAAATAAATCGCATCAGACCATTTTTTATCATTAAACGCTTCTTGCGCAAAAGTCAATTTGTCTTTGGCTTCAAATAATAACGTAGCTACTAAGTCAATTACAACACCGGCGCATTCTCCAACTCCAACTGCTTTTACGTAGTTATCGGCATTTCCCCAATCAACGAAATCAGCTTCGGTCAAATTAGTTACATCAGCCAATGGTTTCAAGAATTCATAGAAATATTTTTCTCCTTTGGCATCGTAGTAATTCAAGAATGATTGTCCTTTTCCATTCGCATCAAAATCATTTAAGATTAATCGTAAGGCATCTGGTCCTCTTCGGCTTGGAATTTTGATTACTTTATCTGAAAAACGTCCTACACCATTTCCTAAATTCCCTCCACCTAATAATACCTGAAGTGCTGGAGCAACCAGTTTTCCTGCATTAATAGACATTCCTTGGAAACCTATTTCGGCCATATTGTGTTGTCCACAAGCATTCATACAACCGCTAATTTTTATTGCGATTTCCTGATTGTTATTGTATTGTGGATATTCTGTTGCCAAAACTTTTTCCAATTCTTCAGCTATACCTGTGCTGCTTGCAATTCCTAAATTACAAGTATCAGTTCCTGGACAAGCTGTAATATCTCCAACAGTATTGTATCCTAAAGTCACAAAATCCAGTTTGGCTAATTCCTGATAGAAAAATGCCAGATTTTCTTCTTTGATATTACGGATAAGAATGTTTTGTCTTAATGAAAAACGCAATTCATTGGCACCATAATTTTTAACCAAATCAGCCAATAATCTTGCTTTGTCGATATAAAAATCTCCCAAGGAAACTTTAATTCCAATAGCAACATATCCTGCTTGTTTTTGTGCAACCACATTCGATTTTTTCCAAGCTTCAAAAGCATCAACATCATCAATCGTTACGGATGGCACTTCCAATAAAGGCTCTGTAATTGGTCCTTCAAAATCAGTCGTATCTATTTCGTAGGTATGGAAAGCCAAAGCTTTTTTCTCTTCTTCAACCAACTTCATGAATTCATCACGTCCCAAGTCTTTAATCAAGAATTTCAAACGTGCTTTCAAACGTTTTGCTCTTTCTCCGTGACGGTCAAAAACCCTGATTACACCTTCGGCAGTCGGGATAATTTGGTTAACCGGCACAAATTCTGAAAGCAATTCCGCATGGCTTGGTTGAGAACCTAAACCGCCACCCAACATCACTTTGAAACCTTTTTGTCCATCTACGATTTTTGGAATAAATCCTAAATCATGCATGTAACTCAAAGCGGTATCTTGGTCAGAAGAGGAGAATGATATTTTGAACTTACGTCCCATTTCTTGACAAATTGGGTTACGCAACAGATATTGAAATAAAGCGTGTGCATAAGGCGATACATCAAATGGCTCGTCTACGTCAATTCCGGCAGTTTCGCTAGCCGTAATATTTCTTACCGTGTTTCCACAAGCTTCTCTCAATGTAATATCATCCTTGGCCAAATCCGCCCAAAGTTCAGGCGTCCTGTCCAAACTTACATAGTGAATTTGAATATCCTGACGTGTTGTAATGTGTAAACGACCAGTCGAATATTTTTCCGATACATCGGTGATTCTTCTCAATTGCTCGCTGCTCACTTTTCCGTAAGGTAATTTAATACGAATCATTTGTACGCCTTCCTGACGTTGACCGTAAATACCACGTGCCAAACGAAGACTACGAAAACGCTCATCATCAATTTGTCCACCACGGAATAAATGAATTTTTTTCTCTAAATCGATAATCTCTTTTTGGACAATCGGATCTTCTATTTCGGTTCTAAAACTTTGCATATCTTTCTAGCTATAGGCTTCAGGCTGTAAGCTGTAAACTCGTTCGCCTCTACCTTAATTAATTATTACTTCCTGCTTAAAGCCTAATGCTTAAAGCTTATTGCCTTTATTTAATAAATCCTACCCCTGCGGTTGTGTTCGTTGCCACATCAATTAAAATAAATGCTCCATTTGATTTATTGTCATTGTAAGCATCAAAATATAAAGGTTTACTCAATTTAATACTCACTTCTCCAATTTCATTGATCGCTAATTGAGTAGCTGGTACTGAACCTGAATAATCAGTTGCAATTACATTTTTTACACTCTCAATTTTAGCTAAAACTCTATTAGTATTGTGTTGTATCAAATATTTTGTTCCTGGAACTAACTTTTTGCTGTCCATCCAACAAATAGTAGTATTGATATCTTTTTCGATTTTAGGAAGTTCATTTGATTTTACAATCATATCACCTCTGGTCACATTAATATCATTTTCTAATTCGATTGTGATGGAAGAACCTGCAGTCGCTTCGTCAAATTGTTTATCAAAAAAGTGAATGTTAGTCACTTTAGATTCGGTTAAAGAAGGAAGTACAGTTACGGCATCTCCAACTTTAATATTGTTTCCATATAATTTACCGGCATATCCTCTAAAGTCATGGTATTCCTCCGTTTTTGGTCTGATTACCGTTTGAACAGGGAAACGCGCTTGTCCTTTTTCATATACATCTTTTGGTTCCAAAGCTTCTAAATGCTCCAAAACTGTTTGTCCTGTATACCAAGGCATATTTTCAGATCTGTCAGCTACATTCCCTCCGTTGATAGCACTCAAAGGAATATAACTAACTGTTTGTTCTTTGAAAGAACTTTTAGCATTTAAGGCTTGAAAATCGGCTTTGATTTTATTGAATACTTCTTCAGAATAATCAACTAAATCCATTTTGTTTATCGCAACAATTACCTCTTTTACACGCAATAAATTATTGATAAAAAAGTGTCTGTATGTTTGCTCAATCACTCCTTTACGGGCATCAATCAAAATAATGGATACTTGTGAAGTTGAAGCTCCGGTAACCATGTTACGCGTGTATTCAACATGACCTGGGGTATCGGCAATGATGTAACTTTTCTTTGCAGTAGAAAAATAAATATGCGCCACATCAATCGTAATCCCTTGTTCTCTCTCGGCAACCAAACCATCGGTAGCTAATGAAAAATCTAAATAATCGTATCCTTTTTGCTTGCTGCTTTTTTCTATTGCTTCAATCTTGTCTGTAGTCAAGGATTTTGTATCGTATAATAATCGTCCGATTAATGTACTTTTCCCATCATCTACACTTCCTGCTGTTGCTATTTTTAAAACTTCCATTCTTGTTTTTTGTTTAAAGTTTAAAAGTTTAAGGTTTCAAGTTTTTCCAAACACCTCTATGTAAACTTCTAAATTTGATTTTTTTATTTTAAATGTTGAATTTTAAATTTTAAATGTCTCGGAACAATTCATAATTTATAATTCATAATTTATAATTGTTTTCTAAAAGTATCCTTGTTGTTTTCTTTTCTCCATGGCAGCTTCAGAACGTTTGTCATCAATTCTGGCACCTCTTTCAGAAATAGTCGAAGATCTGATTTCGCCTACCACTTCTTTAATAGTTGCTGCATAAGACTCAACTGCGGCCGTACAACTCATATCCCCAACAGTTCTAAAACGCACAATTCTTTCTTCGATTTCCTCATCTTCTTCCTGATACACAAATGGAGAATGTGACCAGATTAAACCATCTCTTAAAAACACTTTACGTTTGTGTGAAAAGTAGATTGATGGAATTTCAATTCCTTCTTCTTCAATATAACTCCAAACATCTAATTCAGTCCAGTTCGAAATTGGAAAAACACGAACATTTTGACCATTTTCAATTTTTCCGTTCAAAATATCAAACAACTCCGGACGTTGATTTTTCTCATCCCATTGACCAAAGTCATCACGAACAGAGAAAATACGTTCTTTTGCTCTCGCTTTTTCTTCATCTCTACGCGCACCACCAATACAAGCATCAAATTTGAATTCTTCAATGGCATCCAAAAGAGTCGTTGTCTGTAAACTGTTTCTGCTTGAATACTTACCTGTTTCTTCCACTACTTTACCTTCATCGATAGCATCCTGAACATTACGAACGATTAATTCCAACCCTAATTCAGCTACCAATTTGTCTCTAAAGGCAATAGTCTCAGGGAAGTTATGTCCCGTATCTACGTGTAAAAGAGGAAAAGGAATTTTAGCAGGAAAAAAGGCTTTTTGTGCTAAACGTACCAATGTAATAGAATCTTTTCCACCAGAAAAAAGCAATACCGGTTTATCAAATTGAGAAATAACTTCTCTGAAAATGTATATCGCTTCGCTTTCTAGAGCATTTGTTTTTAATATTGAACTCATTTTTTTAATTTAAAGATTTAAATGATTGAAAAATTTAAAGATTCCAACAATCATTTATAATTTATAATTCCTAATTTAAAATTACTTCTGGTGTAAACCACATTCTTTATGACTTGACTCCCATGACCATCTTCCCGCTCTTATGTCTTCTCCAGGAGCAATCGCTCTGGTACAAGGCGCACAACCAATACTCACAAACCCTTTCTTATGCAGAACATTTTGTGGTACATTATTTTTTTCTAAATAGTCTTCCACTTCTTTCAAAGTCCATTTCAATAATGGATTGAATTTTATGATATCAAAATGAGCGTCGTATTCAAAAGCAGCTAAATCACTTCTATTCTCAGATTGTTCCGCTCTCAAACCGGTAATCCAAATTGCATTTCCTTTTAATGCTTTTGTCAACGGAGCCACTTTTCGAATAAAACAACATTCTTTTCTGTTCTCTACTGATTCGTAAAAACTGTTTGGTCCTTTTTTATTTAACAATTCCTCCACTGCGGCAGCTTCCGGAAAATAGGTTTTAATCTCTTTTTTATACTTTTTCAAAGTCTTATGAAAAACATCATAGGTCTCTTGAAACAACCTTCCTGTATCCAAAGTAAAAATGGTAATCGGTAAGTCATTTTGACCGATTAAAGCCGTAATCACTTGATCTTCCTGCCCAAATGAAGTAGAAAAAACTACTTTATCTTTATATTCATTCGCTAAAAAAGAAAGTGTTTCTTCGATAGTGAAGTCTTTCGTTTTTTCGATTAAAGTATTTACAATTGCTGTACTCATTTTTTATTTTTTTAAACATCAAATCTATTACCCTATCGGTTTAGTAGATTACTCGACAAAAGTACTACTTATTTCTAAATAACAAAATAATATTTAACCTTTTTGCATTTAAAAATTTTTTTACCAAAAATATTTTCAAAGTCTATCAAATCCATAGGATAATAGTAAAATAGTTGCTATTTTTGCCAAAAAAACTTCTGACATGGATTTTCAAATAGGATTAGTTATTGCAGGTTTAACAGTTGGTTTTGTGGTAGGACTGACAGGTGTAGGAGGTGGCTCGTTGATGACACCCATTTTATTATGGTTTGGTATTCCCCCAACAACGGCCGTTGGCACCGATTTATTATATGCGGCTTTTACCAAAATTGGCGGTGTGTATGTCCACAATTTAAAAAAGAATATCAATTGGACGATCACGGGTTGGCTTTCATTGGGCAGTATTCCTGCTTCGTTACTAACTTTGTGGATTCTTGACAGCATCAAAACAGATATTACAGCCTTGAATGCTATAATAAAACACAGTTTGGGTTGGGCGCTACTTTTTACATCCATTGCCATTTTGTTCAAAAAGAAACTTTTAGTGTTTTCTCAAAAACACGCTGGTGACAAGTTTCATAGTGAGAGCAAAACCCAGAATTTATTGACTGTCGCTATTGGTGTAATGTTGGGAGCAACTGTGACTTTGACTTCGATTGGTGCAGGTGCTTTGGGCACGGTTACTTTGTTTTTCTTGTACCCGCTTTTGCCAACTCCCAGATTGGTTGGCACCGAAATCGCTCACGCTGTTCCTTTGACTCTTGTTGCAGGAATTGGCCACGCCTCGATGGGAAATTTAGATTTGGCGCTATTAGGTCAATTGTTGATGGGGTCCCTTCCCGGAATTTATATCGGAAGTATGTTGAGCGGAAAAATGCCTGATTTGTTCCTTAGAAATGCCATTGCGATGATGTTATTTTTTGTGGGATATAAATTAGTTTTTTAGGTTTTATGATTTTTCTTAATTGAATTTGATATAAAAAAGTGATTCACTAATCCATTTATAAACACATAACCAAAAAACGACCATTTCATTAAACACAATGAAATGGTCGTTTTTTTTATACAAGTTATTAAGGCCAGAATAGACTAAAAAGCAATATCTGCCAAGGTATTGTTTTCCAATATCATCAAGGTATTGTCACGAACTTCCAACATTAGTTTACGAACAGCACAAATAGATTCATCTGTACAATCATCGCATTTTTCATAAAAGTTGTGACTAGCGCATGGCAACAAGGCAATCGGCCCTTCCAGAATGCGATAGACTTTTGCCATATTGATGTCTTTGGGATCTTTTATAAGATAGTAGCCACCTCCTTTTCCTTTCTTGGCTCCGAGAAAACCAGAATGACGTAAAAGCAACAGAATACTTTCAAGGAATTTTATGGAAATATGTTCTTCTCTTGCAATATCAGCAATAGCAACAGGCGTTTGATTTTCCTGACGTGCCAAAAAAGTCAGTGCTTTTATTCCGTATTTTGTTTTCTTTGAAAGCATGTTAATTTTAGATTTAAGAATGGAAATTAACGATTTTTGATTTGTTTAAAAATCGAAACAAATCGTCTGTAAATTATACTACGAAACTACAAACTTTATCCTTTTATCTGAAAATTGTATGAAACTATTTTAAAAATGCCTTACAAATGGAAGTTGTACAGTCTTTTTCGGTATAAAAATCGTGTTCCTTATTTTTTAAAATTTCAAAATCTATTGAATGCTTTTCAAACAAGTCCTTACTAGGTCTATTGTTATCTCTTTCTCCGAAATAGAGTCTTATTTTGCAATCTGGAACTTTGGTTTCATATCGCAACCTTGTTGAAGATACTGCCAAAAAGCCATTGGTATTTAATCCCTTCAAAGCGGCTTTCCAAGCAATAGTTCCTCCAACACTAAATGCCAGAATATTGATTTGATTCTTTTCTGCTTTCAATAAATTCTCCACTGCTTTTTCTATTCCGCCATTAACAAACTGACTATGAATATTTTCTTCCGTATAATCAGTTTTATCAATGCCACCCAATTCACAACAATCGTAATATTGAATTTCGAATTTGTCCTTCAATAATTCAACATAATCAGAAACCCAGTTCGATTTTTCTTTTCCCCACAAATCGGAAAGGATAATTAATTTTGGTTTCATTAAAAATTAGTTAATTGATTGCCGAATAATAATGATGATTTTTTTTTGAGCTACAGATCAAAAAAAGTTAATCTTTACGAAAGCGCCTGTTCCAAATCAGCAATTACATCTTTCACCGTTTCCAAACCAACAGAAACACGTACCAAACCATCCGTAATACTTACTGCCAAACGTTCTTCAACGGATAATTTACTATGTGTTGTAGAGGCGGGATGCGTTACAATTGTTCGGGTATCTCCTAAATTTGCCGAAAGCGAACACAATTGAATTTTATCTAAAAATGCTCTTCCAGCTTCAATTCCGCCTTTGATTTCAAAAGCAACAATGTTACCTCCTAATTTCATTTGTTTTTGGGCAATTTCATATTGTGGGTGTGACTTCAGGAACGGATATTTCACACTGTTTACATTTGGATGGCTTTCCAAAAATTCAGCAACTTTCAGTGCATTTTCACAGTGTTTCTCCACACGAACAGCTAAAGTTTCCAAACTTTTTGATAAAACCCAGGCATTAAAAGGTGACAAAGCCGGTCCTGTATTTCTGGAGAATAAATAAATTTTTCTGATTAAGTCTTCACTTCCTACTGCAACTCCTCCTAAAACTCTTCCTTGTCCATCAATCAATTTTGTAGCGGAATGCACTACTAAATGGGCTCCAAATTTAATAGGTTGTTGAATATATGGTGTCGCAAAGCAGTTGTCGATAATCAGTATCAGATTGTGCTTTTTAGCAATATCACCAAGAATTTGCAAATCTATAATATCTACTGCAGGATTTGTTGGCGATTCTGCATAAAGAATTTTAGTGTTTGGTTTAATAAAACTTTCAATAGTTTCCGGCTCATTGATATCAAAATACGAAGTTTCGATATTCCATTTTGGAAAATAGGTTGTGAACAAAGCGTGGGTAGAACCAAAAACGCTACTTGCAGAAACGATATGATCACCAGCGTTCAATAGAGCTGCAAAAGTCGAATAAACCGCTGCCATTCCAGTTGCAAAAGCATATCCTGCTTCGGCACCTTCCATTTTGCAAATTTTCTCTACAAACTCAGTAGTGTTTGGATTGCTGAAACGACTGTAAATATTTCTTTCTTTTTCTTCCGTAAAAGAAGCACGCATGTCTTCGGCATCTTCAAATACAAAACTGGATGATAAATACAAAGGCACTGAATGCTCTAAATATTGTGATCTTTCTATTTGCGTACGGATGGCTTGGGTTTCAAAACCAAATTCTTGCTCGTTCATTGTAATTGTTTAAAAAGTTTAAAGTTTAAGGTTTAAAGTTGTTGGAATTGACTATTGACCTAATTCCACTCCATTCAAAACTACTTTATAATTAATCGTTGCTGTTGGCTCCACTGTTTTAGCGACTGAGCAATATTTTTCAAAAGAAAGTTGTGCTGCTCTAAGTGCTTTTTCTTCATTAATTGGTCCTTCCAAGAAGAAAACCACATTGATTTCCTTAAATGGTTTTGCCTCGCCCACTTGTATGCGCTCGCCTTCAACCTCAGCTTTGAAAGACGTAATTTCCTGACGTTGTTTTTTCAAAATCGAAATCATATCAATTCCGCTGCATCCTGCAACACCCATCAATACTAATTCCATTGGGCTTGCTCCCATATCATTCCCTCCAAAATCGGGTCTGGCATCTACATTTACAATGTGACCGCGTTCGTTTTTTAACTCAAAATGGAAGTTATCGTTTACTCTGTCTAATGTTATTTTCATTGTTATCTTTTTTGAACGCTGATGACGCGGATTTTCAAACGCGAATTCAACTGATTTTTTATTTTTATTTATATGAAAAGACTGAACTCTCTTTTTACCCTTTATCGGACAATCTCAAAATATCTCCAAAAACACCTCTGGCCGTCACGGCTGATCCTGCACCGGCTCCTTGAATTACAATTGGCCTGTCACCATATGATTCTGTGTAAATTTCGAAGAATGAATCCGATCCTTTTAATCCGCCTAAGGCAGTATCTTTAGGAACAGAAACCAATTTTACCTCCAAATTTCCTTTGTCTCCTTGTAAATCTCCTGACAATTCCCCTATGTATCGCAACACATGATTCGGTTCTTGTTCGTTTTTGATTTTTGCATAAACCGAATCAAATTCCTTTAATTTGGTCAAAAACTCTGAAGCACTTCCTTCACGTAAATGTTCCGGAATTAAATTCTGAATCGCTATTTCTTCAAATTCATTTTGCAAATCCAGTTCTCTGGCCAAAATTAATAATTTTCGACCTACATCATTTCCACACAAATCCTCTCTTGGATCTGGTTCTGTGTAACCATTATCGATCGCTTCTTTCAATACTTCACTAAAAGGCACATCTTTGGCGGAGAAATTATTAAATAAATAACTCAAAGTTCCTGAAAACACCCCTTTTATCTTAGTAATGTTTTCACCTGAAAGATGCAACAGTTTTATGGTATCAATCAATGGCAATCCAGCTCCCACATTGGTTTCATACAAATAGGTTTTTTGATTATCCGCCAATACTTTTCGCAATTTTTTATAAAAACTGTAACTTAAGGTATTTGCCACTTTATTAGAAGAAATCAAATCAAAACTACTTTCTACCAAAGGTATATAGTTTTCTACAAAAGCTGCACTGGCAGTATTGTCAACAGCAATTAAATTCTCCAGATGATGCTCATTTGCGAAAGCTATAATATCTTCTATGGTATAAGAAAAACCATTGTTTTGAATTTCATTTCTCCAATTTGGTGTCACACCGTTTTTATTCAGCAACACATTTTTAGAGTTGGCAATAGCAAAAACATTCAGTTTGACATCTTTTCTTTTTTCAATAGATGCCGCAGATTCCAAGATTTGATTAATCAAAGTACCACCTACTAAACCATGTCCGAAAATTGCAATATTAATTTTCTTTGAAACTCCGAAAATTTCTCCATGAATCACATTCAAAGCTTTGTGAAGTTGGGATTTATTAACCACCAAACTCACGTTTTTACCCGTTACGGTATTATTGAAAAGAATCGGAACAATTTTGTTTTTTATCAATGCCGTGTAAGGCTTGTGGAACGTACTCAAATCCTGACCAATGATTGAAATAACCGAAACATCATCAGTTACCGAAATTTTGTTGACATCTTTCGAATAAAAATCATTTTCGAATTCTTTCTCCAATTCAATCATTGCTTTGGTCGCTTTATCGGCATCAACCACCAACCCGATTCCTCTTTCTGAAGAACCTTGCGAAATAATACTTACGCTGATGTCATTATCACCCATCACTCTGAAAATTCGGGCATCAACACCCGTTTTTCCAAGTAATCCTCTTCCTTCCAGATTCACCAAGGACACATTTTCTAAAACAGACAGTGTTTTAATTCCTTCTTTACTGGCTGTTGATCGTATTAATGTTCCTTTATTTTCGTGATTGAATGTATTTAAAATACGAAGTGGGATATTTTTTTCCAATAAAGGAATAATCGTTTTGGCATGCAATATTGTAGCTCCAAAATTAGCTAACTCATTGGCTTCATTAAAAGTCAGGTAGTCAATTTTTTTGGCATCTGGAACCAAATCCGGGTTTGCCGTATAAATTCCGTCAACATGCGTATAGTTCTGAAGTTCTTCGGCATCCAGATAATTTGCAATCAGGGAAGCAGTGTAATTACTACCGTTTCTTCCTAAAGTTGTGGTGTCATTTTTTGAATTTGAACCAATAAAACCCGTAATAATATTTACCGTTTCATCATTTTGTTTAAAAAACTGAATGACATTTTTCTTTGAGGCTTGTTCCAAAGGTTGCGCATCTCCAAATTTAGAATCGGTTTTTATCAATTCTCTGGAATCGGCAAAATGGGCATTAACGCCATTTTTTATCAAAATAGCGGTCACCAACTTTGCAGAAAGCAATTCGCCTTTCGACAGAATTTGGTCTTTTATTTTATTGCTGTAATCTCCAATTAAACTAACTCCTTCGAAAAGTTTATCCAATACATTGAATTCTGCTGACAAATCAACATCTGTATAATCCGATTGTTGCTCTTCTTTAAATTTATCAAATAAAGACTTGTAATCTCCATTCTTAGATGCAACTTCCAGAATTTCTTCTAACTCATCTGTAGCATTTCCACGAGCAGATACAACAACTGCAATTTTTTCTCCTTGGTTTACCTTATCGGTAATTATAGCGACGACTTTATTTATTCCTTCTCCGTTGGATAACGACTTTCCTCCAAATTTTAATACTTTCATTTTATATATTTTTATGTTGTTGCGTCTAAAAAATGGACGCCAGCAAATTATCTAATTGTTTGTATTCGATCAAAAAAGCATCGTGTCCGTGAATGGATACAATCTCTTGATACGAAACATTTTTTTTATATTTTTTTAATTCTTCATAGGTTGCTCTATTTTCTCTTGGTGTAAAAAACAAATCAGAATCAATTCCTATAATATGGATGTCCGCTTCAATTTTTGATGCTATCTCCTCAAAAGAACCTCTATTTCTGGTAATATCAATTGTTTTCAGCAACTGATTCATCATTTTATAGGAAGAAAGCTGAAAACGCTTTTGCAGTTTTTCACCATGATGGTTTAACCAGCTTTCAATATTAAAAATGGCTAATTCCTCATTAATGGTTCTTTGAAATTTTTCTGTAAAAGATTCCGGTGTTCTGTAACATAACATCGCATGAATACGAGCGTCTTCAATAGGTTTCGAAGAATTATTCAAGATTTGCTCCTGCAAAAAGCAATTGGCTATCAACCAATCAGTCGATTTCCAATCAGTGGCAATCGGTATTAAATGTTTTGTGATTTTAGGCTCTAATGCGACCATTTCCCAAGCAATTCCACCTCCCACAGAACCACCAATAATTGCATAAAGCTGTCTGATTTGAAGAAATTTAATTCCATCGATAAACATTCTGGCAACATCTCTGGCAGTAAAATCTGTATACTGTTCCAATAGAAAATCATCGAATCCATTTCCCGGAACATTAAAGGCTAAAATGGTATATTTTTGGGTATCGATTGTTTTATTTTCTCCAATTAAATCATTCCACCAACCTGCAACACCCACAACTTGTGAATTTCCGGTCAGGGCATGATTTACCAAAACGATGGGAGCTGTATGTAATGCCGGGCCAAAAACTTGAAAACTTAAGTTTATGCTAGCATAGAAAGCCCCACTTTCGGTGGTGAAATTTTGTAATGCAATATGAGTTGGTTTATTTTCCAATTTCAAATCTTTTATGATTTTTGATTTGTGTCTGGAAATATTAGAAAGAAAGCTAGACGTAAACTAGAAGAATTCTTTGTGTTATCTTTCCACGCTGGACGTGGTAGAATGCAGCACCTTCTTCGATTCATCGAAGGGTTGCTAAGGCTTCATCGGGTCTAATCCCTCTACCTTTCTTTATAACATTTCAATACGATTCTGAACTTAAAGGCACAAATTAACTACTAATTTCTCAAACAAACAAATTTTTAGATGGTTTGATTTTTATTTTCTCTTTAAGGAACAGCTCAAAACATGTCCCATTAAATAGTCCATTTCAACAAAGGAGAAACCGCTCACTTGGCTTCTCCCTTAGTCAAAATGGCTAATTCCAAAGATTCAAAATCAAATTTTAGTTTCACTTTCTTAGATAAAAAGTGTTTCGTTTTCTTTTGAATACATTAGAAACAATAATGAATTTGGCTCTTTTTTATTTTCCAATTCATTAGTTGTCGTTAATTCAAATCTTGGATGAATCAATTCATTTTTTGATTGAATTTCTTTATTATTTTTTGTCATAGAATCTTTTAGAAACTGAATTGTTCTTGAAATATATTTTGATGTGTTCATGATGTTATTTTTTAAGTTGTTATTTTAATTGTCTTGTAATCTTTTGATTTTTCAACACATAAAATCCAGTTTCCTAAGATTCTATGCGTTTAGTTTTTCAGTGTTTCAAATACAGCCTGCAAATCGGCTTTCAAATCTTCAATATCCTCTATTCCGACTGAAAGTCGAATTAAATCTTTGGTAACTCCCGTTGCGACCTGTTCTGCTTCAGATAATTGCTGGTGCGTGGTACTTGCAGGATGAATGATTAAAGATTTTGTATCTCCAATGTTGGCCAGAAGCGAAAATAGCTTTGTTTCATCGGCCACTTTCTTGGCTGCTTCAAATCCAGCCTTCAATCCGAAAGTTACTACACCGCTTTGTCCTTTAGGTAAATACTTGGTTACCAAATTATTATATCTACTCGACTTCAATCCCGGATAATTAACCCAGGCCACAGCCTCTTGATTTTCTAACCATTGCGCCAGAGCTAAAGCATTTTCACTGTGCTTCTGGACACGAATTGGCAAGGTCTCCAATCCCTGGATAATCTGAAAAGCATTAAACGGACTCAAAGCAGCACCATAATCCCGTAAACCTTCAATTCGAGCTTTGGCAATAAAAGCAGCATTTCCAAGTGCTTCGTGGTACACTAAACCATGATAACCGGCAGACGGTTCTGTAAATTCAGGGAACTTTCCGCTGCTCCAGTCAAAATTTCCGGCATCTATAATGGCACCTCCCAATGAGGTTCCGTTTCCGGAAATATATTTGGTCAGCGAATGAATGACAATGTTCGCACCAAAGTCAATGGGATTTAACAGATAAGGCGATGGAACTGTGTTATCAACAATAAAAGGCACTTTTAATGCTTTGGCTTCCGCTGAAATGGCTTCCAAATCCAAGATGTCTAATTTCGGATTCCCCAGAGATTCTGCAAAAAACACTTTGGTATTTTCTGTAGCTGCTTTGGTGAAATTGACGGGCTCAGCTGGATCGACAAATGTGGTAGTAATCCCCAATCTTGGCAAAGTGACACTCAATAAATTATAGGTTCCTCCATAGAGACTGTTCGACGCCACAATATGATCTCCTGATTTTAGAAGCACCAATAATGTTGTTGCAATTGCTGCTGTACCAGATGCAGTAACAACGGCTGCTATACCTCCTTCAAGTGATGCCAAACGTTGTTCTAAAATATCATTTGTCGGATTATTTAATCGTGTATAAATGAAACCCGCTTCAGCAAGACTGAACAAATTCGACGCGTGTTCTGAATTATTAAAAACGTAAGAACTGGTTTGATAAATTGGCACCGCTCTGGTTCCTGCTGTTTTAGTAACGTCGTGTCCTGCGTGTAATGCGTTTGTTGCAAATTTTTGAATACTCATAATTTTAGTTTTTTAGATTTTTATTTTTTTAAACTGAACTCGTTTCAGTTTCTTGATATTTTCTTGATTTTGAGATTCTGAAATACCCCGAAGCTTCGGGACAGAAAAACAAAAAACCCTTTTAGACACGTATCCAAAAGGGTTTTAAGTTGTGATATAAACTTATACTTTCGGAATCAACAGACACAAACACACATAATGGCCTTGGCACATATCATGGTTTTGACATTGCACTTATTCATTTGTTGTGATTTTAAATTGTTCATTTTTTTTATTTTAAAAACATTGTGATTATTGTGATTCAAAAAAAAAGCCTCCCGTTTTGCGGGAGGCTTTTGCTATATATTTTTAATTTAAATTAAGCAATAGACGACCCGCAGGACTCTTCCTGAATGGCTTTAGACATATTGCACACATTAAATTTCATTTTTTTCTTTTTTTGTTGTAGCAAATTTGCAAACTATTATTTAGATATCCTAATATTTTTTAAAAAAATAATATCTAAAAAACATCGCTCAACACAATTCATTTTATAGATACTTATAATAAGGATCCCTTTTTAGACTTAAAAAAAACAAAAGATTAATTTGCAATTCAAAATGGTTTCATACATTTGCACCCGAATACAAGAGGAAAAATTTGAACTGATTGCAACCTCTTCATAATGAAATGAGCATAGCCCAAAATTGGTTACAAAAATCGATGTTGATATGCGAATTACACATGACCGATAAAACACAGTAAATATCAGCATGTGAAACAAATTCATTATGGATGCTGAAAATTTTTCAGTAGAAAAAATGCTAAAGCAGAAACTCTCCTTTAGTACTTTTTAGCAATCATTTTTTCTCGATTAATTTTAAACTAATAAATTATTATGGCATATTTATTTACGTCAGAATCTGTAAGTGAAGGGCACCCAGACAAAATTGCAGATCAAATTTCGGATGCATTAATCGATAACTTTTTAGCATTTGATGCTGACTCAAAAGTAGCTTGCGAAACTTTGGTTACAACTGGTCAAGTAATTTTGGCTGGTGAAGTAAAATCAAACACCTATTTAGACGTGCAACAAATTGCTCGTGATGTGATCAAAAAAATTGGTTACACAAAAAGTGAATACATGTTTGAAGCCAATTCTTGTGGTATTCTTTCAGCGATTCATGAACAATCAGCCGATATTAATCAAGGAGTTGACAGAGCCAATCCTGAAGATCAAGGAGCTGGAGACCAAGGAATGATGTTTGGTTATGCCACGAATGAAACTGAAAATTACATGCCATTGGCACTTGATTTATCACACAAATTATTGCAGGAATTAGCCATTTTAAGACGTGAAAACAAAGAAATTACTTATTTGCGTCCTGATGCCAAATCTCAGGTAACTTTGGAATACAGTGATGACAATAAACCAACTCGTATTGATGCTATTGTTATCTCGACACAACATGATGATTTTGACGAAGAAGCAGCGATGCTTGCCAAAATCAAAAAAGACATCATCGAAATATTGATTCCAAGGATTATTGCAAAAAATCCAACACATGCTCATTTATTCAATGATAAAATTCAGTACCATATCAACCCAACCGGAAAATTCGTAATTGGAGGACCACACGGTGATACAGGACTTACAGGAAGAAAAATCATTGTAGATACTTACGGTGGAAAAGGTGCTCACGGTGGTGGTGCATTCTCAGGAAAAGATCCGAGTAAAGTAGACAGAAGTGCTGCTTATGCGACACGTCATATTGCTAAAAACTTAGTTGCTGCAGGAATTGCAGACGAAATTTTAGTACAGGTTTCTTATGCTATTGGGGTAGCAAAACCAATGGGTATTTTTATTGAAACTTACGGAACCTCAAAAGTAAATTTAACGAATGGGGAAATTGCTAAAAAAGTAGAAGCTATTTTTGATATGCGTCCTTACTTTATCGAGCAACGTCTGAAATTAAGAAACCCTATTTATAGCGAAACGGCTGCTTACGGACACATGGGTCGTACGCCGGAAACCGTTACCAAAACTTTTTCTGCGCCAGGTGGAAATGAAAAAACAGTTACTGTTGAATTATTTACTTGGGAAAAATTAGATTTTGTTGAGCAAGTGAAAACTGCTTTTGGATTGTAATTATCTCAAAATTTTATATTTTAAAAACCATTCGGCTTGTACGAATGGTTTTTTTTATGCCCTTTGACATTTGTAAGAAACAAAACACAATTCTTTTTTGTAATTTGCCACACTTATGAAAAACCTATTTCTATCATTCTTTGTTTTCTCATTAGCTATTACTTACGGGCAAAACCAAAAACTTGTAGCTACAGAACTCAATTCAATAGAGTTGTCCGCAGATGACTTTCTGGGATATGATCCGTTTGGTTATTCCTATTCCATAAAGAATAATGTTCTATCCAAAATAAAAGGCACAGAATCGTTCGAATATAAAAATCCCTCTTTGGGAAAAATCACCAAAACCAATCTGCAAAGCCCTTTAAAAATTATTTTGTTTTACGAGGACTTCAACACTTGTATTATACTAGATAATCAACTGAATGAAACCCAAAAAATAAACTTTTCAGAGAATTCTAGTCCAATAGTGGTTACTGCAATAGGAATGGCATCACAAAATCAATTATGGATCTACAACAGTTTGAACCAACAGATTGGGCTTTATGATTATTTAAAAAATAGTTACAAATCCATTTCCACTTCATTCCCGGAAAGCATTACACTGTATCAATCGGACTTTAATTCGTTTTATTGGATTGACAAAAATAACCAGTGGTATTCCTGCGACATCTTTGGAAAAATAACTTCAAAAGGAAAACTTCCCGAATTTGATTCGATCGCAATTATTAATGACCATCAATATATTTACTACAGAGATAAAACTTTTATTTTTCAGGACATTGAGAAAAATCAAAAATTCGAAATTGAAATTTCAGAAAAAACCTTTGAAAAATTCTACTTCCAAGACCAAATTTTATCTATTTTTACACAAGGAGTAATTACAAATTATAAAATCGCAACACCGTAATGCACATAGCAGTAGCAGGAAATATAGGATCCGGAAAAACAACATTAACACGTTTATTGGCGAAACATTTCAAATGGGAACCCCATTTTGAAGATGTTGTTGACAACCCTTACCTTGATGATTTTTACCATCAAATGGAGCGTTGGTCCTTTAATTTACAAATTTATTTCTTGAATAGTCGTTTTCGTCAAGTGATGCAAATACGTGAAAGCGGTAAAAAAATCATTCAGGACAGAACTATTTATGAAGACGCGCATATTTTCGCGCCAAATCTTTATGCAATGGGTTTAATGACCAATCGTGATTTTCAAAATTATTCTTCGCTTTTTGAACTAATGGAATCATTGGTTAAACCACCCGATTTATTAATCTATCTAAGAAGTTCCATTCCCAACTTAGTAGGACAAATTCACAAACGAGGCCGTGAATACGAAAACTCCATTTCGATTGATTATCTAAGCCGTTTGAACGAACGATATGAAGCTTGGATTCACACCTACAGCAAAGGAAAACTATTAATCATTGATGTTGACAACATCAATTTTGTCGACAATCCGGAAGATTTAGGAACTATCCTAAACCGAATTAATGCTGAATTGAACGGTTTGTTTTAAATTCAATTACGAATTAAAAATTACGAGTTACTAAAAAATGCCTCACAAATGTGAGGCATTTTTAATATATAGGATAAACAAACTAGACTATTTCAAAGAATCAATCTTAGCTTTAACTTCTTCTAATGATCCTTCAAAAACCTGAACGTTTTCTTCTCCATTTTCTGAAGTGGTTACCGTAGCCTTCGCTTTTCCGTCTTTGTTCATCATTTGAACTCGTACTTCCTTTTTAGCTTGGCCTTTTTTTGCACAACAAGATTTTCCTTTTGGTTCCACAAATTTCCCGTCTTTGTCATAATGTGACATACACATTTCTTTTTGCTCTGGAGTACATCCTTTTTCATCACACATTTTAGCGCACTCCTCTTTAGTCATCGTAGCGCATTTGCTCATATCACATTTCCCCATCATTCCTTCTCCCATTGCACATGATTTCATTTCCATAGTGCATTTCATAGCTTTATCATGCGTCCCTGTACCGCCTTCTCCTAATATTGGAGCAATAACCAACCCAATCAAACAAGTCAGCTTGATTAAAATATTCATAGATGGACCTGAGGTATCTTTGAAAGGATCCCCTACTGTATCTCCGGTTACCGCCGCTTTGTGCGCATCAGAACCTTTATAAGTCATTTCACCATTAATCATAACCCCAGCTTCGAAAGATTTTTTAGCGTTATCCCAAGCACCTCCTGCATTGTTTTGAAAAACAGCCCAAAGTACTCCTGAAACCGTTACTCCTGCCATATACCCACCTAACATTTCAGCAATTAATTGGTTGTTATCACCGTACACTAATTTCCCCAAAAGTACTATTACAATAGGAAAACCAATAGTCAGAATTCCCGGCAACATCATTTCACGTAAGGCAGCTTTGGTAGAAATTTCAACACATTTGCCATATTCCGGTTTTCCGGTTCCTTCCATAATCCCTGGAATTTCCTTAAACTGACGACGTACTTCGTATACCATGTCCATAGCGGCTTTTCCAACCGAATTCATGGCTAAAGCCGAGAAAACAACCGGAATCATTCCGCCCACAAATAACATGGCTAAAACAGGCGCTTTAAAAATATTGATTCCGTCAATTCCTGTGAATGTAACATAAGCTGCAAATAAAGCCAATGAAGTCAATGCTGCAGAAGCAATCGCAAAACCTTTTCCGGTTGCAGCAGTTGTGTTCCCCACTGAATCCAAAATATCTGTACGGGTACGAACTTCTTTTGGCAATTCACTCATTTCGGCAATTCCACCAGCATTATCAGATATAGGACCAAAAGCATCGATAGCCAATTGCATCGCTGTTGTAGCCATCATTGCCGAAGCAGCTAAAGCCACTCCATAAAATCCTGCAAAAGCATAAGAAGACCAAATAGCTGCAGCAAATAACAACACGGTTGGAAATGTAGAAATCATTCCGGTTGCCAAACCTGCAATTACGTTAGTTCCTGCCCCCGTACTTGATTTTTGCACAATAGCCATAACTGGTTTTGTACCTAATCCTGTGTAATATTCCGTTACTGAAGAAATAGCTCCTCCAACAATTAAACCAACAATAGTTGCATAGAAAACTCTCATGGATGAAATTTCTTTTAATCCTTCTCCGTAGAATTCCATTTTCATTGTCGCAGGCAACATATATTGTACTAAAAAGTAACAAGCAATTAAGGTTAAAATAATAGAAACCCAGTTTCCAATATTTAAAGCTTTTTGAACCTGTGCTTCTTTTGCATTATCATCTGATATTTTTACCAACATTGTACCGATAATAGAGAATAAAATCCCAAAACCAGCGATTGCCATTGGCAATAAAATAGGTCCGATTCCTCCAAAAGCATCCTGAATATTACCTCCCATGTCTTTGATAACATAATTACCCAAAACCATGGCCGCCAAAACTGTCGCTACATAAGAACCAAACAAATCGGCACCCATCCCGGCAACGTCTCCTACGTTATCTCCTACGTTATCCGCAATAGTTGCAGGATTACGTGGATCATCTTCTGGAATTCCTGCTTCCACTTTACCTACTAAATCGGCACCAACATCGGCAGCTTTAGTATAAATACCACCACCAACACGGGCGAACAATGCAATAGATTCTGCACCAAGAGAAAATCCTGCCAATGTCTCTAAAACTATTGTCATATCTTCGGAAGAAGTCCATGAACCATTCATAAAATATTGAAAGAATACAATAAAAAAACCGGTTAAACCTAAAACAGCTAAACCGGCTACACCTAATCCCATTACAGTTCCACCACCAAAAGAAACATTTAAAGCTTGCGGCAAACTGGTACGAGCCGCTTGGGTGGTTCTAACATTCGTTTTTGTTGCGATTTTCATTCCCATATTTCCGGCCAAAGCGGAGAAAAATGCACCGAACACAAATGCTACAACTATTAATATATCTGTTTTAACTCCCGGAATAAAAGTGATTCCTGCTAATACAATACTTGCCCCAAGGACGAAGAAAGCTAACAACCTATATTCTGCTTTCAGGAAAGCTAAAGCGCCTTCATATATATAATCTGAAATCTCTTTCATTTTACCATCTCCAGCATCTTGTTTGAGCACCCAGGCTCTTTTAACCCACATGAACAAAAGTCCAATAATTGCCATTACAATTGGCAAATAAATCATAATTGTATTCATAAAAAAAAATTGGTTATTTGATTAGTAATTCTATGTTATGAAACGAATTTAAACAAAAAAAAGCAACACTCATTACAGAATATTGCTTTTTTTATAAAATTTATAGGACAATTTTATTTTATACTAAATAATCCCTCTGGTTTATTCTCAATTTGATTAAAACGCTCTGTACATTCTTTTATGATTGCATACGCTTCATTCACATCTCCCCAACCTTCCACATCTACCTGCTTGTGTTCTAAGTCTTTATAAACTTGGAAAAAATGCTCAATTTCTTTTAACAAGTGTGGATTAATATCAGTTAGGTTTTCTAATGAATTCCAGATTGGATCTGAAACTGGTACACAAATCACTTTTTCATCTGGTCCTTTATCATCTGCCATGTGGAAAACACCAATTGGCTTCACTTCCATTACACATCCAGGAAAAGTAGGCTCATTAACCAATACCAAAACATCTAATGGATCTCCGTCTAATGCCAATGTTTCTGGTATAAATCCGTAATCTGCAGGATACATCATAGACGAGAATAACATTCTGTCAAAACGCATTCTTTTTATTGCGAAATCATATTCGTATTTATTTCTACTTCCTCTTGGTATTTCGATTAACACATCGAAAGTCGTTAGTTTGTCTGCGGTCATTTCTATTTAGTCTTTTCTATATTTATGAGCGCAAAAATAAGTAAACTCTAGCTTTTAACAATAAAAAATTAGTGTTATCTTCTATTACGATTTCGTTATTCAGAATCAATAGACAATCTTCCTATTTCTCTTCTTTAAATAGTAGTGCCACAGGAGAAAAGTGGCCATAGACCGATGCGGCATCCACTTTTGGGAATGGGCTTCCATTTCCTCTTTTTCATGAATATCCAATAACTCTTTAATGGTGTTAACAACCGCAATATCACCTAGTGGAAGTAAATCTGGCTCTTGCAGACAAAACATTAAATAGATATCAACGGTCCAGTTCCCTATTCCCTTGATTTGAATAAGTTCTTCCCGTACTTCCTGCGCTGTTTTGCTCCCAAGACTTTCCAGTTGAACATCCTTATTAATAATCGCGATGGATAAGGCTTTGATATAAGAAGTTTTTTGGCGGCTTACTCCAACCGCTCTAAATTCCTCATCCGTTAAGGAAATCATCTTTTCCGGATGTAAAATATTTTCTTTTTCTTTTAGTTTTAAAAAAGTTGCTTTAGCTGAATCTATAGAAACCTGTTGTTCCAGAATTAGCAGTACCAAAGTCTCAAACCCTTCGGGTCTTTTGGGAATGGTAGGTAATCCATATTTTTCGATGATAAATTTAAAAATAGCATCCTTTTCTGAAAGGTATTCGATTGCGTGTTGCATAGACTGATTTTTTTAGCCCAAATGGTCCCAAAGCTTTGGAAGAAATAGTTACTAGAAATGAAAACCAAAGGCTAATTTCACCGTAAATTTATTGGTGTCCGGCGTATCACGGTAACTGCCTCTCCAAGCAAAATCAACGCGGAATAATTTAAAAATATTCCCAACTCCCGCGGTGTATTCCCAATACACATCCTCTGGTGCATTATAAGGCACTCCTGAGGCATTGATAGCTCTATTCGCATCTGAAATATTTCCATAGGCTGCTTTAATTCCAATAAATTCTCTCCAATTCAATTTTCGTAAAAAGGGAACTCTGGAAAAAAACCTTCCGTTAAAATCATGCTCCCATTGCATTGTTGCATATTCATCGCTTATGAATTCGTAATAGTTAAGATTACTAAACGTGTTTTCTGCCGAAAAATACGTTTGATTCCCTGGAATTACACTCATTAATCCCAAAGGTACCGTCCCAAAAGTTTTCCCCACCTCAACAATGATGTTTGTTCGCCCCAAAGGACCAATTATAAAGGGCTGTTTGTAATATATCTGTATTTTATCATATCTAAAATCACTATCCATAACACCTTCAAATCCATGACTATAATTCACAAAAAGACGGCTGTACGGATTGTCTATTATACCTCGCTCCACACCAAAATTAACGGTTTCTCTATTGGGTGTAAACTCCACTTGAACATTGGCTTCCGATTGTCTGACCTTACTTTCAACCACTCCATCGGGATTTTCTGCAGTTGGTAAAGTAGAATAATAATCCATACTAAATGTGGGCGACGCCGATTCTAAGCTTCGGTTCGTAACCCCAACCATAAAAGTCAGGTTTTTTACAGGTTCAATTTCGGCGGTCAGTTTAGTCAATCTGATATTCGTCAATTTTCCATTATCACCAGTGCTAAACAAGGCAGATGATGCATAACTCCTTCCCAAAATATCATTGGTGGCTGTAAGACTGGCTCCAATTTGTTCAATATCTCGTCTGTTTCCGGCAGAAAGTATAATTCGATTCTTCTTATCTATCATCCATTTCCCTGAAACTCCATATTTGAATTTATCATCCGACAGTCCATAGGCAGTATACGCTTGCAATCGCCAAGGATCATTGGGACCAAAATAGGTTCTACCCCCAGTTCGTATACGCAAACCCTCTACCTCATTATATCCGAAAGTGGAATAAATAGGACCGTAATCAAAATTATTGAATTCAATGTAGTCACTGGCCAGCACCGTTACCAGATTAGTCAATTGTTTAAACCTTTTAACCGTCTGCAAAGTGTCGAGCATTTTATACACACCCAATTCATCTTTGGTTAAATTTTCGAAACGGTTTTCATTCCAATATTCATCAGATTTATTGTATACCGCATTATCAATAAAATTCACCTCTTCTTTATAAAAAGAGGCAGGTTTTGGCTTATTGAATTCATGATTTCGGTAAAAACTGGTGCGCTTACCATAAACTCCTTTTGATTTTTCTTTTTTATTTAATGCAAAATCAGACATCAGGTAATCTCGGGTCAGCAGAAAAACCGAATCATTCATGGTTTCGAATTCCTGCTCGATATAAATATCTTTCACCCAGTTAATATTGGCACTTTTGGTCACTGCCATATTGATTTTTTTGATGGCAAATGTGGTATCATTCACCCAAAAATCTCCTTTAAAAGTCAATTCGTTTTTACGTCTAGGATAAAAAACAATATTATAACACCATTTCTTATCAATAAAAGCACTATCCTTTAATATATAATTGTAAACATCAATTCCTGTTCTCGACAGCGGGCTGGTGAAACTTTTATCAAAGAAAGTAAGGTGATTGTCATAAATATTATAGTCTGAATACAAATCTTTTACAAAAGCTAAAATTTGCTGATTCCCATCAAAACCTGAAGTTTTATTGGCTTTTACGATATTCTTTACTTTCTTGATTTTGTTATCGCCATACACATCCGAAATCGCTTCATTTATAAAAATGGGTAAATATGTTTTTCCGGTAACTCGAGAAGTATCAACCTGATCAAAAATAAACTCCATTCCCTTAAAAATTTTGTTTTTCATAAACGCACTATCAATACTATTCATGTCAAACTCGACTTTCTCATACTTTTCCATTTGATATTGGTCAAACATGTACAATCCGTTTTTACGTTTTCTTTCCCAAATTTTTCGGAGGATATCAAGCGCAGGATTATTCTTTTTTGAAGTTTTACCGGTAAAAACCACAACTTCGTTTAAGCTTTCAGCTTCATTCAGCTGAATTTTAAAATTATAATTCACTGATTTTTCCAAACTAATTTCTTTTTCGGAAAAACCTGTTGATGTTATTATTAAAGTAGTGTATGTTTTTGGTGATTCAAGATAAAAACGACCGTCTTCATTGGTTACAATTCCTGTATTCGAACCTTTAAAAACCACATTGGCATAAGGTATCGGCTGATTTGTTTTATCTACCACAATACCACTCACTTTCGTCTGCGCAAAAATGGTATTAAACATTGCAAACAAAAAAAACAAACCGAGAATTAATACTTTTTTCATATTTAAAAAAAAACTTCATCAGAGCTATTCTGATGAAGTTTCAAATATAGTAATTAGATATTTAGATTACCTGAAATTGGCCTATTTAGATTGTTAAATTTTAGCCTAAAAATCCTATAATTTAAATTCTTACTTTTTATACATTACTTTTTTCACTGCCTTCACAACGTCTCCTGCGTTTGGCAACCATTCCTTAAGCAATACTGGAGAATATGGCGCTGGAGTATCAGCAGTAGTGATACGTTGGATTGGTGCATCAAGGAAATCGAAAGCACGTTCCTGAACAATGTATGCAATCTCCGAAGAAACACTGGCAAAAGGCCAAGCCTCCTCAAGAATTACCAATCTATTTGTTTTTTTAACCGAATTCAAAATCGTTTCATGATCCATCGGACGAACTGTTCTTAAATCAACTATCTCACATGAAATTCCTTCTTTAGCCAATTCATCAGCAGCGATATAAGCTTCTTTGATAATTTTTCCGAAAGAAACAATAGTTACATCTGTTCCTTCACGTTTGATATCAGCTACACCTAACGGGATAGTATATTCTCCTTCAGGAACTTCACCTTTATCACCATACATTTGCTCAGACTCCATGAAAATAACAGGATCGTTATCACGAATCGCTGATTTCAATAATCCTTTTGCATCATAAACATTTGACGGAACCACCACTTTAAGACCCGGAGTATTAGCAAACCAATTCTCTAAAGCTTGTGAGTGAGTCGCTCCCAATTGCCCTGCTGAAGCAGTTGGTCCACGAAAAACAATAGGCACATTGAATTGCCCTCCTGTCATCTGACGCATTTTGGCAGCATTATTTATAATTTGGTCAATCCCCACTAAACAGAAATTGAACGTCATGTATTCTACAATCGGACGACACCCGTTCATTGCTGATCCTACTGCAATACCAGTAAAACCTAACTCTGCAATTGGAGTATCAATAACTCTTTTTTCGCCAAATTCAGCAAGCATTCCTTTAGACGCTTTATAAGCACCATTATATTCTGCAACTTCTTCACCCATTAAGTATATGGACTCATCGTGACGCATTTCTTCACTCATCGCTTCGCAAATGGCCTCTCTAAATTGTATCGTTCTCATATTTTATATTGTATGTGTGTAATTTTCGAAAAGCAAAAATAAATATTTTATATCACTTAAGAGCATAAATCACTTTAAAATAATCAGGAGCTGTTTCCGGCCCCGAAGCTTCGGGGCGTTATATCTTCCCCTGTTACAGAAGCCAGAGCAAGGATATCGCTGCTATCCGGGCTACGAAATCGATATAATTACAAACCCCCGACTATTCAGTATCCAGTTAGCCGCATATAATCCAAACAATTAAAATTATTTTGTTAAAAAAAAGCCATAAAATTAAACGCTAAACAAAATAAAAAATAACCGAAAGTTTTTTCTTTAAATAATGCCGTTTCAATTAAAACAGCAACAAATTAACATTAGACTCACGAAAACGTAATAGCTGTAAAAAAATATTATGCGCGCATAGTAAATTATTCGGATTATTATTTTAAATTTGTCAAGCTTTTTAGAAAACCAAAATATAAACCTATGAAAATATTAGTTTGCATCAGCCACGTTCCTGATACTACTTCAAAAATCAATTTTGTCAATGGCGATTCAGAATTCGATACCAATGGCGTACAATATGTAATCAATCCTAATGATGAATTTGGATTAACTCGTGCTATTTGGTTCCAAGAACAACAAGGAGCAACCGTTACGGTAGTGAATGTTGGAGGTCCTGAAACAGAACCAACTCTAAGAAAAGCTTTAGCAATCGGAGCTAACGAAGCCATCCGTGTTAACGCAAATCCTGCTGATGGTTTTTATGTCGCTAAACAACTTGCCGAAGTAATCAAAAACGGTGGATACGACATTATCATTGCCGGAAAAGAATCTTTAGATTATAATGGAGGAATGGTTCCGGGTATGATTGCCGGAATTTTAGGATATAATTTTTTAAATTCATGTGTAAGCCTTACTGTTGATGGTACCAATGTGAAAGCCGTTCGTGAAATCGATGGTGGTAAAGAAACCGTAAGCACTACCCTACCATTAATTATTGGTGGTCAAAAAGGATTGGTTGAAGAAAAAGACTTGCGTATTCCAAATATGAGAGGAATCATGACTGCAAGAACAAAAGCACTGGCAATTGTTGAACCTGTAGAAGCACCAGCAAATACCAAAGCGGTTAAATTTGAAAAACCTGCTCCTAAATCTGCTGTAAAATTAATCTCTGCAGACAATTTAGATGAATTAATCAATCTTTTACATAACGAAGCGAAAGTAATCTAGTAATCAGTGTTCAGTCGCAGTTTTCAGTTAAGAAACTTTAAACTTTAAACCTGAAACTTTAAACAAAAAAATTATGTCAATATTAATATATGCAGAATACGCAGAAGGAAAATTCAAGAAAGTGGCTTTCGAATTAGCTTCTTATGCAAAAAAAGTAGCTGAAACTTTAGGAACAACCGTTACTGCAGTAACGATAAATGCCGGAGATGTTTCAGAATTATCTAAATACGGAGTAGACAAAGTATTAAAAGTAAACAATGATAAATTATCTGGTTTTACAGCTAAAGCGTATGCTGATGTCATTAAACAAGCGGCTGAGAAAGAAAGCGCCAAATTAGTTTTGCTTTCATCAACCACAGACAGTATTTACTTATCATCACTTGTTGCAGTTTCATTAGAAGCCGGTTTTGCTTCCAATGTGGTTGGGTTACCAGTAAGCACTACTCCTTTTCAGGTAAAAAGAACTGCTTTTTCAAACAAAGCGTTCAATATAACTGAGATCAATACCGATGTAAAAGTACTTGGTCTTGCTAAAAATTCTTATGGTATCTTTGAAAACGCTTCAGCTACAACTGAAGAAGATTTTAACCCAACTATCGGAGACAATGATTTTGGTGTAAAAGTAGAATCAGTAGAAAAAGGTTCTGGAAAAGTTTCTATCGCAGATGCGGATATCGTGGTGTCTGGAGGACGTGGTTTAAAAGGTCCGGAAAACTGGGGAATGATTGAAGAATTAGCTGCTGTTCTAGGAGCTGCAACTGCCTGTTCCAAACCAGTTTCAGATTTAGGATGGAGACCTCACGGAGAACACGTAGGACAAACAGGAAAACCAGTAGCAACCAATTTATACATTGCCATAGGGATTTCTGGAGCGATTCAACATATCGCGGGAGTTAATTCATCAAAAGTAAAAGTGGTAATCAACAGTGATCCTGAAGCTCCTTTCTTTAAAGTGGCAGACTACGGAATTGTTGGGGACGCCTTCGAAATAGTACCTCAATTAATCGAAAAATTCAAAGCATTTAAGGCGCAACATTCTTAAATTAAAATATTTTATAATCAATTATAGCTACCAAAAACAAGATAATCGTATCTTTGTTTTCCGGTAGCTTTTTTGTTGCCTTTTTTTATTAAAATTGCATTTTATTTTTAATACAATAACTCTTAAACGGGCCCTTTATACTTTTCATATATAAAAAATGAGTTTAGTTAAATTATCCATAAAAGGAATCTCTTACAGTCAAACTCAAAACGGAGCGTATGCATTGATTTTGAACGAGGTTGACGGCGAAAGAAAATTACCAATTGTCATAGGTGCTTTTGAAGCCCAATCTATTGCTATTGCTTTAGAAAAAGAAATAAAACCGCCTCGCCCCTTAACCCATGATTTATTCAAAAACTTTGCTGACCGATTTGATATTGTAGTAAAACAAGTGATTATCCATAAACTGGTGGACGGTGTTTTTTACTCGAGTATCATTTGCGAAAGAGACAAAATAGAGGAAATAATAGATGCCCGTACTTCTGACGCGATTGCTTTGGCTTTACGTTTTAACGCTCCTATTTTCACCTATAAAAACATTCTTGACAAAGCCGGAATATACTTAAAATCGAATCTTACCGATGCCAATAAAGATTCACAGGAAATTGATGACGTTCTTTCTCATCCTGAAACATTTGGACAGGAAGAAGAAAGCAATAAATCCGGTGAGACCTACTCCAAACACAGTTTACAGGAATTAAACGAATTACTGGATCAGGCTGTATCCCATGAGGATTACGAAAAAGCGGCAAAAATCAGGGACGAAATTTCAAAAAGAGAATCTTAAAAGCATTAAGCTTTAGGCTCTATCCTTAAGGAAAAAAAACTATCAACTTTGGCTTACAGCTCATAGCCTACAGCGTAAAGCATAAAACACATGAAGCAATATTTAGATTTAGTACAACATGTCATGCAGAATGGTTGCCAAAAAGGAGACCGTACAGGAACAGGAACAAAAAGTGTCTTTGGATACCAAATGCGTTTTGACTTGAACGAAGGTTTTCCAATGGTTACCACCAAAAAATTACATCTAAAATCAATCATTTATGAACTGCTTTGGTTCTTAAAAGGCGATACAAATATTGGCTATCTACAAGAAAACGGAGTGAAAATTTGGGACGCCTGGGCTGATGCTAATGGTGATTTAGGCCCTGTATATGGCCACCAATGGCGCAACTGGAACAGCGAAGAAATTGACCAGATTTCAGAACTGATCAAAGAATTAAAAACCAACCCAAACAGTCGTAGAATGCTGGTTTCTGCATGGAATCCTTCTGTACTTCCGGATACACGAAAATCTTTTGACGAAAATGTGGCCAACAATAAAGCCGCTTTACCTCCTTGTCACGCCTTTTTTCAGTTTTATGTTTCTGACGGAAAATTATCTTGCCAATTGTACCAACGCAGTGCCGATATTTTTCTGGGAGTACCTTTCAACATTGCTTCCTATGCTTTACTAACTATGATGATTGCACAGGTTTGCGATTTAGGAGTAGGTGAATTCATCCACACTTTTGGTGATGCGCACATTTACAACAATCACTTTGAACAACTCGAATTACAATTATCACGTGAACCAAAACCATTGCCAAAAATGATTTTGAATCCTGAAATAAAAAATATTTTTGATTTCGATTTTGATGACTTTACTCTTGAGGGATATGAACCTCATGCACTAATAAAAGGAAACGTTGCTGTTTAAGTATTTCACAAATATATTTTTCTTACATTTATGATTACAAACAGTAACTAGTACAATTTAAAAAAAAGTCAAAAAACAGACTCTAACAAATCTCACAAAGGATTCGTAATTGCTACTCATGCTGTCAGAAACATAATTAAATAGCAGAGCATGAAGTGCAAGAAAACTATCTTTATCTTTTTTATTTTGTCATTGTCTATTAGAACTACCAGTCTGGAAGCCCAGGAACTAGAACCTAGAACCTACACAAACATACCTATTGGACTTAATTTTTTAATTAACGGCTATGCTTATTCCCGCGGTGATTTGTCTTTTGGACCCAATTTACCAATTACCAATGCCCAATTAAATATTTCAACTACTGTAATTGCATACGCAAGGTCGTTTAGTTTTGCCGGAAAATCTGCAAAAATTGATGCCGTTATCCCATACACATGGGTAAATGGAACAGCCCTTTATAATAACGAACCAATTAGCCGAGAAGTAAATGGACTAACAGACAGCAGGTTTCGACTTTCAGTTAATCTTATAGGAGCTCCGGCATTGACCTTAAAAGATTTTAAAAATCATAATCACGATCTTGTGGTTGGAATAAGCCTTCAAACAACTGTACCGTCCGGTCAATATGATTCCAGTAAATTAGTCAATATTGGCACTAATCGATGGACATTTAAATCTGAGATTGGAGCATCAAAAGCCATCAAAAAATGGATTTTTGAACTTACAGCAAGCACTACTTTTTATACGCCTAACAATAATTTCTACGGAGGTAAAACTAGAGAACAAGATATCTTATATTCTATACAGGGACACACTATCTACAGTTTCAGGAATGGAATATGGATTGCAGCTGATGCCACCTACTATGAAGGAGGAAGAACCACAGTAGACAATTTACTAAACAATGACTTACAGGAAAACTGGCGCTTAGGAACGACATTAAGCTTCCCATTAACTAAACTATATTCTGTTAAGTTATACGCAAGCAGTGGCGTTGCTGCACGAACTGGCAACAATTACGACTTAGCTGGAATTGGCATCCAATACCGATGGGGACAAGGACTGACAAAACCAATTAAATAGTTTTTTTAGCAAATTTCCTTCTGATAATTTTTCCTTTAAAACCTTAGAAAGCCCCTTAAAATAATAAAATCCGCTTCACAGCGGATTTTATTTATTTAGTTTATACCGATAAGACACTATTCTCTGCACCGGCAAAATCATTCCATTTAAAAGAATCTGCCTCCGGTTCATTAACAAACTCACCATCAATTACATATTTGAATTCATAAGACGCATCTTTATTCAAATCGTAAGCACCTTTAAAAGTTCCGTTCTTTAATTTACTTAAAGCACCTTCTGCAACATCCCAATTATTAAAATCACCCACTACTGATACTGAACCTGCCTCTTTTGCATCTACTGAAAAAGTAACCTTACAAACAGGTTTTGTTTTTATAAATTGTTTCTTTATTGACATAACTATTTCATTTTTAGATTTATGTGACAAAGGAAGCAAAATCATTTGAACCTACAAAGAACCAAAAGAAGTTTTAGGATAATAACAAAAACTTCCCTTGTTTTTGAATTTATTCCTAATTTAAACTATGATATTTTTTGTATCCTAAATAAGAAATCCTTTTCGGAATAAATATTCAATAATCAGAAGAATGACTTTCCGAAATAAATTTTACCTTTATAATCTAAATTTAATTTCATGGAAAAAGAACAACACGAACAATATGAATACGCCAGAAGACGTATTAAACAAAAAAAAAGGCTCTATTTTCATTTTGTATTATTACTTATAGGAAGCTTGTTTTTATTTGTTGCCCATAATTTTTTTGGCATTGGCATCAATTCAGACTGGCATATTTGGGCAATTACAATATGGCTTTTTCTTTTTATTTTACACTTTATCAAGGTGTACATTACGGATCGTTTTATGAATAAAAATTGGGAAAGAGAACAGATTGATCGTCTTGTGGCTTTACAGAAAAAAAGAATAGATCAACTACAAAGTAAAGTAAACGAAGATTCTTAAAATAAATCGGAACATATGATTATAATGATTGCGGCTGTAGCCGAAAACAATGCTTTAGGTAAAGACAATGAATTAGTTTGGCATCTTCCAAATGATTTCAAAAGGTTTAAAGCCCTTACTTCTGGTCATCACATTATTATGGGAAGAAAAACATTCGAAAGTTTCCCTAAACCATTACCAAACAGAACTCATATTGTAATTAGCCGTCAAAAAGAATATTGCCCGGATGGCTGTATTGTTGTGGACAGTATTGAGGAAGCTATTACCATTTGTCCTGAAGGAGAGGTTTCCTATATTATTGGCGGAGGAGAAATTTATAATTTAGGACTTTCTTTTGCCGACAAAATTGAAATTACCAGAGTACACAACCATTTTGAAGCAGATGCTTTTTTTCCTGAAATCAACTCTGAAGAATGGGAGATTATTGAGTCTGAATTTAATAGTAAAGATGAGAAACATCTTTATGATTACACCTATCAAACTTTCATAAGAAAATAAAAAAAAACATCCCTCGATTTGAGGGATGTTTTTTTTTACAATGATCTAGGGAAATGACCTACTCTTGAAAGAGTATCTGATAACATAAAATAAAAATTACAAATACCAATAAAACCCCAGAAATGAAGGTTATGACATTTGAAGTTTTCTGAGAGTACATCTCAAAAAAGCCTTTAATACCAAATACCACGAAGGTACTAAAGACAAAGAAAATTAAAATTTCCAAAAACAAATTTAATCCTAAGAACGTGTTTTGCCCTTTAAATACGATACTGTTAAAAAAAACAGCACCTTCAAAACAGCTTACAAGAACAAATGAGATTAGCAAGGCAAAAACCATCCATTTGATTTGAGTCATTAAATCCCTATTAATCATTGCTAAAATATTTAAATATTTATAGAGCAAAATTGGTTAATAAAAACATTCGTCACAATACCCACTTTTAGTGATATTTCATCAAAACTCCTTCTTCTGATACCTATTATCCTCATTTTTAACATAAAACACAAGAAAAACACCTTAACCATTTTATATAAATAAAGTTCTCCCCTAATTTTGAAACTCATTTATAGTTTGTATAGTTTGTATTATATTTGTACAAATTAAAAAAATGTCTGAAAAAATAACTCCTTATAAAAATTCTTCATTAGGTAAGAAAGAACAAGTTGCACAAATGTTTGACACCATTTCCGGGAACTATGACAATCTAAATCGTGTCATTTCTTTTGGTATAGATGTTAAATGGCGTAAAAAAGTGCTGCAAATGGTTTCAAAATCTAATCCAAAAACCATTTTAGATATTGCCACAGGGACTGGAGATTTAGCCATTTTAATGGCCCAAACCAAAGCTGAAAGAATCATTGGATTAGATATTTCGGCCGGAATGTTAGAAGTGGGAAAGAAAAAAATTGCTGCAAAAAATCTGTCAAACACTATTGAAATGGTCCTGGCTGATTCTGAAAACATGCCTTTTGAAGATAACTATTTTGACGCTATAACCGTTGCTTTCGGCGTTAGAAATTTTGAAAATCTAGAAAAAGGATTGGCAGAAATTTTAAGAGTATTAAAACCTAATGGTTTGTTTGTGATTTTAGAAACTTCAGTACCGGACAAAACCCCTTATAAGCAAGGTTATAATTTTTACAGTAAAAACATCCTGCCAATAATTGGAAAATTATTTTCTAAAGACAATGTTGCATATGGTTATTTGTCTGAATCTGCCGCAGCTTTTCCTTATGGTGAAGCATTAAACAATATTTTGAGAAAAATTGGGTTTATAGATGTTAAAGCAATGCCTCAAACTTTTGGAGTTGCTACTATCTACTCTGCTTCTAAAAAATAATACTGAAGAAATTTTCAGCCAAAATATGAAAAAAATATTTTTTTTAATTTTATTTTCCTTAACCATAAATGGTCATGCTCAGTTTACCAAAAGTATATTCAGCAAAGATCCTATTATCAATTTGGAAAACTGGCAAAAACAAAAACTCTATTTTGGGTTCTTCTTAGGGTTCAATTCCTATGACTTCAAAATAGATTATAAAACTGTTGGCCCTGACATTCAGGTTGACAAAACCACAGGATTCAATGTGGGAGTAGTTGCCGATTTGAGACTTCAGGAATATATCAATCTAAGATTTGAACCTGGACTTTATATCGCAAAAAGAGATTTACATTTTCCAAATTTCAACACCGAAAATGACGCACTCAGAGAAGTGAACAGTACCTATATTCATTTCCCTTTACTCGTAAAATTCTCATCCTTAAGAACCGGAAATATTCGTCCTTATTTATTAGGGGGTGTTTCTGCTAATTTAAACTTATCAAGCAATTCAAAATCCATAGACGACAATGAAGAACAACGTTTCAGAGTAGACGCTTGGACAACTAATTATGAATTGGGTTTTGGTATTGATATATTTTCGGAATATTTTATTTTTTCACCTTCAATAAGAGGATCATTTGGGATTAACGATGAATTAATTCGGGATGATGACCCAAACAGCCCTTGGACAGGCAATATTGAATCAATGAAATCCAGGGCGATTTTTATCAATTTCACTTTTCATTAAAAATTCAAATCAAATCATCCATATTTTCACAAACTGGAGAACCTGATTTTGCTCTTTACAAGCAGTATTTAAACTGTCGTTCGACGAAACTCGCTTAGAATAATTGCGGTTGCGGTTGCCACATTCAGACTTTCTGTTTTTTGGAGATCTCCAAAACGAGGAATTGTTAGTCTGTTTTTAATTAATTTTTCTAAATCTTCGGAAATTCCATTGGCTTCATTTCCCATTATTATAATTCCTTCCTGAGGCAGATTGGTAGTGTAGATATTGGTTCCATCCATGAAGGTTCCAAAAACAGGCAACTTTGTTTTTGCAACGAAAGCATTCAGATCAATATAATTTACGTTTACTCTGGTTATGGATCCCATGGTAGCCTGGACGACTTTAGGATTAAAAATATCAACTGTTTCTTTTGAGCATACTAATTGACGAATTCCAAACCAATCACACAAACGCAATATGGTTCCTAAATTTCCCGGATCACGAATACTGTCAAGAGCCAGAATTAGTCCTGATTCAATAATTTCTTTTTCTTTCGGCATTTTAAAAACAGCCAAACAAGTGTTCGGAGTTGCCAATGCACTGATTTTTTTTAAATCACTATCGTTTATCAGCGTTTTTTTTGCACTTGAAACCTCTTCAAAATCATTTTGTGTGGTATACAAATGTTCGAGTTCAAAATTAGATTGCAAAAGTTCCTGAATTACTTTTACGCCTTCGGCAAAAAACAATTGATTCGTGATTCGTTGTTTTTTTTGGTGCAAACTCGATATAAGTTTTATTTGGTTTTTACTAACCATAAAAAAATGTACTTTTGAATTAAATATTTTAGAACACTTGAAAAAGATTTCCACAAAAATAGCAGCATTTATTCTAATAGCAATAGTAATTTGCGCATGTAATGCTGTAAAAAGAGTTCCAGAGGGTAAATTACTGCTTACCAAAAACGAAATTTCAGCAAATAACAAAACAATCAGAGACGAAAATGTTTTTAATCAGTTGTATCAAACTCCAAATGGAAACTTATTGGGTTTTCCCTTGCGATTGAACTTATACAATATGGCTAATTTAAATCCAGACTCCACTTATCAGGCAAAATTCGACAACAATCCAGACAAATATGAACGGATGTCAAAATGGTTATCTGCAAAGCAAGTCGATCGATTGGGTAAATCTTTTTGGTACCATGGCATTCATGACTTTTTGAAAAAAACTGGCGAAGCCCCTACAATTATTGATAAAACAAAAGCTGACAAATCTGCCTTGAGATTAAAATATTATTATTTCAACAACGGTTATTTTAATGTTACAACTGATTATAAAATTGACACCACAAGCACAAAAAAAGCAAAAATAAAGTATACTGTAACTACTGGACAACCTTACACCTTAGACACATTAAGCACAACTATTTCGACTCCTGTTTTAGACTCCTTATATGAACTAAACAAATCCAACACCTTCTTAAAGTCCGGAAACCAATATAAAACTGAGGATTTTGAAAATGAGAAAAACAGAATTACCACTAATTTCAGAAACAATGGCGTTTATTATTTTCAGCCTAATTATGTAACTTTTGATGTCGATACGATTAAAAAAGTAAATCAGGCAAATATAAATTTGGTCATTAAGAATTATACGTATCAAGAACGAGATTCCAGCAGAACGGAACCTTTTAAAATGTATAAAATAAGTGATGTGAATATTTACACCGATTATTCCCCATCTGATAAAGTTCTAAAAATCACTGACAGTACTACTTATAACAACTTCAACCTATACAGCAAAGAAAAATTAAGATACAGACCAAAAGCTATAACCGATGCTATCTTTATCACTAAAGGAACTTTATTTGCTGATTATAAAACGGTGTTGACAACTCGTTATTTAAACAATCTTAAAATTTTTAATTATCCGTCCATCCAATACGAGGTAGATCCTAGAGATTCTACAGCACAGTCATTGATTGCAAAAGTATATTTGACCCCAAGAAAAAAGTACAGTTTCGGAGCCACATTTGATGTCACACATTCCAATATCCAAGATTTCGGAATAGGAATGAGCGCTTCAGAAACGATCCGAAATGTATTTAATGGAGCCGAAACCTTAGAACTTGCTGCCCGTGGAAACATTGGATCCTCGCAAGATTTAGCCAATCCTAACAATACTTTTTTTAATGTTTCAGAATATGGATTAGATCTAAAATTGAATTTTCCCCGAATTTTCATGCCTTTCAATACCGAAAAAATCATCCCCAAAAGTATGATTCCGTCGACACTCATCACAACAGGTATTGCAAAGCAAAGAAATATTGGATTAGATAAAGAGAATGTCACGGGTATTTTCTCCTATAATTGGACCCCAAAAAGAAACAATACAGCACGTTTCGATCTTTTTAACGCTCAATTCGTAAGAAATCTTAATCCTCAAAACTATTTTAATGTATACACATCTTCTTACGATGCTTTAAACAATATTGCAGAGGATTACAATACTAATCCGGATTACGTAGAAAATGGCGATTTAATAATCGAATCCGGTACATCCGGTTTTACAAGCGATGTTTTGTCAGGAAACACAGCTTTGACTCCTGATGATGAAGAGTATCAAACAGTGGAAGGCATTGAAGAAAGACGAATAAGACTTACTGAAAATGATTTTATTTTAGCAACCAGCTTTACCTTTACAAAAACAACCAAAAAAGATCTGTCTGACAACAACTTTTATCTCTTTAGAACTAAAATAGAATCAGCAGGATCTCTTTTATCATTAATTTCGAACACCGCAAACTTGCCCAAAAATGAAAACGGTCATTACGAAATCTTTAATTTAGAATATTCCGAATATATAAAAACAGAATTCGATTATATCAAGCATTGGGACTTATCAAAAGAAAAAGTCTTAGCTGTGAGAAGCTTTTTCGGAATTGCAATTCCATTTGGAAATGCTGATTACATTCCGTTCTCCCGAAGTTATTATGCTGGGGGATCCAATGACAATAGAGCGTGGGCGCCCTATGGTTTAGGACCGGGAAGTAGCGGAGCCATAAACGATTTTAATGAAGCAAACATGAAAATTGCACTCAGTGGAGAATTTAGATTTAAAGTTTTTGGCAGTCTTAAAGGTGCATTGTTTGCAGATGCAGGTAACATCTGGAATGTCTTAGACAATGTGACTTTAGAAAAAGCTACTTTTGACGGATTGAAAGACTTAAAAGAAATCGCATTAGGAACCGGATTTGGGTTGCGATATGATTTAAGTTTTTTTGTTATTCGCTTTGATTTAGGATTTAAAACCTACAATCCGGCCAATGAAAACGGCAAACGATGGTTCAATGAATATAATTTTGCGAACTCTGTTTTAAATTTTGGAATAAATTATCCTTTCTAATGCTAATTAATTCTTATTTTTGCAAACTAAAAACTAAAAAAACAATTTAAAAAAATTACAATGGCACACAACATAAAACCGGGCGTAGCTACAGGAGATCAAGTACAGGAAATTTTCAAATATGCAAAAGAAAAAGGATTTGCACTTCCTGCAGTAAATGTTACTGGATCAAACACAATCAATGGTGTTCTTGAAACAGCCGCAAAACTTAATGCCCCAGTTATTATCCAATTTTCAAATGGAGGAGCACAATTTAATGCAGGAAAAGGACTTTCTAATGCTGGTGAAAAAGCAGCTATCGCTGGTGGAATTGCTGGAGCCTTACATATTCATACATTAGCTGAAGCTTACGGAGCGACAGTAATATTGCATACTGACCACTGTGCTAAAAAATTATTACCTTGGATTGATGGTTTATTAGATGCTTCTGAAAAACATTTTGCAGAAACAGGAAAACCATTATTCTCTTCTCATATGATTGACTTATCTGAAGAACCTATTGAAGAAAATATCGAAATTTGCAAAGGCTATTTAGCTAGAATGAGCAAAATGGGAATGACTTTGGAAATCGAACTTGGAATCACAGGTGGTGAAGAAGATGGTGTTGACAATTCTGATGTTGACAGTTCAAAACTATACACTCAACCTTCTGAAGTATCTTATGCTTACGAAGAATTATCAAAAGTAAGTCCAAGATTTACAATCGCAGCTTCTTTTGGAAACGTTCACGGTGTTTACAAACCAGGAAACGTGAAATTGACTCCAAAAATCTTAAAAAATTCTCAAGATTACGTTCAGGAAAAATTCC
>RCUJ01000052.1_pt1 | contig 58745 bp, 49 predicted proteins | sample 2166321 | NCBI WGS metagenome assembly RCUJ01 (sample SAMN09932808, study PRJNA488358) | compost metagenome | feature: garden; material: soil; isolation source: compost soil in an enriched community after 118 h of incubation | place: Germany: Experimental Botanical Garden Goettingen | collected... | reverse complement strand
TTAGAAAACCCTTCAGTAGAAATACTGGAGGGTTTTTGCTTTGCGCGGAGGGTTTGTGAAAATGGCTTTAATCGGCGCATGCGCGCCAGGTTCTGGCTGATGTACTGCTCGGATCCTGACCGTTTAACTCTAGGCATGCGTTTCGCGAGATGCGAAATAGCCTGGCCTGTTACGGATATTCTTTCCTCTTGCTTGCAGTGTGTGCGATGAGCTCATCCACTGCCCTAATTTTAAGCAGTAAAGCTGCTGAATCGGCGAAGAAAGCATGTTTTGCCTAACAGTTGGATTCTATTTTTTGATAGAATAGTCGGCTTCGCTGATGTAGCTCAGTTGGTAGAGCAACTGATTCGTAATCAGTAGGTCGGGTGTTCGATTCGCCTCATCAGCACCAGTAATTTTAAAAGGGTTAGCGTAAAGCTAGCCCTTTTTCATTTCTGCCGCCAATATTACGAACCATAAGGCTTTCTTGAATAGGCTTTTGCTGCTGACGTTTCAAGTTCAAATTTATTCATTCGTTTTTTTGCCAGTCAGAAATCCCCATTGTCGGCTACTATGTAGAACAAATTGCAACTAGGCAAGCTGCAAGGTATTTTTGTGAGCTACGTAAGTGGTAATAAATAATTAAAAGAAGCGGGGGGAGTAAATGTCTAGATGGACGGATACCTTTGAAACGCATCCTTTTCAATCGACATGGATAGCGATTAAAAAATCGATAGATGAGCAAAATGTAGACGATCAAACCATAACTACAAATGTTACGGAACTGGCCCGTCTGAAGAAAATAATCGCTTACTTAGATGGAATGCTGCAAGCGTTGGATCCAGAGCTAATCCCGCTGAATACTTGGACATCATTTCAATCCCAAGCGGAGGCATGTCTTCAGCAAATTCAATCGTACAGCTCAAGTAGAAACATCGCACATATACAAGCTGCTAATGAACATGCGGATAATCTACTCAGCTATGTCCGTCCATATAACGTCGCACCAAAGCACATTAACAGGATATTGCAGGAGGCAGTAAAAGCATACGGAAAGACCATTAATGAATATGCAGATTCATTTCGTACACGCACAACAAAGTTAACCGAAGAAATTCAAGCTCATAAAGAGAGCAGTCAAAATCTGTACGTTTCTATTGAGAGTCAGAAGATAGCAATTGATGAGCTTCATCAAGAGCTGTTCAATCCGGAAACTGGGATTAAGGATAAAGTTCAAGCTTTCTCTCTGGATATTGAGGAGAAAAAAACGGCAATTACGAACTACTACAATGATGTTTTTGTTGGGGTAGGAGAGAAATTGCCGATTCAAAAAGAAGTATCAAGCATTAAAGAGCTGGTTACTGCTGATCAAAGAAAAATTCTAGCGATGTTAAATAACACGATAGATGAAACAGCTGCATTGTCAGAGTTCTTTACCAAAATCTTTGGAAGCCAAGATGATCCTACGAGTGAAAAGGATAAAGGCCTTTCAGGCCAGATAAACGACAAAGTAAAAGAACTGGACGCATTCGAGGAAAAGCAAGCCGCAAAGTATCAAGCGTTGAATGAACAAATCGAGAGTTTATTGCCCGGAGCTACTAGTGCAGGGCTTGCTAGCGCATACAACGAAATGAAGATGTCATTTGATGCGCCAATAAAGCGCGCCAGTAACATATTTTATGTGGCGATTGGAGTACTAATATTTGGATCGCTAGTGCTCGCTATAGACCAGGTTGGGCCATGGTCGATCACTTTTGTGAGATTTGATAATTGGGACACCGTATTAAAAAGCTTGGCTTATAAAGTGCCTTTCTATGCCCCAGTATTGTGGCTCGCTTTCTACGCAACAAAAAGGCGTAGTGAATATCAGCGACTTCAACAAGAGTACGCACATAAAGAAGCTCTAGCAAAATCCTATAACAACTATAAAAAGCAAATAGATGACTTAGATAGCGAGGATGTGGAAATGCAAAAGATGTTTATCGGAAAGACAATTGATGCGATAGCATACAATGCTTCAGCAACGCTTGATGGGAAGCACGGTGACAAAATGCCGATCCACGATTTTGCAGAAAAAATATTGGGAAAACTTGATCAAGCGGAATTAATAGAGCTTGTAAAGGCAAAGCGTAAGCCATAGAGCGAACGCTTTATGTTTTATTGTTATGGACGGTAATATTTGAAGAAGGGTTAGCGTAAAGCTAGCCCTTTTTCATTTCTGCCGGTGTTCGTGGCAACGACCTTTTTGCCTGCCGATTCAGCTCCGCCTTGAAGCCTCTTTTACCGGACGATTCAGGTGGTAAAATGCCCTTCCAATGCCCAAAAAATTCCGCTAAAAAGCCCATCCTAGCGACAAATTTGCTGGGAAATGGCTAAATACATCAATATATTCAAAGACTTACTTGTAAATTAAGATTCCGTTAGATTATATTTAACGAAATCTTTATATTTTTATTGACAGTGGGTATGCACTGGCCTATGTTGAAGCTAAGTAGTCGCCCTTAAAGGGGAGTAGCTTTACTGCAGAAGCCGTCATTACGGGATTTCCCCGGCCTGCAGGCAACGGCAACGTTGTAGCGAGACCTTTACCGATAGCAGGTAAAGGTTTTTTTTCGCGCAAATCTTTTCTGCATGCCGGCGGGCGAAGCAAGGCCAGTCGCTGCGAGGAGGAGAGATGGAACTGTTCTCGGCGGAATTCTTCTCCGCACTTTTGGCGATCATCATCATTGATCTGGTATTGGCCGGTGATAACGCGATAGTGATTGCCCTGGTGGCGCGCAAGTTACCGCAGCATTTGCAACGCATCACGATTATCGGCGGTACGGTGGGTGCGGTAGCGGTGCGGATTGCAATGACGATAGCGATCGTCTGGTTGCTGAATGTGCCGGGATTGCTGCTGGTTGGTGGTGTGCTGCTGGTGTGGATCGCTTACAAGTTACTGGCGCCGGTCCAGCCGGAAAAGAAGCACGCTGATGTATCTGCTTCACGTGTCGGTTTATGGGGTGCGATACGCACGATTATCGTGGCCGATGCGGTGATGGGTATGGATAACGTACTGGGCGTGGCCGGTGCTGCACACGGTGATTTCATGCTGGTGGTGCTGGGGCTGCTGATCAGTGTGCCCATCATGGTGCTTGGTAGTACGCTGATTTTGAAATGGGTCGAGCGTTATCCGGTCATCATTTATATAGGTGCCGGCGTGCTGGCCTGGACCGCGGCGAAGATGATTTCGAATGAGCCGCTGATACAAGAGTATTTGCTGGAGCATAGGTTAATTGAATGGTTGCTGTATGGCCTGATCGTAGGCGGGGTCATACTCAGTGGTTGGCTTAGAGATGCGCCTATCAAATCGACTCGCGGGGAGGCAACACCAAAACATACATAAGAAGAACAGTTCACACTAACCGTTAACGTTTATACATTGCGAGGAGATTATCATGCTCAACATTCTCATACCCGTAGATGGTTCGCGGAATGCATTGCGTGCAGTGGAATACGTTATTCAATATCGTGCGATGCATGACGAATTGATCAACGTGAAACTGGCGAACATCCAACCACGTCTGTCGAAATACATTACGCGCTTTGTGCCGTCCGCCAATGTACGCATGCTGCAACAAGAGCGTGCCGAACAAGCGCTGCAAGGTGCGGTCGATATGCTGACCAAAGCCGGCGTAGAGCATTCGGTGCACATCAATAAGGGCGATGCCGCTGAAGGTATCGTTGCCTGCGCCAATGAAACGGCAGCACAAAAAATAGTGATGGGTACCACACGTAAAAATGCTTTGTCGCGCTTCTTTGAAGGCTCGGTGGTCAACAAAGTGATGGCGATGACGGATCTGCCAGTCGAAGTCATTGCAAAAGAAAACGGCAGCAAGCTTGAACGTTTTGGTATCCCTGTTGGTGTCGGCCTGGCATTCCTGTGGCTCGCCATCGAGTAAGCGGCGCTTATGCGCTGGCAGTAATCAAGGTGTTGTATCAAAGCCGGCGCTGATGCCGGCTTTTCTTTATCTGTAAAAAAATCTGCATTAGCTTATTCCTCCCATGCATCACATGAGTCCCGTCTACTGCATGTGATCGTCCTCGGCTATTCGGTCGCACCGGCAAATACTCCCAAGCACAGCAGCACCTCTCCAGTCCTTATCCGGCAAGCCTTTTACAGATTGTTGCGCCCTGCAAACAGTCCTCTCCCTACGCACATTTAATGTTCCGGAAAATTCAACATCCGGAATTTAGATATGAAGGAAAGCGGATATAGAAGTGAAATTTTGTTGGTATTGAATCAGAAAACACGATGCTATTCTGGCCTCGCTGGGGATACGGCAGCGCATGCTTTTACCTGTAAACACAGATGACTACACAGCATAAAGCACAACAGCCAGCACCATGAGCGTGCCGGCTATCCCTGTATTTTTACCGCATACATTCAGTGATGAAACACAGCGCGTTGAGCGGGCATATGTTCGCAACGCATGGAGAAATAAAATGGATTTCGCTTTAGACCGACAACAGCAATATTCAAACAAATCTATCGCCAGTATAGGCGTGACCGTGCTGCTGCATTTGCTCATTGGTTACGCACTCATTACCGGCCTGGCACGCGACGTGATCAATGTAATCAGCAAGCCGATAGAGACCCGCATCATCGAAGAAATCAAATTGCCGCCCCCGCCGCCGCAGGTCAAGACACCGCCGCCGCCGAAGTTCGTCAAACCGCCACCAGCTTACGTGCCACCGCCGGAAGTACAGGTAAATGTGCAGCCGCAGCCTAATGTGATTGCAGCTATCAGCAGTGCGCCGCCAGAGCCTTACGTGCCGCCTGCGCCTACGCCCGCAGTTGCGAAAGTAGGCCTGGCCTGCCCGGATTCAACCCGCATTCGCCAGTCGCTTGAATATCCGCGCCAGGCTTTGCAAAACAATATTTCCGGCAATGTGCTGGTGCAGTTTGTGGTCGGTACCAATGGACAGTCACATGACTTCAGCCTGGTGCGTTCCGCCCACCCCATCCTCAACAAGGCGGCACTGGACGCTGCGCAACGCTTCAACTGCGTTGGCCAGGGCCGTGAAGTGGTAGTGCAAGTCCCGTTCGAATTCAAGGTGGAATAGACGACGAGATCGTCCTGCCTTCATCAACTCGCATTGTGCAATTTTTAATTGGAGAAATCATGTTTAGCCGTAATCGTTTATCCGCAGTTGCCGTCTTCCTGGCAATTTTCTTCAGCGCGCCGGCCTTCGCCGCCGGCAGTACCGCCGCTCCTGCCGTTGCTGCAGCGCCTGCAATCGTCGCTGCACAATCCGTATCCGGCAGCGCGGCAGCGCAGGCCGCAGAGCATGGCAAGGAAGCGAATCCTTATGGTATTTCGGCTTTGTGGAATGGTAGTGATTTCGTCGCAAAAGGAACGTTGCTGATCCTCTTGCTGTTTTCGATTGGCAGCTGGTACATCATCATTGCCAAACTGCTGGCACAACGCAAACTGCACAAACAGGCGCGTGATACCGAACGCACCTTCTGGGATGCCGGCACCGTGCGCCAGGGACTGGATACCCTGGAAAACGGCACACCGTTCCACTTCATCGGCACGCTGGCATTGAAGGCCACCGAGCATCACAGTGGTTTGTTGGCACATGTTGATTTCAATACCTGGGTAGTGCAGTCGCTGCACAGCTCGGTCGATACCGTGAAGAACCGCTTGCAAGACGGCCTGGCTTTCCTCGCTACGGTTGGCTCCACCGCACCGTTCGTTGGCTTGTTCGGCACGGTGTGGGGTATCTATCATGCGTTGACGGCGATTGGCCTGTCGGGCCAGGCATCGATTGATAAAGTGGCTGGCCCGGTCGGTGAAGCGTTGATCATGACGGCTATCGGCCTGGCGGTGGCGGTGCCTGCAGTGTTGGGTTACAACCTGCTGGTTCGTCGCAATAAGGCGGCGCTGGAAAAAGTGCAAGACTTCAGCTCCACCCTGCATGCTGTACTGCTCAGCTCCGCGCCGGCCAAAGCGAGCTAAATCATGGCGCTTACCTTTGGCAATGGCGGGGAAGAAGATAGTGTGGTGTCGGAGATCAACACCACGCCGCTGGTCGACGTGATGTTGGTCTTGCTGATTATCTTCCTGATCACGATCCCGGTTGTCACCAATACGATTGCAGTCAATCTGCCGCATGAAGAAAACCATGTGCGGGAAACCAAGCCGGAAAATATCAATCTGTCGGTAGACAAGAGTGGCAAGATTTACTGGGACCAGGAAGCGCTGGCCGGCGCGGATGCATTGACGGCGCGCCTGAAAACCGTTGCGGTGCAAGAGCCGCAGCCGGAAATCCAGATCCGCGGTGATGGCGATGCGAAGTACGAAGCAATCGGTCGCGTCATCTTTGCCTGTCAGCGTGCCGGCATCGTCAAGATCGGCTTCATTACTGAACCGGCACCGCGCGGCGCATAAATTCACGAAAAGGAATAAATTATGGCTATGAGCGTAGGCTCCGGCAACGGTTCCGGCGAACCGGAAGTCATGTCGGAAATGAATACCACGCCCCTGATTGATGTGATGCTGGTGTTGCTGATCATGCTAATCATTACGATTCCTATCCAGTTGCATAATGTTGAACTGAATCTTCCGGCTGGCAATCCGCCGCCACCAACGGTGATCCCGGAAGTGGTGCAGGTCGATATCAATGCGGCTGGAGTGGTAAGCTGGAATGGCGAAGCGATCTCCGACAGGGAAGTGCTGGATAGCAAACTGTCCGGTGCCGCAGCACAGGATGTACAACCGGAACTGCATTTGCGTGCGGATCGCAATGCACCGTACAAGGCCGTCGCAGCAGTACTGGCGTCGGCCCAGCGCTTGGGAGCGAACAAGCTGGGCCTGGTCGGCAATGAGCAATTCGCGCAATGATGAACAACATCGAAACCAAATGAAAGCACGTTAGCGATGGCAGAGGTATTGAGTTTCAACCGGCAGGGCAGCAAGGCGGATATCTATGCAGAGTTGTTGCCGCAGATCAAAGCCTTGCTGGAGGCGGAGACCGACCTGATCGCCAATCAGGCGAATATAGCCGCTGTCCTGCAACAGGCGTTTGCGTTTCATTGGGTTGGCTTTTATCGCGTACAAAAAGACGAGCTGGTACTGGGGCCGTTCCAGGGGCCGCTGGCTTGTACCCGCATAGGAAAAGGCAAGGGCGTTTGCGGTAGCGCGTGGCAGCAGGCTGCGACTATCGTGGTGCCGGATGTGGATCAGTTCCCTGGCCACATCGCCTGCAGCTCCTTATCCCGCTCCGAGATTGTCGTGCCTTACTTCGATCGCAACGGCGAGGTGGCGGGCGTGCTGGATATAGATAGTGAATATCCGGATGCGTTTTCCGCGATAGACCAGTTATGGCTGGAGAAAATCGCCGCACTACTGCCTTAAGTATCTCCATCTACCCCGGCGCGAGTTTTGATACTTGCGCCGCTTATTCCACTCGCAGCCAGCAATGAATACCGGGTCGCATACATGCGCATCCGGCTACGCATTGCGTGCATGCTTTTCATACTTAGAAAGACCTGGAAATGGCACTCACAGATTATCGTAACTTTGGACGTACCGGTGTGAAGATATCACCGCTGACCTTGGGTTGCATGATGTTCGGCAACAAGACAGAGCTCGACGATACGGTTCGCATCATTGACCGGGCGATCGATGCGGGTATCAATATCATTGATACCGCCAACGTCTATGCCCGCGGCCGCAGTGAGGAATTTACCGGCGAAGCGCTCAAGCGCAACGGCAAACGCAAGGATATCTTCCTCGCATCCAAGGTGCACCTGCCCATGCATGATAGCGACGGCAACCTGCGTGGCAGCTCGCGTCGTCACATCATCCAGCAGGTGGAAGACAGCTTGCGACGCCTGCAAACAGATTACCTGGACCTGTACCAAATCCACCGGCCGGAACCGACGACCGCAATCGATGAAACCCTGCGTGCGCTGGACGACCTGGTGAAGTCGGGCAAGGTGCGCTATATCGGTTCCACCACCTTCGCCGGCTGGCAAGTTGTGGAAGCTTTATGGGCCAGCAAGGAGCTGGGGCTGAATCGCTTTGTTTCGGAACAGCCACCCTACAATCTGCTGGATCGCCGGATAGAACGGGAGTTGCTGCCGGTGGCAGAAACCTTCGGTCTGGCCGTCATTCCATGGAGCCCGATCGGTGGCGGCCTGCTGTCCGGCAAGTATCGTAAGGGCCAGCCCCTGCCGCTGGATTCGCGCTACACCAATCCGAATCCGATGCAGGCGCGGCGCTTTGTCGACCGGGTATTTGATGTGATTGAACCCCTGTCCGAACTGGCCGCTGAAAAAGGTGTTCCTCTGTCGCAGCTGGCACTGGCCTGGGTCGCGCAACAGCGCGGCATCACCAGCGCCATCACCGGTCCGCGCACACTGGAGCAACTGGAAGACGCTTTGAAAGCGATAGAAGTCAAACTGACACCGGAAGACTTGCAGCGCATCGACGCCATCATCCCACCCGGCACGCATGTGGGGCCTTTCTATGAAGCCAACTTTGGCGCCAGCGCCTACCGCTGGTAGGCATTTCCGGTGCGCGACGATCCTGTCGCGCACTGGCCTGGTATCGCTATCCAGCTATCCATAAAATCAGCTAAGCATCGCAGCTTGCCTGTATGAACTCCGAATCAATACGGAATATTGAAATGAAATTTGCTTGGTTCTTTAACCGGCAATGAATTGATATTGTTCTCAGGTCGGACTGCTTAAGCCTCGCTATCACCAGCGATCCCGCTGCGTGACCGACGGCAGGAAACCTATCCCGGAAGTCTTTACATCGGTGCCGTATTACGGTCGCCGCTGCTATGGCTTTTCAAGCGTTAACAATTGTTGCAAACCATCAGAGAAGCCGGAATCAAGAATGAGCAAGAAGATACGCCTGAATGCTTTCAATATGAATTGTGTCGGCCACATACATCACGGTCTGTGGAAGCATCCACGCGATAACTCCAGTGATTACACCAAGCCGGAATACTGGACCGAGCTGGCGAAGCTGCTGGAACGCGGTTTGTTCGATGGTGTGTTCCTGGCGGATATCGTTGGCGTGTATGACGTCCTGGGTGACGGTATAGAAGCGACCGCGCGTGAAGCGGTGCAGTTGCCGGTCAATGATCCTTTGTACGTGGTGCCGCTGATGGCGCAAGCCACCCGGCATCTGGGCTTTGGCGTGACCTGCAACCTGACTTACGAACAACCGTACCTGTTCGCCCGCCGCCTGGCCACGCTCGATCATCTGAGCAATGGCCGCATCGGCTGGAATATTGTGACCGGTTACCTGGACAGCGCCGCACGTGCGATGGGACTGAAGCAGCAGATCGATCACGACGATCGCTATGAGCGTGGTGATGATTTCATGGAAGTCTTTTACAAACTGCTGGAAGGTAGCTGGGAAGACGATGCCGTCCTGAAAGACAAGGTGCGCGGTATTTATGCCGACCCGAAAAAGATACACCGCATCTATCACGACGGCCCTTATTACAAGGTAGATGGCGTCTACAACCTGACCGAGCCGTCGCCGCAACGCACGCCGGTTTTATATCAGGCCGGCGCTTCGCAGCGTGGCAATGAGTTTGCCGCCAAACATGCGGAATGCGTCTTCACCGGTGCGCCGAGCCGCGAGCTGCTGGCAAAAGGCATTGCCAATATTCGCCGCCTCGCGGTGGATGCAGGACGTCAGCCAAATGACATCCTCGTGTTCTCCGGTTTGACTGTGGTGGTCGATAGCAATGAGAAAGCCGCCCGCGAAAAGTATGAAGACTACAAACAGTATGCGAGTGCCGAAGGATCATTGGCGCATATGGCGAGCGGCCAAAGCATAGACCTGGAAAAGTTTGAACTGGATGAAGAAATCACACCGGAGAAGCTGGAAGCACTTTATCCGGGGCGCCTGCAGCGCGTTGGCAGTGCACGCGGACGCAACTTCCTGGAAGGAACTACGCGCCGCAAACTGTTGCAAAGCCGTGGCTTCGGCGCGCAGAACTCGGCCATCGTTGGCACACCTGACCAAGTCGCCGATGAGATCGCCAAGTATGTGGCAGAAACAGATGTCGACGGCTTCAACCTGACGCGTACCGTGGCGCCGGAAAGTTATCGTGACTTTATCGATCTGGTGATTCCGGAATTGCAAAACCGCGGCTTGTACAAGGAAGCATATGAAGAGGGCAGCTTGCGGCAAAAACTATTTGGCCGGGGCGCCAAGCTGCCGGACAGCCACACTGCAGCGCAGTATCGGACATGGAAGTGAAGTGGCTGGTGGCCGGTAAGAGACGCGCCAGCCGGATTGAATCAAGGAGCCGCAAATGAGTACATCTACAACATCGCAGTACGCCGATCACGGCAAGGTCAACATCATCCGCAACGATGCAGAAGCACTGGCCGTCGCACAGGCCCTGGCCGATGAGTTCGCGCAGGAAGCATCAGTGCGCGACCGCGAGCGTCGCCTGCCGGTCGCTGAACTGAAGCAGCTGACGCAAAGTGGACTATGGGGAATTACGGTGCCGAAGGAGTATGGCGGCGCCGCTGTCTCTTACGTCACGCTGGCAAAAATCTTTGCGATATTTTCCCGGGCGGATGGATCTATCGGGCAGATTCCGCAGAATCATTATTTCGTTATCGAATTGATACGCGAGCATGGCAGCGAAGAACAAAAGAAATTCTTCTTTGAGCGCATACTGGCAGGTGATCACTTCGGCAATGCGCTGGTGGAACTCAACGTCAAGAAACCGGAAGACAGGAAAGTCAGCCTGTTTGCAGATGGCGACGAACACTATCGTGCCACCGTGCGTAAATTTTATGCGACCGGTTCCCTGTACGCAGACTGGATTCCGACCGCGCTCAATACCGAAGACAAGGAAGAGCATCACCTGGCCTTCTTCTCGCGTCATGTAGAAGGCTTGACGATCATCGATGATTGGTCGGCACTGGGGCAACGTACTACCGCCAGCGGTAGTGTGATTCTTGATAACGCGCGTATCGAAAAGAAATTCGTGGTGTCACACCGGGAGCAAAAGGAACACGTGTCACCAGTCGGACCCACCGGGCAAATCATGCATGCGGCAATTGATACCGGCATTGCACGCGCAGCGTTTGAAGCGACGATCGCTTTCATCCGTGGCCGCAATCCAAAGAAAGCTGATGCCACGCCCTATGCGTCATGGGAAGAAGACCAGTTGACGATACGCGAGATAGGCGACCTGTCGGTGGCCTTGCATGGCGCGGAAGCCTTGCTGGAACGCGCCGGCAGGATCATCGATCACGCTTACGTAACCGGCTTGCAGGCAGACTGGACCAAGGCATCGATTGCCGTCTCTGAAGTGCGTGCGGCCAGCACCCATGCCGCGCTGCTGATCACCAACAAGCTGTTTGAATTTTCCGGTACGCAATCGACGGCCAGCAAGCACAACCTGGATCGCTACTGGCGCGATGCCCGTACGCATACGCTGCACGATCCGGTGCGCTGGCGTCTGTTTGATGTGGGTAACTATTATCTGAACGACAAAGTGCCGCTACGTCGCCGCTTTAACCAGATTGAGAAGAAGGCGGAAGAAAAAGTTGCGGAAGCAGCACCGGAAGTCGCGGTAGCGGATACTCCGAAGGAAGCGCTCTCCAGCGTCTGACAACTTTGCCGGCTTTGGCCTGTCCAAAGCTGATTGAAAACAGAGGAAAGTGGTGCGATATGCAATACGAAAATTTGGGAAAAAGCGGCCTGAAGGTGTCGCGCCTTTGTCTGGGCACCATGATGTTTGGCGGTGCCAGCGATGAGCAAACCTCGCATCAAATCATCCGGCATGCGCATGAGCATGGGGTTAACTTTATCGACACGGCGGATATCTACACCGGCGGGGAATCCGAACGCGTGGTCGGCAAGGGCATCGCTGCGCAACGCGATAAATGGGTGCTGGCGACCAAGGTTGGCAATGGCTCCGAGCAATGGCCGAATGAAAAAGGCTTGTCACGCCGTCGCATCATCCAGGCAGTCGAGCAAAGCCTGCAGCGTCTCGCTACCGATTACATCGATATCTACTATCTGCACCGGCCGGATCCGGAAACCCCCTTGCATGAAACCATACGCGCACTCGGTGACCTGATCACGCAGGGCAAGATACGCTACTTCGGTCTTTCCAACTTCAGCGCCTGGCAACTGGCGGAGGTCGTGCACCTGACGAAAGAGCTGGGTGTAGCGCCGCCTATCGTGTCGCAACCCTATTACAACGCCGCTAATCGGATGCCGGAGGTAGAGCATCTGCCGGCCTGCGACTTCCATGGCCTGGGCGTGGTGTCATACAGCCCGCTGGCACGCGGCGTCCTGACCGGTAAATACCTGCCGGGCAATGAGCCGGACCAGAACAGCCGGGTCGGCCGTGGTGACAAGCGTGCACTCCAAACGGAATGGCGTCCGGAATCCATCGCGCTGGCGCAGGCGCTGCACGAGCACGCACAGGCAAATGCGACGACCAATGTCGAACTGGCCCTGGCCTGGGTTCTCAATAATCGTTTGGTGACATCCGTTATCGGCGGCCCGCGCACCTTCGAGCAATGGCAGCAATACCTGAATGGCCTGAACTACCGTTTCACGGCGGAAGACGAAGCCTTGTTCGATCGCCTGGTGCCGCCGGGACATCCCAGCACTCCGGGTTATACCGATCCGCAGTATCCGGTCACGGGGCGCGTGCCGCGCAATGCCGCCTGATCGCAAGTCCATACCAGCTGTTTTTAGTCACACTATTTTGTGGGTAGCCGTTCTATGAGTATCTCTTCCGTTCCATCTGCTGACGACAGTGACAGTACACCGTCTATTACGCATGCAAACAAAATCGCTGATAAAGCTGTGAAGCAAGTGGCAAAGAAAGTTTCACAGAAGAAGCCGCTGCCCAAGGTATTGCCACATCACTCGGAAGAGATCGACGTGCAGGCGATGCCGCAAGTGCTGGGACGCCTGACCAAACTGGCGGTGCGTTATCCATGGCATTGCGTGTTTGCGATCCTGGCGGCATTGGGGGCGGCGGTTTTCAACCTGCTGATGCCGCTGCTGCTCGGACATGCGGTTGATCAGGCCGGGCATTTGCTGGTCAATGCGAAGCTGGGGGCCGACGTGGTGCGCAATGCCTTGCTGACCACCGGGGCCTTGATCGTGCTTGTCTGTGCAGTACGCGGCATCCTGACCGGGTTGCAGGGTTACCTGGGTGAGACGCTGGCACAAAAAGTTGGCTACGATTTGCGCATGGCTTTCTATGAAAAGCTGCAAAGGCTGAGCTTCAGCTATCACGACAAAATCCATACCGGCGACCTGATCGCACGCGGCATGCTGGACCTGGAAGGCGTGCGTGCCTTTCTCGAATTCGGCGTGTTGCGCGTGATTACGCTGACGCTATTGCTGGGCGTGGGTTCATGGCGCCTGCTGAGCATAGACGTCACCCTGGGTTTGCTGGCATTGAGCTTCGTTCCATTCGTGGCGTGGAATGCTGCGCGTACCGGTTTGCGTTTGCGCGTGAGCTGGCAGCGGCTGCAGAAGATGATGTCCGAGATGACGCTGAATATGGAAGAGAACCTGCAAGGCGTGCGCGTGGTGCGTGCTTTCACTTCGCGCCTGCATGAAATGGCCAAGTTCGACAAGATTTCGGATATCGCCTTACGCCTGTCGAACCAGCGCATCACCGAGCGCATGGGCAATATGAGCGCGATGGTGCTGGCTTATTACACATCGATGGCACTGGTCTTGTGGGTCGGCGGGCAGCGTGTTGCCAATGGCTCATTGACGGTTGGTTCACTGACAGAGTTCCTGACCTTCATCACGATCCTGCAACTACCCTTGCGCCAGATCGGCATGATCGTCAACGCCAGCGCACGCGCTACCGGGTCCGGTGCACGCCTGTTTGAAGTGCTGGATACAGATCCCGAAATCAAGGACGCGCCCAGTGCACATGACCTGAAAATCGATCAGGGTTTGCTGCGCTTCGAATCGGTCAGCTTTGCCTATGGTAACGGCCCAAATGACAGGACCGTATTGAAGGACATCAGCTTTGAAGTGAAAAAGGGCGACGTGCTCGGGATCGTCGGCGCACCCGGTAGCGGCAAGTCTACGTTGGCCCACCTGATTCCGCGCTTCTATGAAGTAAGCTCGGGTCGTATCACGATAGACGGGCAGGATGTGCGTTCGCTTACATTGTCTTCGCTGCGTAGCGCAGTCAGCCTGGTGCAGCAGGAAAACTTCCTGTTCGATACCTCGGTACATAACAACGTCGCCTATTCCGAACCGCAAGCCGGTGAAGAGCGCGTGATAGAAGCGGCGTCGGTCGCGCAGATCCATGAACATGTGGAGCAGCTGCCGAAAGGCTATACCACCCGTGTCGGTGAACGTGGCGTGGCCTTGTCCGGTGGCCAGCGTCAACGGATGACAATTGCGCGCGGTTTGCTGGACCAGCCGTCCATCCTGGTGCTGGACGATTCGACGGCGGCGATTGACCCGGCGACCGAGCAACGCGTGCGGGCGGCTTTACAGTCTTCGTTGCAGAACACTGCGACCATCATCATTGCGCACCGCCTGAGTTCACTCAAGCATGCCGATCAAATCATTGTGCTGGATGAGGGGCGCATCGTCGAGCGCGGCAGCCATGCGGAACTGTCCGCCGCCGGTGGTCGTTATGCCGAACTGTGGAGTTTGCAGAATCGTGGTGCGCAGGAAGGCCTGACGGGAAGCACAGTATCTGCTGCAATCAATAATAACAATGTGGAGTTTGCATCTTGAGCGCAACGCAAGCAAAGAAAACGATAGACCTGAATGCAGAAACACGTGGTGAAGAAATATTTGCGCGTTATGACAGCCAGGTGGTCAATCGCCTGTGGGCATACATTCGTCCGCATCGCTGGGCGCTGGTGGCCGTGGTGTTTACCGTTGCGCTGTTCACGATAGTGCAGGTCCTGATCCCGGTGACGGTACGTTATGCGGTGGATAGCGCAGTGGGCAATACGCAATACGCCTTCAATACCATCCTGGCGGTATTTGCATCGTTGATCGTCCTGAATGCCGTCTCCAACTTCTTCCAGGAGTGGGTGGCGGCGCGCCTGGCGCAAAGGGTGATCTTCGACCTGCGCCGTGCGATGTTCAATCATCTGCAGCATGTATCCTTGTCCATCCTCGACCAGACCCAGGTCGGGCGCCTGATGTCGCGCCTGCAGGGTGACGTCAATTCCTTGCAGGAATTCATGGAAACATCGGTATCGGCCGTCGGCGATTTTTTCCTGCTGCTCGGTATCGTCGCTGTCTTGCTGTTGATGGATGTCAAACTCGGTTTGTTGACGCTCTGCGTATTGCCGGTGATGTTCCTGGTGCGCAAGATATGGTTGCCATGGGCGCGCAAGGCATTTACCCGGGCACGTGAAGCATCGTCCAGTGTCAATGCGGCATTGGCGGAAAACATCAACGGCATACGTACCGTGCAGGAAAATCGGCGCGAGATCGTCAACTTCGAACGTTACGATGTGCGCGCCATTGAGAATCTGCAGGCGCAGATAGGTTCATCCCGCGCCTCGCAAGTCATGATGCCTACGGTCGATACCCTGACCGGTCTGGCGATGGCAATCGTGGTGGTGGTTGGCGGCTCACAAGTTGTTTCAGGTCAGCTCGATGTGGGCGTCATGGTTGCCTTCATTTTTTGCGTGCAGCGTTTCTTTGATCCTATCCGAACTCTGACCATGCAGTACACGGTGATGCAACGTGCGATGGCTTCCGGGCACAGGATCTTTGAAGTGCTGGATATCGAAGTGACCTTGAGTGATAAAGCGGATGGGCAGGCTTTGGCCGATGTGCCGCCGGCGATTGAATTCAATCACGTGACTTTCGGTTACCGTCCTGGGCAGCCGGTGCTGCATGATTTGAACCTGCATATCCAGCCGTATCAGACCGTGGCGCTGGTTGGCCCTACCGGTTCCGGCAAGACCAGTATCGCTGCCTTGATCCATCGTTTCTATGATGTGTGGGATGGCGAGGTCAAGGTTGGCGGCCAGGATGTGCGTGACCTGACGCTGGATTCGCTCGGGCAATGCGTAGGCATGGTATTGCAGGAACCCTTCCTCTTCAGCGGCACGATTGCTGACAATATGCGCTACGGCTTGCAATGGGCGACCCGCGAGCAGGTGATAGAAGCGGCGAAGGCGGTACGCGCGCATGACTTCATCATGCGCTTGTCGGATGGCTATGACACCATGCTGGGCCAGCGTGGCCGCAACCTGTCCATCGGTCAGCGCCAGCTACTGAGCTTCGCGCGCGCCTTGCTCGCCAAACCGAAAATCCTGATCCTCGATGAAGCCACTGCGAATATCGATAGCTTCACCGAACTGGAAATCCAGCGCGCCTTGAATGTGCTGCGCAAGGGCCGCACCACCATCATCATTGCGCATCGACTGGCAACCATACGCGATGCTGATGTAATCGTGGTCCTGCAAAAAGGCCGCATCGTCGAAAAAGGTTCGCACGATGAATTGCTGAAGAACAAGGGCTTGTACGCGAAGCTACATGCGAGCAGCAATGAGTCGTTTGACGATTTTGTCGAAGCGGAAGGTGAGCGCGTGCCGAATAGCTGATGGATATCATGCTGTCACCGGCGCTGGAAGATGATTTTGAAGAGCTGCTGGCTTTGCGTATCGACGCGATGCGTGAAAGCTTGCAGCGAATCGGACGCTTCGATCCTGCCCGGGCAAGGGAAAGATTTCGCGCCGGCTTTTCCGCTTCACACACCAGGCATATCCGGCTGGACAAGCAAGGTGTAGGTTTCGTCGTTATGAAGCCTGAGCAAGATCGTGTTCTCCTCGATCATTTGTACATACATCCCGATTTTCACAATCGCGGCATAGGTAGTGCAGTGCTTGCTGAAGTATTCAAGCAGGCAGACGCCCTGTATCTTCCGATTCATGTCGGCGCTCTGCGCGAAAGCGCAGCCAATCGCTTCTATAGACGACATGGCTTTTCTTTAAGTGCTGAAGAGGAATGGGATCTTTACTATATTCGCTTGCCGAAGAATTCGATGCTTTGAGTCCAAGCCTTATTAAAGGGACTTAAGGCACTTGAGTCAGTCCCGGAACAAGCGGCACTATCCCCAATAGTGATTTGGTATCAATAGAGGCCTGTGCAATGGCTCGTGCTTGTCGCGTGCCGTTCAGTGCGATTGAAAATCCAACGGCTTTAAATAAGGGGAAATCCGATCTCGAATCACCGACGTGGAATACATCATCCATCGCTATGCCCATAGCGTTGCAGACAGCTTTTACAAAATGAGGTTTATCGCTTTCCTCGAAATGGGTGGCAACTTTTCCTGTAAATAAACCCTTGTCGTCGATGACAAGGGTTGGGCCACTCCAGTGGACGAAACCATATCTCTTCGCAAATGCTTCAGCCACGAAGTTCCAGGCGAGCGTGCTAATCAGCGAGGGAATGCCTCTTTGCGATAGATAGGAAACTGTTTCGCCAATCTGCTCGATGACAGGAATATCCGCCAGGAGCGTAGCAATATCGCTTTTGGAATAGCCCTTGTAGTATTTGCCATCCAGATTGGCAACATCGGCATTGCTTGCCTGCCCTTGTGCGTAGAGAAGTTCAATTGCTGCCATTTCACGGACGTGGCCAATCTTTTGTGCCAGATGCTGGCTTGTACTGACGCAAGCCAGGGTTCCATCCAGGTCGAATGAAGCAAGTTTCCAGCAACGCATATGAGGCTTCGTTGACCTCAGTGTTTTGGTTTAATGAACTTCAAGGTCATCCGGTCACTTTCGCCTATCGCCAGATAACGCTCGCGCTCTGCCGGATTGCCGGATAAGGATGGCGGCAGCGTCCACACGCCGTCCGGATAGTCCTTGCTGTCCTTGGGATTGGCATTGATCTCACTTTTCGCTTGCAGGCGGAAGCCGGCTTTTTCGGCCAGACGGATGACTTCCGCTTCAGTTACGTAGCCGCTCTTGATTGTTTGCTCCACGCTGGTGCCAGCTTTGGCGCGATGTTCTACCAGGCCCAATACACCGCCCGGTTTAAGCGCCCTGAAGAAAGCTGCAAATACCGGATCGGCGGAGCCGTCCTTGAGCCAGTTGTGCACATTGCGAAAGGTGAGGAGCAGGTCGGCTGAACCAGCCGGTGCGATCTCGGTGGTCTCAGGTACTTGCAAGGTGGTGACTGTGACTGCGCTGTATAGCTCCGGATTCGCCTGCAATTTCTTTTTCAGATTTGCCGTGGCGCGGATTTGATATGGCGTACTGCTGGCGCTGGTTTCAGAAAAACTCGCTTCATACAGTTTCCCCTTTTGTTTCAGCAAGGGCGCGAGTATCTCGGTGTACCAGCCGGCACCGGGAAATATTTCGACGACGGTCTGGGTCTCGCTTATGCCAAAGAAGCTCAGTGTTTCCACCGGGTGACGATACTGATCGCGCCAGCGATTTTCCGCTGAGCGATGATCGCTGGACAATATGCGATGTAACGCCTGGCTGGTGCTGGCATCGATTGCAGCAGCATGTGCTTGTATGCCGGTGGCAAGCAGGACGAGTGCGAGGATTCTTTTCACGATGGACCTTTAATGGAGTGAGCCTGGCAAGCTGCTTCCGTATGAATTATTTGGCGCTGATACTTTTCTATCGTGCATACAGCTCGGGTATCGCAACCGGATTAAGGAAGTAGCCAAGATCATTTACAAGCCTGAATCCGGGCGGGACCACATGCCAGCGGTATGCAAAGCGCAAGCCAAGGTCTTCGCCGATACCTTCGACAGTATGCACCCAATGATCAGCGAGCCCACTACCGTCAAACAGATAGCAGTGGCGTTGCTGCACCGCTTTCGGCACCGAGGTTGAATCTGCTTCGGAAACGCCAAGATAGCGCAGCAGCGGAAGGCCGACTAAACCCGACTCTTCGGCGAGCTCACGTTTGGCGGCCAGGAGCGGATCTTCATCCGGCTCTATGCTGCCACCGGGAATCTGGATGGGCGCATCCGGATAGTCGACATGTGTAAATAGCAGGAGTTCTGCCAATTGTCCGGCATTCTTGCGAATGACGAAGATGCCAACCTTCCGGATTATTTTCATATGGACAGCCCAGGGTTAAGGTACAGTGACCGGTGCCAGCCACGCTCCGGTAAGGATAGGAATGTTATGCGTGGTATCAAAGAGAATGCCATGCACATTCTTGCGGTAGGCGATCAGGTTATGGCTTTCATGCAGCGGCACAACCGGCACCAGTTTTGTCAGTAGGCCTTGCGCCTGACGATAGAGGGTGCGGCGTTCGCTGGCGTCCTGCGACTGACGCGCACGCAGCAGGATGTTATCCAGTTTTGGATCAGAGATGCGTGCCGTGTCCTGGCCGAAGCTGTTTTGACGCGGAATCTGGCTACTGTGATACAGCAGGAATAAAACATCCGGCGTCGCAGCTGACCACCAGCCGCCGGTCAGTGCGTCGTATGCACCGGCACGTACCGTCTCTGCCAGCTTCGCCTGTGGCACAGGTTTGAGAGTCAGTTCAATACCGGCCTTTTTCAAATCGGCTTGTATCATCAAGACCGAAGTCGGCGGCGTCCTTTCGTTGCCCGTCGTCAGCAACTCTGCACTCAGGCGACGGCCATCCTTGATACGGATGCCATCCGCATCGCGTTTGCTCCAGCCTGCTTTATCGAGGATGGCGGCAGCACGTGCCGGATTATAGGCGAGTACATTCTTGAAGCTGCTGTCGTAACCGGGAGTGTTGCTGCCGAGGTAGTCAGCCTTTGGAGTGAATTCAGCAAAGCCGATTTCGCGGGTGACGGCGGCACGATTGATTGCAATGGCGGCAGCCTGGCGAACATGCACGTCATCGAATGGAAAGCGCGCGGTATTGAATGACAGGCTGCGCATCGGGCTGCCCGGACGTACCCGATTCGAGAACACCAGATTGGGGTCAGTGCGTAAGGCGGCAGCCTTGTTGAGCGGTACATCGAAGGTCAAGTCACTCTTGCCGGATTGCAGGTCACTGCTGCGTACCTCGTTATCCTGCACCGCATCGATCACGATTTCATCCAGGTAAGCCGCACCCTGGTGGCGGATATACGCCGGTGCCCACGCATAGTCAGCACGCCGTTTGAATACGGCTTTCACTCGCGGTTGATATTCGGCGAGCACGAAGGGGCCGGTGCCTATCGGGTGCTCTGCAATACTATCCGGTGCTTCCAGGATTTGGCGCGGCGAGATGAAGCCAAGCCAGGTTTGTGCGAGGAAGGAGAGGAAGGCCGGGTACGGTGCATCTAGTTTCGCCTGGAAAGTAAATGTATCGACTGCGCTGCCTTCGACATAGGGCGACAGGTAAGCAACTGAAACACGTGATTGCACACCGAGTTTTTTGATGCGATCGAAATTGATGCGAACTGCTTCCGCATCGAAGCGTGTGCCATCGCTGAATGTCACATCTTCACGCAGATGGAAAGTGTAGGTGCGGCCGTCCGGCGATACGGTCCATGACTTTGCCAGCCACGGCGTGGGTTCGCCGGCGCGATCCAGATAAACCAGATTGTCGTAAATCAACCGGCTTTGCCATAGCAGATTGCCGAGATGGAGTTTATGGATATCGAATGAGCCGGGTTCATACGAGGCGCTGGTATGCAGCACACCACCTGCCCGACCTGGAGACTGTTCAACGAAATCGCTCATCGGTGCTTTTATGTTTGGCGCTGGCGCATGTGCATGTGCATTCCCGGCGATGGCGATGATGAGCGGAAGCAGTGCAAAGGTGCGGAAGAGGGTGGCAGTGTTCATGTATAGGTGTTTAAGGGTGACGGTTTGATGTGGGAAATACAGGCCGCAAAATGCAAAAAGAACCTGAAGCAATCTGGCTCCAGGTTCTTCGCTTATGCAGATGGTTCGGGTGAATCGCTTAATTCCATTTCAGCTTTACTCTTAGTTGCCAGCCCAGCCAAAGTCCGCCAAACAGGAAGAGTGCAAATACCCAGCCCGATGCGGCACCTGCCATGATGCCGGATAGTAGTGTGCCAACCGTGCAACCCAGCGCGACCAGCGAACCCCAGCCCATCAGGATGCCGCCGATAAAGGCGCGGCTGATTTCGGGTAATTTGGGGCGGCGCGGTTTGAAGTCGCCGGCGGAGAGTGCGGCAGCCAGTGAACCGAGGATGAGGCTGAGCACGAAGACGCCGTTTTTCGACCACAAGGTTTCCTTGATGACGGTGGCGCAACCGGAGAAGGTATCTATTCCTTCCAGTCGGCTTGGCAGCCAGTGCAAGTGGTCTGCGGTGGTGCGTGCGATGCTGCCGAGTTCGGCCGTGACGCCCAGTGGCGCAATGCGGAAGTAAGCCAGCACACCGAGGAAGCCGATCAGCAAACCGCCTACATATGTCGGCCAGCGTCTTTCCCATTTGCTGCCGGAACTTGCTTCTGGTGCCTGATGTCTGCGCCAGAGCCAGATCGCCAGCGCAGCCAGTACGCTGAGTTGCAATGCCACCGATCCGGCATAGCCGAAGTGATGCGGCAGCCAGATGACCGGCGCCTGCTGTATGCCGGAAAGATACAGTGTGTTCCAGCTCAGGAAACCGAGGACGAAACCAAACAGGGTGCCGAGCAAGGCAAACGGCGAGACGGTAGAACCTTCGCCGAGGCGATATAGATGTGCGCTGATACATGAGCCGGCGAGCGCCATGCCCAAGCCGAAGCTGAGCGCACCTGCCGCCAGGATCCAGCTGACAGGCCCGATATGGGCTTGTGGTGGCAGGCGACCGATAGTCGGGGTCGGCATGAAAGCGCCGAAGACGAGGTGATAACCGAGTATGCCAATCACGAGCGCGGCAATGATGCCGAGCAGACCGCGGGCATCGCGTCGCTCAATGAAATCGCGACTGACGCAAAAAAAACAGAAGCGCGAACGCTGCAGGAAGATGCCAAATGCAATGCCAAACAGGGCAGACAGTGCCAGTTCGCGGCCACCCTCGGCAATGCTGCCGAGGGTGTGGGAAAGCCAGACTGCTGCCGTCAGGACAATGACAGATGGCACAAGCCGCCGGAGCGGCGGCAATGCCAGGTCAGCCAATTATTTTCCGCCCCATACCGTGCCGGCCAGATTGACTACCGGTACGCCAACTGCGTTGCCGTATTCGGTCCAGGAACCATCGTAGTTACGGACGTCATAGCCCAGCAATTTTTTCAGTGCGAACCAGGTGTGGCTCGAACGTTCGCCAATGCGGCAGTATGTGATGATAGGTTTGCTGCCGTCGATGCCGGCTGCGGCGTAGATTTTTTTCAGTTCATCGACGGATTTGAATGTACCGTCCGCAGCAACTGCCTGGCCCCATGGCACATTCGCTGCGCCCGGGATGTGACCGGCACGGATTGCCAATTCCTGTACACCTGCAGGTGCAAAAATTTTGCCGCTGTATTCATCAGCCGAGCGGATGTCGACCAAAGCTACATTGCTTTTCTTTTCAGCCGATGCGACAACATCGCTCAGGCGTGCGCGCAAGGCCGGATTGGCTGCACTGATTTTGATATTGCCGGCGGCAGGTGTCTTGGTCACCGCAACCAATGGGCGATTTTCTGTTTCCCATTTCTTGCGACCGCCATCCAGCAGTTTGACGTCCTTCACGCCGTAGATATCAAATACCCATGCGCCCCATGCGGCAAACCAGTTATTGGTGTCGCCATACAGGACGATGGTGCTGTCATTGTTGATGCCGGCGTTACGCAGCAGCTTTTCAAAGTTTTGCTGGCTGGCGATGTCGCGACGGACGGTATCGACCAGGTCGGTATGCCATTCAAAATTTACCGCGCCAGGAATATGTGCGCGTTCGAATACGCCGGGATTCACGCTGACTTCAATCAGGCGCAATTTTGGATTGTTGATGTTTTTTTCCAGCCAGTCGGTGCTGACCAGGAAGTCGCCAGGTGCTGCATGCGCACTCCCCAGCAACAGGCTGCCTGCGATGAGCAGCGATTTGATGATCTTCATTTTGATTCTCCTCGGTATGTTAAGAAAGCGTTACGCAGTCACATTACCGAAGAGATTGCCGACGAACAACGAAGCTTTTTCAATAACGATATTCAGAAAATGCATGTTGCCTGAAGCCGGGTGGCGCAAGATGGCCTAGGCACTTTTTAAATCTTCGAGGCGCAGATTTGGCGCAAAGGTTTCCAGGAAGCGATAGGCAAACGAAGGCAGGAAGGTGCCATTCCGCACGGCAACCAGGGTGGTGCATGAGCCAAATAAGGTGCCTTCGGTTTCGAGTACCGTCAAACCGATTTTCTCTATGCCATCCAGCGCCATCTCGGCCACGATACCGACGCCGAGACCGCGTTCGACATAGGTCTTGATCACATCTGCATCCATCGCCGTCAGGCGGAAGTCCGGTACCAGCCCGGCCTGGCTGAATGCCGCATCTACACATTTGCGACCGGTGAATTGCGGGTTGTAGGTGATCAATGGATATTGCGCGATGTCTTCCAGTGTGACCGGTGCTTTCTTGGTCAGCGGGTGATCGAGCGGAACGATGACCTGGTGATTCCACGAGAAGCATGGATAGGCGAGGATGTCCGGCGATTGGTCGAGTACCTCACTGGCGATACCGATGTCTGCTTCGCCATTGCTAATCATTGCGGCTACCTGGTTTGGTGTGCCCTGATGCAGTTCCAGTTTTACCTTGGGGAACTCATTATTGAACTGTTCCACTACGCGCGGCAGTGTGTAGCGTGCCTGGGTATGGGTGGCGGCGATGATCAGCTGGCCGGTGTCGACGCCTGAATACTGGCTGGCATAGCGGCGCAGGTTTTCCGTCTCCAGCAAGATGCGTTTGACGATTTCAACCGCGCCGTCGCCGGCACGCGTGACAGATGTAAGCCTCTTGCCGGAGCGGACAAAGAGATCAATGCCAAGTTCATCTTCCAGATCCTTGATCTGCTTGCTCACGCCGGATTGCGATGTATATAGCACGGCCGCAACCTCGGTGAGGTTGAGGTTGTTGCGTATCGCTTCGCGTACAAATCGTAATTGCTGAAAATTCATGAAGCTCTTTCTCCGTTAATACTGATTACATATTCTGTTTTTGCAGCGTTTTCTTTTATAGCGCCCGCTACTGCATGGCTGAGCGCAAGTTCGTTCTAAAAATTCAAGCCTGGCCATGGATGAAAACGAGGGCCTGGAATTTTTAGCATACGGGTCTGCATCTCATATAAGAACCAATTAAAAATTGTTTGGATATTTTTTGCCGCGTTAAGGATATTCGTTATTCGCATGTCGCCGGCTATTCCCCGGTGCCATCAGGGTGGCGGCGATACGGCCGGCAATTCGCTATCGATTGCGGCTGGTGTTGCTAATCATAGAAATTGCAGGCTGCGCTTGGCAACGAATTTGTCCGAATATGGATATCTGATGTTTGATATTCGCGCCAGGTATTTATAAGCACGAAATGCTTCGTTGGATATGGCGGATGAGCGATTTATGATGCACTCGCATCCTCCTCCAATACCTCTCAAGATTGGACTTGACCCGCGCCGCAAGGTTAGCGGGTTTCTTTTTGCCTGCTGCCAGTAAACGTGTTTGCAGATGTGTAGTGGATATCAAACGATATATCCAATCTTCTGCTAAAGATCGAATTTTTTATTGTTTGTGACACGTGATCGAAGGCGGTAACTTCTCAAAAAAATTAAGCGCCTGAGCAGTCCGTACATCGCCAGGCCAAGTATTGCTGAGTATCGATAAGGAATGGAAATGGCAACGCCACCGCGTCAAATGAGCATAGGTATGAATATCCTCGGTCTGGGAGGGCATGGCGCTGCGTGGCGTTTGGCCGAGGTGCCGAGCAATTCCCTGGTCGGAGTTGAATACTTCCAGAATATTGCGCGCATCTCTGAGCGCGGCACGCTGGACGCGATTTTCCTCGCTGATGGTCCGGCGCTGAATGGTAACGTCGCCACCAATCCGGTCGGCGGCCTGGAACCGACAGTGTTGTTGACGGCCGTGGCACTCGCTACCAAATACATAGGCGTCATCGCCACCGCTTCCACGACCTATAACGATCCCTACAATCTGGCGCGTCGCATTGCTTCGCTTGATCACATCAGCGGTGGTCGCGCGGCATGGAATGTGGTGACGACGGCGGGCGATATTGCGGCAAAGAATTTTGGTTTGACAGGCGCTCCTTTGCACGAAGACCGCTATGGCCGTGCTGCTGAATTCCTCGATATCGCCATCAAGCTATGGGATAGTTGGGAAGACGACGCCATCATTAACGACTGGAAGAATGGCGTGTTTGCGGATGCAAGCAAGGTGCATGCGATTGATCATGTCGGCCAGCATTTCTCGGTGAGAGGGCCGTTGAATGTACGGCGCTCGCCGCAGGGGCGTCCGGTGCTGGTGCAAGCCGGCTCATCGGAAGGCGGCAAGGCCGTCGGCTCGCGTTATGCAGACGCAATTTTCACGACACAAACCACATTACAGGATGGTCAGGCCTTCTATGCAGAGATGCGCAATCGTGCGCGTGCATGGGGCCGTGATCCAGATTCCTTGAAGATCATGCCGGGCCTTTCCACCGTCATCGGCAGCACTGAAGCGGAAGCACATGCACGTTGCGATGCGCTTGACAGCTATCAGGGCGAGCTCGGCCTGGCCGGGCAGATTGCTGCACGCATTGGCATTTCGGTAGATCAACTTGATCTCGATGCACCTTTGCCATGGGATCGCATTATCGATGTGCGTGAAACACAACGGGATGCCAATACGCGCGCCCTCGGCGGCGGTTCACATGGCTTCTTCGAGGCGCAGATCAATCTGGCCCGACGTGAAAACCTGACCGTACGGCAGTTATCCAAACGCATACGCAGCGGTCATCGCCTCGCAGTCGGTACGCCGGAACAAATCGCCGACACGCTGGAAGAGTGGTTCAAGTCCGGTGCGGCAGACGGCTTCAACATCATGCCGGATATGTTCCCTTCCGGTGCCGAGATCTTTGTCGATGAAGTGGTGCCTATCCTGCGCCGTCGCGGGATCTTCCGTACCGAATACAGCGGTACCACCTTGCGCCATCACCTCGGTCTGTCACGACCAAGAAGCCAATACGAAGAGGAAGAAGACTGCGAAAGCGTACTCGCAATCTGACCTTTTTTGTCGCACGCACTGGCGTGCCTCCCACCCACATTTATTACAGTCATCGAGGTTTACCTGCAATGAGTACTGGATCAACCGTTCAACTGGAAGCGCCCGACTTCGGCGTTGCGCTGGAACCATCAATTGCGCGCACGGGTGCCTTTCCGCTGCGCCTGGCCGATTGGCGCAAGCTGCGTCCGGGCCTGGTACTGGCGGCGCTTTTCGTCCTCTTCCTGATCGTGGCGACGCTTCAACCTTCGTTGTTGACATCCGGCGATCCGCTGGCGGCATCCGCACGTGAAGCCTTCCGCGCGCCGAGTGCTGCACATTGGCTGGGTACCGATGAAAACGGGCGCGATGTTTGGACCCGCCTGATCTATGGTGTGCAGCCATCGTTGCTGATGGGTTTGGCGGCGACTGCAATTGGTTTGAGCATCGGTATCGCGGTCGGCTTGTTTGCCGGTCTCGGTCATCGCATTGTCGATAATTTTTTGATGCGCCTGATAGACGTGCTGTTGGCTTTCCCTGACCTTTTGCTTGCACTTGTCATCATTACTTTCTGGGGACAGGGCCTGGTCAACGCGGTGATTGCGGTTGGTGTTGCGAGCGTGCCACGTTATGCGCGCATGGTGCGGGCGCAAACGCATATCGTGCGCAATGCGCAGTATGTGGAAGCGGCCGTCACGCTGGGGCTGCGTCGCTCGACCGTGATATTGCGCCACGTTTTACCGAATGCCATCAAGCCCATCCTGATCCTCGCAACTATCGGCATCGGCGGCAAGATCGCTGCCGGTGCGGCGCTCAGCTTCCTCGGTTTCGGTGCGCCGCCACCTTCACCGGAATGGGGCTCGATGTTGTCGGTAGGTCGTAATTTCCTGTCGAACGCCTGGTGGCTGGTGGCAGCGCCCGGCGTCGCCGTTACCCTGACCGTCGTATCGATTACCGCATTGGGACGTGAACTCTTGCTGCGCAGCGAAGGCAAGCACGCATGACGATTCAGGCAGATCAGGCGCGCCGTCCTTTGGTGGAAGTGGAAAACCTGCATGTCCGGTTTGGGCATGGTGGTCCTGCAGTCATCAAGGGAATTTCATTTGCGCTGCATCGGGGCGAATGCCTGGCGCTGGTGGGTGAATCCGGCTCCGGCAAAAGCGTTACCTCGCGCACGCTGGTGGGACTGACCGGGCACCGCAGCAGCTTGCAGGCAGATCGCCTGAGCTTTGATGGTGCTGACCTGCGTCGCTTTAACGAGCGAACCTGGCGTGATATCCGTGGCCGCCGCATCGGCTTCGTGATGCAGGATGCACTTGGTTCGCTGGATCCTTTGCGGACGGTGGGTGCTGAAGTGGCTGAGCCGCTCAAGTTGCATACGAAGCTGACGAAGCAGGAGCGCGAAGAAAAAGTCATTGCCCTGCTGCATTCCGTCGGCATCCCGCAAGCTGAGTCTCGTTTGCTGCAATATCCGCATCAGTTATCCGGCGGTTTGCGCCAGCGTGCCCTGATTGCTTCTGCGATCGCGTGCAATCCGGAGTTGCTGATCGCCGATGAGCCGACTACTGCACTGGATGCGGCGGTGCAGGCCCAAGTATTGGACTTGCTCGAATCACTGCGCACACCGGATAAGGCCATGCTGGTCGTCAGCCATGATTTTGCGGTGGTATCCCGTCTGGCTGATCGCGTTGCCGTGATGTGGCATGGCGAGATTGTCGAGCAGGGCCCGCTGGATGCGATCCTGCACGATCCGCAACATCCGTATACAAAATCCCTGTTGTCAGCTGTTTCATCGGTGCAAAAGCGTGGCCCGGTACGGCAAAAAATTGCCGTGACCGAGGACGGTCATCTCGCCACCTTGCCGGCCGAGTTGCCGCCGGGTGTGATCAATAACAATCCTATCGTGGTCGAAGTGAATAACCTGACCAAGGTCTTCTTCGGTCTGGATGGTTCGCGCCGCGTCGCAGTATCCGAAGTGTCGTTTGCGCTGCGCAAGGGCGAGACTGTCGGAATCGTCGGTGAATCAGGTTCGGGCAAGACGACCTTGACTCGCATGGTGCTGGGACTGGAAACGCCGAATGTCGGCAATGTGCGCCTGCGCGATCAGGTATGGAGCGAACTCAGTGACGCGCAACAACGTGCAGAACGCAAGCGCATACAAGTAGTGTTCCAGGATCCGCTCAGTTCATTCGACCCACGCTACACAGTAGAGCGCGTGTTGTTCGAAGCTCTGGGCGTCGCCGGTTACACCGATACTGAAAAAACGCGCGCCCGTGCCATCGAGTTGCTGCACCTGGTTCGCCTCGATCAAAGCTATCTGCAACGCCGTCCTATCGAATTGTCTGGCGGTCAACGGCAACGCATTGCCATCGCCCGTGCGCTGGCTCCCGAACCGGAAGTGCTGATCTGCGATGAGCCGGTCTCTGCACTGGATGTATCGGTACAAGCACAAATCCTCGACTTGCTGATCGACCTGAAAGATCGCCTCGGCTTGTCCTGCCTGTTTATCTCGCATGACCTTGGCGTCATCTACCGCGTCAGCGACCGCATCCTCGTGATGAAGGACGGCATCGTAGTCGAGTCCGGTGGCGTGCGTGAAGTCTTCGAAAATCCGCAACACATTTATACGCAAACGCTGCTGAGCGCCATCCCGCAGTTGGGGGTAAAGAAAAGCGTAACTGAATCAACTGATATCGGGAGTGGGGAAAGTGCAAAGGAAAGTGATAAGGAAGGTGAACTCAATGCAGCATGATGCAACACGAAATAAGCCGATGGCAGCATCACGCACAACTTTGCTGCGCTCGTTAAGCGTCGGTGCTGCATTGTGCATCTCCGGTGGCATGGCGACGGCGCAGGAAGCGACGCCTCAGGTAGAGGAAACCGTTGTCATCAAAGCCAAGGGTTTGAAGGATTCTGAGAAGGCAAAGGAAAGGCTGAAGAACGTCGCCGGCACCGCGAGTGTTGTAAATAACGCTGAAGTTGAGCGCGGCCGTGCACAGAATGCCGAAGATGTCCTGGCCTATCAAGCGGGTGTGTTTGCAGCTGCCACCAGCGGCACTGGTGCAAACAAAATCTCGATCCGTGGTTCAGGCCTCAATTCCTTTTACCAGGGCTATTCGCTAGGCATCAAATACCTGTTCGATGGCTTGCCTATCACCGGACCGGGCGGCACGCAGGAAGATTTCCTGACTTTGACGGGCGTTGATTACACCGAAATCCTGAATGGCGCCAATGCATTTGCATACTCGGCGCTGTCGCTGGGTGGCGCGATCAACTTTGTCACCCATACCGGTCGCAGTGCACCGGGGAACACCATAAGCGTGGAAGCGGGCAGTTTCGGCTATCGCAAATACCAGGCCAGCACCGGTGGCGTTTCCGCTTCCGGTGATACCGATTACTACCTGCAGTATTCGCATAATGAGCGCGATGGCTTTCAACGCAATACCCCGAATTCAGGCGAAGAATATATCTTCAATCTGGGGCATAAATTCAACGATCGTCTCGAAACACGCCTGGTGATTCGTCATCGCGGCGAAGAACTGAGGAATGGCAGCACGCTGACACTGGCACAACTGGAAGCCGATCCGCGTAATAGCACATCGACCGCTTCGGCACGACGCAAAAAAGGCACGACCCTGGTCACCAGCAAGACCACGCTAACGCTGGATGACAAATCAAAGTTTGAGCTCGGCTTCGCCTATAACGACTATCCGCTGGATAACGGCTGGATTTATTCCGACCAGCCGGGCATCTGGCGTTCCAAGGATTTCAGTACCTCGCTGAGATACTTGCGCACCGGCGATACCTTGTTCGGCAAGCCAAGCGATACCACTGTCAGCTTCAGTGACACACGTTTACTGGATGGTGACGTCACAGGTTACAACCAGGTCAACGGCGTGTATACCAGCGAGCGTCAGTACACCAAGTACAGCGGCTCACGCGATACCGTGCTTTCGGTGAGCAATGCCCTGCATTTAAGCGATCTGTTCACGCTGTCCAGTGGTTTGTCACTGGTTGAGATCGGACGCAATGTGCGCATTGAACGTACTACCTTGCCTGCCAGCCCATTGCCGTTCCCGCGCGAGGTCGAGTATACAGATCGCTCGCTGGCACCGCGCCTGGGCTTCCTCTATCAGGCGGCACCCGACTTGCAGTTGTTCGGCAATGTATCGCGTTCGATCGATCCGCCGGTTACCTGGCAGATGGCAAGTACCGGTGTCTCATACGTGAGGCCCTTGAAACCGCAAAAAGCGAATACTGCGGAGATTGGCTTGCGCGGCAGCAGCGAAAACCATGATGGCAGTGTCACCTTCTATCGCTCATACGTGAGTGACGAGTTGCTCAGTTCGATAGCCAGTCCTGCGGTTGGCACCACGCCGGCGCTGATTGCCAATACCAATGGCAGCAAAACCATTCATCAGGGTATCGAAGCCGCGCTGACGTCGAAACTGTGGCGCAACACCAGCGGTGATCGCCTGAGCTACCGCCAGGCTTATACCCTCAACGATTTCTACTATCGCAATGATCCACGCTACGGCAAAAACGAACTGCCCAGCTTGCCGCGCCACGTCTACCAGGGCGAGTTGTTATTGCAACAGGCGGGTGGTTTTTATTCAGGTGTGACCGTACGTGCGATGTCCGGCTACTACGTCGATTACGCCAATACGCTCAAAGCGCCGACAGCGGTGATCTGGGGCGCCAAGTTCGGCTACGAAGAGCCGGGCAAGAAATGGAAAGCCTATCTCGACTTCCGCAACATCGGTGACAAGCACTATGCCGCCGCCGCCAATACGGTCGACAACGCCAGGGGCCTGGATTCGCCGAACTTCTATCCGGGTGATGGTTTTTCAGTCTATAGCGGCGTGACGTATCGCTTCTAGGACTTTACAAAAAATATAAGAGGAGTGAGGACCTGCGCGGCGACCGTGGATGCGGTTGCCAGGAGCAATTCGCTCATTTGATCAAGATCTGGAGTAAAGAAAGTGGAAAAGAAAGTGAATCGGACATCGCAAACAATAGCGCATATAGCCCCGCCGGCTACACATCGTGCATTACGCGCCTTGAGTGCGAGTGCCGTGTTATGCATGGCCAGCGGTGCCATCTATGCACAGGAAGCGACACCGCAAGTCGAAGACACGGTGGTCGTCAAGGGCAAGGCATTGACGGGCGAGGCCAAGGCCAAACTGAAGTTGAATGAAGTATCGGGTGCGACCAATTTCATCAGCAGCGAGGATGCGGAACGACGCAGTGTACGTACTGCGCAAGACATCCTGGCCTATCAGCCGGGCGTGTTTGCACAAGCAGCGTCGGGCGGCGGTGACGGCATCAAGATTTCGATCCGTGGTTCCGCTATCAACCGTGGCGGCGGTAACTCCTTCCGCACCGGTACTTATTTCATGTTTGACGGCTTGCCTGTCAGTGGACCGGGCGGCACGCCGTATGAACTGTTCGAACCATTGGGACTGGAATACACCGAAGTATTGCGCGGTGCCAATGCGTTTGATTACGGTGCCAATACCCTCGGCGGCGCAATCAATTACGTGACGAAAACCGGACGCACTGCCGATCCGTTTGCCGTGCACGTTGAAGGTGGCAGCTTCGGTTATCACAAGGTGCAACTCAGCGGTGGCAAGGTCATCGGTCCACTGGATTACTACTTCAGCATCACGGAGGCATCGCGTGATGGTTATCAGGCGCAGTCGCGCAGCAGCAGCAATGGTGTCGCTGCGAATATCGGCTATCAAATCAATCCGGATGTGCAGACGCGTTTCTATTTGCGCTATCGCGAAACCAAGAACCAGTCGCCAGGCAACCTGACGCGTGCACAGATCGATGCTGATCCGCGTCAGGCCAATGCGCTGGCGATTGCACAGAATGCCTTGCGTGACCAGCCCGGTTCGACATGGCTGGCAAACAAGACCAGCATCCGGCTCGATGGCAGCTCGCAACTGGATCTGGGGCTGGTGTATCACAATTACCCGATTGACTCGCGTCCAAGCAATGCAAATCCTGCCAATGCCACGATTCAGGATTGGGGATTTGAAGATGTATCTGCGAGTGCGCAGTATTCGCGCAACGATACCTGGGGTGGCAAAGCCAGCAATACCAAAATTGGTTTTGTCGTGACCAAGCATCTGGATGGGTATCGTGATTCGTATGCAGCTCGCAGTTCGCCCGGTTATCCGGCAGGTTCGCTGGTACACAAGGCGGAGTACGGTGGCTCTGACTTCGTCATCCATGCCAGTAACGATCTTGAAGTCGCACCTGCGCTGTGGCTGACAACGGGTTTGTCGGCGATCAATACCGAGCGCGATACGGTCGTGACCTATCCGGTGACGAACCAGCCTTACAGCACCTCGCGTTGGGACTTCGCACCGCGTTTGGGCTTGCGCTACAACTTCACACAGGATCTGCAGGTATTCGGCAATATCGGTCGCTCGGTTGAGCCGGCCAACTCATGGGCCTTCCTGACTGCACCGCCGAACTTTGGCAATCTGGGCGCTACCGGACCTTTGGCCAGCTTTGCTGTGCGCGGCTACGATTTGCGGAATCAAACCGCCACCACTGCCGAACTCGGTGCGCGTGGTGCCGTCAACGGCGGACAGTGGAGTGTGGCGCTGTATCGCTCCGAACTCAAGAATGAATTGCAGACCGTAGAAACATTCCCGGGCTCCAACGTCACGCTCGAATCCAATGCGAGTCCAACCGTACATCAAGGTATTGAAGCCGGTGCCGATCTGCCATTGTGGGAATCGGCCGGACAAAAATTATCGCTGCGCCAGGCCTATACCTATAGCGACTTCTACTTCCGCCGCGATCCGGTATTTGGCAGCAATCAATTGCCGGCGATTCCGCCGCATTACTACCAGGCTGAATTGCTCTACGTGCATCCAAGCGGCTTCTACGCTGGTGTCAACGCGCAGGTCGCATCGAAGACCAAAGTCGACTACGCCAATACTTTCGCTGTGAAAGGTTACACCGTGTTCGGCGCATCGGCCGGTTATGTCCATCCGACCGATGGCTGGAAGGTATTCCTTGATCTGCGCAATCTTGGTGACAAGCGTTACGCCGCCAGCGTCAGCCCGACCTTCAACGCCAGGGGCCTGGATACCGCAAGCTCAGTGCCGGGCGATGGCTTTGGCGCCGTGGCGGGTATTTCCTACGCGTTCAGGTAACAGGGCAGTTAAATCATTCATATAAAAACAAAGCGCCGGCCTGTCTTTTAAAGGTAGGGCCGGCATCTAGCCCTGAATTTTTTCAGGGACATTATTTAAGGGGTTATTTTGAAACAGGTACTTCCTCCATCACAGAACATAGCCAGTTTAGTGGCTGCTATTTTCCCGCGCGCACACCGCTCAAGGCTATTGCATGCAAGCCTTGTATTTTGTATGGCGAGTGGCGTTGCATACGCGCAAGAAGCGACTACGCAAGTTGAAGATACCGTCGTCATCAAGGGCAAGGCACTCTCCACAACAGAAAAAGCCAAGGTGCAGCTTGAGAATGTCACGGGCAATGTCAGCGTAGTCAAAAATGCAGATGTTGAAAAAGGCCGTTCATCGACGCTGGAGGATGTGCTGGCTTTCGAGCCGGGTGTATTCGCGCAATCCACCGGCGGTAATGATGCGATCAAGATTTCCATTCGCGGTTCAGGTATCGCCACCGCTGGTGGTGTATTCCGCGAAGGCACCTCATTCCTTTTTGACGGCCTGGCGCTGACCGGTTCCGGCGGTACGCCTTATGAATTACTGGAAATGTCGGGCATCGATTACACCGAGGTATTGCGCGGTGCGAATGCTTTCCAGTATGGCGCGCTGGCGCTGGGTGGCGCACTTAACCTGGTGACGCATAGCGGCCGTACCTCGCCCGGTGCATATGGCCGGTTTGAGGTCGGCAGTTTTGGTTGGCAAAAACAGCAGCTGAGTGTGGGTGGTGTCTCTGAATCCGGGGACAATGACTACTACGTCAGCGTTACCAATTCCGAGCGTCGTGGTTATCAGAAATGGACCAATGTCGAAGCCAAGGGCATCGTCGGTAACTTTGGTTTCCGCCTGACGCCGCAACTGGAGACACGTCTCTATCTGCGTTACCGCGAGGAATATCACCAGAATCCTGCGCTGCTCACGATTGCCCAGATGAAGGCAGACAGCAGCCAGACCACACCGGCCACGGTGTCGGGACGTAATGACGGCACCAAGCCGGGTTCGACTTTCATCGGCAGTAAAACGACTTATACGATAGATGACATTTCCAAACTTGAATTTGGTTTGGTCTATCACGATTATCCGCAGATACTGAATATCAATAGCGCGGCCACGCCGAATTTCTGGACCTGGCGTGATATCAATGCATCGCTGCGTTACCTGCGCAGCGAACAATTATTCGGAATGCAAAGTGAAACCGCTGTCAGCTTTACCCGTACGCAAGCGATCAATTCTAGCGTCAAGACGTATAACGGCACCACGCGGGCGCTGAAGAAGTACGCAACGTATGACAGTTCATCCGATACGGTATTGGCAGTCGGTAATGAATTGCAATTGAATCCGCGTACCTGGTTGTCGACGGGTTTGTCGCTGGTGGATGTGCGACGTGATGTGCGCACGCTGTATGCGGATATCCCTACCGGAAATGCGGCAACCACTTACAACCATCTTGATCTGGCTCCGCGCCTGGGCTTGCGTTATGAACTGGCACCGAAGGTCGTGGCCTTTGCCAACGTCAGCCGCTCCATCGATCCGCCGGTTACCTGGGGCTTTACCGGCTCCGGCACGACCAGCACGCAGATTGGCGTAAAGAACCTGACCGAGCAAAAGGCTAATACCGTCGAAATCGGTGTGCGTGGCAGCAATGACACCTTCAGTGGCAGTGTCGCGCTCTACCGTTCCGAGGTTCGCAATGAGTTGTTGACGGCACAAATCCCGGGTGGCTTGCCGACCGATACCGAGAAGCGCAATGCGACGCCAACGGTACACCAGGGCCTGGAAGCAGGCCTGGATGCACGTTTGTGGAAAGGCAAGGGCGGTGACAACGTCGTCTTGCGCCAGGCTTACACCTATAACGATTTCCACTACAAGAACGATCCGGTCTACGGCGCCAACGAATTGCCCGGCCTGCCCAAGCATGTCTACACGGCAGAGTTGCAATACCAGCATCCAAGCGGTTTCTACGCTGGTGTCAACGCGCGTTACTCGTCGAAAACATGGATTGATTACGCCAACTCCCTGGCTGCTCCGAACTACACGATCTTTGGCGCCAAGTTTGGTTATGACCAGCCCGGCGGTAAATGGAGCCTCTTCCTCGACCTGAGAAACCTGACGGACAAGGCGTATGCATCGGCGATCAGCCCGCAATACAACTTGCGCGGCCTGGATAATACCGGTGCGATTTATGTCGGTGACGGCTTCGGCGCGTTTGCCGGCGCGTCCTACCGTTTTTAATTGATCTTTAAATGAAATAAATGAAGGGCTGGTGAATATGATACGGATTGCCAAAGGCAATGAATCGGGATCTTTGCTGAATGCGCTGTTACGTATCAGCTTGTTGGCAGGCGCTTGCATATTGAGCGCCTGTTCATCAGGTGATAGTGAAACGAAAGCAGGCCAGGCCAAGGCGGATGCGACTGGCAGTGCCACCCTGCGTGATGGCTTGCTCAGTTATGCACCGGAAGATTATTACCAGAAAGGTGAGGGGAAGCCGGGCGGGACCTTGCGCGCTACGGTGGCTTCGGATACCACGACCTTTGACGTGCATTCCATTTCGCATGGCAATGTGCAGTGGCTGGGACGCATCCTGTATGACGGCCTGGTTTACCAGAACGAGCAAGGGAATATCTCGCCCTGGCTGGCCAAGTCATGGGAGATTTCGCCGGATGGCAAAACCTATACCTTCCATTTGCGTGATGACGTCACCTTCAGCGATGGGGTTCGCTTCAATGCGGAAGCGGTACAGGTGAACCTCGAACATATGCGCGACCCGGCTACCAAATCGCCGCTGGCCGCTGCATATATCCGGCCTTACCTGCGTGGCCGCATCGTCGATGAATACACCTTCGAGGCGACGCTGAGTGAACCTTATTCACCTTTCCTCGACGTGCTGGCGCAATCCTGGCTGAGCATGATTTCCCCGAAACAGATCAGGGAAAATCCCAAGTCGATTGCCGAACACCCGATCGGCTCCGGTCCCTTCGTGCTGGAAAGCTATGTGCGTGCGCAAGGTGCGAATTTCGTCAAACGTGCGGATTACAACTGGGCGCCACCGGTCACCAGGCATAAAGGCCCGGCCTATCTGGATCGCATTGAACTGACTTTTGTACCGGAAGCGATGATCCGTTATTCGTCACTGCAAAGCGGACAAACCGATTTCACGCTGGATGCGCCGGCACAGAATGCGCAAGCGATACGCGCTGATCCTGCCTTGCGTTTTCATAGCCGGGTACGCAAAGGAAATCCTTTCCGCAGCCTGACCCTGAATGTGGAAAAAGCTCCTTTCAATGATGTGCAGATACGCAAGGCCCTGGCCCTGGCGATTGACAGGGAGGGTGTCGCGTGGATTACGGGTTTTGGTGAGTACGAACCCAAGAGTGATTTCCTCGCAGCGAATAGCCGTTACTACGATCCTTCTTTCAAGAATGCACTGACGTATAACGTGGCGGAAGCCAATCGCCTGTTCGATCAGGCCGGCTGGAGTACGCGTGATGACAAAGGCTATCGCACCAAGGATGGCAAGCGCTTGTCGGCTACCGTCATGATTACCGAAAACCCGGCATTCCCGAATAGCGTGGCGGTCGCGATTCAGGCCGATGCGCGCAAGGTTGGCTTTGAATTGAATATAGAAATGTTGCCGCTGGCAGTCATCACTGATCGTCGTTACGCCGGTGACTATCAGGCACTCGGCGGTGGTTACTGGCATACGAATACGCCGGATGGTTTGTACATCCTGTATCACAGCAATTCAATTGCCAGCGAAAAGCTGATCGGACAAAACAGTTCGCGCCTGCGTGATCCGGAACTGGATGATGTGCTGGAGCGGGCGCGCAAATCGAATGATCCGGTGGAATTGAAAGCCTTGTATAGCCAGGCGCAACGCCGCCTGACCGAAGTGGTGCCGGCCATTCCTTCGTACGAAAGCATTCATATGACCGCCTATCGCAGCTATGTGAAGGGTGTGTTTTTTGATACCTCGCATAACACGCCTCTGTTCGTCGGCGTCTGGCTCGACAAGGAGGCGCAATGATTTCCGTGAAGCGCATCCTGTGGCGCCTGCTGGCCGGTCTCGGCGTGTTGTGGGGAGCAGCGACGCTGACTTTCATTGCCATCAACGTCACTGCTGGTGATACCGCGTTGGCCATCGTCGGTGGCCCAGATGCGATGCCGACTGCCGAAGTATTGGCGCAGGTGCGCAAGGAGTACGGGCTGGATGAGCCTTTGCTCACGCAGTACGGTCACTACATCGGACGCCTGGCGCAAGGTGACCTCGGCGAATCCTATCGCCTGCGTATACCGGTACTGAAGGCGGTCACGCAACAACTGGGTGCGACCGTGCAACTGGCCCTGAGCGCCGGCGTGTTATCGATAGTGCTATCGGTGTTGATCGCGTTGTTAACGGCGCGGCGCGCACCGTGGATACGGTCGATTGTTTCGGGCACGGAGCTGACGATTACTTCGGCACCTTCATTTGTGATCGGCATCCTCCTGCTGCTGGTGTTTTCGTTTTACTTCCATTGGTTCCCCGCTTCCGGCTCGCAGGGCTGGCGCGCACTGGTGCTGCCGACGGTTGCACTGGCCTTGCCGGTGGTTGGAGTGTTGACTCAAGTGCTACGGCAGGAACTGGAAGATGTGCTGGAGCAGCCCTTCATCCTGACCGCGCGTGCGCGTGGCATGTCGGATGCCGGGGTGCGCCTGCGGCATGCGTTACGTCATGCGCTGGTGCCTTTGGTGACTTTGTCGGGCTTTGTCTTCGCCAGCTTGCTCGGTGGTGCGGTGGTAGTCGAAATGCTGTTCGCGCGCCAAGGCGTTGGTCGCCTGATGCTGGATGCGGCGAATACGAAAGACGTGCCTATCGTGCTGGGCATCACCTTGTTGGCAGCCTTCATCTACGTGATCGTCAATATCGTCGTCGATGTCCTGTACAGCCTGATCGACCCGCGGGTGCGGGCGACATAAAGCGCAATAAATTTTCCGGCCGTGCCAACGATGCACAGGCTTACCATTTTTGAATAGAGAAACATCATGACTAATACCGCCACCATCCATCATCTGGAAACCAAGCCTGCCACTATTGCACCGACTTATGAAGAGCTGGCAGCGCGCTTCCGGCCTATCTTTGCACGCATTGCGGAGGATGCGGTACGACGCGAACAGGAGCGTGAGCTGCCATATGAAGCGGTACGCTGGCTGCGTGAAGCCGGCTTTGGTCGCGTGCGTATCCCGCTGAAATACGGCGGCTTCGGCGCGACGATTTCACAATTCTTCCGCTTGCTGGTGGAGCTGGCAGAAGCCGATTCGAATGTTTCACATTTATTGCGTGGCCATTTTGCCTTCCTCGAAAGCCGTATCAATCACACGGATGAATCAGTACGCGAATTCTGGTTCCCGAAAATCGTTGAAGGCTCGCTGATCGGTTATGCGATGGCGGAGTTGACGGCTGTGACCGGTACCAGCGCGACGATCACACAACAGGACGGCAAGTGGTTCCTGAACGGGAAAAAGTATTACAGCACCGGCACCATTTACGCTGACTGGATCGTGGCGTCGGTGGTCGATGGTGAAGAGCGTGTCAGCGTATCCTTGCCGGCCACGGCGCCGGGCGTCACCCGCATCGATGACTGGGATGGTTTCGGCCAGCGCATGACCGGTAGCGGCACAACAGTATTTGAGCAGGTCGAAATCCAGCCCGAGCATATCAATCGTCGCCTCACCGGCAAGGATAGTTATGCGCAGTCTTACCAAAAGGCATTCCTGCAATTGATCCTGCTGGCGTCGATTGCCGGGGTCGGCCGCGCAGTCAAGCGTGACGGCATCGCCTTCGTACAGCGCAAGACCCGCGCCTTTGGTGTGCTGGGCGAATCCAGTCCGCGCCATGATCCATTGGTGCAACGCGTGGTCGGACGCCTCGCCAGCCTGTCGTTTGCAGCTGATACCATCGTCGAAGGCATTGCGCGTACGCTGGATGAAGTACATCAGGCGCGCCTGGCGGATACCGCGGATGAAGCGCTGTATGTGGAAACCGAAATCAAGGCGTTCCAGGCGCAGCAAATCGTCATCGACCTGGTATTGCAAGCCAGTACCCTGCTGTTTGAAGTAGGCGGTGCATCGGCCACCAGTGAATCACGTCGCCTCGACCGGCACTGGCGCAATGCACGTACCGCAGCCTCACATAATCCGGCGATCTTCCGTGAACGTGCGATCGGCGATTATTATCTGAATGGTACGGTGCCGGATGCGGCCTGGCTGGCGGCGGAGAAGGAGCAGGAAGAAGCGCGAGCGAAGGCCAAGGCGGAGCAATCGGAGTAGTTGGCGCAATGATCCGCAGTGCAAGCATTGAAGATGCAGAAGCAATCGCCACGATACATGTACGTACCTGGCAAACCGCCTATGCCGGAATCTTCCCCGCCGAGTTCCTCGCCAATCTGTCGGTGGAAAAGCGCATAAGCGCCTGGCGTGAACAACTGTCACACAATACCGGCAATATTTTTATCGCGGAAGAAAACGGTCTGCTTACCGGCTGGGTTGCTGGTGGCCTGAGCGCTGATGCAGACGCTGTTGGCGAATCTGAAGTGCAAGCTATCTATGTATTGCCCGAATATTGGGATAAGGGCGTAGGCGGCGAGTTGATGCAAGCGATAGAGCAAGCCTTGCCGCCATCACCTGGCATCACGCTCTGGGTCTTGCGTGATAACCGGCGTGCTGTGCGCTTTTATGAAAAGCGCGGCTATGTAGCAGATGGTGCGCAGGAAGAGCTGGAGCGCGGTGGGGTGAAGCGCTGGAAGATACGCTTGCGTAAAAACGCAGCTGATTCAGCTGCCGCCTGAATCAGACTTCCCACGCTTGTGCACGCTCTACCGCACGGTGCCAGGTATGCAGCCGATGTTCCCGTTCATCGGCGGACATGTCGGGTTCAAAGCGTTTATCCATTTTCCACTGTGCGGTGATCTCTGCGGTCGAATCCCAGAAGGACACCGCAAGCCCGGCCAGATAAGCTGCGCCGAGCGCCGTGGTTTCCGTCACGACCGGACGGATGACCGGGACATTCAATATATCGGCCTGGAACTGCATCAGCAAATCATTGCGCGATGCACCGCCATCCACGCGCAATTCCTGCAAGGATAAGGCCGCATCCTTTTGCATCGCATCCAGCAAGTCCACGCTTTGGTAGGCGATGCTTTCCAGTGCTGCACGCGCGATGTGCGCTTTGCTGCTGCCGCGTGTCATGCCGAGTATGGTGCCGCGCGCATACGAATCCCAGTACGGTGCACCGAGGCCGCTGAAGGCCGGCACGAAGACCACGCCACCGTTGTCCGGCACGCTGCTGGCGAGTGCTTCGACTTCGGACGAACGCTGGATGATGCCGAGGCCGTCACGCAGCCATTGCACGATGGCGCCGCCCATGAAGACGCCGCCTTCCAGTATGTAATTGGTATGCGCCGCTGCGCCTTTGCCCAGCGTCCAGCCTATGGTGGTGAGCAAATTATTATGTGAGCGTATCGCTTGCGTGCCGGTATTGAGCAACATGAAACAACCGGTGCCGTAGGTGTTTTTTGCCATGCCGGGTTTGTGGCAAGCCTGGCCGAAGGTGGCAGCTTGCTGATCACCCGCGATGCCGGCAATCGCAATCGGTGCACCAAACAGTTCCGCATGCGTATGGCTGGCGACGCCGCTGCTGGCGACGACTTCGGGCAGCAGCGAGGCCGGGATGTCGAGTATGGCCAGCAATTCTTCATCCCATTGCAAGGTATGGATGTTGAACAGCAAGGTGCGCGATGCATTGCTGCTGTCGGTCAGGTGGGCACCGGACAGTTTGTAAATCAGCCAGCTGTCTATCGTGCCGAATGCGAGCTCGCCACGTTCTGCCTTGGCGCGCGCACCGGGGATGTGGTCCAGCAACCATTTCACTTTGGTGCCGGAAAAATACGAATCCAGTACCAGGCCGGTCTTTTGCTGGAACAGATCGGCCTTGCCTTCGGCGCGCAACTGATCGCAGTAGCCGGCGGTGCGACGGTCCTGCCACACGATGGCATTGGCGATGGGTAGGCCGGTTTTACGATCCCAGATGACAGTGGTTTCGCGCTGATTGGTAATGCCGATCGCGGCAATGTCGACAGCTGTGAGCTTGTTCTCTTTTAATACTTGCTGCGCGACGGCCAGCTGGCTATCCCAGATTGCATTTGCATCGTGTTCTATCCGGCCGGGTTCCGGGAATATCTGTGGATACTCCTGCTGCGCCACGCCATGGATCTGGCCTTCATGATTGAACAGGATGGCACGCGAACTGGTGGTTCCCTGATCGATTGCGAGTATGAATTGGCTCATCGTAGGCAGACTCTATTTGGCTTTATGCGGTCAAGGAAGATAAGGGTGTTCGGGCAAGCCGGCAACGTCGACGCGCAGGCTGAGTACACAACCGGATAAAGGATATTGTTCCAGTTCGGCCGCCGGGCGATTCTTGCTGACACTGGTGATGTAGAGCGTACGCAAATCATCGCCGCCAAAAGCCATCATGGTCGGGCAGCGCACCGGCAATGCAAGTTCGGACAGGATCTCGCCGGCTGGTGACAGGCGCAGGATGCGGCCGCCTTCATACATTGCGCACCAGTAGCTGCCTTCGCTATCGACGGCCGCGCCATCCGGACGACCGCCGTAATTATTTTGTTTGTCGGTAGAGAACTGCTTCAGTACGCGACCTGCGCCAAGTGCAGCACTACCGACATCGAACTCATAGGCGAAGATGCTATGCGTGGTGGTATCGGCGTGGTACATGGTTTGGTTATCCGGACTGAAGGCGACGCCGTTGGAAACCGTGGCGCGCTTGCCGCTATCACGTATCGCGCCGTGTTCTATGCAGTACAGCGCCGCATTGGCATGGTCACGCGGTTCGTAGATCGAACCGGTCCACAGGCGACCGGCCGCATCGCAGCGACCATCGTTGAAGCGCGTAGTGGCCTGGTCGTAGGGGGCGTCGCCGATTTGTGTCAGCCGGCCGCTGCCGGTATCGAGCAAGGCCAGGCCGGAACGTAGCGCGACCAGCAGGCCGCCGGCTGCATGGATGGCGATGCAACCCGGTTCGGACGGCATATCCCATTGCTGGTGCGCATCATTGGCCGGAATGAAGCGATGCACGGCACGCCCATCGATATCTATCCAGTACAAGGCCGCTTCTTCCGGATGCCACAGCGGACATTCGCCCAATTGCATACGGACGGCTAAAATCGGCTGAATATTTTGCATCGACATGGCAGTTGCTTTTTGTAGGGTGAATGCGCCATTATGCAGTGAAAATCTTGCGTATAAAGGAGTTTGAATTGAATCAGTCCGTATCCAAACCTGTCATTGCTTTCCTCGGCATAGGCCTGATGGGCAAACCGATGGCGAGCCGGCTGCTGCAGGCAGGCTATCAAGTCACTGCGTGGAACCGCACCCGCAGCAAGGCCGATGAGTTGGCGCCGCTGGGTGCCAGGGTGGCAGAACAGGTCGCGGATGCAGTGGCGGCAGCGGATATCGTCATTACGATGCTGGAAGCCGGCCCTATCGTGGCGCAGGTCATTGATGCGGCATTGCCGGGTTTGAAGCGCGGCGCACTGGTCATTGATATGAGTTCGACCCGCCAATCCGAAGCGCAGGAAGTGCATGCCAAACTGGCGGCGCAAGGTGTGCGCTTTATCGATGCACCGGTTTCCGGTGGTGTGGTCGGTGCGGAAGCTGGTTCACTCGCCATCATGGCGGGTGGCAGCGCACAAGATTTCGCCGAAGCGGAAGCAGTGTTGGCGGTGATGGGACGGCCGACGTTGGTGGGCCCGGCCGGTTGTGGCCAGATCGCCAAGCTGTGCAACCAGCTGATCGTTGGCGGCACGCTGAATATTGTGGCGGAAGCCTTGTTGCTGGCACAAGCCGGTGGTGCCGATCCGACTGCGGTACGGGCGGCGATACGCGGCGGCTTTGCCGAAAGCCGCATCCTCGAAGTGCATGGACAGCGCATGCTGGATCGTAATTTCATGCCGGGCGGCCAGGTCAAGAGCCAGTTCAAGGATCTGGAAAACGTATTGATCGCGGCAAACAATGCCGGGCTGCGTTTGCCGGTGACGGAACTGGTCACAGAAAATTATCAGCAGGTATTGCAGAAGGCGCCGCAGGCGGATCAGTCGGCCGTGTTGCTGGCGCTGGAAGCGGGAAATCCCGGCCTGCGCTTGGGACAACAAGCGGATCAATTGCCGGGATAAATTTAAGGTTCGTGAACATTTGTCGGTTTGCCCGGTCTATCCGGGGCAGGGCAAACAGTAAATCCTGTCGGCCAGTTTTCAACCATGCTCATTCATGCCTAAACAACGTATAGACTGGCGCGCCGTCTGGCTGCTCATCAAGCCTTACTGGGTCTCGGAAGAAAAATGGCGCGCACGCGGTTTGCTCTTCGTCATCGTTGCCCTGGCATTGGCGGCGGTGTATCTCGAAGTCTTGTTCAATACCTGGAACCGCGAGTTTTATAACGCGCTGGAAACCAAGAACTTCAAGGCTTTCACCGAGCAGTTGTGGCGTTTCACCTATCTGGCATTCACCTTCATCGCGGTCGCGATTTATCGCATCTACCTGACGCAGTCGCTGCAGATGCGCTGGCGTATGTGGATGACGCGGCAATATATGGCGCGCTGGTTGCAACACCAGGCTTACTATCGGATCGAGCAAACCGGTACCGCAGACAACCCTGACCAACGTATCGCCGAAGATTTAAACCTGCTGACCAGTGCAACGCTGTCACTGACACTGGGTTTGCTCTCCAGCGTGGTGACGCTGGTGTCCTTTGTCGGCATCCTGTGGTCGGTCAGCGGGCCGATTTCTTTCATGCTGTCTTCGCATGAAATAACGATTCCCGGTTACATGGTGTGGTTTGCGATTGCGTATGCAGGCGTTGGTTCGTTGATCGTGGGCTGGGTCGGCTGGCCTTTGGTGTCAAAGAATTATTTCCGCCAGCGCTTTGAAGCGGACTTCCGTTTTGGCCTGATACGGGTGCGCGAGAATTCTGAAGCGGTCGCCCTGTACCGTGGCGAGACCGAGGAAGCCGTGCAACTGAATGGCCGCTTCCAGCGCATACGCGATAACTGGTGGGGCATCATGCGCACCACCAAGAGCCTGAACCTGGTATCGACCTTCTATTCGCAGTTCGCGAATATTTTCCCTTTCCTGATGGCGGCGCCGCGTTATTTTTCCGGTGCGATTACGCTGGGCGGGCTGATGCAAATCAGTTCGGCTTTCGGCCAGGTACAGGGCGCATTGTCATGGTTTATTTCGGCATTCAGTGACCTGGCTGAATGGAAGGCCAGCGTCAATCGTCTGGCCGGTTTCCATGCTGCGGTCGACGCCGCCCATGAAGAAAAAGAAGGCGTGGTGGTCACGGCCAATAATGTGGGCGCGCTGCTGATTGATCGGGTGATCTTGAATGTGCCGAACGGACCGGCGCTGACCACCGAGCTGACCGCAGATATCCAGACCGGGCAGCGCATCCTGATCGGCGGACCATCGGGTTGCGGCAAGTCGACATTGATCCGCGCGATTGCCGGGGTCTGGCCGTACGGTGCCGGCAGCATCGAAATCCCGCAGCAGTGGAAACTGCTCTTCCTGCCGCAAAGAAGTTATCTGCCGCTAGGCACCTTGCGCGCGGCCATCGCCTATCCGGCCAGTGAAAACCGTTATACCGACCTCGCCATCCGTCATTACCTGGACTTGTGCAAATTGCCACAGTTGAAGAAATTGCTGGATCACAGCGATAACTGGAGCCAGCGTTTGTCGCCGGGCGAACAACAGCGCCTGGCCTTCGTGCGCGCCTTGCTGATGCGGCCGGATGCGCTATTCCTGGATGAGGCCAGCAGTGCGCTGGATACCGAAACAGAAGAATTAGTTTATCAATTGATATTGCAAGAATTGCCAGAGGCGGTGATTGTTAGTGTCGCGCATCGCGAAAGCGTCGCGAAGTATCATAAAATGCGCTGGCAGTTTGTCGCAGACAGCCGTGCGCCGACCATCGTCGATGACGATGTGGAGCGCAGTCTTTATACGATACAGCACACGAAGCCCGGCAAAGCCTAAGCGCCGGGACTATCCAGAACAGGCAGCAAGCGGCCATGCATAGCAAGATGCATGGTCATCATCATATTGATATGAAATTACTTTCCACACTCATCTTGCTGTCCCTGCTCACTGCTTGTGCGCAATTACCGCAGTCCGGCAATTCTGCCGCGCATACTCCCGAAGGGCAGATCCTGCCATTTTCAGTCAATGCCAGCGGTGGCTTGCCGGAGCGCTGGGAGCCGATGATCATCAATCGCACCAAGAAGCTCACCGAATACAAACTGGTCGACGACGATGGCAGGACGGTACTGCATGCACGTGCGGTATCGGCGGCGTCCGGCCTGATGCAAAAAGTGGATATCGATCCTTTGCTGGAGTCGCAACTGAACTGGCGCTGGCGCATCAGTGGCCTGGTGCAAACGGCCAATAATTTTGATCGTGGACTGGAAGATTCACCGGCGCGCATCATCCTGGGTTTTGATGGTGACAAGGACAGCCTGCCGTTCGCGGACCAGATCATGTTTGAAACGGCCCGCCTCATGACCGGTAGGGATGTACCGTATGCCACGCTGATGTATATCTGGGGGCGCAAGGCACCGGTCGATACCATCATCACCAATACCCGCAGCAATCGCGTGAAAATGATCGTCGCGGAAACCGGTGCTTCCGGCGTCGGTGACTGGCATAGTTTTTCACGTAATATCGCCATCGATTATGAAAAGGCCTTTGGTGAAAAACCGGGCAAGCTGATCGCGGTGGGGGTGTTGACGGATACTGACAACACCGGCGAAACCGTGGAAGCCTGGTATGGCGATATCGGTTTGTCGACACCTGACAAACAAGCGGGGATTTTGCGCTAGAATAGCGACGGGCCTGACAGGATGCCCGCTCTCGCAAAAGCCGATGCACCTGTTTCTGGTAATTTTCAGTTCGGAAAAGCTGCTAGCTGCAGCACCAAACCGCAACGTTAAACCTTGATGTCGTAGCGAGAAACGGCAATACGAAAGGAACGTTATGTGGTCTACATCCCTCCCTGCCGCCGTGGCTTCTGCCACTGATCTCGGCAACAATCTTAGTCATAGTGAATTTTTGCGCAGGTATGCGCGCCGCCTGCTGCGCAATGCGCGTGCAGATGAACCGAGCAAAGCCTTGCCGGTACTGCGGCGCATTATTGCCATGCAAATCATGCCGGAATTGCGCGTTACCGAGCTGTACGAGGTGCGTGCGTCTATCCAGCTCAAGCATGTCCTGCATATGCTGGCCAGGGAACTGGATTTTTCTGCATGGGAAATCTGCAAGCACAGCATAGACCAGATGTCGCCGGCGGTACTTGACCGTTACCGACTCGAGTTGGGCATGTTTGGCGATTACCAGCAAAACTGGTTTGCCGATGCGGCGACTGCGCGTGACTGGCAGCAGCAGAATGGCGGTTACCTGATCAACTATGGCCAGCAGGTGGTAGCGATACTGGCTTAGGTATTCTTGCTGCGCCGGCCAGGCATGCGGCGCAGCAAGGTAAGCATCAGGCTTTGAGGAAACTCTCTGCCAGGCGGACCCAGTAGGTCGCGCCTATCGGCAGCAAATCATCATTGAAGTCATAGCTTGGGTTATGCAAATTGCATGGCCCAAGCCCATGCCCGGCGGAGCGATGATCGCCTTCGCCATTGCCGATGAAAACGTAGCAGCCGGGTTTGCCTTGCAACATGAAAGCGAAATCTTCCGCTCCCATCGTCGGTTCCACCTGCGCATCGACATGTTCGGCTCCGACTATGCCTTGCAATACTTCAACTGCAAATGCGGTTTCCTTTGGATGGTTAATCAGCGGCGGGTAATTGCGCTTGAAGTGGAAGCTGACCTTGGCGTCGAATGCCGCCGCCGTATGTTCGGCGATATTGCGCATGCGGGTTTCAATCAGGTCGAGGACCTTGAGATCGAAGGTGCGTACGGTGCCGACCAGCGTTGCATCGTCCGGAATGACATTGGTGGTGCTGCCGGCGTGGATTTGCGTGATGGAAAGGGCTGCCGCATCGATAGGGCTCTTGTTGCGCGTGATGATGGTTTGCCAGCTTTGTGCAATCTGCACAGCCACCATGATCGGATCTATGCCTTTGTGCGGCTGCGCTGCGTGTGCGCCTTTGCCGCTGACCACAACTTCGAATTCATTGCTGGACGCCATCATGGGGCCGGGCGTCACGCCGAAATGACCGACCGGGATACCGGGCCAATTATGCATGCCGAATACCGCTTCCATCGGGAATTGTTCGAACAGGCCTTCGTCCATCATGCGCTTGGCACCGCCACCGCCTTCTTCCGCCGGCTGGAAAATCAGGTAAATCGTGCCGTCGAAATTCTTGTTCTGCGACAAATAATGCGCGGCGCCGAGCAGCATCGCGGTATGGCCGTCATGGCCACAGGCATGCATCTTTCCCTTGTTCTGCGAGGCATGCGCGAAGGTATTGAGTTCGAGGATGGGCAATGCATCCATATCGGCACGCAAGCCTATCGCGCGCTGGCTGTTGCCGTTCTTCAGGATACCGACCACACCGGTCACGCCGAGGCCGCGCACGACGGGTATGCCCCATTCAGTCAGTTTCCTTGCAACCAGTTCGGCGGTATCGTGTTCTTCAAAGCAAAGCTCGGGATGAGCATGGATTTCACGACGAATAGCTTGTATTTCGTTGTGAAACTGGATGATGGGGTCGATCAACTTCATGGTGTCTCCACATTCCTGCGCGCTAATGCTGCAGCTATTTGTCTTGCGACAACTGCTGATGGTTGGACTGCAAGTGACTTCTATCTTACGCCAACTGTCGGCCTCGCGGAATAGGGAACACAGGGACGCAAGCGTAATAGAATAGATTCAATAAAAAATCTGCGACGGCGGTACAGCTCGTATCGCATATGCGTTTTGCTATTCAAGAATCGAAAAAATGAATAAATCCTGGCATTTGCTTGCTGCTGAATTATTACCGCGCTGGCGTTCAGGATTGCTGCTGTGCGTATTGCTATCACTGGCGGGGTGCGCACAAATGAATTACTACGCGCAGGCCACGCACGGGCAATCTTCACTGATGGCGGCGGCCAGGCCGATAGATGATTTATTGCAAAATCCTGAACTGGAACCCAAGCTCAGGCAACGTCTGTTGACTGCCAATAAAATCCGTCGCTTTGCGGTCGATGAGCTGGCTTTGCCGGACAACGGCACGTATCAGAATTACGCCGATCTGCAACGCCCGTATGCCTTGTGGAATGTCGTGGCGACGCCGGAATTATCGATGAAGCCCTTGCAGTGGTGCTTCCCGATTGCCGGTTGTGTCAGCTATCGCGGCTACTACAGCGAAGCCGGTGCGCAGGCCTTTGCCGGGGAAATGCGCGCCGCCGGCAATGATGTGCAAATCATGGGGGTGCCGGCTTACTCGACACTGGGTTGGTATAAGGACCCGGTGCTTTCCAGTTTTATCAATTATCCGGATGCCGAAGTCGCGCGCCTGATGATCCATGAGCTGGCGCATCAGATTGTGTATGTGCAGGGCGATACGCAATTCAATGAATCGTTTGCGACCGCAGTCGAGGAAGTGGGCGTCGACCGCTGGCTGGCCCGCAATGGCGATGAAAAGGCGCGGCAGTCATATATGACCGCGCAGCAGCGCAAGCAGCAATTCATTGCGCTCTTGCTGCAATACCGGCAAAAGCTGGTCGATAACTATGCATCCGGGCGGACGGATGCCGCCAAGCGCCAGGCCAAGCTGGAAATATTTGCTGCATTGCAGGACGATTACCAGGCACTGAAAGCCAGCTGGAATGGTCATACTGCGTATGACCGTTGGTTTGCACAAGGTTTGACGAATGCGCACCTGGCATCGGTGGCGACCTATCATGACCTGGTGCCGGGTTTTCGCGCCTTGTTGCGCGAGACAAATGAATTCCCGGCTTTCTATCGCGCAGTCATCGATTTATCGCGGCTCGACAAGCAGGCACGCGACCGGCAACTGGCTGGACTGGCAGCGGGGCTACCGGTGGTTTCGCATACGGATGCCACTGTGACGGGTGGCGGGCGCTGAGAGCGGTGGGCGAGCGATATCAAAATGCTTGCACATCGCCGTTCCGCCCGATAGCATCAAGCTGTATATGCGGCAATGACGGACAGCAGCATGGATATCAATACTGTCATCATTGCGGACAATCACTCTAACAACAAAAAAGAATAGAGGTGGAGATGGACAAATTTTGGCTTAAATCATATCCGGAAGGCATACCGGCAGAAATCGATCCTGCACGTTACGGTTCCCTGGTTGAATTGCTGGATGAATCCTTCCAGAAATATGCGGATCGCAATGCCTGCGTCTGTATGGATAAAGCCCTTACTTATCGTGAGGTGGATCATTTGTCCGCCGAAGTCGGGGCCTGGCTGCAAAGCCTGGGTTTGCAAAAAGGCGCGCGCATCGCGCTGATGATGCCGAATGTCCTGCAATATCCGATTGCGATTGCCGCCGTGCTGCGTGCCGGTTATGTGATCGTCAACGTCAATCCACTCTACAAGCCACGCGAACTCGAACACCAGCTGACCGACTCCGGTGCTGAAGCTATTATCATCCTGGAAAACTTTGCCGCCACGCTGGAAAAAGTAATCGCCAGCACCCAGGTCAAGCATGTGATCGTTGCCACCATGGGTGATTTGATGGGCGGGTTGAAGGGCGGCATCGTCAATTTCGTCGTGCGCCATGTGAAAAAAATGGTGCCGGCTTATTCCTTGCCACAAGCCGTACCGTTCAAGGAAGTCTTGCGTCAGGCCGCCGGCATGACGCTGCAGCGTCCAAGCCTGGGACATCAGGACCTGGCCTTCCTGCAATACACGGGCGGCACCACCGGTACCGCCAAAGGTGCGATGCTCACGCACCGCAATATCATCGCCAATGTATTGCAGAACGAGGCATGGATTTCGCCGGTGCTCAATACCTTGCCGAAGGATAAGCAACTGATCTTCGTCTGCGCCTTGCCGCTCTACCATATCTTCGCGCTGACCACTTGCGGCATGCTGGGCACGCATCTGGGTGTGATGAATCTGCTGATCCCGAATCCGCGTGACATCCCCGGCTTCATCAAGGAATTGATGAAGTACAAGGTGCACTTCCTGCCCGCGGTCAACACGCTGTACAACGGCTTGCTCAACAATCCAGATTTTGCCAAGGTCGATTTCTCTGAGTTGAAATTATGTAACGGCGGCGGCATGGCGGTGCAAAAAGTCGTCAACGATAAATGGCGCGAAGTGACCGGTTGTGCGATTTGCGAAGGCTATGGTTTGTCCGAAACCTCGCCGACCGCAACCGCCAATCCACCGACCACCAATGAGTTCACCGGCACCATCGGTTTGCCGGTGTCGTCGACCGAGCTGAAGATCATCGACAGTAACGATAATGAAGTGCCGCATGGCAGCGCCGGTGAGATTGCGATACGTGGTCCGCAAGTGATGGCGGGTTACTGGAACAATCCGGCCGAGACGGCGCAATCGATGACGGCGGATGGTTTCTTCAAGACCGGCGACATTGGCATCATGGATGAACGTGGTTTCACCAAGATCGTCGATCGCAAGAAGGACATGATCCTGGTCTCGGGCTTCAATGTATATCCGAGCGAGATCGAGGGCGTGGTTGCGGCGCATCCGGGTGTGCTCGAATGTGCGTGTATCGGCGTGCCGGATGAACATACCGGCGAAGCGGTCAAACTATATGTGGTGCGACGTGACCCGGCACTGACCGAGGCGGAGCTGATGGCGTATTGCCGCGAGCAATTCACCGGCTACAAGAAACCGAAGTCGATCGAATTCCGTACCGAATTGCCGAAGTCCAACGTAGGCAAGATATTGCGTCGCGAATTGCGCGATGAAAAAAAGCCGGCCTGATAAAACAATGCGCCACTGCCGGATGAACGGGAGTGGCGCAGTAAGCAGTATTTGCTTCTTATTTGTTTGGGGCTACGGCAGGCGGCAGATGACGCGGCTTGCGGTCATCATTGGTCGCGACATAGGTCAGCGTCGCTTCGGTGACTTTCACGATTTCCACTTCCAGGCGATTGCGTTCTGCATAACATTCCACATTCACGGTGACTGAGGTATTGCCGACCTTGACGATCTCGGCATAGATGGAAAGCAGGTCGCCGACGAATACCGGATGTTTGAATAAAAATGAATTCACCGCAATGGTGACGACGCGGCCATTGGCGCGGCGCGTGGCGCAAACGGCTCCGGCCAGATCGACCTGTGCCATGATCCAGCCGCCGAATACGTCGCCGTGCATATTGGCGTCATGCGGCATCGGGACGACGCGCATCTGTGGAATTTTCCCTGCGGGCAGGTCTGTGTGGTGTTCGCTTGCCATGTTGTCTCCTGTGGATAATTTCAGTAGTTTATTTTTAAAGCGCTACAATCCGGAACCCGAAGCATAAACTATCTGAAAAAATCTTACCTATGCGCCGCCATCCCGCCCCGTCCGAGCCTCTGCCGCCAGCCAGTAATCGCAGTGACTGGAGCACACTCAAGACCCTGATCCCATACTTGTGGACATACAAATGGCGGGTCGGCCTGGCACTCGCTTTCCTGATCGCCGCGAAGATGGCCAACGTCGGCGTGCCGCTGGTATTGAAACGCCTGATCGACAGCCTGACGATTGCACCGGGCAGCACGCAAGCGATGCTGGTACTGCCGGTTGGCATACTGATCGCCTACGGTCTGTTACGACTGTCAACGACCTTGTTCACCGAACTGCGCGAATACACTTTTGCCAAAGTCACGCAAAGGGCGGTGCGCACGATTGCGCTGAAAGTATTCCGTCACCTGCATTCGCTGTCATTAAGGTTTCACCTGAATCGCCAGACCGGCGGCATGACGCGTGATATCGAACGTGGTACCAAGGGTATCTCTTCACTGATTTCATACACGCTGTTCAGTATCTTGCCGACATTGATAGAAATCCTGCTGGTGCTCGGCTACCTGATGCTGCATTACGATATCTGGTTTACCGTCATTACCGGTGTGGCCCTCGTCAGCTATATCGCTTTCACCGTCATCGTGACGGAGTGGCGCACCCATTTCCGGCGCACGATGAATGATCTGGATTCGAAGGCGAATACCAAGGCCATCGATTCGCTGATCAATTACGAGACAGTCAAATATTTCGGCAATGAAGATTACGAAGCGAAACGCTACGATGAAGGCTTGAAGCGTTACGAAACTGCGGCCGTTAAATCGCAGACTTCCTTGTCTTTACTCAATACCGGGCAATCCAGCATTATCGCGATTGCCGTGACGCTGATCTTGTGGCGTGCGACGCAAGGCGTCATCAGCGGCAGCATGACCCTGGGTGATCTGGTATTGGTGAATGCCTTCATGATCCAGTTATATATTCCGCTGAATTTCCTCGGCGTGATTTACCGCGAAATCAAGCAAAGCCTGGCTGATATGGAGCGCCTGTTTTCATTGCTTGACCAGCATAAGGAAATTGCCGATAAGCCGGAGACGCAGGCGCTGGTGACCAAGGGTGCGGAAGTGCGCTTCTCGCATGTCGATTTCAGCTATGAAGCGAATCGCCAAATCCTGTTTGATGTGGACTTCACGATAGCGGCGGGTACCACGACAGCGGTGGTCGGGCATAGCGGTTCCGGCAAGTCGACTTTGTCGCGCCTGCTGTTCCGTTTCTATGATGTGAACCAGGGCGCGATCCTGATTGACGGGCAGGACCTGCGCGATGTGACGCAGACTTCATTGCGCCAGGCGATAGGCATCGTGCCGCAGGATACCGTGCTGTTCAATGACACCATCGCCTACAACATTGCCTACGGCAAGCCGGGCGCGAGCCAGACGGATATCGTGGCGGCTGCGCAGTCGGCGTATATCCACGACTTTATCGAATCATTACCGGACGGTTACAACACCATGGTGGGTGAACGTGGTTTGAAACTGTCTGGTGGTGAAAAGCAGCGTGTCGCGATTGCGCGTACCTTGCTCAAGCATCCGGCCATCCTGATTTTTGATGAAGCAACGTCGGCACTGGACTCCAAATCGGAACAGGCAATCCAGGCGCAGCTCAAGGAAATCGCGCGGGATCGGACGACGCTGATCATTGCGCACCGCCTGTCGACCATCGCCGATGCGGCGCAGATCCTGGTACTGGACAAGGGTCGCATCATCGAACGTGGCACGCATATGCAATTGCTGGCAGCCGACGGGGCTTATGCGCAGATGTGGATGCGCCAGCAGGCCAGGTCGGATGATGCGCTGGCGTCGCCGGTGGAAGGGATAGAAGACGAAGTCCCCGATGGGACCGACAAGGCGGCGCCCAAGCTTCCTTTTGACCTGTATTGATATTCGCAGCTTGCCCGATGGAACTACGGGCAGGCTGCAGGCTCTATATGACACAGCTTGGGCGCGTGTTTCTGCTTCATCCGGCAGATATAGGATTAGAATAAGTTCATAAATAAGTTCATAGCTACTTTCATCACGCATCAATAGATCTCGCTGCCCTGCCTGTTTCACTTGCCGCCGCCACTGACGGCGCGGTTTGAAAACTATAGGAGCGTCGTCATGTCCAGTCCGCACGCAATACCGTCTTACCTGACGCCGCCCGACATTGGTGCGTGGGGTGTTTATCTGGAGCAGATCGACCGGGTAACGCCTTACCTCGGCTCACTGGCGCGCTGGGTGGAAACCATGAAGCGGCCGAAGCGCATCCTGATTGTCGATGTGCCTATCGAGCGCGACGACGGTACGGTCGCGCATTTCGAAGGCTACCGGGTGCAGCACAATACCTCGCGCGGACCCGGCAAGGGCGGCGTGCGCTTCCATCAGGATGTGAGCCTGTCCGAAGTAATGGCCTTGTCCGCCTGGATGACCATCAAGAATGCCGCCGTGAATGTGCCGTATGGCGGTGCCAAGGGCGGCATACGCGTCGATCCCAAAACCTTGTCCAAGGCCGAGCTGGAGCGCATGACACGGCGCTATACCAGTGAAATCAATATCATCATCGGGCCTAATAAAGACATCCCCGCACCCGACGTCAACACCAATGAACAAATCATGGCGTGGATGATGGATACCTATTCGATGAACCAGGGCAGTACCGCATCCGGCGTTGTGACCGGCAAGCCGATATCGCTGGGCGGCAGCCTGGGACGGCATGAGGCGACCGGGCGTGGCGTGTTTGTGGTCGGTTGTGAAGCGGCGGGTAAGCGCGGGCTGGAAATCAAGGGCGCACGGATTGCGGTGCAGGGCTTTGGTAATGTCGGCGGCGTCGCGGCGCGCCTGTTTGCCGAGGCGGGTGCGAAGGTGGTCGCGGTGCAGGATCATGCTGCAACCGTGGTGCGCAGCAGTGGCCTCGATATCCTCTCCCTGCAGGCCTATGTCGCGCAACATGGCAGCGTCGCCGGTTTCCCCGAGGCGGAGCAGCTGGATGATGCAGCCCAGTTCTGGGGCCTGGATTGCGACATTCTGGTGCCGGCTGCACTGGAACAGCAAATCAATCGCGACAATGCGGCGCACATCAGGGCCAGCATCGTGCTTGAAGGCGCAAATGGACCGACCACGCCGGAAGCCGATGATATCCTGCACGACAGAGGTATATTGCTGGTGCCGGATGTGATTGCGAATGCCGGCGGCGTGACGGTCAGCTACTTTGAATGGGTGCAGGATTTCTCCAGCTTCTTCTGGACTGAAGATGAAATCAATTCACGCCTGACGCGCATCATGCGCGAAGCCTTTGCCGCAGTATGGGCACTGGCGGACGAAAAGAAAGTGTCCTTGCGTACCGCGGCTTTCATCGTCGGCTGTACGCGTGTATTGCAGGCGCGCGAAATGCGCGGTTTGTATCCTTAACGAATACCCTTAAGCTGATTTAGAAATTGCTGGCGCTTGAGATAAACTGAGCTGGCCTGAAATTTGCCAGATACTTTTACAACTGATGACATGCCCGAAGGAGACATCATGGATTTGAAAAAATTACTTGTATTGACAGCGGCTACCGGCCTCATGGCCAGCCCCCTGGTGACAGTGCAGGCGCAAGACCTGGGCGGGACGCTGAAGAAAATCAAGGATACCAATTCCATCACTATCGGTTATCGCGAATCGTCGATTCCATTTTCATTTCTTGACGACAAGCAACAACCTATCGGCTACGCGGTCGATCTGTGCATGAAAATTGTCGATACGGTCAAAGCGGATCTGAAGCTGCCTAACCTGAAGGTGGTGATGCAGCCGGTGACCTCGAGTAATCGTATTCCACTATTGCGTAACGGCACTATTGATCTCGAATGCGGTTCCACCACCAATTCCAAGGTCAGGCAGGAACAGGTTTCTTTCGGCCCGAACTATTTCGTGATCAATGTGACGGCGGCGGTGAAGAAGACTTCGAATATCAATACCCTGGCCGACCTCAACGGCAAGACCATCTCCACCACGTCAGGCACCACTTCGGTGCCGTTGCTGAAGGGTTACAAGAAAACCGAAAATATCCAGGTCAAGGAAATCTACGGCAAGGACCATGCTGAAGCCTTCCTGCTGATGGCGGATGACAGGGCTGCGGCCTTCGTGATGGACAACATCCTGCTGGCCGGTCAAATTGCGAATTCCAAGCGTCCGGGCGATTACAAGATCCTGCCGGAATCGCTGAGCCAGGAACCGTACAGCATGATGTTGCGCAAGGATGATCCGCAGTTCAAGGCACTGGTGGATAAATCGATAGGCGCGGTAATGAAATCGGGCGAGATCAACAAGATTTACGCCAAATGGTTCACTACACCGATTCCGCCTAAAGGTTTGAACATCAATTTCCCGATGACGCCGCCTATCGAGGAAGCATTCAAGAACCCGAGCGACAAGGGCGTGTAAGTGCAGCGTGTCAGAACGCTGCGTATAAGTTAGTCACGCAAGAGTTAAGGGAGCGGCAGCATGGATCTTGGAATTTTTCTGGAGCAAGTGCCTGACGGCGACGGGACGTGGCTGGAGAGTTTGCTGTCAGGCCTGGGCTGGACCCTGGCAGTGGCTTTCTTCGCCTGGATATTCGCCTTCGTGGTCGGCTCGATAGTCGGTGTCGCCCGTACCAGCGAGAAGCGCTGGCTGGTACGTCTCGGTGGTGCTTACGTCGAGCTGTTCCGCAATATCCCGCTGCTGGTGCAATTCTTTGTCTGGTACTTCGTGGTGCCGGGCCTGGTGCCGGCGGTCAAGGCGTGGGTGATTACGCTGGATCCGACCGAGCATCAGTTCGTCACTGCCGTTGTCTGTCTTGGCTTCTTCACTTCGTCACGGATTGCCGAGCAGGTACGCTCCGGCATCCAGGCCTTGCCGCGTGGCCAGCGTAATGCCGGTTATGCGCTGGGTTTGACGACGGCGCAGACCTACCGCTATGTGCTCTTGCCGATGGCTTACCGCATCATCATTCCGCCGCTGACATCGGAGCTGATGAACCTGATCAAGAACACCGCGGTTGCGTATTCGATCGGCCTGGTCGAGCTGTTCTTCCGTACGCGTGAAATGGGTGAAATGACCTTCCGTTATTTCGAAGCCTTTGGTGCCGCGACGCTGATATACGTGGTCATCGCCATGACGGCCAATCGCCTGATGGCCTGGGTGGAAAGACGGCTTGCCGTTCCCGGCTATATCGCGGGAGGCAAACATGTCTGATCTCGATTTTGAAATCATCACGCGGACCTGGCCATACTTGCTGGCGGGTTTGCAATACACGCTGCAACTGACTGTAGTGGCAGCCTTCGGCGGTGTGATCTTCGGTACCTTGCTGGCGATGGCGCGCCTGTCCAGCAACAAGACCTTGTCGCTGATCGCTGCCGGCTATGTGAACCTGATGCGTTCGATACCCTTGCTGCTGGTGATCTTTTGGTTTTACTTCCTGATGCCTATCGTCCTGCAGACAATCACGGGTTCAGAGCGGCCGGTACAACTGGGTGCGGATCGTTCGGCTTACATCACCTTCATCATGTTTGAAGCGGCTTACTTCTGCGAAATCATGCGGGCCGGCATCCAGAGTATTTCAAAAGGGCAAGTCAATGCCGGCTATGCATTGGGACTGACCTACCGGCAATCGATGCAACTGGTGGTGTTGCCGCAAGCCTTCCGCAATATGCTGCCGATCCTGCTGACGCAAACCATTGTGCTGTTCCAGGACGTTTCGCTGGTCTCGCTGTTGAACGTTACTGACTTCGTAGGTGCTGCGGTCAAGGTTGCGCAGCGTGACAGTCGCGTAGTTGAAATGTACCTGTTTGTCGCCGTCGTTTATTTCGTGCTCAGCTTTGCACTCTCGACGCTGGTCAAGCAGCTGCAAAAACGGTTTGCCATCATTCGATAAGGACAAGAACATGATTGAAATGGACAAGGTCAGTAAATGGTATGGGAATTTCCAGGTGTTGACGGATTGCACCACCCAGGTCGCGAAGGGCGATGTGGTGGTGGTCTGCGGTCCGTCCGGCTCGGGGAAATCAACGCTGATCAAAACCGTCAACGGCCTCGAACCCTTCCAGCAGGGAAAGATTACGGTTGATGGCATCTCGGTCGGCGACCCGAAAACAAATCTCTCCAGCCTGCGTTCGCGTATCGGCATGGTGTTCCAGAACTTCGAATTGTTCCCGCATTTGTCGATCAGTGAAAATCTGACGCTGGCGCAGGTCAAGGTCCTGAAGCGCAGCCTGCCGGATGCGACGGAACGCGGCCTGAAGTACCTGGATCGGGTCGGCCTGATCGCGCACAAGGATAAATTCCCGGGTCAGCTGTCCGGCGGCCAGCAGCAAAGGGTCGCGATTGCACGCGCCTTGTCGATGGATCCGATTGCGATGCTGTTCGATGAGCCGACCTCGGCACTGGATCCGGAAATGATCAATGAGGTGCTGGATGTGATGGTGGGGCTGGCGCAAGAGGGCATGACCATGATGGTGGTGACGCATGAAATGGGTTTCGCCAAGAAAGTGGCGAACCGCGTGATTTTCATGGATAAGGGTTTGATTGTTGAGGATTGCACAAAAGATGAGTTTTTTGGCACGACCCGTTCGGATCGTGCGCGGGACTTCCTGGCCAAGATTATTCATTGATATCGGTTTTTTCATGCGGCCGTCCTGCTGAATGGTGGGGCGGCTTTTTTTGTGTTTGTTGTTGTGAATGCTGTTCTCTCTTCGTGGAGAGGTGCGTTGCCGGGGCGGCCCGGCAGCCGCTCACTTTCTTTGCTTCGCCAAAGAAAGTAAGCAAAGAAAGGCGACCGCAACAGTCGTCGCCCGCTACGCGGGTACCCAAGCCAAGCGATCGCCAGCCGGCGTCGCAAACCAACTCGCTACGCTAAAGCTTCGCTCAAACATGTTTGCGCCGTTGAACCCGTCTGACAATCGCTCGCCTTGGCAACGCCTAATGCGG
>RCUJ01000045.1_pt1 | contig 61760 bp, 77 predicted proteins | sample 2166321 | NCBI WGS metagenome assembly RCUJ01 (sample SAMN09932808, study PRJNA488358) | compost metagenome | feature: garden; material: soil; isolation source: compost soil in an enriched community after 118 h of incubation | place: Germany: Experimental Botanical Garden Goettingen | collected... | reverse complement strand
GTCGCTGAGCATGCAAAGGCTTCTGCTGACTACAAGGATGCAGACACCCGGAAGGACGCAGCCAAGGCAGAAATATTGCTGATAATTGGCGAGAACAAGACTGTGATCGGCACCGGCTTCAAGATCAGCGCCGGCACCGTCAAGGACAGTCCAGGCACTCTGGTGGAGCCGCACATGATCGGCACGCGCATCGGCGGCCGCAAAGGCTATCGCGGAATGCGAGTTTATCCGCAGAAGTAACACAGCACGGTGCCGCACTATGCGGCACCGCACCACTCCACACCACACGAGGCCACTGACATGAGCGACGAACAGAAAGGCACTGACGTGACCATCCAGCAACACAAGGGCGTCTTGGTCGATATGGCCGACCGCTACCAGATGAACCCGGCAGCCTTCGAGGCAACCCTGCGCAGCACTGTGATGCCGCAGAACGTGACTCGTGAGCAGTTTGCGGCCTTCCTGATGGTGGCGAAGAAGTACAACCTCGATCCGATCACCAAACAGATTTATGCCTTCCCTGCAAAGGGTGGCGGCATTCAGCCGGTCGTCAGCATCGATGGCTGGATGACACTGATCAACAGTCACCCGCAGTTCGACGGTATGGAGTTCGACGACGTGCTGGACGGCGGCAAACTGATCGCCATCACCTGCCGCATGTTCCGCAAGGATCGCAGCCACCCGGTCAGCGTCACCGAGTACATGAGTGAGTGCAACCGGGCGACAGACACCTGGAAGAAGTGGCCGGCGCGCATGCTTCGGCACAAGGCGGCGATCCAGGCAGCGCGCTACGCCTTCAGCTTCTCCGGCATCATCGACGAGGACGAAGCTGCGCGAATGGTCGATGTCACGCCAAAGACCGAGACGAACAAGGTCGAAGCGAAGCCAGGCCAGCCTTCTCGCCTGCAATCGATCATTGGCGCCAACAAGCCGCAACCCGAGCCGACGCAAGATGAAACTGTCTACTTCGGCGACGAACCAGATTTCAACAACCAGAGTGACTATCACCAATGAACACCACGACCGTAACGCCGGAAAACGACCGGCTTCTGACCCAGGATGAGCTTGCGGCGCGCTGGCAAGTCACAACTCGGACCTTGCAGACCATGCGCAAGGCCAAGAAGGGGCCGAAGCACATATTCATGGGAAAAGTCCGCTACCCGCTGAGCGAGATCATTCGCTACGAGAAAGACCAGCTAAGTGATGGCATCATCGAGAGCAAGATCAGAACGCCTGGCGATCTCGATATGAAGGCGGTTCGCGAACATATCGGAACAAAGAAAAAGGAAGAGGCGCAATAACGCGCCCCAACCCCAACCACCAACAAAGTCACCGAGGCATCACCCATGAGCAAGCACGCTGATCCGAAGACCGCCGAAGCCACCGGCACCGCAATCGTTAAAATCGAAGACATCACCGCGGATAACGCTCCGTTGATCTTCGGCCACAACAGCCTGAGCCGGTTCGTCGAACTGGCCCGCGCTGAAGTGGTTGGCGAAGTGCCGGACCTGACAACCGACAAAGGCCGCAAGCGCATCGCCTCCCTGGCTGCGACCGTGGCCCGTTCCAAGACTGCCGTCGATGCCGCTGGCCGCGCCTACCTGAAGAAGCTGAAGGAGATGCCGAAGGGTATCGAGGCCGAGTTGCGCCAGTTCGAGGCGGATATGAACGCCCTGCGCGACGAGGTGCGCAAGCCGCTGAATGACTACGAAACCGCCGAGGTAGCCCGCAAGGACGCGATCGAGGACGCCGTTCAGTGCATTCTCGATCTGGCAGCGATTCCAGACGACGCATCCGCAAGCGAGATCGAATGCAGCCTGATCGACTTGAAGTCGATGGAGATCGATGCGGCCACCTATCAGGAGCGCCTGGAAGAGGCTCAGGTTAAACAAAAGCACTGCATCGACACGCTGACCGCCGCCCTGGCCAAGCGTCAGCAGTACGAAGCCGAACAGGCCGAGCTGGTCGAGAGCCGGCGCAAGATCGCGGCAATGGAGGAAGAGGCGCGCATCAAGGCCGCTGCCGACAAGGCCGTCGAGGACGAGCGCCAGCGCGTTGCACAGGAACAGCAGGCCCAGCGCGATGCGGATGCCAGGAGCCTTCATCTGGCCGAGGAAAGAACCCGCGAAGCAGAGAGCCGTGCGCAGCAGGCTGAGCGAGATCGCATCGCTGCCGAAGAGCGCGCCGAGACGGAACGCCAGCATGCCGAGCAGCGTGCCGAGCAGGCCCGCCTGGACGAGCAGCGCCGCCAGCAGGAAGAGCAGGCCGAGCAACAACGCCAGGCCCAGGAACGCGAAGCCAACAGGGCGCACTGTGGCGCGATCAACAAGGCAGCGCTAGACGCCTTGCTGGCCGTGAATATGTCGGCAGATGGTCAGCCTGAAAGCTTCCTGAGCGCGGCAGAGGCTAAGGCGATCATCACCGCCATCATCCGCGGCCAGATCCCAGCCGTTAGCATCGCTTACTGATGCGCTTCCATGTCCGGTGTCGCGCCTGCCGGACACGGCGCGTCCTTCCACAGAAGCCGGCCGACTATCGCAATCTGTCGGCCTGCCCACGGTGCGAGAAGGAAAACACAGGCGACAGCCACAAATGCTCAGGCTGCGGGTACTCGAACCTGAGCACGGCGCCGAGGTGCAGACACTGCCAGTCGACCAGCTACATGGTCGATAAGTGGATGCAAGAACGGGACACGAAGGCAACGCTGTGCAGCTGTGACGGCTACCACTTCGCGTATCACCGGGCTGGCAGCCTGAAGTGTCACAACAACGCCGACGGCACGAGCAAGTACGGGCCGCCAGTGGAATTACCGGGTATCGAACTACCATTTTGACGGGCATCACAAGATGCCCCAATAACCAAGAGGCAAACACCCATGCAAATTGATATCAGCGGCTTGATTTCCGACGCAGCAGCAAAAATCCTGGCCCCGGAGAACTTGGCACCCAAGGTGGAGAAGGCTCTGGATGAAGCATTGAAGAACGCCATAGAGTCGGCGATGGGCTACAACTCCGATTTCCGAAGCATGCTCAAGGATACGGTGAGCAAGGCTATGCCGGGCGGTGTCGATGGCGTCGAGCGCATCGGCAAGATGGTCACAGATCGAGTGGCTGCACTGCTTCAGGATGCCCAGCAGTCGGCAATCGGGCAGGTCGTTGATCAAGAGCTATCCGAACTTCTTCAGTCCATTCCAGAAGTCATGTCGATGACCGAGCTGATGACCGAGCTGACGAAGCGCTGGGCACCGAGTCGGTTAAACCACGACAGCCCTGAAGGCGAGCGCCCTACCTTCATCATCGAAACAACCGACTACGGCGTCACTAGGCTGTATGCCGACAAGGATGAAGGAAAAGAAAAGAGCGAATGCCGGATCGAAATTGCGTTCAGCGGTGACAAAGAAACCATCCTGTCGCTGTACATCGACGAGAAGTCTTACGGCAGAAATAATCAGATCTGCATCAGCCGCCGCTACAACGCCGACTTGTTTCTGCTCCAGCTGTACGTTCACGGAACGAAGATCACCCAGAACGCGCCATCGGGTGAGCAGGATGATTACTGGTACAGCAACGAAGACTGAGAATTATCCACTACCGGGCGTCCGCAGGCGCCCCAACAAACAACAGAGGTAATCGAAATGCCATGCTACGAAGCTCCACCGCAATGGGAAGGACGGAAGATCAAGAACGCTGAACAAGCTGTTCGGATTCTCTGCAAGCAAACCTGCGAAGCGCTCGCTGAAGGCAAAACCCTGTCGCGTGAAACGCTGGAGTGGTTCCTTGACCACAGGAAGATCGACCTTGAGATCGCGCTTGGTAGTCGCATCGTAGGGCGCGAAGAGCACAACCGCATTAAGGAAGATGAAGCCGAGAAGGCTCGCCAGGACATTGAGAAAGTCAGCTCGATGCTTGCGGCACAACAGTGACCAATGGCGCTTCGGCGCCCCAACAAACAACAGAGGCATACGCCCATGAGCACGGAATTCAAACGCGAGAACCGCTACATCGTCATCAAGCGCAGCGATATTGCAGGCCTGCCCGAGCACATCGCGCTGACCCTTGGCACCATCATCAACAAAGGTGTCGTACCGTATACGCCAAAGCGAGAATTCCTGGTCATCGAAAGCGACTGGCCTGAGTACGAACCAGTCTGGAAAATGATCGAGCGGCGAGTTGATGGCGCCTCTAGTCACGTCGGCGTCATTGTCGCCAAGACGTGGTTGGTTGGAGCTCCGAGGGTAGCGACTTTGTACGGAGGCGACAGCCTTCCCAATGGCGCGTTTCTTTATCTTGCGCCACCAGCAGCGCCTGATTTGGCGATGGTGACCCTACAAATACTCAAGGAAGCCAGGGACATTCCAGACGGGCTTTATGCACGAGCAAAGCATCTGGCAACGACCAGCGCGGAGCCGGCCAAGTGCACATGGACATACAGCGAGCACGAATATAGCTGGGACACTCAGTGCGGTCAGAAATGGTCGTTTACCGATGGCGGAACACCGACCGAGAACGGCATGAATTTTTGCCACTCGTGCGGCAAGGGCCTGACCTTTGTCGAGCCTGAAGAGATCGAAGAGTGACAGAGCCAACAAAGCGGAACTGGTGGGTGAAACTGCCAGGCCGCCCTCCTTTCACAATGGGCGGGGAACCGATGACCTATGCAGAGGCATTGGCAACCGCCCGATCTATCTGGCCACTGGCCGAGGTATCGTGATGAATCAACATGAAAGGTTTGAAGCGTTTTATGCCGATCAGCACGGCGTGCCGGTTGAGTCCATGGCACAGCACAGGATGGGCGACACCTACGACCATCCGCACATTTCCTCGCACTACCGGACGTTCAAGGGTGCCGAGGCCGGGTTGCTGAAGGATTCGGAGCGGTATCGCTGGCTTCGATCCGGCAATACTGGTCCGCACACGATTCAAATGCACCTGTTTGAAACGATCAGCGATGACTGCAATCCGCCTTACCGTGCAATGAAGTGCGAAAATGACTTGGACGCGGCCATTGATTCGGTCATGAGCCAGGAGGCTACCGGTGGCTGATGATGCAAAGGGCAAGCCTTGCCCGTACTGCGGCGAGCCGTTGAGCGATCTCGGCTCGCAGTTCGTCCGCATGTGCACGAACGGGAAGTGTAAGGCCGAATGGCCCTGGCCGCTGGATGACGGACAGCCGCCGCTCGTGACCAGCAGCCGGGATAAAGACGTGCCTGGGACCGCATGACCCTTGGCGGTACGGTTCGATTGCGCTATTCCATGGTTCGATTTTGGAACCAAGGATGATTCGCAATGACCGACCGCCTTCTACGCCTTCGCGACGTTATGGACCAGACCGGCCTGGGTAGCTCTACGATCTATCGATACATCAAGGGTGGATCGTTTCCGGCGCCGGTTAAGATCGGTGGCTACTCGGCAAGGTGGCGCCAGTCAGCAATCAGCGCATGGGTCGGCGCGCTTACCTCCAAGACTGCCTAGCTTTTGAAATGTGGGGTACGAGGTGGGGGATTTTTGCGATACCTCGCGAGTTGTCCACAGCAAAAACAGGCACTTAGCACCAACATACGGTTGCGGCGCGGGAACCATTATCCACAACTTATGCTGTGCCAGGTTCTGCCAAAACCCTTATGTATCAAGGGTTTGATGGTCTTTTTGTCTGCCAGGTCTTGCCAGCTCAAGCTACCCCATCCCGACTAGATCCGGGGTATTGCAGGGGTATCGGATCAGATTCTGTCGGGGTATCGACGTCATACCCCAACAGGAGAGCCAAGTGCTTACAGACGTTCAGGTTCGCAAGATCAAGCCCACCGAGAAGCCGTTCAAGATCGCCGACACTGGCGGCCTATATCTCTATGTCACGCCAGCCGGCTCGAAGCTATGGCGCATGAAGTTCGTCAGGGCCGGAAAAGAGAAGCTGCTGTCGTTCGGCTCCTACCCTGACGTTACCCTGATCGAGGCCAGGAAAAAGCGCGACCAGGCCCGCGACCAGCTGCGCGATGGCTATGACCCGACCGTGCAAAAGAAGATCAAGGCGGTCGAGATCGCCACCGACGAGCAAAACACGTTCGAGATCCTGGCGCGGGAATGGGCTCATGAAAACCGGGCTCGATGGGTGAAGGACCACCACAACAGGGTGATCAGAAGCCTCGAGATCGATGTCTTCCCTACCCTCGGCGCCGTGCCTATCAGGGAGATCAAGGCGCCCCACGTCCTGACGATCGTCCGCACGGTCGAGAAGCGCGGCAGGATGATCACCGCCAGGCTGATGCGGCAGCGCATGTCGGCGGTATTCCTCTACGCCATGGCAACAGGCCGGGCCGATGCCGACCCGGCAGGATCTTTGAAGGCCATCCTTCCCCCGGTGAAGTCCCGCAAGCAGCCGGCAGTTACAACCATCGAGGATGCCAGGGATGTCATGGCGGCGTGCGAGCGCGTGCCTGGCAACCCTATATCGAAGCTGTGCCTTCGCTTCCTGGCTCTCACGGCAACGCGCCCGGTCGAAACCCGCGGAGCCAGGTGGGAGGAATTTGAGGAATTGGACGGCCACCCCATCTGGCGCATTCCGCCTGAGCGCATGAAGACCAGGCGCGAACACGTAGTTCCGATGACTCGCCAGGCGATCGAAGTGCTCGAGGCCATCCGGGAGTTTGTCGGCGAGCGCCGGTTCGTTTTCCCAGGCGAGCGGCACATAACCGAACCAGTGGGGGAAAGCACACTGCTCGACACCCTGAACCGGGCCGGCTTCTATTCGCGCCACGTCCCGCATGGTTGGCGGTCGACGTTCTCGACGGTAATGAACGATCGCTACCCGCTCGAGCAGCAAATCATCGACACCATGCTGGCTCATGCGCCGCGCAACCAGGTGGAGTCACGCTACAACCGTGCCGAGTATGTGGACCGCCGACGAGAGCTCGCCCAAACGTGGGCAGACCTGCTTATGGAGGGTGCGGCACCGGCCCTGAGCCTTGCCGGCGTAAAGCGGAAGGTCAGGACAGATGCTGTGTTTAGGCGGATTAGGCAGAGTACAGGGGGTTAGCCCTGCGCTACACTGGCTGCACCACTCCAACACCGGAAAGCCATCATGCTGCTCGAACCATTCAGCAACACTGGACTAACGCTGATCCAAGATGCGGTTATGCGCGGCACGGCTTTCCGGTCATGGACCGAGGCGTCAATACCAACAGGCGGAATTCCAACGGCTCAGTATTTTGTGATGGACATCGGCGATAGGGATACCGCCCTGATCTCTCGCATCATCTCATCCGATCGAAGCAACGTCAGGTACGAATCCATGGCGGGCGCCGTCGTCGCAACCTATGGCGCGGACGTTCCGATCTACAACATGAGCCAGAAGTCGTTCACCGCATCGAAGAACCGTATTCGTTTCTGCACGGTGTCGACGCCTGGCATCCCGGTCGATCTGGATATTGTTCGCGGTTCCGCTGGTCAGGGCAACCGAACCAGCGGTAGCACCTTCACGCCGGAGGACTTCCGCGTATTCAAGGCAAACCAGCAGATCGTCGTTCGCGGTATCAATCCCGACACCGTGGACCCGGCCAGCCTTCTGATCTACCTGAAGTGGATCGAATTCAAGTGGCCCTAACAGCCTTACGGTCGACGTCGAGGATCAGAACCAGGCGCGGCTGGGCACTGCGGTTGTAAGCCGAGTGCTCCACGCGGGCGCTGTCGAACATCAGCACCTCGCCATCACTCCAGCCGCGACTGTCACCGTCTACGATCAGAGCACAGTCGGCCGGGCAGCTCAGGCCGATATGAACGCGCCAGACGTCGCCTATCCAGCTCTCATTGTCGATATGTGGCGTTATCTCGCAGCCTGGCATGCTCATCGAAAACAGGGCCGACACGATCAACGGACGATCAACCAGACCGGCCGTCGTCGGCACGCTATCGAGGATCTGGCCGCCATTGCACAGGTGCTGGTCGGCCATGGCGCCCTGCCACTTGAGCGGAAGAATGAACAGCCGGATGTCGTCAGGGTCTTGAATGTGGATCTCGGGGCTTGGAGCGAACAGGTCAAGCGATTGGACAGCCTCCCGGAACAGGTCGGGCCAGCGCTCCACCAGCTGCTCGATCACCGGCACCAAGGCCTGGTAGTCGCGGTAGTCCATGAATCCGCTCATTGCCAAATCGTCTCCAGCTGCCGCTTCTCCGGCGTGTTGCTTGGCTTGTTGGTGCCTGTGACCTTCCGATACAGCGAGACACCATCATCGATCATGGCTCGGGTTGCCGACGGAACGCCCAGCACAATCATGGCTTCGTTGAAGATCTCGTCGCAGCGCTGCCGGGTGATGCTCTTCGGCCTGCCGTTGTCGACGATCGACAGGTATTCGCACAACAGGTCGTGTACGACGGCAGCCTGGCCGTATGGCCCCCATGGTGGAATGATCGACCACAGCGCACGCGGAACGCTGGCCCCGTCAGTCAGGTAGCCGGCCGGTACGGTCACCCACTGCTGGGTATCCTTGCCGCCGATGAAATACCGGAAGCTCTCGGTTACCCGCCAATGGTCTTTGCCAAGGATCTCGCTGGCCTCCTTGTCGTACTGGATGCGCAGCGGTGCCGAGAACTCGGTAAAGCTGCTCATCGCTGCAAGCCCTTGATCAGGTCGTCCTTGCTACGGGAGGATGCCGACGTGCCGAACCGGAAGTTCAGAACCTGGGTGAAGGCCGCGGACAGGGTGCCCAGCATCATCATCACCACGTCGCGCATGGGTTCGGGAATGTCGATGGTGCTCGTCAGGATCAGGTAGACCGCCGTGAAGAAGGCTGCGACCACCAGGTAGCTGATGATCGGCGTGGACAGGTCGCGCACGGCTGTGTGCATCTCCCTGGCGTTGGCACGGTCTTCGGCGGCGATCTTCTCGAGGGTCTGCACGTTCTGGAAACCGAGGGCCTGCATCTTGGCGCCGAACTCGTTGTCGGCATTCTTCAGCGCCAGCATCTGCTCAGTGGTCGCACCGCTGACGGCCTGAGCGATCGCTTCCGCCGTCGGCTGTATATCCTTGCCGAAGGCCTGGCCCACCTGGGAGGCGGCCATTCCAATCAGAGCCGGGACGCCGCCAGTCGCAGCGGCCCCGATCCACGGGGCGACCGTTCCGAACAACTTCTTCCACTCGGTCATGCAGTGCGCCCCTATGCAGTGCTGTGCCGTGCGAAGGCGTCAGCGAGTTTGACGTGATAATTATTGTCTCGGAACGCTGGTCCATTGTAGCCAGCGGCGGCCTTTTCCCAGTCCTGAGCCTTCAGCGCCTTGTGAATATTCGGGTTGGCCTTGATGAAGCGCACGAACGCCTCGAGCTGGTCAGCCTCGCTGGCGTACATGGAGTTGACGAAATACTGGAGCGACGGGTAACCCAGCGCTTCCCAGTTGAACCCCATAACTTGGAACGCGCCCCAGCTTGCCGACTCGAGCGCGATTTCACGGTCGATCAGCTTCGCGGCGCGATCCATCCGGCCAGGCTGCTCGGACGTCTTGCCATAGCCACCAGGTTTCGGGTTGATCAGGTCAGAGTGTTTCGCGACCAGGGCATCGGCACGAGTGAAGCCATACTTCGCCTTGGTGCGCCGGTACATGATGTGTCGCTCGAAGAGAACGACAGGATGCCCGTCAGGAAGAAAGCCATCACCGCGGCTCTCGACTTCGGCGAAAGCTTTCACGGCGGCAATGGGAACGTCGAGTGACTGTGCGGCCTTCGCAAAGTCTGCGTCGGTCAGTTTGGCTTTCATGGGGCTTCCCTTGGTTCATTCCCGGCGCCGAAAATCATGCGGATGCGGCTGAGAATGGCTTTCTCGAAGATCTGCATGGCCTGGGCGCCAAGGTGCCCGGTCACCGCCACACAGATGGCAGTCCAGAGCTTGTCGAAGTTGGCGATCTCGCAGGCGTAGAAGGTCAGGACGCCGACGAACACGGATGTCACCAGGCCGGTGATCAGCGTGACCACGGAGGCGCCGAAAGACTCTTTCCGTTCACGCATCGAATTAAGGAATCTAACCAGACCTCCCCATGCCGCTATCAGGCAAACCCACAGGTAGGTCAGCCAGCCGTAAGCGGTCGGATCTCTGACCACTTCCAGCCCCTGCTTGATTTCCTCATTCATCCCCTGCCCCTAGCAAAATTAATGGTCAGATAATAGCCCCAATGGTGGGGTTCTGGAACCACAAACAGACCAGATAGCATTGCGCCAGCTTCGCACAAGGTGATTTTGTGTAGCACCACACAGCACGGGGCGATCATGGCGAGAGCGAAGGCAGTAAAGCAGGTTGAGGAAACGCCGTGGAACGATGGTGATCCGTCGAAAAAGATCAGCCTGAACGTGCCATTTCCTGAGCCGTTGCACTTGCAGCTCGACTATCTCCTGAAGAACCGGGCTATCACGTCGAAGTCGTCGTTCATTCGTGATGCGGTCGCGGCAGCCTGCACTGAAGAGATCAGGAAGCTATGGCGCGTGAGAGAAGCCGTTCGTCGGATGGACGAAGGCGAGAAGCGGTGAAACTGGCAGCAATCGGGTCGATTCAGTGGCTGCCGTCACTGGCGTGAGGCCTAAGACGGACACCGCTCCATCCTAGACTGTTGGTAGACAGATCGCCCGCCATCGTCCCAACAGCATCTTTAAGCATGCGGCCCTGATATGATAACAGCACACGTTACGGAGCACGACCAATGATCGAAGACTTTGCAGCCCTTGGCGTTCTCCTGACGATCGTAGGGTTTTTCGCCTACACGCAAGCACCCCGCCACTGGCAAAGCCTTGGCGGGTTCCTGCTAATCACCTTCGGTTGGCTGCCGCTCGCCATCCTTGGCATCTGCATCATGAAACAGCCGGCGCTGCTGATCCCGGCTGTTTTCGTCCTCGGCGTGTTTACGGTTTCCCGGAAGCGCGCCTAGCCGCCCTGTCCTTCTCCAGCTCCTTGCCGATCTCTTCGGTCATCAGGTTGCGCATAGAACGCATACGATCCAGCTCCATGCGCTTCGCTTCCGCGCTCATGCTCTTATCGGTCTGAATGCGCTTCATCTCGGCGTTGATCTTCGACATGGAACGATTGACCTTGTTCAGCGTGCTGCGCATAGCCAACTGATCCGCCTGCTTCTCTTCCACTGCTGCCGCCCGCTCTTCCTGGCCATTTTTTGCGAGGTGTTGCAGGTCGGCGTAGGCCTGATCGGCTTTCTTCAGCGCGCTGTAGAAGTCTGTGCCGTACCGGGTGTAATTATCCTCCTGGGTCAGATCCTTGTAGAAGCGCTTGATCGGCTGGTACTCGCTCCAGCGACGTGCCGGCAGCTCTTCACCAGACGCCCGGCGCCACAGGGTATCGGCCAGGCCGACAGCACCAGCACCAACCGCACCGGTATAGCCCTGGATCAGGTGGTCGATCTGCACTGGCGATAGGGCCATCATCTTGCCGCCAACCACATCCAGCGCAGTCTCAATGCCGCGGCTTGCAGCATCAGCCAGGCGCGAAGTGTCCGGCCGGCTGCGAAGGCTTGGGCTCAGGCGCGACATGGATTGATCTTCGATCGGGCGCCCGGTGAACGTGTTCTCGTTGGCGCCGAGCTCGTACAGCGGCTTGGCAACCTGTGGGATCGGGTTAAACGCGAAGGTGTCGGTCAGCATGTGGCCCAGGCGGCCGGCCAACTTCTCGCCGCCAACCGTCGGATCAACAAACTGCTCGAGCAGGCGTTCGCCCATGGTCGCGATGGCGCCAACCTCGAACGGCTTCGGAATGAAGAACATATCGTCGCCGACTTTGACCACCCAATAGCTGTCGCGCTGCCAGTCCTCGAGCTTGCGGTAATCCTCATCGTCCTTGTTGCGCAGGTACAGCAGCGCGCTCATCGCGGTCAGCGCACCAACTACGGCCGCGAACCGGGCGAAGGATTGCTTATCGGACTTGCTGCCCTTGCCGAACATGGTCTTCAGCGCCGGCTTGCCGCCCGAACGATAGAGCTTGTCCAGGCCCTGGATGCGGGCATTCAGGAACGGCACAAGGTCGGTCATGATGCGGACGATCGCCGCGTCACCGTGGGCGCTGAAGTCCATCAGGTCGCGAGCCTCGAAAGCCGCCTTCAGCTTGCCGCGGTCCTTGTTGTGCTCCCAAATCCCGGCCCGGTTGATGTTCTCCGCAAAGTCGGTGACGGCGTGATACTTCCGCCAGGCCGACAGCAGGATGTTCGGGATCAGCTTCGGATCGCTCAGCACTTTGGCGCTGCGCATGGAACTGGTCAGGCTGGCCTTCACCTCGTTGGCGTTCTGCCCGTAGACGTGACCGAACGAGAAGGCCCCGCCGCTCGCCATCATGCGCGCCTTGTTGCTGTCGTTGCCGTAGGTCAGCGCACCTTTAAAGGCTGTCTTCAGCGGCACCATGCTGGTCGGCGACGTGGCCATTGCCGCCAGCGTGTCGCGAATGGCGTTCGCCACCACGAATTGCGGAGTGATGGTGGTCATGTTGGTGAAGAAGCGCTTGAAGGCGCGACCTATTTTCATGACCGGGTTGTTCAGGCCGGCATCAGCCAGGGACGACACAGCCTTGAAGGTCAGCGGATCGCTCACGTTGTACCACTGCTTTTCGCCGTTCTCCATGACGAAGGTGCTGGCCTTCTTGTCGCGCTTGGCCTCGGTGGTTTTCTCGGCAATGCCCAGTTGCTCGGCGTTATCCATGGCCTGGGCCGCGGCTTGGTTCTTCAGGCTGGCTTGAAGCAGGTGGTGGAAGTTCAACAGGGTGTTGTCGAGCAAGTCGTTGAGGTTCTGCTTGCCGCCCTTCAGTTTTTTATAGGCCTGCTGGCGCGAGATGCCGGAACCGGACGAAGGCCCGCCGACGTTCTCTTCATCCATGACCCGGTAGAACGGTACATAGAACTCATCGCTCCAGGTCTGGCGCTGCTCTGGCGTGATGATGCCCGTCGATTCGGCAATGCCCAGCACGTCGTCGCGGTGCTGCTGGAATTCCTTCCACGCCTGTGCGTACAGAATGCTGCGGCTCTTGCCGTTCTCGAGCTTGCCGCCCGACAGCTTGATGCCGGCCTCGATCTCTTCCGGGGTGAACAGGTTTTCACGGCCTTCGCCCAGCAGACGCTTGGAACGGTTCGCCGCAATCCAACCCATGAAGCGATCGATCTCGGCCGGCGAGCCAAGTTTGCGCAGGGTTTCGCCCAGGCCCTTGGTCCCTTCCTTGATGTCGATGACCTTCTCTTTTGCATCATGGTAGATTCGGCCGTTGTTCAGCAGTGCGCTGACGGCGCCACCGGCCGACGGGCTCATGCGCGCCAGCACCCACGAGCTATCGGCGATCGAGTTTTCAAGGGTGTCTTCGCCGTGAAGTGCCTGGTCATTGCGCAGGAGTGCGGCGTAGCGATCGACACCGGCCTGGCGAACGCGCAGGGAAAGGTTGTCGGTCAGCTGGTCCCAACGATCTTTCAGGCGTTGCGGCAGACGCTCAGGCCCGATCTTGTCGAGGAACGACTTTTGATCGGCGTTCAGATCCTTGAAAACCTTCGACGGCTTCAGGCTGTAGCGGATCTCGTCATCGGTCGGCGCCGTTGTCGCTTCCTTGCGTATGGCCTGCACAGCCATGGCGCGCAGCTGGGCCGGGCTTACCTGGCCGAGTTGAATGCCGAACGTGCGGAACATGAATTCCTTGATGGCGCCGATCACGTCGTCGACCCACTTGCGCACGGCGGCCGGGGCGCGCTCGTATTCCTCGATCGCGTAGGCGCCGAACTCTTCAGCGGTCAGGCCTTCGCTCATGGTGTTGCCGGCGCGCTGGGCATCCTCGACACGCTTGCGAGCAGCCTCGAAGAACTCGCCAGCCTTGCCGGGCGACTTGCTGAATTGACGATGCAGGCTGGCCAGGCGGCCTTGCAGATCGCCCCAGCGCTTGCTGCCCACCAGCGGCTTGCCGCCAGCGTGGAACATTTCGTGCAGCAACACCGGCATGGCGGTCTGTGGCGTCAGGTTCTCGGCGACCAGGTGCACGGTGCCGTCTGGCATGGTGACGGCTTGGGTGCCTGGGAAGGATTCGCCAGGCAGCGATTGCACGGTGTCGTGCAGCACGATGCGCCCGCTGTCGATCAGGCGATCAACCGCCTTGCCAAACTTGCCGTCGGTCAGGCTGGTGCGAATGCGCTCGACCTGGCCAGGGGTGGCGGTGGCGCCGTCGCTCAGGCTCATGCGCTCCATGCGCAAGACTGGGCGCTGGTACTTCGAGTTGTCGTTCGCGGCCACTGGCGCGGTTACAGACTCGATGCTAGGCACGTCCTGAAGCATGGAGTGGTTGTAGTAGGTGATCCGGCCGTCTGCGGTTTCGCGCAGGGTCATCATCGCCACCATTGGCTCACCGTCGACAGTGACGCGGCGGCCCAGGTAGTGATAGCGCACGATGTTGCCGTTATCGCCTTCAGGCTCGGAGCGGCCCAGGTACGCAGCATCGCCAACCATCTCGCTGAGGTTGCCCATGGTCAGCACTTTAGCCGGGTCGTTGCTGGTCGATCGGCTCTTGGTGATGCCGGCCCGGTTGAAGGTGATCGTCCCGACCGACGGGTGCGACATGGTTGTCGAGCGGTTCGCCAGCATGTTGGTGAAGGTTTCGGCGCGAACTTCGGCCAGTGGCCTGGAAGCCAGATCAGGCGAGACGTTCAGGTCGAGCGGTTCGGCTTCGACCAGCGATCGCAGGCCATCCGGCTGAACGCTGAACTTGGCGCCGTCGACGTCGGCATTGAAGCCGCGGTAGGCGTCAACGCTCTGCTTGGCCTGGTCCAGGTACTTGGCCCGAATGAAATAGCCGTCGCCCTTCTTGAAGGTGAACGGGTCGATTTCCTTGGCTTCGTCCTTGGTAAGACCGGTGCGGATCACGCCGCGCAGAACCTTGCCCTTGCCGGTGGTGTGCTCGATCAGCACCTCTTTCGGCTCCGGCTTGCTCGATGGCTTACGGGCAGGAAGGCCCAGGTCTTCGATGCTATCGAACAGCTCGTTGATGTTATCGGCGCCGGACAGGTCGATGTTGCGTTGCTGGATGCCTTCGGCGTCTTCCGGGTTGGCGTGCTTCTCGAGCACCACAACATGGGTATTCACTGCGGTGCCGGCGCGCTCGAACGTCGATGGCGGCATCTGGATGTCGGCGACCATGTACAGATCGGCCGCCTCTTCGCTGGCCAGGTACGTCTCGAGGCGCTTATCTGCCAGGCCACCACGCGGGATCAGCGCAACGATACGGCCGCCGTCGCGCAGGTGTTTTGCTGCCTTGCTGACGTGCTCGATCGCCGTCTTGCCGCCGCTGCCATAAGGCGGGTTCATGACGATCGTGTCGTACTTGTTCGAGACGTGCAGATCTTCAAAGCGGTCGTTGACGATACGGGCGTTGCCATTGGCAAGCGCTGCACGCTGCGACAGCTCGTAGCTCGGCTCGACCATGGTCACGTCAGTGTGCTCAGGGAAGAACCGGGCAATGGCGCCATGGCCTGCCGACGGCTCGAGCACCTTGTCGCCCTGCTGGATGTCAGCCCACTCAGCCATCTTGAAGCCAAGCGGCTCAGGCGTGGCGAAGTAGTCGGCGCCTTCGCGCTGGTCGCGGCGCTTCGTGTTCTTCTGCTGTGCGTAATAGAACGTCTTGGCCTTGGTGAAGCCGGTCAGCTGCATGCCTGCCGCCATCTGCCGGTCATAGGCCTTGCCGCCTTTGCCGTCTTCAGCGCTGGCCGGTGCCACGTCGGCATTCATGTAGGCGTCGATGAAGGATTGCTTCAGGCCGCGGGCGTCAGAGCCAAGCGCCAGGTTCTCGGCCGTCGACGCACGCTCGGCGATCTTGCTGGCGAATGCGCCGGCTTCCCATGCGGTGCCGGTGGTCAGGTAGCGGAATGGCGAGTTGCTGGCCTGGCCGGTGCGATAGGTGCGCCCCTCGATCTGGATGGCAGCCACTGGCTTGCCAGGCATGCCCAGGTTGATCAGCACGCGCATGTTCTTGCCGCTGGTGTCGTGCAGGCTCACGCCTTCGCGTCCGGCATCCGACTGGAGCACGATCAGTTTGTTGTCGCCAGCATCGTCGTTGAAGGCGTCGGCATTCTCCCGGCGCTTCTGCTTCGGCACGGTGCCGTTGAAGAACAAGGCGTCAGGAAAGGCAGCCGACAGGGTGTCGATCGGCGAGCTCAGGCCATTCAGGTTCAACTTGAACAGGTCAGGTCGTGCGCTGAAGGCTTCACGCGCCAGGTTCCGGGTTTCTTCGTCAGGCATGCCGGTCGCGGTGAACGGGTCAAAGCCGCCGCCTTTGTTGTAGTCGTGGAAGACTACGACCTTGCGACCGAGCTCCATGTGATCCTTGATCATAGGCACAACGGCGCGAGCCTTGATCGACTCCAGCAGGTACATGCGCTTCTGATAGTCGAAGTTGCTCATAACCGCGTCGTAAACCTTGCGGTATTTGCCGTCGTCTTCTTCGCGCAGGTACTTCAGGCCCTCGTCGATCTTCTGGCCCACGGCATCGTCGACCATCGCAAACTTGCGGTCATAGTCGAACGGAACCTCGAGCCGACGGCCGGACAGTGCGCCGGTAGTCTTGAGCCACTGGTTGAAATTCTGCTCCATCAGCTCGGTGTCGACGCCGGCCTCTGGCTGGGTCAGCTTGTTGTAGCGCATCCGGTAGCCGAAGTGCTGCATGATGAAGCGATCGCGAGCGCTGCCGCTGTTGTACCCGCCGCCCTGGCCTTCGGACTTCTTCAAGTCAGCCGGGTTCGTGTAGTCGAACAGGTAGCCCTCGGCGTAGTCGATGTTTTTCACGTAAGGGAACGGGGTCGCCGACAGGAACAGGGTTTTCGGCAGGCCTTCCTGTTTCGCCCAGCGCTCATCCCATGCCTTGCGCGCCGGCTTCTCGATGGCGTTCCACTTGGCTTGTGCGTCTTCGACGGCCTTGTCGAAAGCGGCCTGATCCTTTTCGGAATAGTTCAGCATCTGCTCAGGCGTTGGCCGGGCAGCGATCGCCGCCTGGAGCGCAGCATAGGGTTTCGGGTTCTTGTCGCGCACGGACTTGTAGAAGCCGGAGTGATGCCCGGTAATGGCGCGAAGCTGATCCAGGGCGCCAGTCGTTTCGCCAGCCTCGTTGCTCGACAGGTAGTGCGACTCGTCGGTGATCGCCAGATCCCAGTCACGTCGGGCCAGGCTGTCGTTCGACGCGAAGTTGGCGTAGGTGGTGATGACCGGGCCTTTGCCGCCATTGTCCTTGGTGCTTTCCAAGGCCTTCAGGTCGATACCCATCATGCCGGCGAACTTCACCCAGTCCGATGCGATCTTGTCGCTCGGCACCACGATGATGATGTTGTCTTTGCCGTCGTTGATGAAGCGCTTCGCCAGGCCCAGGCCGCTGGCGGTCTTGCCAGTGCCCGTGCCGTTGGTGTGCATCATGCCGTTGCCGGCCTCAAGGCGTTGCTCGGCCTTGAACACGTCGTCGCGCTGCTCAGGCAGCAACAGAGGAAGCGCTGCGTCGATGCTGGCCTTGTCGGCGCGCTTGGTCTTGGCGCCGTCGGCCTTCTTCTGTGCGGCTAGACGTTCAGCGAAGTCTTTGGAGTCAGAGCTTGGAGCAGTGTCAGCAATTGCGTCTGCTCGCTGCCGCTCAACGGCCTCTCCTGGCCCGCTATCTCTACCGCTTCCTGCGGGTTCAGCACCTCGGGCAGCGCCGCTCTCAGGTCGAAATTGCCCGTCTCGTTGATGTACGAGCTGATCGCCTGGTTCTCGGCCAGAAGTGGTGCCATCTGTTGGTACGCGGTTATCACGCTGTCCGGCGTTCCCGCCTTTTCCAGCGCTGTCGCCTGCTCGCTCAGTGCTTCCGTCATTTGCTCCTGCGGCATCGCCATCAGCAGCTTGAACGACGGGCTTTTCAGCGTCTGGCTTTTGGCGATCGCGTTCCAGACCGGTGCGGCTACCTGTTGCATTTAGGCCTTCCTCGCTTTTTGGCGCCGCTTCACGTTCCGCGCCAGAGCGTGGTCCTTGTCCCTCTCGGCCACTCCCGCCAGCACGTTCAGCATTAGTGCCTGCGCCCCCGAAGAGGCTTCCTTGACCGGCTTGATCTTCTTGTCGCTGGAGCTTTTCATTGACGCCTCGCAGTAGGTCGGTGCTGGTTACTTCCGGGTCACCGAATAGGTTATCTCCAGGCTGTGCAGCCCGTGCCTGACGAGTATAGGACAGAAGCGCATCGGCTACCTTATCCCTTCCGCGTGCACGCGACAGGCTGTCGCCCCGATAGAAGACAGACATGAAGTCCTTGGTCGTCTGGCTCAGTTCACCCGCGAAGATATCCGTTTGGTTGACCAGTTCATAGACCGGACGACCCTCGGCACGCGCTCGGCGCACCAGGTTGACGGCTTCCATCAGGTGCGGAGTGACGTCGACGCCTTTAGGGATGGTGCCGTCGCGGGCTTCCTGACGCATCAGCGCCCAGTCGCCGGAAGCGTCAAGCATGGCGCCGCCGATCGCCTTGATATCGCTCTCGCTGCTCTCGAACAGGTCGGTAACGATGTTCGCATCGCCATAGGCGGCAGCCAGTAGCGCGGCCTCGATCCGGCGCCGGCCTTCCTGGGACAGCATACCGTCGCCATCCATCATGGTGCCGCGATCGCTCTTGGCGGCCACGTCGCTCATGAATCCTTTGACGAACTCGCGGTTCGCCGCGCTTTGCACGTCGCCACCACGGAACAGGTGCAGGATGCCGCCGATCTTCTTGGCGTCACCCATGGCGCGCTCGGTCGAACTCATGGCCAGGGTGGTGCGGTCGTTGGCTTCAGCGGTGTAGCCCTGGAGCTCTTCGGTATCCATCGGGGTGACGCGCTCGCGCACCAGAACCGGGGCCTTCATGCCTTCGACGTCGTAGCCTTGGGACGTCAGCCAGTCGCGATACTTTGTTGCTGCTTCCGGGTTGCGTGCGTAGGCCTGGCGGATAGCCATGGTCCGGCCGTTGCCGCTCTCGACAACGCCATCAGGCGAGACGATCGGGGCGCCGTCGGTGGCGCTTGCGCTCTCGCCCAGCAGTCGCGGGTTCAGCTTCGACGCGATGTCGTTGATCTGATCGAGCGATGCCGACCGGCCACGGTCACGCGGCTGCAATTCCTGTGGATAATCCGTGTTCACCGATCCGTCGGCGTTGTTCGAGGTGATCAGGTCGCCTGCCTCGACGACCTTGTGCTGAACCTCGAACTCACGGCCGGCCGGGGTGGACACGGTTTCGACCTTGCCTTCTGGCTTGGCAGTAGGCTCGGCGGCTGGCGCATCTGTCAGCTTGGCGAGCTCGGTGCGCACGGTGTCGGCGCTATCCATGCCGTCGATCGACAGACCGGCGTCTTCCGTTAGGTCACGACTTCCGTTGTACCAGCTGCGCAGATACGGGCGGATCTTCTCGAGCGGCATATCCAGGTCGGACGCCATGGTCTTGGCGAAGTCGGCGAACTTGCGCACGCCTGCCTCGATGTGAAACACGGCCAGCTCGGTGCCCAGCGCCAGGATCTCGGGGTCGATGCCGGCGTTGAGTTGGGAGCCGTTCAGTTTTGCCTTGAGTTTGGCGCGCAGCTCGGCCGCCCGGTCCTGGCTGACAAGCTTGTTGTTGGCGCCATACTCGGCTGGCTTTTGAGCTGTGGCATTTTTTGCCATAGTTGCCGGAGCCTCAACTACCGAGGATTCCTCGGGTGTTGCTGCCGGCTTGTTCTTCTGCTGCTTGTCGTTGAAGTCGACGATCTTGCGGGCGACCATTTCCAAGCGCATGGCCGCCTCATTGCCCATTCGGTCACTGTCTCGAGTCGCATCGCGACCATCAGCCAATGCTTCAAACTCTTTTTTCCCAACTATCGCCAATGCCTCATTCATGGCTTCTACGGTCGGGATTGTGTAGGCCCTGGCTCGCTCATCGACATTCGAATCATCGTTCAAATACTTCTGATCGATCCCAATCTTGTTTGCCGCCTTCGGCTTGATCTTTCCGGTTTGATCGCCGGCCTTGATCGACTCATTGACCTCGCCGAGGTGTTGCTGAACGGGCACTGCCTCGTATTTCTCGGTGTTCAGCGCGTCGACCTTCTTCTTGTCGAAGGTTTCAGCGATGACTTCACCGGTTTCCTTGTTGCGGATGACCCAACTTGCAGTGCTCGACAGGCTGCTGGTCGGCTCGACCTTCGGCGCGCTCGAGCCATTGGCCTGAGTGGAGCTCGGGAATTCGCGCACGGTGTTGAGCAGTTGAGCGATCGGCGCATCCAAGCGGATGATCTTGATCGGCTCGTTCGCTTCCAGCTTCGCCATCCACTGGTGATGGCCGTCAACGACATGGCCGTCGGACGATACGAGGATCGAGCGGTCGCCGCCTTTGAAATCCTTGGCCTTCTTCACCTTCGCGGGCGAGAACTCCTGCTGCGTTGGCTTCAGGCTTGCGGCCGGTACTTCCTCTTGAGTGCTGACAACGCCACGCGCCTCGAGGAAATTCACGAGCGCGCCACGATGCTCGGCCTTGATCTGCGGCATCTCTGCACGCGGGATATCCAGGGTGCCGGAATCGGGCGCGAACTTGGTCCATGCCCGGTTGATCTTGTCGCCGGTCAATTCCTTCACAGTCTCGGCGGCCGCCTTGGCGGGCACTGGGGTTTGCGCCTGCTCCTTGGTCAGTGCGTTGATGGACTGCTCGATCTCCTTGCGGCGAGCCTTCAGGTCGGCGTTGGTGCGGTCCGTTCGGAGCTGCCCGGCGATGGTTTTAAGATCTGCGCGAAGCTGGGCTTCGGTTCGATCGGATGCTGCTGGAGCGTCAGCATTTCCAGGTGCTGGAGCCTCGGCCCCGAGAACGTCACCATCCGATGCGGTATCTGGTTCGGAAACATTATTTACCTCATTTACAGGGGTTGGTGCTTTCGGGCGATCAAGGGTCACGCCGTCAGCTTGGGTGAAATCGTATGCGTTGCCATCTTCAGCAACCACGCGGGCAGACCAGTTGCCCTGGCCGTCTTCCTGATAGCTCTCGAGCGTGCCAGGCAATTCGCCGTCATCGCTACGAACGGTAACAGGCTCGCCGGCTGGCTGTGCAGCTGCGGCTTCCGGTTGCGCCTGCTCCTGCGCTGGCTGTTCTTCAGGTAACACGGCTTCAGGCTGGACAACTGTCGCGGCCGCACGGGTCAGCGGGCCGGACGGTGTGACCAGCGCCGGAGTGATCTCGGTTGGGACTACTGCGGCCGGAGTGGTAGCCGCCTGAGTTGCTGGCGTGTTGGCGTCCTGAGTAGATCCAGGCGTAGCGGTCGGATCAACCACGTCGTTCAGTGTTGGCTCAATGCGCTCTTGCGGGGCTTCTTGCTGCTGACCTTTGCCGCCAAGCGCGCCAGCGACGACACCACCGGTCAGACCACCAACGGCAAGACCTTGGACGGCCGCCTCGCCAGTGCCTTCGGTCAGGCTCTGGTTCGGGTCGATGTTGTTTTGGGTCGCCAGGTTTTCGCCGACCTTCTCGCCGGCACTCTGTACGGTTTCGGTGGCAGCCTCGTTGCCGAAGCCTTTCATCACTCGAGGGATGAACGAGCCGCCCTCAGAGATGATCTTGCCCAGGAACTGGCCGCCGACCAGGTTCACCGATGCGTCGACGATACCGGCGTACTTGCCGGCTTCCTCTGCGGTTTCGGACACGATCTTGGCGCGTGCTGTTTCAGGCGTGTAGCCATCTTGCAGTAGACCCTGATAGCGCGGCGACTTCTCGATCGCGGCCTTGTTGGCTTCCTGGTAGGACTGGTTTGCCTGCTGGGCGTAACCGATCGCGCCTTCGCTGCTGGCGCCAACTTGCGCCATGGTCTTCGCGCCGGCTTGGATACCGACTTGGCGAGCGACTTCAGGTGCAGCACCTTGGGCCAGCGCAGTCGCTTCGGCGCGTTGTGCGGCGCCACGGGTCACGTAGGCACTGACGGCAAGCGCCACGGTCGACGGTAGCGAGCGCACAGCATCACCGATCACCTTCACAGGCGACAGCAATGCCGACTTGTTTGGATCGGTGGTCGCGTACTCAAGGCCGCCATAGTTCGCCTTGGCCTCTGGCGACAGGCCCTTCATGGTTTCCTCGGACTTCTTCGTCATCGCTTTGGAGAAGCGGTTGAGGATCATGCCGGCGCTGTTGTCGAGGTAGTCCTGGTACTTCTCTGGCTGGTCTTTGTAGATCGTGGCGATGTCAGCCTCGCTGAACGTCCACGGGTTTACCGCGTCGAGCACCTTGGCGCCGGCACCGGCCAGGTCATACAGGCCAGCGACGGCGGACTTCCCGAGGTACGAGCCAGCACCGGAACCGCCGCCATCAGGCGCATCAGCGCTCGGCGGCAGGCCGGATGCGGCGCGGATCTGGTTGGTGATGGTCAGCGGCGAAGGCTGGCCCTGCTGCTTGAATTTGGTTTGGTTCTCGACAGTCAGCGGCGATGGCGCAGGCTTCAGTGCATCCGCCGCATTGCCCAGTGCATTGCGGCCGCTGGCGATGTCGGCGCGCTTGGTGAAGTGACCGGCGACTTCTTCAGGATCGAGCACGCGATAGCGGCCAGGCTCCTTGGCATCCATCTCGGCTTGGATAGCCTTCAGATCATAGCCTTGCGCGGCTTCTGGTTCTTGCTGTGGTTGCTGCGCCAGTAAGCCCTTGCCGATGATGCCGGCCTTTGCCAGAACCTCGCGGCCATACCGCTGGGTCTTCGGCCCCCACTGATTGCGGTTGTCGCCGCCGAAGTGGGCCATCACGACCTCTTCCATCGGGTCGCCTTTGTCCATGCGTTCGCGCATTTGCTTCGCAGCGGCAAAGATCGATTGTTCAGCGTCGAATGGATTGATGCCCAGCGCGTTGGCCGTCGGGTCGATGTTCTGCATCAAGCCCTTGGCCCGGCCCCACTTGGTCTTGGAGCCGATGGCGTTGGGGTTGTAGTTCGATTCCTGCTGAGCCAACGCCGAAAGCACGTTGATCGGCACGCCATATTGAGCGGATGCGGCCTCGAACATCGATTGCATGTCAGGAGGCGGGAGCAATCCACCACGCATGGCGCGAGACGGCTGGCGAGTGTCAGTGTCCGGTGCGGTGCTGGCGATTGGTGCTGGGAGCTCGAGAGACGGTGCGTCCTCAGTCTCTGGCGATCGTAGGAACAGATTTTCGGCCACAGGTGCCCCCGGCGTGGTTAGGTTTTCATCGAAGTGTTTCGATTCTAGCCTTTGTGCCTCGCCGAGGCCACATGCGTTATCGCTTGTAAGGCACCATCTCGCCAGTGACCGAATCGTAAATCATCGGCACGCCACCGCCAGCCGGCGCCGCCTGGGGTTTGCCGCCTTGCGCAGGGATACCGCCAGACAGCGGATTACCTTGTTTCCCGCTGTAAATCTGCTGGATGTATTGGTCTGCCAGCGTGCCAATTTCCTCGGCGCTCTTCGTCGGATTCCCGCGAAAGTCGACGTACTGCTTGGCCATGTTGGTGACGAGCATGCGCTTCGCCTCTTCGGGAGACGCGCCCTTCTTGAACAATTGACCGGCCGCGTTCTTAAGCTCGATCTCCTGCTTCTTGTTGGCCGCATCCATCTGCTTGCCGGTGGCAAGTCGCTCCATGGCCGAATCGTCTTTCTGTGTTTGGGCCTGTGCCTGGCGTTCGCCTTTACGATCGTCGCGGTACACGTCGCGCTTGAACTTCAGGTCACCCTCGGCAGACTTCGCCCTCGAGGCTTTGTCGGCGGCAACCGTCGCGGCCGTGGTCTTGAAGGCGTTTGCCGGGTCGAGCAGGCCGATACCCATACGAACCATGTCGTCCTGGCCGTGGATCGTCTGCGAGAACTTCTCGCCGCTCTGCTTGTTTCGCAGGTTCAGCGTCAGGCCGGTGGTGTTGCCTTCCTTGTCCTTCACCAGGTCGTAACCATCCGCCTCGAGCCCGTCGTCGTAATAGCCTGGCGTGTTGTAGGCCTTGACCATGTTGTCGGCGTAGGTCTTGAAGTCACCCATCTGGCCGGCGCGCAAGGCCTTGGTCCAGTGCTTCATGCCTGTCTGCGTGCTCTTCTGCTCGGCCCAGCTGTTCCACTGGTCAGCGGCCTGCATGTTGCCCTGCTTGATGTACGTCTCGGCGATACGCGGCACGACGTCGCGCATGTAGAAGTCATCCATCGAGCCGACCTTGCTTTCTGCCGCCTTCTTGGCTGCGCCTTGATCACCATAGGACTGATCACCAACCTTGTAGGTCGGGACGGTCATGGTGTTGTCGGCGTTCGGACCTTCACCCACCTGGATGTTGTCAGTGATGGCCTTTTCTCGATTGGCCTTGGCCTGGTCGAGCCCGTCGGACATGACCGATCGAACCTCGTTCTGATCCATGGCGCCGCGCAGCTTGTTGCCGAGATCGATGCCGGACGACAGGCCCTTGGCAAGCCCAAGAATTCCGTACCCGTTCATGGGGTCACCTCCAGATTGAACAGTTCAATGTGAGGCATGACCGCCTCGCGGATGACGTCGAGCTTCTGCTGATAGCTTGCATGGGCCTTCGGGTGCTTGGCCTTGAGCCAGGATGCCCGGCCTTCGCTCCAGTAGGCGGAACAGGTCAGGCAGTCAGGAGATGCCGACAGCTCGTTGTAGTAGGCCGGCACGAAAGCATTCTGCTCGAGCCAGTCGAACACCTCGGCGTCGTTCATGTCCTCGGCAGGGAACAGGAACTCGATGGTTCCCAGGATGGCGCCGGACCTGATCGCGGCCTTCATGGTGTCGGCCGACTTCTGCCCGCGGATGATCAGGGTCACGCCGTCGGCTTCCATGCGGTCGTGCATTGGCTTCATCAGCGAGTAGAAGCAGCAGTTGAACCGGTCTTGCAGCGGGATACCACCGCCAAAGGCGCCGATACCGAACGGCGTGGAAGATGTTGGCACCAGGTCGGATGGAAGGCCGTGTTGAGCGATCTGCTCGTTTACCCGGCCATGCACCTCGACGAAGTTCGGAACGATCGGTTTGATCTTGCCCAGCACCTCGAGCACTTCCGGCACCGAGTCGCCAGTGTTCAGCCAGTAGACGGTCAACTTCTCCCAGTGCTTGCGCAGCATGTGCAGTGCCGCAAGGGAATCCTTGCCGCCAGAGAATTGCAGGGCGATGCGGTCATGCCGGCCGATTACGGAATCGATGTGTTGCTCGATCGTGCGCTTGGTGAAGCGACCGATGAACGGGATAGCGCTGGAAAATTCGCTATCGAAGCGCTCGGCGCCCATGGCGTCACGGAAGTGGCTGGAATCGAACTCGCCAAACGCGGCAAGAGAACACTCTTCAAAACCGTGGCGATCGATCACGCCAGCCCATTGCTCGAGCGGCATGAAGGTCGCGAACAGGTCAGGGATCTCGCGATACTCGTCAAGAGCCAGATCGCTGACGAACAACTGGCCGCCGCCCTTCAGGATGCGACGGGCCTCGCTCAGTGCCAGGTTGATCTGCATCTGACACAGGGCGCTGTTGAGCATCACGATGTCGGCGCACGCGCCAGGGATCTTGCTGTCGGCAAAGTCTGCGAGCCAGTAATGGAACTGGTCACCCTTTGGCGACAGATCGAGCTGGTATTCGCTGATGTTGACCAGTGTGAACGTCAGGTCTGGCCGGACTTCGGCCATGATCCGCGACACTTCGCCGATGCCGCTGCCGGCGTCGATGATGTGCGCGCCTTGGGCCGGGTTCATTTCCTTGAGCAGCCGCAAGACGTGCTCGCGCTGGCCGCCGTCCAGATAATGGGTTTGCAAAACGCGGATGCCCTGGCTGACGGCCTGCTCGGTAGCCCGGTCGATGTGCTCGATCAATTCGATATCCTCAGAAAAGTACGGCGCCGGTCATGGCGAGAGTAGCAACGCCTTGGATGCCGGCAGCGCTGGCGCCATCGGAATTCTGTTTCGCGGCGATGTTCTGCTGGCGCTGCTGGGTCAGTGTGTTGGCCTGCCCAGTGTAACCCTGCTGGGCACCCTGGAAGCCTTGAGCCATGACGTTGTTGTTCGATTGGAACTGCTGGTTCGCGGCGCCGATGTTGGCGGTTGCCGAGTTGCCGGCGTTCAGCCCAAGACCGACCTGCTGCGCCGCTGTAGCGGTGTTGCCGCGCCCGAAGTTTGCCACGCCCTCACGCAACGCCATGCCGGTGGCCTTGACCTGCTCGCGTGCGCCGTTCTGCGCGCCTGCCGATGCAAGTGCTACCGACAGATCGGTGCCGCGGTCGACGCCAGCGAACCGACCACTGCGCGGATCGATACCCATACTCGCCATCTGGCGCTGGTTCTGACCCTGGCTTTCCGCGGCGCTCGACATAACGTCGGCTTTTGCCTCGGCCGCCGCCTTTGCCTGGGCTTCTGGCGTGTCGTAGTTGGCCGCATCGGAAACCATGCGGTCCTCGATCGGCTTGAACAGGGTGTTGTAGCGCTCCCACTGGTCGTCGCTGCGATCGCTGGCCTTCCGCATGTCGGACAGCTGTTGCCCTGTGACCTCGTTGGTCAGCGCGTCGATCTTCTCCTGGCGCTTGTTACCGACGTCGAACTGCTCACGACTGAACGTCAGCCAGTCCTCGCCGGTCTTGGCCTGCATGAGCGCCGCCTTACCGACCTGCGGGTCTGGCGAAGAACTGCCACCACCACCCTTGCCACCGCCGAAGCAGATATGTCGGCCGACTTCGGTAACTCGTAGGCGGGTATCGAACTTCAGCGAGCCGCGGCCAACAAATAGACCGCTCTCTTCCAGTTCGAGCTGGTTCCAAAAGCTGTGATCTCGCATCATTTGCGATACTCCGGTGGGATGTAGGGGCAGGCTTTGCGCGTCATGCCGAGTACAACGATGTCATCGTCGGGCATGGCGTCGGGGCAATACCCCTCGACCTTCAGGCCGATATGCGTGTCGAAGTCGAGTGCCGCCTTGTTGCTGGCCGGGACCAGGCCTGTTACGCGGCGCATGCCTCGCTGAATGAATGGGTAGGCGAAGGCCCTGGCCAGCACCTTGCGGGTCAACCACATGCGGCTGCCGTCGCTGGCGACGTGGATGTTGCAGTCGCACTCGGAAAAGCAGTCGTAGACGATCACGGCGCAGATCTTCCCGCCCCGCTTTACACCGAATGCGCAAGCGTCATCCTTGAACCGGCGCACGCCGATACGCTCGCAGGCCCAGCTCAAGAGACTTGGAATGTCGTCGTAGACCAGCTCAGTCATAAAAGGCGTCCAGATTTCCTAACCATTCTATTGACAATCGAACCACCACGCTACTGAAGAGCCACGCGCAATGCGTTGATCGCGGAATAAAGCGCGTTGATGTCGTTGGTCGCGTTTCCGGTTGGCGCTACGGGCAGGTTGTTCACCAGCGCCTTGATATGTTTCAACCTTGCAGCCGCGTTGCTTTTGTCGCCACGGTCGCCATTCAGGATCTCGAGCTTTTCCTTCTCGGTATTCGTCATCTCAAGCCCCTGCCAACTCGGCGCCAGTGCCAGCCATGGTGATTTGGGTGATAGCCGCATCGCTCGACACTTCGATCTCCCACTGCTGCGCCAGGAAGCCAGACGGAAGCCTGGCCATCTTGTTGACCTTGCCCACGGTGGCGACCAGCTTTCTGTCGGCGTAGATGCTAACCGATACGTTCCGGCTAAGTGTTGGCACCTGCTGAAGCTCGTCGCCGTTCACCGGGTATGTGTTGAGCGCAGAGCCGTTGAGCTCGCCACCGATCGACTGACCAGCAAAGAGCACCGCGTTCTCTGCGGTGATCCGATCGATCTCGGCCTGTATTGCTGCGACCTGCTCAGCCGTCATGCCGGCATCAGCCTCGACCAAGATGGCTCCGAAGTTCGTCGGCTTCGGCATCACAAACAGCTTCGACTTCCACGACAGCAGCGCACTCGGCTCGCTCAAGGCGTCCCATTCATAGATCGATCCATCGATCAGCATGTAGAGCTGACCGGTCGACAGATCGAAGTGCATGGCCTGGGCCTGGACGTCGGAGCGGATCAGGAACGGCTGCTCGCCGGTCAGGTCCATGATAAACGTGCCGCGGAACTCAACACCGTCGACGTCGGAATAGCTGTAACTGGAGAAGTACCGGCCGTTGTAGTGTCCGGCCACCATCGCGTATGGATTCAGACGCAGCCAGTCATCTCGCGAAAAGATGCTTGTCGTGACCACGGTTGCGCCGCTGGAGGTTACCAGCACCAGGCCATCATGCGACGGGTAGACCACCGAGTAACCAAGATCGACAATGCCTCGAGCGTTGATGCACGGCAGGTTCTGCTCGATCCTTTCGCTGACCATGTTCTCTGGAGCCGTCCCGGTGACGATGTAGGGTGTGCCCTTTGTGGCGACGATCACCGAGGAAGCAAAGGCGCCAAGCCCAACAAGCTCGTAGTCCATGGTCAGCCGGTACGCTTCCGGCCAGGCGTGCGGCCGGTACGGCTCGGAGAAACACAGCTCTTTTCCGTGAAAGGCCGCCATCATGCCGTTCGGCAATGCAACCAGCCCGGTAAGGTCATCCGGTGGTGCAGTCCACCCAACCGACGGTAGCTGTTCCTGGAGCGATTCTGGACTAATGGTATCGATGAAGTTTGCGTTCGATGCTGCGCGCTCGGCGATGAAATACAACTGCGTGCCGGTCTTGCCGGTCTGTGCGCGATAGATGCGCTGGAGCGTGATGTTCCGGCCTGCTGGCGTGGCAGCGAACCCAGACAATGTGGTGGTCTGGCCGGGCGTCCAGAACACATCAGCGCTCGCCGGGCTCGGCTCCGACTCTTCGCCGAATGCCGTTACCCAGGTGTAGACGTAAAGCCGGGTAGTTCCCTGCGCGCCTGGCGTAGGCGTTCCGCTCAGTGTTGCAGTCAGGGCGCCGGCCGGGAAAGGCACAGCAAGCGGGTACGTCACGCCGCCGACCAGCATCTTCGGCACGCCGTCGCCCATGATGTAGAGGCGATCACCAGCGACAGGCCCAGGCGCCACATAGACGTCATTCGCCCAGCCAAGCCAGTCGACGCCGTTCTTGTAGATGGTCTTGTAGCCGCCAGGTGGCGGGCTCGGGAATTGGTATTCGAAGCGCTGCTTGCGTACAGGCGTCAGGCCGCCATCATCCAGCCTGACGTTGTACGAAAGCTGCGAGGCCGTGTCGCCGAGAAGCCGTGGAATGATCTTTGGATTCTCGCCGACAAAGCCGGTTAGCTTCAGAATTGCCATGATGATGAGCCCGCGCTTGTCAAGATATTTGCATTGTATAGGTCAGCACCGCACCGCACCACACGTACCTTTATGTCCACGATATGTACACCGCTCCATTATCACCAGCAACGCCAGCCACCTGGCCGACGCCTCTTGCGCCACCCGCTGGCACTGTGACCGTCAACACAGCCCCAACCCCAAGCGAACCAGGCCCCCCAATCACTGACCGCTCGACCGCCGTCACCGCCATTGCCGCCCTTTGTGGCCCCGTAGGTGCCGCCGACACCACCATTCGCACCGCCTCCCGTGCTGTTGAGCGTGTTGCCGCCAGATGCCGTGCCGTTCGCTGCCTTCGCAGGCTGGTTGTAATACGAGCCCTGCCCACCGTTCCCGCCGATCGCGCTCAGGCCTGTGCCGGATACGGAAGCATTGCCGCCCTTTGCCCCGTTCGTGCCAGCAGCACCCGCGTCATAGGTAGATCCGCCACCACCGCCGCCAGCTGCGCGAATGTCGACCCGAATAGTGCTATGCACCGGGACCGTGAACGAGTAAGTGCCAGGCGCCGTCCTGCTCCACGATCCGGCGACAGACTTCTGCGTGCCGTGGAACTGGCTGAAATAGATCGTCCCGCTCGCAGGCACGCCCGTGTTATTCGCGGTGACGTAGCCGGCGCCTCGGTAATAGGTGCTTATGTTGTAGTTCGGACCACCGAACTCAGCTTGGATCTGCGACATCCAGATAGCGCCGGACGCTGGGAGGGCCATTATTCACGCTCCAGCTGCCGGACGCGGGCAGACAACTGCTTGACTGCTTCCACCAGTGGCCCGACCACGTTGCCATAGTCGACATACAGGCCGTCCTCACTCTCGCCGACAACCTCTGGCAACACCTCCTGCACTTCCTGGGCGATCAGCCCGACACACTTGGCACCATCGCGCTTGCGCGTGTACCGCACGCCGCGCAGCCCCTCCACGACCGCCAGGCCATCGCCGATGGTCACGATGTCCTTCTTGTGCTTGCGATCGGAGTAGGCGCCGATGTTGGCGGAAGCGATCAGGTTCCCGGAGTTATCCGAGTACATGCCCCATCCGCCTCCGCTGAGCAGGAAGCCGATCAGGCCGCCATTGCTGTGCAGCTGCCGCGGCCCCCAGTCGGTGTCGTAGAACATGATGGTCGGCGACGTGTTGTAGATCCCGACGTTTCCGGTGAAGTTGCCACCAGCCAGCGGCATGTAGGCGCCGGGATTGAGATTGCCGGACGTCCACACGGTCTGGCCGTCGACGGTTAGGCTGCCACCAGCAAGCGCGAAGCTTGTGCCGTCATAGAACAGGTACTTGCTGCCGCCTGTGCCAAAGAAGATAGCGCCTGTCGCCGGGCTTGCAGGTCGGTAGGTGTTCAGGTCGGCGGCAAGCGTGAGCTGGCCGGTCATTACCCCGCCTTCCTTGTCGAGTTTACCGTTCAGGATCTCGGCAGTGATGCGCATCTCGGCCCGATCGCCAGCGCTGAACGCGAGAGGCGCCGTTCCTTCCTGTCCACGCGTGACAGTCAGAAGATCTCCGTTCCGATCGGTCACCTTGAGGATTTCAAGGTTGCCATCGGGGCGCAGTAGCGTAAGCGGGAACCACTGACCAGCGGTCAATGCAGGGAACTTTGTACCGTCACCAGCGCTCACGGATAGCTGCAAGGCATCGGCGGATATCGAGGCAGCCAGACGGCTGACAGCGTTGTTCTTGAGTTGTGCGGGCATGGCGCCAGTCTCTGAGCAGATTGTCGGTGCGCGAAAGCGCGTGCTTTACCGTTTGGTTAGCGTGACAAATTGCTCAGAGAGATGGTGCGCATACCTGTTACTCGATGGCGGGAATATGTTGCGTAGTTTCCCCGTCAACGACGTGCCGCGTCAAGCCTGAACCCAAAGCTCGGTTTGACGCAGACCGGCAAGGGTCAGCGCCTGCTGCAATTCGGCGATTCCGACATCGAGCACCGTGTTGTCAGTCAGCACCCATTGCACGGTGGAGCCTTCAGGCTGAGATTGCAGCCCAAGAATTGCTCGGGCCATGCGGCCCTGGCTGATCTCGTCACCGTCGAAGGTGTTTCCCTGCGTGGTCGTGACGGTGATCGCGGCAACAAGCTGTTCCCGCTGAGCCTTCCATAGCTCGCGCTGCTGATCTTCGGTTAGCTCGGCGGGCGCGTAGGCGGCAACCGCGCCGAAGTCGCCAGCCACGGCAGAAGCGAACAGCTCTTTGCCATGCAGCTCGCTATCATGCTCGGTGGCGGTGAAAGGCATCTCGCCGAGCGTATCCTTCGTTTCCTCGAAGGTCACGTATAGGCTGATAGAGGTGTGTGCCGCATCATTCCAGCGCGGATCTCGCGCACGCCGTACCGTCATCATCATGCCGCCCTCAAAAATAATGTTCTGCCGTTTGCTGGCGTGTCACCCATGCACCGCCAGGTGCCTGAGAGTGTTGTCGCGCCTTGACCTGCCGCATAACCTAACGTCAGGTTGCTTCCCGAAACCATCGCGCCTGGAGTTGCCGCCACCGCGCACAAACAAAAAGCGTAAGTACCGACAGCCCCGGTACCTTGCTGGGATATGATTGGCAATACTTTGTCGTCTGTCGTAATAAATCCGTAGTCGGTGTTGTCGATTGTGACGGCGAGACGGTTATTCGGCACGTTGACGCCGATCTTTATCGCGTTTCCGCTTTGACCAACGCCGGTGCCTTGCTGAACAGGCGTGTACCCAAGTGCTCGTTGCAGGAAAAACAGTGAGTTATCTGCTGCGCGGCGCATGTACGGAGATGTTCCGCCAGAAATACCAGCGATCAAGCAGTCATCGCCAGTGATTTTCGTGGCTGGATTAAAATTCCCGGTATGCAATATCGCGCCAGAGGTCACGAGATTTGGCGTGTTGTCGTAGATTGATACCTTGCCGTCATATGAGTAGTCCGTGAAAGCCAAGGTTGAGCTATTTCTGACCCTTACCGAACCGTTCTGGCTGACGACTCCGTTCGGAGCAAATATCGTCATGAACGAAGTGAAACCGCTATCTGCGAAAGACACCTGCTTTCCACCGCTCGCACTATAGATAGACACTGTGTCAGTGCTATCTGTGGTGATGCGCGACGTAAAATCGGTAGCCGATGACCCGTGGTGAAAATCGATGTATGGGGCGGCTGATATCAGTTCCATGGAACCAAAGGATGGGAACGCGCTAGGGCCACCAAATATCATATTCATCGCGGCGGCTGTAATTCTTAGCTCGGCCCTGTCACCAGCGGCGAAGGCTTGAGCGGCGGTCCCTTCCTGCGCCCTGACAACGGTCAGCACATCGCCGGACCTGGCTGTGCAGCGCAAGATCTCCAAAGCCCCACTGGCCTTTATCAGCGTCAGCGGAAACCAGTCTCCACCAGCTGGCGATGGGAACTTCACCCCGTCACCAGATGTAACTGAAAGGCTCGTGGCGCCAGAGGCCAAGGATGACGCCAAGCGGCTTACCGCATTGTTCGTTAGGACGACTGACATATCAGCACTCCGTTACCCGTAGGTTGAATGTGACTTCCTTCACGCGCCCTTGGGCAGTCGTAGCGGTCACGTTGATTTTGTGGGATGCGCCAACCTCGCCGCCAGATATCCAGACCTTTACGATGTCGCCGAATATCTCGACGCGATCGATGGTCACGCCAACAGGATCGGCTTCGGCCGTTGCGTCAGTGATGGTGTCGCCGTCCGACAGCCAGCGTTCAAAGGTGACGTCGTAGTCGAGCATGTCATCGGGACGCTTGCGGACTGTGCCGAGCATTAAATTCTCCTTTCAGCCTGAACCTTGAATAGGCGCGCCTCTTCGGCCACTCGCATTGCTCGCATCGCTGGGGCCTCGATGTAGTAGCCGGGAATGATGGGGATGCCGTGCGTTTCAGCTCGCGCCATGATGTCGATCATCGCGGAGCCTTCGGCATAGACATAATGCCAGCTTTCCAGGTAGCCGCGGGCGTAGATACCGATCTCGACGCTACCCTCGAGCGACAGCTTGGCCCCGATCCTTGCATCGCCATTCGATTTCAGCTCGATCGCAGCAGCACCAGGTGGCGACGTCACGATCAGGTTGCCTTTGCCGATCCCGGCGAGTTGCACAGCCGCCGCGCCACTGAGCAGAGTTGCCGGCACGCTGTACGCCTGGAATGTGGAATCGATGACGACAGGAAGCACGCCCTCGATCTTGTGTCCGACAGCAATGTGCAGATCCAAATCAGCCTTCAACACCAGCGCGAAGGTCGCACTGATGGCCGGGACCACTGCAATGTCACCGCTCAGGCCCACAACCGTTGGCGTGACGCCCTGGATCATGACCCAGCGTAGGAAGTCGCCGGTTGTTTTCAACTTGACTTGAGCGGCGCCAACCAGGGACAGGCCAAGAATCAGCGAGCCACTGGCCGACAGCGAGACGCCAGCCTGGCCGGAGAGCTTCGCCATGTAGGCAAGCGAAAGGCTCGAGCCGATCGAAACCGGTGCAGCACCAGATAGCACGAAACCATTCGCCACAGAGCCGGCAGTCTGGACGACGACATTCGCGAACGAGTCATCGAACCAGACTTCAGGGTCGCCGTTGAGCGTCCCGCCGTTTATGGCGAAGTTCTGCATCTTACAGAACCTGGCCGGTCAGCTTCTGAGCATCGACCACGAACACGTCACCATTGTTGATGGTGCGAGCGCTCGCCAGCGGTGCGTAGACCAGCATGTTGCCAGCTGTAACGGCATCCCACACAGAGAAGTGCGTCACAGTCAGTGGCGCAACGCCGTCGTACATGGCATACAGGAGCTGCAAAGCGTTCTTGCCGGTGCCATCGCTCGGCACGGTCCACGCATCAGCCTGAAGGCCGCCCTTGGCTGCGTCCTGGCGCACGTAGCTCGGCCAGGTTGCGGTTGGCACCTCGCCAGACGCGCCAGTTTCAGTCGGATCAGAGGTATGCAGGGCGATCCAGGTCTTTGCCGGTGGCGTGAACGCCGTCCCGCGGAAGATCAGGTTGAAGAGCTGAGTTTCCAGATAGTTCGAGGCTGCGGACATATGCCCTTCTCCTTACATGAATTGAGCCCGCACACGAGCAGGTGCCCGCTGCTGGCCTTTGATGGTGCGATTGCTTAACTCGCCAAGCTTTGCCTCGAAGCGCATCGAGTAGAACTGCGCCCGGTCAGGCGCTGTGAACGGTTGACCAGGCAGCATTAGGATCTCTGCCAGCGCACCGTCGGCGATTACCTGCCGATACAACTGCGCAATGAAGTCAGGGAGCTGATCTGCATCTTCGGACGGGCGAAGGAAGGTCGACAGCTTCAGCGTGCCCGTGGTTTTCGGCACAATCATCACGGTGCCGTGCTCGATTTGCGTGATCCACTGGCCCTGGCCGTTGCTCGCGTCACGCCACTGCGGACACTTGTGGTCCAGGTCTGCGAGCGAGATTGCCTCGAGCTTCACGGATTCAATGTAGGCGCTCTCGATCTCGTAGACGTCAGCGCCTTGCGGTGCGCACATCACGTTGCAGCTGGTCGGCGTGACGGTGAACGTGTCGTCGCCGCGCCACAGCCTGGTGCGCTCACAGAATTCTTGCGCCGCCTTGATGATGTTGGCGAACGCGGTCGGCTCGGGGCAACCAGGCACGAATGGCATGATCTTGGGAAGGAATACGTCTAACTCGGTCATACGCTTCTCACGTTCGGCGATGCCGCGTTGGTGACTTCATTCTGAACGCCAAGCGCCTCGGTGAAGGCCTGGAAATGGCCGGTCGCCATGGCAGCGTTCGCATACTCGCTGTCCTTCGCCAGGCAACGATACATGACGTAGCTCACGATCGGCCCGATATAGGCGCGATCGAGTTGCAGCATGTCGTCGTCGCCAGTGATAAGCGGCGGCGCCTCGGAGTGCAGAATGTCCGCCTTGATGCCAGCCTTCGCTGGAGGGTACACGTAGAACGTGGTCGGCGTGGCCTCTTCGAACATGAAGTGCTTGATCGTGTCGGCCTGCTTCATCTCCTGCCAGGTCGGCAACTGATCATCGAGCAGCTGACGATCGATGCGGCGCACAGGTCGGCCAGGGCTATCGTCGGCCTTCACGTTGCGGATCACATCGAGCAGCACCAGCGTCCCCTCTGGCATCTGCTGGAATGTTCCAGCGATCAAGGTGACGACGGTCGTTACAGCACGAGCGGCCGGGCGCCGAAGCACCACTTCGCACGCGCCATCGTTGACCCATCCATACAGCTCGTCCTTGGTCCAACGCACAAAGTCCTCATCATTGAGGGTGATCGATGCGCGCTGGAGGATGTCGCCAACCTTGATCGGCATTTACTTGCCCTCGTCCACTGGCTTGGCGAGCTCTTCGCGGATCTTCTCGGAAGTCCACTTGTAATGCGGCAAGCTGCCGGTGCGGGTTTTCCACTGTGCAGCCAGCTCGTCGCGTTCGGCCTTGGCGGCTGTGGCTGCGGATTCTGCTGCGGCGGCTTCGGCGGCTGCCTTCTCGGCTTCCGGGTCAGTGCTACCGGCATTGTCCTCGTTGGCGTCCTCGTCATCGTCGCTGCCACCGGCCATCGCGTCGAGCACGGCGTCGATCAGCTGGTGACGCGCCTCTTCCGGCATGGTGTTCCACTCGGCGGTGGTCATTCCGCTCAGTTCGTGCGCTTCGGCCACGACGTCGACCAGCTCAACAGTCTCGCCGTTGATGTCGATCATAGCCGGGTGCACGGTGCTCCCCACCAGCACGTCATCGTCGGTCGGCTGGATGGTTGCAGCGGCTGGCACTTGCTCAACGACAGGCGCAGGCGTTGGCGTCAGATCAATCGGTGTCTCTTCGTCGTCAGGGATCTGATACCCCTCGGCGATGCTCAGCAGCCGGGCAATGTGCGCTTTGTCCGTGACTTCACAGACATGGCGGCCCTTGGCGTCTGGCTTGAATTTGTAGGCGGTATCGCCCAACACAACCTCAGTTGGCGGGTCGCGCTTGATGATGCTCTCAATCTTCATGCGATGGTTCTCCAGAGGGTACAAAAAAAGGGCCAGCCATAGACCGGCCCTTTTCGGGTCACGTCACCAATTACTGCTTGGTGAACAGGATCAGCTCGATCACCTGGCCGGTCTGCGTGATGCCAGAGCCGAGCACCTTCACGCCGATGGACCGATCACCCTCGACCGGAGTTACCCGGAAGCCGACAGGGTTGACCATGCGGGTTACCGCAAAGTCAGTGGCCGCGATGAACAGCTCAGTACCAGAGGTACGGGCCTGGTCAGGACTGCCAACGGCGCCGGACATGATGCCGACGTTGAAGGTTGCCGCGCCCACTTCGTCGGTGATCAGGATCGCATCGACGATGGTGTGGTAAGCAGGCAGCACTGCCAGCTCGATGATGTCGTTGGCCGCCAGATCCTTGGTGATCACGAACTTGTACTTCTCGGCAACAACGCCGCCCGACTCACGGGATACGGGGACCATCTTGCGAAGGGCGCCCCATTCAGATTGAACAATAGCCATATTCTTAGCCCTCTCTTAGGCGATGTTGATCGCGGCTTAGGCGTTCGGGTCGGCAGCCGCGGTATCGATGCTCAACACACCGAAGTCGTAGCCATTGAAGCGCGCCTTCTTGAAGCCGAAGATTGCGCCGGAAGCGACGGTAGGCTCGTTGCCGTAGTCCTTCGTCTCTTCCTTCCAGTCGAAACGCATACCGCCAGTGGTGCCGTAAGCAACCACACCGGCCTGACGACCGAGGAACAGAGCACGACCGGCTGCGACGTTGGAGCCAGCACCGTAGTCGCTGAAGCGGATCGCGTTGCGGTGCTCGTGCAGCACCACGTTCTTGATCATGCCCAGCCCGCCCTTGAAGATCGGGTTGTTCTTGCCTTCAGCAGCAGCGGCAGCCTTCTGCACGTCCAGCCACTCGGAACCAGCGGCAGTACGCAGGTCGTGAGCCTGGAACGGGTTCATCACGATGCAGTAGTGATCTTCACCGTCGATGCTGACCGGCACCATGTTGGCCGCTTCAGGGTCTTGCGCCTGGAGCATGGTGGCCTTGACCTGGGCCTTCTCGATAACCGCACGGGTCATCTTGTCGCCAGCGACCAAGGTTGCCTTGCTGGTCGCAGCACCGCCATACAGCAGGTGACCAGTGTCAGGCGCCTGGATGGCGTTACCGGCACGACCAGCCCAGTCCAGTGGGAACAGGAAGTCCTTGTTGATACCGCGAGCGCCCGACAGGTAGATGAACATCATCTCGTCGTTGAAGCGTGCCCAGTAATCGGACAGCAGACGACGGGCGTTGCCGCGGAGGTTGATCACAGTGCGCTTGCGAGTCATGGCGCCACCGGCCGAAACGGCTTTACGAGTCTGGTCGATGACCACCTCGTCGGTGTAGAACTTCTGGTTCTCTTCCTTGCCTTCGAGGCGGTTGTCGCCCTCGGTGGCCTCGCCGCGCAGCTGCACAGACAGGTCGAAGCTTACGCGGTCGCCCGCATCGCTTTCGAGTTCAGTCTTGCGCTGGATGATGGAGTTTTCGTCAGTACCGACGAACTTCTTCTCGAAGTACGACTTCTTGACCTGATCGACAGCAAGGCCAGTAGACCATGCCTTTTTGGCCTTGGGATCACCCCAGGCGATGACAGTTTGAGCCATTTGGCTACCCTCGTGCTTGAGTTATTCAGACACATAGGCAGCTCCTGCGCTCTACGTTGGTTTGATTATCGAACGAGCGGTTGACTTTTGCAACCGCATAGTTCTTTAGGCGACAGCTTCGGCGGTAAGGCCCTGGCGCAAATGCTGCGCCGGGGTCTTCCCATTCTTGATGCGGGTGATCTTCACGCTGCGATCAGCATCGAAAGCGATGCGTGCGTTTCGGCCTGATTTGTCCTCGAGCGTAATGACGACGGCGTTGTCACCTTCGCCAATCCGCACGCTCTCCCCGATTTTTAGGTCTAATCGCAGCATGTTTGTCCTTAGCCCCCTGCTGCCAGGTAAGCCTCTTGATCGGCAGCACTCAACCTGGCGAACGCCGCCTCGCGCTTGTCCGGGTCAGTGATGCGGTTCAGATAATTGAACCGGTTATCTTCGGTGTCCGTCACGTCAGACGCTGGGACATTGGCCAGGGTTGGCGGTGCGTTGATCGGGGTTTTCTTCTTTGGCTCAGGCTTTGGATCGTCCTTTGGCGCCGGATCGGTCTTCTTCGCCTGCAAGGCGCCATGCTCGATGCACAGGTCGTAGGCCTTCTGCATGATCTCGGTCGCCGACAGGTTGACGTTCGCCTCGTCGCTGGCAACCTCGATCACTGCCGCGTCGAGCACACGGAAGCGCATGTTCTTCGCGTCTTGCGGGATGCCAACCTCTTTCAGGAAGGTGTTGATCTCGGTCTGGCGCTCGTTGGTCTGGCGTTGTTGCTCGAGCTCGTTGGCGATCTGCGCCTTGTCGATTGCGCGCTCGAGGGTGCGTTCTTCCTTGTTCAGCTTGTCGAGCTCGGCCTGGTATTCCTTCGACGTCAGGTCGCCATCGTCGAACTTGTCACCCAGCGCGGCCTTCTTGGTCGCGATGTCGGTCAGCTTCGCCTCGGCATCTTCCGGGGCTTCGGCCACCAGGATCGGTGCGCGTGCTGGCTGTTCCTGTGCGGCAGCGTCGGCGGCCTCTTTGTCGGCGGCTTCCTTCGCGGCTGCATCAGCGTCAGCCTGGGCCTTCGCGTCGGCGTCTGCTTTGGCCTGCTCGCCTTCAGGGGTCTGCGATTCCTGCTCGCCGCCCTCTTCCTGCTCTTCCTCGCCCTTCACCACTTCGTCAGGGTTGAACTCGGTGTCGTCGGCTTCAGCCAACTGCTCGTCGAGCTCGGCCAGGCCGGCGATCTCTTCTTCGGTCATGCCGGCATGTGCCGGGTTGTTGTCAGTCTGCGACATTGGTCACCTCGTTCATCTGTTGGTGGTGGTGTGGCTTAGATCTGCTGCCCCGGCGCCGGCTGCTGCACTTGCTGTAGCCCGCCCTGCATCGGTTGCTGTTGTTCCTGCTGCTGCATTTGCTGCTGCTGGGCCTGTTGCTCCTGAGCCTGTTGCTGCTCAATGAGTTGCTGCTGTTGAGCCGCTTCCTGCTGGGCCTGCTCTTCGCTTGCGGAGACGAACCCCGACTCTTTCAGCAAGGCATCGGCCACCGGCAGGATCGCAGGCGCAATCATAGCAGTCTGCGCGGCTTCTACGGCCAGCTTCTGCGTATCGACGTTGGTGTGAGCCATGTCGGTCATGGTCTTCTGTGCCGCTACCTCGTCCTTGACCGCCTTGGCGACGATGCTGCGAAGCTGGGCGTCTGCCATTTGCTGCGCGTACTGCTGCTGCTGCTGCTTCGACTGCTCGGCGGCCTGCTCTTCCGGGGTCAACTCGGTAGCATCCGGGTCGCGCTGGCCATTGACGGCACGAATGCGCTTCACCAGCTCTTCGCGGTTCGGCAGATCCATCGACTCGACCACCAGGTCAAGCAGGGTCAACGCCACTTCAGGCGGCATGCGGGTCATCATCTCCATCAGCTGCTCGGCCTGGGCCTGGCGCAAGGATGCACGCCACTCGGCATCGCTGATGATGAAGTCGGCCTTGGACCGGGTGATGTCGTTCTCTGGCAGGCCGTCGTTCACGTTGATGAACTCGGGCTGCATGCGCTGGTTGGTAATGCGGAACTGCTTCTCGTCGGTGAAATACTGCTCGACCAGGCTCAATTGCTTCTCGCCCTGGGTCTGCACGGCGAAGCGCAGGTTGTCGAACAGCTTCGACGTGGACATGCTGCCCTGCTCCTGGCGTGCCTGGATGGCGACACCGGATTTGGCGTTGGTCGTGCGCCCCATGAGCTCATCGGTCACGCCGGAGACGGACTGAATCATGCTGATGCTCTGGCTCATGATCTGCAAGTGGGAGGCGGCCAGCTCGCGGTCGACGTTGACCTCGATCTTCTTGCCCGACTCGTACTCCATGATGCCGTCAGGTCGTGCCATCTCTTCCATGAAGGTCTTCATGTCGAGGATGGCGCCCTTCTCAGCCAGCACCTTGTTGGTCGATAGGATGAACAGGGCCTTCGATGCCCGCTTGTTGATGTCGTCCTGAATGTCGCGCAGGGAGCGGATCACACCATAAGGCATGCCGTCACGGCCGCGGCGATAGCCCCAAATCGGGGTGAATGGGTAGCGGTTGTGGCGATACGGGCTCGGGCCGACGTAGCAAAGGCCGCTGGTGGTCATGATCGCGACGTAGGTGCGCATCATCATGCGGTCAGCGACCATGCCACCTTGTTCGGATTCGGCGTGTTGCGGGTTGTTCGGGTCGAAGATCTCGCCGGCACGCGCACCTTCGATGATCTTCTTCACCTTCTCAGGTCGCTTGAACCATACCTCGAGCATGCGCACGCGCTGGCGGTTGGCGACGTTCTCGGACACGCCGCGGCTCAGTGTCTCGCGCTCGTCTTCAGCGAAGTCCATCACCTCGTCGCCGTTCGCCAGGTCGGCGCCGTAGCGATCGCTGGAACTGGCAGAGCGCTCGAGCATGGCCGCTCGCTCAGGGAAGAAGGCGATCGAGATATCCAGGTCGACCCACTTGTTGCGGATCACATACCGGGCGTCTTCGATGTCGTACTCGGTCGACGCGCTGTCCCACAGCATGTTGCGCCAGTTCTCGTAGCGGGAGTAGACCGGCTCCTTGTCGTCGTCGTCGGTAACGCCGTCCTCGATCCATCCGATACCGACCTTGGTCACGTCTTCGAATGCACGGGAGCGGTGGAACGGCGTGCGGTTGACGTCGGTCAGGTACTTCAGCAACTGGGTTTTGCGCTCGGCCGGCTTGGCGTCTTCCTTGCCGCGGGGCAGAACGCTGAAGTCTGTGCGCCCCCGCTTCTCGCTGCCGATGATCCAGTTGATGGTCTGGCTGATCACGTTGTAGCAGATCGGCGCCTGGCCGCGATCCTTCAGCTCGTCGACGTCTTCCTGTGTCCACTGGTCGTTGTCGTAGTAGTCCTCGTCAACGGCCTGCTGAATGCGGTTCTCATTCTGGCGATCGAGCTCGCGCTGGTAGAAGCCAAGCAGGCGACTATGCAGCTCGTGGTGGACCTCATCGTCCAGGACGTTGCCCTTTGGCTCGCCATCCTCGACAAGCTCGCCTACCAGCGCTTCCTCTTCGGCCATGCGAGATGGAAGCCCCTTCTTGACCCTGGTGTTCTCTTCGTCGTTGAGGTCGTACATCGATTAGGCCTCGCCCAGGTCAGCTGGTGGCTCAGGCTCAACGTATGGGTACATCTCGTTGCCTTTGGCTGCCAGGTAGTTGCGGGCAGCAAGCTCGAGATCGGCGATCGTGCGGCCTTCGCGCTGGGCCAAGAACGGAAAAAAGTATTCCTGACCGTTGACGAACTCGATCTTCCCATCGGTGGCGTAATGTTGTTCTGGGCTATGGCCGGGCGGCAGATCCATCGGAATGAGGGTGATGCTTTTGATGTTCGTGTTAGACATGATCGATCATCTCCACGGTGCGCTGACGGCCCATGCCATCGGTAATGGTTGCGTCTGCCCCGACGAAAGAGCCCAGCACCGGGCGAGGCGGCATCTTTATCAAGTCCAGCAAGCTGCCGTGGATGGCTTCGGCGATCTTGTTGGTCCGGGTCATGCTGTCCTCGAAGCCCATGGCCTTGCTGAACTCCATCGATCTGGCGAGCAGGTAACGGGGTTCATCATACAGGTGCGCACTGGATAGTGCGACACAGCACGGCTTAGCACGTAACGCAACACCATCAAAGAGCACGCGGTAGGTTGGGATCAGGCACAGCACAGGCTCGCTGTCCTCGATGTTGGCGCCGTACCAAGCGCCAATCAACGTGATGTCGCCCAGCTCTCGGGTGAAATGGCGGATCGTCAGGTCCAGGACAGGGCGATTCATCGGCGCCCACTCACTACTTCGCCGCACAGCTCGCATTCGTGGCCATGCAGGTAGTCGCTGTATTGTTTTAGCTTGTGGGTGCACTTAATTGGCTCTTGCGCCTTTTCGCTCAGGCGCTGCTTCAGCTCATAGCCCATCAGCGGCCATATCTTCTGCTCGGCGTTCTGCTTGGCGATCTTGCAGCCGATCTCAAAATCGAAGTTCTCAGGGCTGGCGCAGGCAGACTCACCGGTCACGGTGAAGCCATTCTTCAGCTCAATGACGCAGAAGGTGAGAAGGTGCAGCGGGGAATCTTCGCTAACTGTTCGGTCTATGGCCCGTGCCGCCTGAGCTGCCGTGAAATAGAAATAGCTGGCGATGTTGGCTTGCAGGTCGGCCGGCGTGATGCGTGGCGCCGTCAGGCCTTTGGCTTGGATCTCTTGCTCGATTGCTTTGTCGTTCATGCTGTTTTCCTCGGGTTGGGCTTGGATGTTGCGAGCTGCTGCGCCTCTTCTTCGGCCAGCCTGTAGTCTTCAGCGCTGAATTCGAGGCTTGGGAAGACGATGTAGCTCGCAACCGCCTCGTCGCTCATGTGTTCAACGACTGGATCGGTGCGCTCACACATGGCCCCTTGGGCGTCGAGCACGTCGATTTGGATGAAGACGCCATTGCTTGCGGTGTATTCCGGCCCGATCTGCGGCTCGTCGGAGAACTGCTCTCGCGCCTCAACCTTAGCCATGTACTCGCGCATCGCCTCATGGACGTCAGGCTGGAACTGCTGCCAGTCCATTTGGGTGCGAGAGAACGTGAATTGCACCTTCCGCTCAAGGATGTGCTCAGGTGGCGCTTTGAATTCGGTGGTGCTCACGCCATCCTCCAGCTGCGTCGGGCGCCGCGCACGCTCGATGGCGATACGGATGGGCCTCTGATTTCGTAACCTTGCCCCCATTGACGGAAGGCGTCGGCGTAGTTTGAGAAGCGATCGTGTAATGGCTGTTCCGTAAACACGTCCTGCTTCTCGTTGTACTTCTTCTTGTAGTTGTCCAAGGCGGCAATGCCGTCGGAGCACTCATTCTCGTCTATGTAGATGTTGCCCGCCATCTTCATGCGCGTCTGCTGGATGCCGGTAAGCACAGCCTCGATGCGCGGAACTACTTCGAAGCGGTGGCCGGGCAGCAGGCCCTGCATCATTTCCAGCGTGCTCTTGCCGGTTTGAAGGCTCCGGTTCTGCGCATCATGCGGCAGATAGTGAACCCCGCCGTAATTGTAGCCTCGAGACAGCAGGTATTGCGCGTAATGGTCCAGACTTTCGCCGCTGTTCTCGTAGCAGTGGATGAAACGATGCTCGCCGGCCACGAACTGGTGAAACCAGATGGCCGTGGTGTCGTTCATGCCCAAGTCCCAAAACGTGTTGACCGGGACGCCTGGCGTGTATGGAACGCTTCGGATGCGGCCTTGAGCGCGCAGCTTCTGCATCTCATTCAAATAGTAGGCACCCTTGACCCTGCTTCCCTTCCACAATCCACGTAGCAGCGCCTCGCGCTCTTCTGGCTCTAGCTGCAACAGGGCTTCGCGGTAGCCGGTGTTCGACAGGTACTGGTTGTCGGATAGTTTGGCCGGTATGAAGCGGCGGCGCAGGGTGGTGATCGTGCCCATCTCTTCGTCGACGATATCGACAGGCAGGTTCGTTTCGTTGCCTTCAGCCTCAATGCCCCAGCGGCTCATCACCCACTTCTGACCTGGCCCGTCCGGGTTGGTCGTGGCGCGGATGTATCGAGGCAAGCTCATGTCCGCCGATCGGCAGCGGGAGAACAGGTAGAGGTAGCAGACGTTCGTCGGCCACAGCGTCAGCTCGTCGAAGCCGATGTAGTTCCAGGCGCGGCCGCGGTACTTCAGCCGGTCGTTGTCGTGCTGTAGGTAGCCGAACTCGACCTTTGCCCCGCTTGGAAAGGTCCAAACCTTTTCGGTCTGGTTGTACTCGGCGCCTTCAATGATCTGCGGATAGAGCTCGAGCGCTCTGTCGATAAGGTCGCGCAGCTCAGGAAAGGATCGCCGGAAGAGCACGGCCCGGTGGTTGGAGTTGTTCGGGCCATCATGCTGAAGGCACAGCGCGTCGATCAGCAGGGCATCAGACTTGCCGCCACCAGCCGCGCCACCATACAGAACCTCGAAGTCGTCGCAGGCCAGGAACGCCTCTTGACGTGGTGTCGGCTGCCAGATGACCTCCTGTATCGCCTCGGCGATCTTCGAAAGGTCACTCATTCGGAGCTTCTACGTGAAAAGCGCAGGGCAATGGCCCAGCCGGTTTGCCAGATTTCACAGGGCGGCTTCCTTTGGCATCGCCCGCTGGCTGACTTCGGCCTTGGACTTCTGCGGAACGATCACGACCTTGACCGCGTGGTTGTGCTCGATCGGGGCGCCGTTCTTCCCGGTGACCTCGACCTTCTCCTTGAACATGCCAAGGTGCTTGCCCAACAGCTCGAGGTTGCGAACCTTGTCCGGCCACTTGATCTTCTTGAGGATGCCGACCATCTCGCGCTCATCGCCGCCACCTTCGAACATCTCGGCAACGTCGAAGCCGCTCAGGTATTGGCGCCAGACCTTCGGCCACTGGCTCACAGGCTTGAGGCTCATGTCGTCGGTCATGATGTCCAGCACGTCCATCTGATCGATCTCGACCATCCGGCGCATGACGTAATCGGCGTCTACCGTGACGCGCTGCTCTCTCGCTTTCATGGCTTCAGCCAAGGCGGCCGCGACCATAACATGGGATAACAAGCGGGAGCTCTGCTCCTGAGCCGTCTTGGCGCTGTACCCGGCTCGAATGGCTGCCTGGGTTGCGTTCAGGTCAACAAGGTACTCTTTGACGAAACAGAGTTGCTTGACGTTCAGCGCAGCAGGCTTTGCGGCTGGCTTCTTCGGGGCGACCTTGCGCTTTGAAGCCGGCTTAGGCTTCCCTTCCTTTCCCGCGGTTGTGGCCGGTTTCTTGCCTGCCATGGAATTGCCTCTTCTGATGGGTTGGTATGCGCTATCTGGCATTGACTCTTAGCCGTTTGAGGCAGAGCTTGGCTGCCGCGGTTTGATTATCGAACCGTTGGCACTGATACGCAACCGGGAGAGTTTATTGTCAAACCCTAATTGGCCACCGCCTAAGATTGCTTTGAGTTATACCGTGACAGTCGGGAGGAATTCGGTCTACCGAGTTCATTCCGTTGAGGTTTTGGAAGATACGCCGGCTTGCGATGATGGTGAGCAGGCTGTTTTGGCTAAGTGCCATACCATCGGTGACGCGCTCAGTTCGCTCGGATTGTCTGTATCCGGCGCCTGGGCGTTCTTTACCAGGCCTGTAGACGACGAATCATTCAGGATGTTCGCTTGGCAGGTCTGACTGTGTGGCGCCTGGCCCAGTCGGCTAGGCGCGAGACAGATCCTATGTTGACCCTGCTGCATAATGCCGCTCGCAAACTGCTTGAGCGGCCTTCGGATCAGTTACCGGCGCACTGATGAACGATCCATGGAAGCTGGGACGGTAGTAGTCCACCCCGTTGATCCTGTAGCGAGCGACCTTGTGGCCGGTGTCGCTGATAGCGAGGTAAGGCCCATCTTTCCGCCACCTCATGGCCCAAACACCGCTTCCACAACTCCACTGACCGCGGCGCCAACGAGCATGATGCCAAGCCATGCCATCACTCCCCAGCCGTTGCCAATCCAGAACGCCGCCGCGAGCCCGGCCGACATGGTGAGCCACTGCCAGTAGCTGATGGTTGGCGCGAACAGGAAGCGCTTCATTGTACCACCTCCTTGCTCATGGCGGCATCGATGGCGGATCGAAGGCTATCACCTGGCGTTTCCCACATTTCATTGAATCTGAACTCCAAGTTCCCGACAGAGTAGGCGCAGAACCATTCTGACTCGATGAAGCTCAGACGATCGGCATCCTTGCGCAGCTCATCGCGCTCGACGCGGCACTCTTGCAATACCTCCTTGGCGGCGTCAGAAATATCTGCTTGGTTGGCTGCGATGGACTTCCATCTGGCAACTTCTGCATTGAGCTGGTCGCGCTCAGAGCGAACCTGATCCAGCAGGCTGCCGGTGGATTCTGTGAAGGTATTCAACCCATCGCAGACCTTTGCCAGCAGCTGTTCTGCTGTGAGCTCTGGGGCGTTGTAGCCGCCAGCACCGAGCTGACACGCAATAGCACGCATGCCTTCGTCGAACCGTTCGTTCTCGGCCAACGCCGCTGCCAGGTATTTGATCGCGCACTTCCTGCACTGGTAGAGCGGCGGGCCGTAATAGATCTCACCGCACTTTGCGCTCTCGCCATGCCCCATTCGATCAAGTTCGCCGCAATAGGTCAGCTGCATGGCATCAGCTCCTTTGGAACATCAAAGAATCCAAGCTGTCCCTTGATAGGCGTGAACGGCAGTGGCTTCGGGTCACGCAGAAGGAAACCCTTCTGACCCATGTACCAGGGCGAGTCGCTGGTATCGAGGCTATCGACCAACTCGACAGAGCCGATGATGCCGCCGCGCAACAGCTGCTCGAACGATGGAAGATCCCACGGCGTCAGAAGCATGCCGCCCTGTACGGCGAAGTGGTTCGCTTCCGCGTACTCCTTTCGCGTCATGCCTTTGGACGCATGCACCAGGAACCGACCGCGCTGCTTCGTGTGCCAGCTCCGGTTCTCGATGTCCTTTCCACCGTGGATGATCAGCCAGGCCCATGGCTGGCGAATTGACAGAGCTTTCATTTCCACGGCCCTCGGTAGATGTGCTGGAGCATGAACAGCGCGGCGAATAGTGGAATGATCATTGGGCAGCCTCCTGTGCGCGCCACTTCTCGTAACCTTCCCCGTATTCCCAGCAGTACGTGGCCGGCCATGCGCCGCGAGTTGACTGGTCGACGATGTTGTAACGCCATCCGTCTTTGGCCGGAGTCGTCTTGATCCACACATGCGAGGCGCCACCGAGATTCCAGTCGCCGTAGTATTTCAGTGTCTCGGCCATGAACAGCTCAAGGTCATGATGCCCTTTGCTCATGACGATGTAGGTATCGCCGCCAACGCTTTCGACTTCGAGAGGATAGTTTCTCATCGCGCCTCCTGGTAATGCGTGTGATAGGCGCGCTTCTGTGTGCCGTCGGCCATCACGATGCGTTTGTCGGCGCCACGGGTCAGGCGAACGATCTCCTTTCCCTTGGCGGATATGGTGAAGCCTTCAGATTGAAGGCTTTCCACGGTTTTGGTTTGGGCCGGGGTCATTGCTGCACCTTCAAGCCAGCGGCTTCCATGGCTGTTTGCACACCAGCCAATGTTATGACCAGCTCTTGGCCGCAGTAGTCTGGCGGAACAGCTTCTGGAAGCTCAACCACCAGCGCCTCGCGGGAGGCCTGCCATGCCCACCAAGCGGTGGCAAAAATGTTCTGCCCGTAAGTTTTGCCGGCTCGATCTCTGACCATAACCTCGAGAAGGACTTGCTCAAAATCTTCCAGCTTTTCCTCGCCTTTCGGTATCGGAAGGCTGGCCGTCTTTTTTGAGAACGCCGCCTCGAACTCTTCGCGCAGGCTCATGGCGCCACCTGCTTGCGGTAGCCAAGCTGGTCGTAGACGTGGGCCGCCCAGTCTTGCAGCTGCCCGTTCGGGTAGCCGTGCGTCATTTCAGCGATAGCCTTCTCCCGCTCTTCCGCCGCGATCTGCTCAGGCGTGCGCAGCGTGCGGAACAGGCACGTATTGACGTGAAGCACAGCCTCGCCGTCCGGATTGCCTGCGCAGTCCGCGACAAACTGCTTCCCATTAGCCAGGACGTACTTGATGGTGCACTCATGCCAGACGCCACCATTGGTCAGGCTGTACTCGCACACAGTACCAACAGTTGGAAGGCCGGCGCCGCTCCAAGGCGTTGGTCGCGGGATCATTCGCTCCAAGGTGCTTTTGAAATAAGTCGGGGTTTGGTAGTGGCACAAAGGCTCGTTCGGGCCGTCGATGCGCCAAGCCTCAACAGGCTTGCCATCAACCAGCCGCCAGAAAACTGCACTGTAGAAATCGCCTTCTTCCAGCTTCGGCGTGTAGTGCGTAGCTCCGTCCGGCGCCTTACTCCAATCCACTTTGGTGTTCATCTTCGATTGCCTCGATAAGGCCATAGGCCCGCAAAATGATCCATTGTTGGATCAACCATTGTTCAAATGTCACTGCTGTTTCCGTTCGTTGGTGATTTCCGAATCTTCGGGCACTTGTCTTGCCGCTCTTTCGCCATCGGCGCGTGCTACCGACTACAGAGGATACCAAGCCCCGACTTGCGGTTTATGCGAACAGCTGACGCGCTTTGATCCAGGGTTGCAGCCCATGATCTGGCCGGTGGTAATCCGACCGCTGCCGCCTGCTGCATTCCGAACCGCCACGGCACCTCCCGATTGTTTGTTGCTTTGCGGCAGAAAGTTACGGATTCGAACCGTCACCGTTTCCAGCGGATCGCTTTTCAAGGGCGACTGCCGCACCAGCGGCTCAACTTTCCAAGTTGTGTTTGTGTGCAGATGGCCGGTGCTGATCTCCGGCATCAGGCTCGGGAGTACGAATCCCTATCGCATCAGCCTACGCATTCATCTGCATCGGGGTGTGATCGAGGAGTCGAGCAGGATTCGAACCTGCATTGCCTTCCTTTCGGGGAGCCGCTTTCCAACTTGCGTTCCGACTTTTCAGCGCGTCCGCTGTCGATCACACTCCGATAAAGACGATTTCCGCATCGGCGGGCTGGCGGCAGATGTTCGCCGCATCGCTTTGTGGCGTTGGTTGTAGGGGTGTCAGTTTAGCACTTCAGCAGTGGCCGGCTCTTCCTGAATGAGCGAAGCAGCCAGGTCTTTCAGCTCTCCCATGGAGAAGCCGCGGGCAGAACCTTCCATCCGTGCCTCGATGAATTCAATCACCTTGCCAGCCAGCAGGTTCAGGTTCGCCTGCTTGATGTCGTTGCTTACCTGAAGGGCGCGAACCCCGTCAGCGGTTTCGACTTTGGCGAGCTCGGCGGCAACACGATCAAGAAGCTGCTCGTGCACCTTGTCGCCCTTCGTATTGCAGTTGTAGTTGCGCAGGCTATCGGCGGCTCGCACCAGCGCTTCGAGTTCGTATACGTTCACATTGGATACCTCAGTTGGTGGTTGGAAGTGAATGTAAGACGAACATTAGCACAGTTCGCATGCACGACAATATCTTTCGTGTATTCATAACTACCGTTCGTCGGATTTGCTTTGCTGTGCTTGCGTAAAGATAAATAGTTATCCACAGTTACTCCAACACAACGAACAGCGAGGCAAGCATCATGATCCCCACAGAAGCACGCCGTCTTATGGAGCTGTACAAGGCCACTGCCACCAACACTGAAAGCGATACCGTCGCCGAGGTGAACATCGCCCACCTGGTCGGCATGATCGGCTATGCCGCCGCATGCGGTCACATCACTCCGGTCGAGCACTCGAACGAATGGGTGGCGATCAAGCTGATCCGTGCACAGCGCAGCAACGCACGCAAGGCGGTGGCAGCATGAGCCGCCAGCAAGCAAAGCGCTGCACTCGCAAAGAGTTGGCCTACCTGTCGTTCTGGCGCAGCCATGGCTTCATGATCGGCATCGATGACCCAATCCCGCTGAACACCATGACGCCGCCGTCGTTCGCGACTCGCCGCCCGGTGCTGAATGTCGTGATCGCTGTCGTGATTATCGGCTGCGTTCTCGCCGCTGCCGGCTACTGGCTCGGCAAGGCCGCGAAAATCATCTGAACACCACCGGCCGCAAGGCCCAATAAGCAAGAGGCATAACACCCATGAAGCACAAGATCGAGGCAATCCAGAATGCCGCAGCCGACCTAGAGCTGGCGCGAGCCGCACACGAGCGGGCGATACTTGATCTGGCGACCGTCCGAAATCTTTGCGGTCAGAATGGATATGCCGTGACCGTGAACGGCATCAGTATCCCCGTCGCTGAGAATGGTGGCCGTGATTCTGGATGGGCAGCCAAGATGATCCGTGGTCGCGAGATGATCCATCTTGGTGCGCTGAAAGCATTGCAAGGCGTGATCGATGCTCGAGCCGATAAGGTAAAAGTCTTCGAGGTTCGGCTGAAACGGCTCGCAGAAGAACTTACGCATGTCTGCCCATGACCGCTGGCTTGATCCTACCGAGGACGACGAGCCAAAGCCGGAGCCTGATGATCCAGGCGAACTAAACGATTATCCCGAGGAATCGCTATGAACGATAAGTGCTTGTTTTGCGATGGCACCAGGAAGGAAAAGGACCAGCTCGATTGCGTGTGGTGCAATTCGACCGGGGTCACCAATGGCCTTGCGCCAACTGTCCAGCGCTTCAGCGCCGTCGCCCTTCGCTTCGCTACCAGTTCCGCGAAGGATTATGTCAGCGGGGAAGACTTCGACCGCGTTACTGCTGAGCGTGACAGCCTGAGCACCCAGCTCGATCAGTGCCAGGCACGGCGCAAGCAGTTCGCTGCGGAAATGATCGACCGCATGAATGCGCGTGACGAAGGCATCGACGCACTCGAGCAGCGGATTGCGGAGTTGAAGCGCAAGCATCTGCGTAGCTGCCAGATTGCCATCGGCAAGAGTCAGCTGGCGAAAGAGCGACACGCTGAGTTGATCAAGTTCGATGAAGGTATGCGGGCGCTGGCGTGCAGTCTCGGCGCTGGTGGTTACAACGCGGAAACTCTGACTGCCGATCAATTGGTGGGAAAGGTTCAGTGGGGCATAGACAACATCATCACGGTTCAAGAGCAGCGCCTTGCGGACGCCGAGCGGCGGAATAATCATCTGGAAAAAATTCTCGATGAGTGCCGCTACAACTTCAATTTCAACAAAACCGAAACAATGTTGATCGGGATCATTGACGGATTATTGGCGCATAAAGACGCCGCCCTCACCAAACCCGAAGAGGCCAAGTCATGAGCGAATTCAAACAGGAGCAGCGCTATGCGGTATTCAAGCTTAGCGACATGGATGGAGAGCAGATGAAGTGGCTGTCTGAATGTATTGTGCGCTTGCCTCGCCGTGAATGCGTTGTGGTTGAGTCTGATTGGCCTGAATACGAGCCTGTATGGCGCATGATCGAAAATCGGGTTGCTGGGCACTCCGCAGAACTCAGCATGAAAACTATTATGCAGGCGCTTAGCAAGGTTCGTGGCGCTCCCGTGCTGACCTCAAATCAATGCGCAGATCTTGCCAAAGAACTCCGCGCCGTTCTCGCTCAGGAAGCGGTTGAAGACGAAGAGGATGGAAAGCTGGCCTTTGTTCGCTCGAATACAAAGCGCGGCAAGACCATTTCCATGGAAGATATGTTGGCACGGTATGCACCTAAGCCAGCGCTAGCGTTAGTGCCCGCTCAGGAAGCGGAGATGGTTGAGCCGGTGGCGTGGCAGTACATGACTCACCCGACTTGGGATAAAGGGGCATGGCCATCAGAGTGGACAGACTGCACAAAGGAAGCGCATGCAGATTATGTTCGTGCGCCATTGATTGCTGATTGGGAGTACCGCACCAGAAAGCTCTACACCTCCCCGCCAGCGCCGGTATCGGTGGTGCTGCCTGAGCGGCTAAAGGTCGATTATATGAAAGACCTTGCTGATCGAAGATCGCCGGACTGGTACAGGGGCTGGAACGCCTGCCTCGACAAGGTCAAGGAGCTGAACCATTGAGCGATTACGCCAATCGGCGCAGCCGTGGGAAACCGGTCGGCAAAGGAGTGGTGTTAGGCCGCTCCGAGCTCGCACTGGCCTACGAGCTACGCCTTGAAGGCGTGAGGAACGGCCTTATTGCCTCCGAGCTGGGTTGCAACGCGAACTACCTCTACACCCTGCTGGCCCGTTGCGAGCGCGACGGGCTTGGCTGGCTTCTGAAGCCTTAATCCCTACGAGAGCGCCGCAATGGCGCTCTACGCCAAAACACCGTCCCTATCAGCACAATCAGCGCGCCGCACAACCAGGCCGGCCTGCTCGAGTGATGCACCTGCCAGAAATTCAAACCCGCTGCATTCGTGAGCAAGATGTAAACCGCCAAGGCCAGATAGCCCTTTGCATAATCGATCATTTGGTATCTCCCGTTGCTTGCGTAAGGCGCCACCCCTCCAATGGCGCCATGACTCCCCGTTAGATTCAGCTCCGTGATCGGCTCCTGAGAGCTCGTATAAGCGACGATCCTCCTTTACCGGCATCAGCGGAAGGGTTGTCGCCTGATTTCGTTCCTTCCGCCGCCATGGATGCCGCCTCGTTGGTTTCTATCGTGTTGTAGTGGTGAGAATCCTACACCAATCGCGATTAGTCGACCTGCATCCATGCGGGTGCGACGTATTCACCTCGAGGCAGCTCCCTGTCCCTTGCAACCTTCGACCGGTAGCTTTCCCAGTCGAAGGCCAGGACACCACCACCACCCTCGTACATGCGATCGACAACGCGAGCGCCGAGATATTCGGACAGCTCGTCGGAATTCAGGTTGCTCATGATGATTGTCGGCCGCATGTCGGCATAACGCCGGTTGATGATGTCGGTGATGATGACCTTCTCGAACTCGGTGCCGAACTGCACACCAACCTCGTCGAGGATCAGCAGGTCTACCTGGGCAAAGCTGCGCATCACCTCGGTTTCGGACTTGTCGCCGCCGTTGTAGGTAGCCTTCACGCGCTGGATAACCTCGAAGACGGTGATGAACGCTACCGAGTGGCCGAAGGTGTTCATGACGTGGTTGCCGACGGCACAAGCCAGGTGGGTCTTACCGGTGCCAGGCTTCCCACAAAACACGAAGCTGGCGCCGAGCTCCATCGCCTTCGGGAAGTTATCAGCGAAGGCCTTGGCCTTGGTCAGCGCGTTGACCTGGGCGTCACACTCCGTCCGGTAGTTCTCGAACGTCCGGCCGCGGAATCTGCGCGGGATCTCGGAGCCTTCCAGCAGCTTCATGATCTGGCGGGCCTTCTTGCTCCTGGCGCCGGTCTGGAGCTTCGCCGCCTCTTCCGCCGCTCTGGTGGCTTCAGCAGCCTGCTCGCACGTCGGGCACTTACCGCGGATCTTGTCGGCCAGCATCTTCGGCGCCTGGCGCTTCCATTCGCCGTGGGTTGCGCAGCTGCCATCCAGATCAACCATCTCGAACCGGATCGGCTGCGGCGGCTTCTCGCACTCAGGGCACTTGCCAGACATCCGGCTCGAAAGATCTCGAGGAACCTCGTGCGACCAGGCACCGTGGGTTTTGCACCGGCCGCTGACAGGAACCATCGTCATGTCGAGCGCCTTGGGATTACTGGAGGAATTCGGCGAGCTGGTCATCAGGCGTGCCCTGGTAGGTGGAGTTGCTGAAGTCCTTGGTGATACTGGACGGCTTGCCGGTCGAGACAGCCGACCATTCGTTCTCAAACTCAAGCGCGGTCCCGAAGAACCTAGAACCCTGCATGACGTAGCTGGTCCCGATCCAGCCCTTCACCTTGCAGAAGGCCGCGTAACGCATCACGCCTGCCATCATAGTCTCGGCAGTGACGCCATCTTTCAAGCGGGCCTTCCAGCAGGAGTGGGCCTTGCTCTTCACGCTGGAGCCTTCGCGTTTCGGGTAAACCTTCCAAGCGGCCTCGAACCCGTCGCACGGTGCGGATGCACCAAGAGATTCAGTATTCTCTGGTGTATCAGTACCTTGGTTTAAATCATTACTTGTTAGTGGGGGATTAGCCGGGGCCGGTTTGCCCGGCGCCGGAATATCCGGGCCCGGTGATTCCGTCTGCGGCTCAGGTATCTCGCAAACGGTGTAAGCCATGCCGTTGAACGCGCCACCTTCATTGCGCGCAACATCAGCAACCAGATACCCGGCCTGCTCGAGTTCCTTGAGGATGACGCGCACGGCGTCACGACCAGAAGCCTTTCCGATGGCCTCTGTGGTCTGATTGATCAGGTGCTTTACCGACACCTCCCAGTTGTCAGGCTTGCCCAACAGGAAGATCAGCACGCCTCTAGCCGCCCACGACAGACGGCCGTCCTCGCTGATTGATTTGTTGAGGGTGTAGAATCGAGTCTCTAAACGTGGGCCGCGGCGGATACTCATTGCAGCGGCTCCACTCGAGATCCCTTGCTGGCGTTGCATGGCCGGCAAAGGGTCTGAAGATTCTCGAATGTTGTCTCGCCGCCAAGCACTTCAGGATAAATGTGATCGGCGCAAAGGTCTTTGTAGGAGCCGCAGCGCTTGCAGCGATAGGCATCGCGCTCGAACACAGCTGTTCGCAATGCACCGTGGATCTTAGCCTTGCGGTAGGCCTTTGGTCGGTCAGTCGGCGGATCGAACAGGGCTTCCTTCAGGATGCGGATTAAAGCCCCACCTTCACCATCGCCTTGACGCGAGACGTAGGAAAGCAGATCAGCGTTTTCAGCGAGGTAATCGCGAAAATTCTCAAATGCCTCAGCCTCTTTTTGCGATACGGCGCTTAGGTAGTCCGGGTAATTGTCGAAGTATTTGCCTTCGAGCGGTCCTATTTGCAGCGGTTTGCGATCCATGCTCATACAGCACCCCCGGCACCGGCCAGGCGGTACTCGGCGACATGGCATTTGCTGCCTTCGCGGTTGAATACGACGATGCGGGTAGAGCTGATCTCGTGGCCGACCTTTCGAAGATCCGCAATGCGAGCGGCCAGGCGATTGCACCCGAACTTGTCCAGGGCGCCGATTGCAGTAAGGGGGTTCCCGGCCTTGAGCCAGGACAGGATCTTGTCGCACTGCGATGCAGTGACGGAATTTTGCAGCTGTGCCATAATGGCAGCTCCTACTGGAAACCCCGCCGAGGCCTGAGAAGCCGATGACAGCGGGGTTTTTTATTGGCTGGTCATCTTCAGCCGAATCAAAGCGGGCAGATCATAGCACCAGGTGGTCAGGAAACCGAACCACTACCGGCAAGCCAAATGCCGTGGCGAGCGATCAGGATAGCATCCGCCAGGGCCTGGCCCTTTCCCTTCAGATCAAGCAGGCGACAACTTGGGTAAAGCTGGATCGCCCTGGAACGTGCTGCATCCTTGTCCTGGCCGATCAAACCGGCTTTTTTCTTCCAGGCTTGCGGCGTTACGAGCGTCAGCGGGATGCCGGCGCCGGTTATCACGCCTTCGACCAGACCAGCGGCATGACCAAAGGTAAACATCGAGGCGGTCCCTTGGCCCGGCATTGCGCCTACCTGTTCAAGGAACGCATGAAATGGACGTGCCGTGTGATCATTTTCGAAGCGGTCGCACCACTGTTTGACCCATGCGGCAATCGCGGCACCGTTTACCCGACTCTTGGTGCCGACCTTGATCGTTGGCATCAGCAAGGTGTCGACGATCTCGCCGTCTTCGTACAGGATGACCAGAGCGCCACCGATCCCCGGATCTACACCAATAATCATTGGACGTGCCTCCATGTTTTTTCTCGGCTTATGTCAGCAACAACACAGAAATTTGTTCCAGACGCCTTTGAAGCGGCAAGCAGCGTCATGCCGGATCGCAGGAGCTCCTTAATCTCTGAAGCCTTCAGCTCGTCGATTGTTGCTCTCGGGTGTGCGCTGCCAATGAATGCCGTCCCATGGCGATGCCTATCTTCAAGATTTTCTGCCTGGGTCGCCCACCGCAGGTTTCCAAGCCAGTTTTCGGCACGATCACCATTCCAGTGTGCGCAAACATGGTCTTGAGTTGGCGGAGGCCCATTGAAAGTAATCAACACCATGCGGTGCACAGCATAGCGCTTTGGGCTTTGACGACAATCCATCGTCAGTGAAACGTGCTGATAGCCATCCTTGTCCGAGTATGGCTGCAAGAAAACACCAGGCGCTGAACGCTTCATGGAAAGGACGCGACCATGGCTCGAAACAAAGTAGTCAGAGCACTGTGGAAATGGAGCGAATACCTCGCCGTAACCAGCCACGAAATCAGCACCCTTCTGAAAAAGTGACGGATCACGTTTCCATCCGCGATGCCTAGCAAATCCCTTTATCTGGTTTATAGAAAGTCCGCTTGCTGCGCTTATCACATCACGATGAACGCCGATTTTGTACAGATCCTCCGCTACCTCGATCATGGCCGTTCCTCAAGAGTGTTAACCCAATTTTCACCGATCAGCGCTTCACCGCTGTTCAGTTCGACGTAGCGCTTGGTGGAAAACCAGCGGCCGGCACGCGGCTCAGGCTTGGAGATGAAGCCGGTCCAGACGCCGTTGCGGTCCTGGCCGATCCAATTCACCCAGTTCGGCACGTTGCTCCAGGACGGGCGCCCGGTAGGATCGACCAGCGCGTCAGTGTTCGGCAGCACAATTGGCGCGGCTTTGGGCTTAGGCTCTGGAGAGCGGCGCGGTTCCTTGGCCGGCACGTCGAGCTTGTCGGTGATTGTCTTGAACGTAACGGCGTCTTCAGTCTTGGCGATCGCGTCGTAGTGCTCGCCGTCTCCATGGCTCGATGCCACTCGATCAACGCGGGCTTCGTCCATCTCGACAACCGGACTCGGTTCGACATGAAGCAGATTCGCTGCGCCAGGATCGCGGGCCACAGGGATCATTGTTGGGCATCCAAGTCCGCCATGGCCGGCCGGAGCTCCGCACGCCAGACAGCCAGTCGAACGGTTATTCTCGTTGAATTCGCGGATTCGTCTCATGCTGTCGCGCATGTCATCCATGAGCATCTCGTCGGTGATCGAGATCTCGCGTGGCGCAGGCTGATGGTTGCGCCGATGGAAGATGATCATGCCGGCGATGTAGTTGATCGCGCCCAGCAGCTCGCGTTCTCGGGCATCATGCGGCAAGCCACGGCCTTCGCGGATCTTCTTGACGGCCTGGAATGCGAGCCCGGCATCGCTGTCGAGCATGTCGCTCACGGACTGCATCGGCTGTTCGTGGAATGGCAGATCATTGGCGTGACGCTCGGCGCCCTTGCCTTTTGCGGCCTGGTCCATCGCGGCTTGGAGCACGTCTTGCAGTTGTTCGTAACCTGGCACGGTGTTCATGGTGATTGTCTCAGATTAGGTTTTTGGAAAGCTCGAGCAATTCGGCTTCGGTGCCGAACTCGGCGATAAAGGCGTTCTTCGATCCATGGATGCTTGGAACTGCCAGGCCAGCGGTGCCGCGGTGGTGCGGAGGGCAAAGACCGATCGCATCGAAGTGGCTGGCCTTCTGGCCGATTCCCGTGCCAGCTCGCGGGTGATGGATCTCGCACGGTGTGCCGGGCGTACCTTGCCGGTAGCAGGCGATGCAGCCAAATGCTGCCACCTTGCTCAGGTGCTGACGCTCTTTTGTGTTCATGCCGACTTACCCGTCACGTACTCGGTGATTTTGAGGATGATGCGCTCAAGCCAAGAGCGATTTACCTTTGGCGACCAGCTTCGGAATCCGGCCATGTACTCGTACAGGTAAGGGTGCCGACGCCAGCGCACTCCCTTGCCTTTTCGTGCATCATCCCGGCCTTGGGCATAGAACGAATCTTTTCTCTGCGCATTCTTGCTCATGCGTACCCCAGGATTGTTTCGACGATCTTGTTCAGCTCCTGCTCGCTCATGCTCTTCTTGAACACTTGCTTCAGCGCTGCATTGATCACGTCGGAGTAGATTTTCTCGGCTTCCTGTTCCGAGCACTTGCCGTAGCTCAGGCTCTTGGCCTCGAGCTTCAGGTTGCCCATGATGTCGAAAGTCGCCTCGTAATGACCCGCCAAGATCGTCAGGTCATGCCTGAACCGATCGAACGACGGCGCCGCCTTCATGCCCTTGTACTCGAGCTCGGCACCTTCCATGACTTCGGAGAAGTGCTCGAAGCAGTATTGAAACAGGCACATGGTCTTTTGCAGGAACTTGTAGTTCCGCGGCTGGACAAAATCCCCGCTCAACACCGCACCGGTTTTCAGCTTTTGCAGGTACTCGGCCGTCTCGTCGTTGTCCGGCACCAGCATCCCGCCAGGCATCTTGCGGAAGTAGCCTTTCATTAAGCCACCTCTAGCCAGAACCCGGCATCGAATGCGTCGTCGCCGTATTCCTCGACGATATCGGCCAGCATTGCCTTCAGGATGTGCTGGGCATCCTTGCGAAAGATGGGTGTCGACGTGTTCCAGTCGACGACAATCCGCTCGTGCTGGGCGGCGCCTGGATATGTCATCCAGACCTGACCGCGCCAGTTCACGGGGCGCTTCGGCATGAAGCGCTTGCCGTGAATGCGGACCTTGGAGAAGCTATTCTTCCACTCGATCCGCACCATGATTAGATCTTCACTTCACGGGAGCCGTTGGAATTCATCGGCGTGATGACGTTATCGAGCTCCATGCGCTCAATCATGCGGGCCGCCCTGTTGTAACCAATCTTCAGCTTGCGCTGTACGGCAGAGATCGAAGCGCGACCGCTTTCACGCACGAACGCTACGGCTTCATCGTACAAGGCGTCAGGCTCATCGCCGGTCACTACCGCATCGGCGTCCTTGGCTGGAAGCACTGCCGCGACCAACTCAGGGCGCTTGTACTCGAACAGGTCACACAGGGCCTTGATGGTGGCGACCAGTTGCAGAAGCTGGGTTGCCGCCTCGATGCGCCACAGGTACGCGGCGTCTGCGTTATCGCGCTGATCTTCTTCGTCCTCGGTCAGTTCGCCGTGGAAGTCGATCGAGCGCAGCTTGAAGTCATGGGTCAGCTTGAACGATACGCCTTCGTGCACGAGCTCCATCAGCTCGACCTGCATGTCACCCTTCAGGCCTTCCAGCAGACCCTGGCGCGCATCATCCAGATTGCTCATATCGAAATTGGACTTGCCGCCTTCACCCTTCAGATTGCAGGTTTCGCCCAGCTTGAAGCCGTCGAACGCCTCGGAGTTGCCGTTAAGGTAGTTGGTCAGGCGAGTGGTCAGGCCGCCCTTGATGTTGTCGACATGGATGGTCGCGGTCTTGACGGAACCGGTGGCCTTGATCAGCAGCGCCATGACGGTCTGCGCCAGCGGCTTGCCGGTGGTCGGGATGATCAGGAAGTTGTCGGCGATGCTGTAGAAGCAGCTCACGACGGTGGTTTTGATCAGGGCATTAGCAATGAGCCTGGTCATGGTCGCTTCAGCTACGGCGCCGGTTTCGTCTTCGTCGAGATCGCGTTCAAGCTCTTCAGTGCGAGCCTTCACCGCTTCGGCGACAGCCTGATTGACGGACGCCTTCGGAAGAATCTTCTCGTCCAGTCGCACGGTGAACGAGAAGCCGCCTTCGATCGGCGTTACCAGCTCGCCGGTAATTGGGTTGGCGATGAAGCCGGCACGGGAGCGGAACACTTCGCCGACCGGCTCGAATGGAATCTCGGCCAGGTGCTGGCCCATCAGTTCGATCGATGGGAGCTCGGCGCTGAATACGATTGCGTTGGTGATCAATTTCATGGGTGATGCCTCGTAGTTAGATTGTGTGGTGCGGTGCTGTGCGGTGCTAAGTCATTGATCGCTAAAAGGGAATATCGTCATCAAAGCTATCGAAGTCAGCTTGCGGCGCCGCCTGCTGCCGCTGCTGGCCTTGGCCTTGTTGCTGGCGTGCCGTTTGTTGACCGCCAGTGCGCTGCTGCTGTTGCTGCGGACGCTGTTGCTGCTGCGTCTGGTTCTGGTCGCGCTCAGGCCAGTCGATGATCTGCGTGCCCTGCTCGGCGTGGATCTCGGTCACGTAGTGCTTGACGCCATCTTTCTCGTATTCACGAGTTTTCAGCTTGCCACATACGTGGATACGGGCGCCCTTGCGCAGCCACTCGCCAAGGAACTCGGCGGTTTGGCGGAAGGCTACACAGCGAACCCACTCGGTGCGCTCGACCTTCTGCCCGGTTTGTTTGTCCTTGTAGCTGTCGTCGCAGGCAATGCTGAAGCTTGCAACGGCATCACCATTGGGCAGATACCGGACTTCCAGTTCTTTCCCAAGACGACCAATGCCGGTCCAGCGGTTTAAATCTCCCATTACTCTTGTCCTCGTGCGGTTTTGATGGTCGCCTGAACCCAGGCTTCAATTTCAGATCCAACCCAAGCGGTTCGCTTTGGGCTCAACTTGATGCGAGAGGGGAATCGCCCCTCTTTTTCTCGCCTTCCGATCTCGCTTGCGCTGAGCGTTGTCGCCTCAACTACTTGCTCGATGGTCAGCAGCCTTTCTACCATGCTGCACCTCTCATCTGGTTGTGTATGGCGCTGTATGGTTCGATTATGTAACCAGATTTCACACTTGGCAACCTTGCAAGGAAGTTTTTTTGGGTGGATAAGAAAACCACATGGAGAATTTTATGCCCGGTCGCGTAGATAGACGGTTTTTTGAAACGATTATGTCCAGCAAGAAGCTGTCGCTTCGGGCGCTCGCCTCGCGCATGGACATGAAGCACTCTCAGCTGTCCCTGACGTTCTCCGGTCAGCGGCGCATGCAGTTAGACGAAGCCACCAAGATGGCCGAGATCTTTGGCGTTCCGCTCCACAGGATCGCGGAGGCTGCGGGAGTTGCTGACGCCAGGTCGAACGGGAAGCGCGTCGACGTGCTCGGCGCCATGACGGGTAACGGGACTATCGATATGTACGGCGAAGGCTTCATAGAGCGCACCATCGCGCCCGACGGCATGCCTGACGATGTGGTCGCGATCCAGGCCCATACGGCAGACTCGCCGGCTTCATGGACTGACGGCTGGGTATTTTTTTGCCTTCGACCTTCCCAGGTTGAACCAGATGCAATCGGTCGCTTCTGCTTTGCCAAGATCGAAGACGGCCCGGCCGTCATGGCAACCGTGCGCCGCGGTTACCGCGTAGGCACCTTCAACCTGAGCGGCCCCTATGCAAAGGATTCGGAGAGGCTGGAGTGGGCTACCCCTGTGATCCTCACCAGAATGTGACCGTTCGTCGTCAAAGCGAACCGTGTTAGCGAAAATGCGAAATTAGCGTTTGCATAATCGAACCAAATCGGGAATAGTTGGGCCTGTCAGCGAACCGCTGGCACAACTTAACCGAGGCGATCATGAAGCGCGAAATTATCGAATTCACCAGCGAAGAGGCCTGGCTGGCTCTCCGGGAAAAAGATTTGACGTCCACCGAAGCATCCGCCTTGTTCGGCTGCTCTCCTTACGCCACAGCCTACGAGATGTTCCACCGCAAGCGCGGCCAGCTGGTCGTCGACTTTGAAGTTAACACTCGAATGGTTTGGGGCAACCGCCTGGAGTCGGCCATCGCGCACGGCATCGCCGAAGACTTCGGCCTGATCATCGAGCCGATGAAATTCTATGCCCGCATTCCTGAGCTGCGCATGGGTTCGAGCTTCGACTTCAAAGTTGTCGGCCTGGCCGATGGTTTCACTGGCGACGAAACTTACCGCGACCTGTTCCGCGATAACGGGCCTGGCATCGTTGAGGTCAAGAACGTCGACGGCCTGCAATTCAAGCGCGCTTGGATCGCCGACGGCACCATCATGGAAGCCCCGCCGCACATCGAGCTCCAGGTTCAGCACCAGCAAGAAGTTGCGGACATGGAATGGACGCTGATCGCGCCACTGGTCGGTGGCAACACTCCGATGCCATTCGTTCGGATGCGTGACCGCCAGATCGGCGCAGCGATCCGCGAGAAGGTCGCCGAATTTTGGGCAATGGTCGATGCCGGCAAGGCGCCAGATCCTGACTACTCGGTTGACGGCTCCACGATCGCTGCCTTGCTCGCCAATGACAACGGCCAGACCGTCGACATGAGCAGCAACAACCGCCTGGCTGAACTGGTCGCTGAGCATGCAAAGGCTTCTGCTGACTACAAGGATGCAGACACCCGGAAGG
>RCUJ01000039.1_pt1 | contig 65029 bp, 52 predicted proteins | sample 2166321 | NCBI WGS metagenome assembly RCUJ01 (sample SAMN09932808, study PRJNA488358) | compost metagenome | feature: garden; material: soil; isolation source: compost soil in an enriched community after 118 h of incubation | place: Germany: Experimental Botanical Garden Goettingen | collected... | reverse complement strand
CTCTTCTTGGTCTTCTTGGTCTTGGTGAATCACCAAAGCTTTCAGAACGTCTTGGGGCTCTTTCAGAAGAACCTTCTCTTGGAGCTCTTTCAGAAAAACCACCTTCTCTTCTTGGGGCTGATCCTCTGTCGCTTCTGAAACCGCCTTCTCTTGGAGCAGCGTTTCTGTCGCTTCTAAAACCACCACCAGAACCTTCTCTTCTTGGAGCGAAATTACCTTCTCTTCTAGGAGCTGAACTTCTTCCGCCGAAACCACCAGAACTTCTTCCGTTGTGGTCACGTCTTCCTCCACCGTCATTTTTAGAAATTTCAACATTGATTCTACGTCCTTCTAATTGTACGTTGTTCAATACTTCCATTACTTTATCAGTGTGTTCCGGATCCGTATTAAAGAAAGAGAAACCTTCTTTTACGTCTACTTTGAAAACGTCATCACGACCTAGGTCTAATGTTTCTTTCAAGTAGTCTTTTAATGACATCCAGTCAAAATTATCTCTTGAACCAATGTTCACGAAATATCTTGTGGCACCACCATTATTGTTTTCTCTAGGAGCACCTTCTCTACCATCGCGTTCACGTCTGTCTGAACCTGAAGATTGAGAAGAAATGTCTCTGTTTTTCTTGTAGTAGTTGATGAAACGGTTGAATTCTACCGAAACCATTTTCTTGATTAATTCTTCTTTTGTCAAACCTTCAAGAACATTATTGATGGCTGGAAGATAGTTATCAATTTCGTGATCAACTTCTGTGTCTTTTATTTTGTTTGCAAGGTGCAACAATTGGATTTCACAGATTTCGATACCAGAAGGAATTGTTTTTTCTTCGAATTTTTGTTTGATGATTCTTTCGATAGAAGAAATCTTACGCAATTCACTTTTAGTTACAATTACAATAGAAGTACCTAATTTACCTGCACGACCAGTACGGCCAGAACGGTGGTTGTAGGTTTCAATTTCGTCAGGTAATTGGTAATTTACTACGTGAGTTACGTTGTCAACGTCAATTCCACGGGCAGCAACATCAGTAGCTACCAACATTTGGATTTGTCTTCCTCTAAAAGATTTCATTACACCGTCACGTTGTGCTTGAGATAAATCTCCGTGCAAAGCGGCAGCGCTGTAACCATCTTCAATTAATTTTTCGGCAACAGCTTGTGTATCACGTTTTGTTCTACAAAAAACTACTGAGAAAATGTCTGGATTAGCATCGGCTAAACGTTTCAAAGCTTCGTAACGGTCACGTGCATTTACAAGGTAAAATTCGTGAGAAACTGTAGCTGAACCTGAGTTTTTAGCACCAACAGTAATTTCTAAAGGATCATGCATGAATTGTTTTGCAATTCTTGCAACCTCTTGTGGCATAGTTGCAGAGAACAACCATGTGCTTTTTTCGTCTGGAGATGTAGAAAGGATGTTTACGATGTCTTCGTAGAATCCCATGTTCAACATTTCATCAGCTTCGTCAAGAACACAATAGTTGATTTGAGAGATGTTTACCAATCCTCTGTTAATCATATCTTGCATTCTACCTGGAGTAGCCACAATAATTTGTGCTCCTCTCTTAATGTCTCTAGCTTGCTCTGTAATACTTGCTCCACCGTAAACTGCTACCACATTAATACCTTTTTCGTATTTAGAGTAGTTTTTAATTTCGTTGGTAATCTGCAAACAAAGTTCGCGAGTTGGAGATAAAATTAATGCTTGTGTATTTCTGTTGTTGGCATCAATTTTTTGAATTAGCGGAAAACCAAAAGCTGCCGTTTTCCCTGTCCCTGTCTGAGCCAACGCAACCATATCTGTGTCTTTTTCCAATAATAGGGGAATCGCTTTCTCCTGTACTTCGGTCGGATTTTCAAATCCTAGATCTAAAATCGCCTTCAGTAACGATTCACTTAATCCTAATTGTTCAAATTTATTCATATGTATTTTTAAAATAGGGTGCAAAATTACTGTTAATAATTCAGATAAACTAATGCTATTTTAAGATTTAGTGTTTTATTATGATTTGATTATCAGAAAGTTATATTTTTGCTATCTGATTTGCAATTTGTAAAATAAGAATTTGGCTTAAAATTACGTCCATAAATTTAAAGTTTAGAATAAAAAATGTTGTATTTCAAACAATTAATTCTGTTCTTTTAAAAAGTGGATTAATTGCTGTGTGGCTTTGCCTCTGTGGCTGATTTTATTTTTGATTTCTAATGTTAATTGGGCGAAGGTTTCCTGATATTCTTCCGGTTGAAAAATTGGGTCGTAACCAAAGCCCTGACTTCCTGCTTTTGCTAAAGTGATTTTGCCACGGGCAATACCATGAAAAAGATGTTGCTGTCCGTTTAGGTTTAACGCTATTACGGTTTTGAATTGCGCTTTTCTGTTGGTTTGGTTATGTAAGGCGTCTAATAGTTTATTCATATTGTCGTCGGCATCGCGTTGTTCTCCTGCATATCGAGCGGAATAAACTCCAGGTTCTCCGTTTAAAGAATCCACTTCAAGTCCGGTATCATCAGCAAAACAGTCATAACCATACTTCTCGGTAACATAATTGGCTTTTAAAATCGCATTTCCTTCTATTGTAGCTGCAGTTTCTGGAATGTCTTCCGTACAGCCTATATCTTCAAGGCTTAGAATTTTGATTGTTTCAGGAAGCATACTTTGTATTTCCAAGATTTTATTCTTGTTATTGGAAGCGAAAACGAGTTGCATGGTTGTTTTATTTGTGATTTTGTGCAAATGTAGCAAATTTTTAAGCTGAACGTGGACGAATGAAAAGATGTAATTGGATTGGAAATTTGAGATTGATTCTTTTAAAAGGGTTGAAAATGCATAATGAATATTTGGTTTAATTGTTTTATTTACAGGTATTTAAGTTGTAAATTAGATGGGGTTTTTCAAAATGACAGTTTTAACTTAAAACAATTTGATTATGAAAAAGGTAAGTGTTTTATTCGTGTTGGTTTTAGCTTTTGCTATGACTTTTGTTTCTTCCTGCAGTAATGATGATGACAATGATCCAAATCCTGTGACAGCTACAGTGGAAGGGAAATGGAATTTCTCTAAAATTTCTGCTGTAATTGACGGAGTGCCTTCTCCGGAAGAAGATTATGATGATAATGAACCCGGATGTCCGAAAGATTTTATCGAATTGAAATCTGGAGGTGTTTATAATGATGGGGATTATTATAATTCAGAGTGTATGTTGGAAACTTCTTCAGGCACATGGTCAAAAAGTGGTGCTATTATAACCATTACAGGAGATGGTATTTCAATTCCTTTGGAAGTGGTGAGTGTTTCGAGTACTGTTTTAAAAGTGAAATACTCGGATACATTTGAAGGAATTACGACTGTGATTAATGTAACTTTTACGAAAGCATAGTTTTATCTGTGATGTTTGTTCTGACTTTGAACCAATGCGGATTAGCCTAGGTAAATGTTGTTTTAGCGAAGAATGGAGAATGTATATTGTATTAGATAATGGCGTGAAAAAGAAAAATTAACTCTTTTTTAAAGATTGGAAAGTAGCACGTTAATTGTGAGTTAAAGTGTTTATTTATAATTGATTAATTATTATTTGTCGTATCTTTGAGTGTGGTTTTGATTAATTACTTGAGTTGTCTATATTATAGTGATATATGATAATTCATAATCAACCCTACTAGTAACAGTATGAGTTAATATTGGTAAATCAAAACCACAACAATGGGAGGCCCTTTGAAAAGGCCTCCTTTTTTTGTATCTCATATTAAAGTAGTGTTGTTTTATTGCTAAGTTTTGGCGGTAATCATGCTAACATAAACTGCACTAAAAGCAATCAAAAAACAGCTGTTGCTAGTCTTGAAAATCAAGGTGTTAAATGTTAGTTAAAACCTTGTTTTCCAGTTGTTTTGGTAAAAGTAAATCGTATCTTTGAGTGTGATTTTGATTAATTACTTGAGTATATCAATCTTACAATAAGATATGATAATTCAATAGTCAGCTATACTAGTAACAGTATGAGTTGATAATGGTAAATCAGAATCAACAACTGGAGGACTCTAAAGGTCCTCCTTTTTTTGTGGTTTTATAAGGGGGTTAACTAAAACGTAAGCGCACATAGACATGTTTAATTCCTTTTTTATCAGACTCTCTTTCGTCAATTTCGAGAATGTCAGTAAGGGATTTCAGCATTGGGGTCAGTTTTGAAAAGCCATAATTTCTTGGGTCAAATTCCGGTTTTTTCTTTACGATAAGATTCCCTACATCACCCAGAAATGCCCAGCCATCATCATCACAGATGTCTTCTATTGTAGTTTCGATAAGTTCGATGGTATGCAAGTCTATTTTACTAAGGGATTTTTCAACGGGTTTTTCGACCGGTTTTTTAGTATCGGTTGATCGTTTAGGTAATTTCTTTTTGATGGCACCGTCTAGTACTTCAATGTAAACGAATCGGTCACAGGCCACGATGAAGGAGTTTGGGGTTTTTTTCTCACCGATTCCAATGACTTTCATACCTGATTCTCTAAGTCGGATGGCTAAACGGGTAAAATCAGAATCGCTGGAAACAATACAAAAACCATCGACTTTATCAGAATATAATAAATCCATGGCGTCGATTATCATGGCAGAATCCGAAGAATTTTTCCCGACCGTGTAACTGTATTGCTGAATAGGTGTAATGGCATGCTCCAACAAAACACTTTTCCAGCCTCCTGCATTGGGCTTTGTCCAATCCGCATAAATACGTTTGGTGGTTGGGGTTCCGAACTTGGCAATTTCCTCCATCATTCCTTTTACATTGCTGTAAGGAACATTGTCAGCATCGATGAGTACGGCAAGTTTTAACTCTTTTTCGTCTTGTGGCATAGTTTATTGTATTGATATTGATTTTTGCAATTGACAATAGTCTTGTTATCGTGTCTCAAATATACGAAGTTTCTTGTTGGTAACGGCTCAAATTTTTGTGATTAGCCCTGATCGAAATGGAAAGCCGCGACTGAAGAAAACCTATTTTTTCTTGTGTTGACAGAGCGACCGTAAGAAGCTCCTGACAGCGCATCAGAAAAAAAGGTTTTTGAAGGAGTGCTTGTAATGAAGAGCAGGAAAAAGCTCCTGATAGTCATTAGAATAAACCCCTGAAAATAATTTTACTTTCGACACCGTAATAAATTATAAATAATTATTTTTGCAACTTCTTAAAAAAATATAATACTTCAATATATTATGGTAAAAGATTTATTCGAAAGAATTCAAAACAATAAAGGACCTTTAGGAAAATGGGCTTCACAAGCGGAAGGTTATTTTGTATTCCCAAAATTAGAAGGAGAATTAGGGCCGAGAATGAAATTTCAAGGGAAAGAAGTTTTGAACTGGAGTTTGAATGACTATTTGGGTCTTGCAAATCATCCGGAAGTTCGTAAAGCAGATGCGGATGCAGCTATTGAATATGGCGCTGCTGCCCCAATGGGTGCGCGTATGATGAGCGGTCACACTAAATATCACGAACAATTAGAGAATGAATTAGCTGCTTTTGTAATGAAAGAATCAGCTTATTTGTTGAATTTTGGTTACCAAGGAATGGTATCTATTATTGATGCTTTGGTTACTAAAAATGACGTTATTGTATATGATGTTGATGCTCATGCTTGTATTATTGATGGGGTTCGTTTGCACATGGGTAAACGTTTTACTTACCGTCACAATGATATTGAAAGCATGGAGAAAAACCTGCAACGTGCTACTAAATTAGCTGAAGAAACTGGAGGAGGTATTCTATTTATTACCGAAGGTGTTTTTGGAATGCGTGGACAACAAGGGAAATTGAAAGAGATTGTTGCGATGAAGCAAAAATACAATTTCCGTTTGTTAGTAGATGATGCACATGGTTTTGGAACACTTGGAAAAACAGGAGCTGGAGCAGGTGAGGAGCAAGGAGTTCAAGATGATATTGATGTTTACTTTTCGACTTTTGCAAAATCAATGGCTAACATTGGTGCATTTGTGGCGGCTGATAAAGACATTATAGATTACTTAAAATACAACTTGCGTTCTCAAATGTTTGCCAAAGCTTTACCAATGATCCAAACTATTGGTTCTTTGAAACGTTTGCAATTGTTGCGCGATAACCCAGGATTGAAAAACAAATTATGGGAAAATGTAAATACTTTGCAAAATGGTTTGAGAAGCAAAGGATTTAATATTGGTGATACCAATACTTGTGTTACACCAGTTTATTTGGAAGGAAGTGTGCCAGAAGCAATGGTAATGGTGAATGACTTAAGAGAAAATTATGGTATTTTCTTGTCGATAGTGATTTATCCGGTTATACCAAAAGGAATGATTTTATTGCGTGTTATTCCTACTGCTTCTCATACATTGGAAGATATTGCTGAAACACTTACTGCTTTTGAAGCTATTCGTGAGAAATTAGTAAACGGTACTTACAAAGAAATTGCAAGTAGAACTACAGTTGATTTAGACGCGTAGTTTTTTTGAAAATTTTCTTTAAGCTTATAAAAAAACCATCAGTTTATCAAACTGATGGTTTTTTTTTTACCTTTTAAATTTACAAATTCTTTATAAAAGTACATCTGCGTTTGTTTACGACCGGATCAAAATGCTTCCATAAATTAATACTGGCAGCATTATCCGCTAATTCGGGTGTTCTAAAGCAATTGACAATGCCTTTTTCTTTGAACGTTTCGTAGTACTCTTTGAAAATGATGGCAGTTACTGCCTTATTTTGGTATTCAGGGAGAACACCTATAAGATAAAAGAGTACATCCTTACTTTGTTTTTTTGCTTTAAGCAAATGAAGGAATCCAAAAGGGAATAATTTTCCTTTTGTTTTTTGTAGTGCTTCAGAAAATGAAGGCATCACAATACTAAAAGCAACAATATTATGATCTTTGTCTTCTACGAATTTGATGAATTCAGGATTGATGAAACTGATGTATTTTTTCTTGAAATATTCTTTTTGTGTGTCGGAAATGGCGACAAAAGAAGATAAAGAAGCGTAGGATGCGTTAAATAAATCAAACATCTGATCTACATGAGGCATCACTTCTTTCGTGCTTTTGAAATTAAGAGGGGATAATTGGTATCTTTTCTTTACCAACTCGTTTGCCTTTTCGAAAAATTCAGGTCTTACGTTCGAAAAAGGAAATTTACTTTCGATGTATTCTTTTTCTTTAACATAACCTAATTGCTCAAAGTGGGTCGCATAGTAAGGATGATTGTACCAGGTAACCATAGTTCCCATTTCGTCAAAACCTTCGGTAAGTACACCAACTTTATCCAGATTAGAGAATCCCATCGGGCCTTCTACATGATCTAAATTATTCTTTCGGCCCAATTCATATACTTTTTCAAGCAATACTTTGGTTACTTCAATGTCGTCAATAACGTCAAACCAGCCAAAACGTACTTTCTTTTTTTGTTGATTATTAACCTCGCTCCAATTGATGATAGCCGCTATTCGGCCCACTATTTTATTGTCCTTGTGAGCAGTATAAAAATAGGCTTCCGCATTTTCGAAAGAAGGATTTTTTGATTTGTCAAAGGTTTCCAGTTCATCAGCAATGATGGGTGGAACCCAGTATTTATTGTCTTTGTATAATGAAAAAGGGAATTTTATAAATTCAGTTAATTCTTTTTTTGTTTTGGCTTCTTGTATGGTAATCATTGAGAAAATGTTTTATTTTGAGCAAGGCCACGAATATAACTAACTTATTGCTGAATAAAAAAAAATCTAACTAAAAAGCCCGATTTTAAAGCTTTTTAGTTAGATTCTTAAAAGGAAATTCCTCTTAAATATTATCAATAGCATCTTCTATTAAGATTAATTAAAATTTGTTTTTCGTTTTCTTTCTTCTTCCTGATAATTTTTGTCTTTGGATGATTTTTCTTTTGGTTTGTCAATTCGGACTTCCTTGTATTTGGCATCATAGCGCCAAGAAAAACCAAAACCGCCATAAATCATGGATGGTGTGTCTTTCAGACTGGTGCTTATGGATGCGTCGATTTGCATGTTCTTGTTTAGCAGGTAAGCTGCCCCGCCTCTAAGAATGGCATCGCTGTAAAAATCACTGCTGAAGCCTTGGTTTTCAATAAAACTCGACCATTTGTCATTGATTCCTTTGGTTAAGGTTAGTACATAACCATAACTTGGATAATCTGTTGTAATGTAATCGCCGATAATGTTGGTTACAAAAACCCAGCTTCCGTCACCAAAATGATTTTGCGTAATCAACATGATTTTTGGGGAAATACTGGATTCAGGGGAAAATGAATATGGATTGTCGTCAAATACAAAATTAGCTCCTGCAAATACAGAAACGGCGGGAATTAATTGATGCCAGTCAAAAGCATGATTTCCTTTCCAACTGTATATGTTAACCTCTCTTTTATAGTTTTTAAACGGGTCGTAAATCAAATATTTTGCTCCTAAATTGGTTTGCTTGAAATCGTTTTTATCAGTTGTGCTGTACAAGGTCGTTACTTCTTCGTTTTGGTATTGGATATCAGCAATCAATTCTAATTTTTCCTTAAACAAGCCCCATCTTAGCGTGGCATCCAGTCCAAAACCATTAGCGTCGTAATTCAATAAACTATGACTTTCGGTAATGGCATAAACACCTGTTTCAACTTGAATAACGGATTTTCCTACCGCAAATGCCGACATAGTTTCACCGGGTCTGTTGGAATTAATTTGATCGGTGTACTGCCCGTAATGAATAAACGGAATCATGAAAAGAGCGGCAAAAAGTACTTTTTTGATTTTAAACATATAAATTTTTATTTGAAAAATAATAACGCATTTCAAATGTACTTTATTTTATTATTTATTTAAGAATGATATTTTAATTTTGAACGTTTGATTTATTAATTTTGGAAAAAATTATTTGACTATGCAAACAGCGTCTTTTACTGGTTTTATAAAAGCATTATTTTGGATGCTTGCTTTCTATTACATTTTTAAATTTTTGGCTAAATTATTTTTGCCTTTATTAGTTAAAAAAGTAGTGGAGAAAGCCGGGCAAAATTTTCAACAGCAACAGCAACAATATTCACAGGATAATTCATGGCAGAAAACATCAAGTAAAGATGAAATTATCTATAATACCACTAATGCCAAAAATCCTCGTGAAACCAAAAAAGTGGGAGATTACGTTGATTACGAAGAAATAGATTAAATTTGCCGTAAAATAGCAAGCTTTATACTATTAATCCAAATCTTTTTTAAATTGAAAATACTAAATAAGTTCTACCCACACGCGTTAGCCATACTTGGTTTTGTACTCATTTCCCTTATTTATTTTTATCCTGTATTGCAAGGAAAACAGATTTTCCAATCGGATATTGCCCAATATACCGGGATGGCCAAAGAGCAAAACGATTTTAGAGCCACAGAGCGTGTAGAACCTTATTGGACCAATTCTGCTTTTGGTGGAATGCCAACGTATCAGTTAGGAGCAAAATATCCCCATGATTATATTGGTGCTATTGATGATATTTTACGATTTTTACCTCGTCCTGCCGATTATTTATTTCTGTATTTTCTTGGGTTTTATGGACTTTTATTGGTTTTAAAAATTGATCCGCTCAAAGCCTTTTTTGGCGCTATAGCCTTTGGTTTTTCAACCTATTTAATTATAATTTTGGGTGTTGGACATAATGCCAAAGCACATGCCATTGCTTATATGCCGCTGGTTATTGCCGGTTTTATTTTGGTTTTTCAGAAGAAATATATTTTGGGAGGATTGATTACTTTATTTGCTACGGCATTAGAAATTAATGCCAATCACTTCCAAATGACTTATTACCTTTTAATTTTCTTATTGATACTTACGGCTTATTTTATTTATAAAGCTGTAAAGGAGAAGGAATATAAATCGCTGTTTTATTCCTTTGGAGTTCTGGCAATAGCCGGAATTTTTGCTGTTGGTGCCAATGCCACTAATTTATTGGCGACCGCCGAATATGCAAATTTCAGTACACGAGGAAAAAGCGAATTGACTTTTAATCCTGATGGTTCTAAAATGGAGGGTAACAGTTCTTTATCCAAGGAATATATTACCGAATACAGTTACGGAATTACCGAAAGTTTCAATCTTATTGCCCCAAGACTTTTTGGAGGTTCCAATAATGAAGCGGTAGGGACAGACAGTAAAATGTATGAATTCATGATTGGTCAGGGAGTGCCTGAAGGACAAGCAGCCGATTTTGTTTCAGGAATGCCAACCTATTGGGGTGATCAGCCTATAGTTGCGGCACCTGCTTATATAGGAGCTGTAGTTTTCTTTTTGGCAATTTTGGCTTTATTTATTGATGAAAGAAAAATTAAATATGTGTTTTTCGGAGGAGCAATGTTTGCATTGGTACTCTCTTGGGGGAAAAATTTCGCTTTGCTGACAGACTTTTTTATTGATTATGTTCCCCTTTATAATAAGTTTAGAGCGGTTTCCTCAATTCAGGTAATTTTGGAATTGTGTTTTCCTGTTCTGGCTATTATGGGATTGCAATCCTTTTTTAAATTAGAAAAGCAGTTACAAACAAAAGCTTTGGTACAAACAGGAACCTTTGGTTTAGGGGTTATTGTGATTTTGTTTTTGAGCAAAAGTATGTTTAGTTTTTCAGGGAGCAGTGATAGTTATTTTCTGGAAAGTTACGGGCCTGGTTTTGTAGATGCGCTTAAAGCAGACCGAATGAGTTTGTATAGTGCAGATTTGTTGCGTTCCGCTTTCTTTATGGTAGTTTCAGCAGGTATTTTATGGTTGTTTACCAAAAACAGACTGGCTCAGAACACTACAATAATTTTGGTGGGTCTTTTGATGATTTTTGATTTGTTTTTTGTGGACAAAAAATATGTTTCAGGAAAAGATTTTGTGAGTGGAAGAGAAGTTTCCGTTCCTTTTCAGGAGACACCTTCGGATCAGGAGATTCTTAAAGATAAGACACATTATCGCGTTTTTGAAGTAAGCGGTAATTTATCAAGTGCCAGAGCTTCCTATTTTCATAAATCGTTAGGGGGATACCACGCCGCAAAACCTAGACGAGTACAACAATTGTTTGATTATCAAATTGCCAAAAACAATATGGAAATTCTGAACATGCTTAATGTGAAGTATGTGATTCAAACAGATAAAGAAGGAAGAGAATTCCCAACCTCGAACCCAAATGTTAATGGAAATGCATGGTTTGTTAGCGAAGTGAGATTAGTTAATTCTGCTGACGAAGAAATGAAAGCCTTGGATAGTTTGGATTCAAAAAATGTGGCAGTTGTAAATAATTTGGAGTTTGGTTCCAGATTTAAATCAGATTCTAAAACCTTTGTAAAAGACAGCTCGGCTACAATACAATTAGATGTTTATAAACCTAATTATTTAAAATATACTTCAGTAAATTCAAAAGATGGTTTAGCTGTTTTTTCTGAAATATATTATGATAAAGGATGGAATGCCTACATTGACGGAAAAGCGGTTTCTCATTTTCAAGCGAATTATGTTTTAAGAGCATTGACTATTCCAGCAGGAAAACACACTGTTGAGTTCAAATTCGAACCGCAAGTGGTAAAAACAGGAAGTACGATAGCATTGATTAGTTCAATAGGAATGTTACTGTTATTAGTCGGTGGGATTTACTTTGAAAGAAAAAAAAATCTGTAGAGATGCACGGTAGAGACGCACTGCAGTGCGTCTCTACATAAAAATAGAAAATTGGCAGAACCAAAAAAACTTTTAATAATAACCTATTATTGGCCGCCAGCAGGAGGGCCGGGCGTGCAACGTTGGTTGAAATTCGTGAAATATTTACCTGACTTTGGTATCCAGCCGATTGTTTATATTCCGGAGAATCCTACCTATCCAATTGTTGATGAGAAGTTGGTCAAGGACGTTTCAGAAAGTGCCATTATCTTGAAAAACAAAATTTTTGAACCCTATCAACTGGCTTCGTTTCTTTCGAAAAATAAAACCAAAAAAATCAGTTCAGGAATTATTCCGAATCAAAAGAAACAATCTTTTTTAGATAAAACGTTTCTTTGGATAAGAGGTAATTTGTTTATTCCGGATGCCCGTGTTTTTTGGGTAAAACCATCGGTAGCTTATTTGGAGAAATACATTCAGGAACATAATATCGATACCATTGTGACTTCTGGGCCACCACATAGTTTACATCTTATCGGGTTAGAATTAAAAGAAAAGCTAAATGTAAAATGGTTCGCTGATTTCCGTGATCCCTGGACAACCATAGGATATCATAAATCATTGCGATTGTCTGATTACGCTGCCAAGAAACACAAAGGACTAGAGCATCAAGTGTTGAATACTGCTGATACCATTATCGTGACCAGTAAAACTACTAAAGCAGAATTCCAAGCGATTACTAACAAACCTATTGCAGTCATTACCAATGGTTATGATACGGAAAATGTGGAGAAGCAGACTTTAGATTCGAAATTTAGTTTGGCACATATTGGTTCTTTTCTTTCTGAAAGAAATCCTTTGATTCTATGGGAAAGTTTGGTAGAATTAATCAAAGAGATTCCCGATTTCAAATCAAATTTAGAAATAAAGCTGATAGGAGCGGTGAGTCAGGAAGTATTGGAAACCATTTCACAATTTGGATTGAATCCTTATTTAAATAATTTGGGATATGTATCCCATACAGAAGCAATTGCTCATCAAAGGAAATCACAGGTTTTATTGCTTATCGAAATCAATTCAGAAGATACCAAGAGTATTATTCCTGGAAAATTGTTTGAATATATGGTTTCTGGCAGACCAATTATTGCTATTGGGCCTAAAGATTCTGATTTTGCTGAAATTATAACAACCACCAATACAGGCGTATTCTTTGAATATTCGGAGAAAATGAAACTAAAAAGTGTAATTTTGGACTTTTATAATCAGTTTTTGGAGGGGAAATTACAGTCAAACGGGGTAGGTTTACAACATTATTCCCGAAAAAATCTAACCAAAGAATTGGCTCAATTGATCAAATAGATAGTCTGAGTTCTTTCAGTTTAAAACCTTAACATTCAAAGTCCTAAAATGGGAATAGTATTAAATCAATCTTTAAAGAATACAATAATAACCTATTTTGGTTTTGGAATTGGAGCAATCAATACCATTTATTTATACCCTGTTTTTTTAGGGGCCACTTATTACGCATTAACCAATTATGTTGTTTCTTCTGCTAATGTAATCATGCCTTTGTTTGCCATTGGTATGCAAAATACCTTAGTGAAATACTATTCACAATACGAAACAGAACAAGAGCGTTCACAATTTTTATCCTTCACAGTTTTGTTTCCGTTATTGTTATGCATTCCGTTACTGTTGATTTCATTGTTTTTTTATGATGATATTACATTCTTTTTATCGAAAGAAAATCCGGTTGTTAAAGAGTTTATCTGGCTGATACCTTTCATAGGATTGTGTATGGCTTATTTTGAAATATTCTATGCCTGGGCGAGGGTTCACATGCATTCTGTCTTTGGGAATTTTATCAAAGAAGTACTCCTGCGATTGTTTAGTCTGTTTGCTCTGATAGCAGTATATTGTAAAGTTCTGACGGTAGTGGAGTTTGTTTACGTTACTGCCGGAATTTATTTTTTGGCTTTTCTGGTAACCATGGGATATGCTTTTTATATCAAGAAACCTCATTTTCAATTTAATATTCCGGACAATGTAAAAAGCATAATGGAGTATTCTTTTTATATTATTTTGTCAGGTAGTGTGGCTAATTTATTATTAGACGGTGATAAAATGATTTTGAATCAATACATGAAAATTGAAAATATTGCCTATTATTCGGTGGCAACTTACATTGCTTTGGTGATATCCGTTCCGAGTCGTGCGATGCATCAAATTGTGTATCCTATTACAGCTAAATTGATGCATGAAAATAAGCACGATGAACTGAATGATTTGTATAAAAAGACCTCTATTAATCTTCAAATGGTAGGTGGTTATGTTATGTTGTGCATTTTTGTGAACATTAACCAATTGTATGAATTGGTTCCCAAAGAATATGCAGGCGGAATTATGGTTGTCTTTATGATTGGGCTTTCTAAATATTTCGATCTTATTTTAGGGAATAATAATGCGATTATTTTTAACTCCAAATATTATAGAATGGTTTTATTTTTGGGGCTAATGTTAGTGTTTTTAACCGTAGTTTTAAACATGATCTTTATCCCAATTTACGGAATCATAGGTTCTGCATTTGCCACATTATTATCGATAACCTTATATAGTATTGCCAAATTACTTTTTGTGGTAAAACGAATGCATTTGTATCCTTTTACTAATCAAACGGTGTATTCTTTGGGGATAACTTTTGCTTTGTTTCTGTTATTTTATTTTTGGGAATTCCCTTTTCATCCCATTATTGCTATGGGAATGAAGTCGGTGGTGATTACGATTGTGTATGTGTATGTCAATTATAAGTTTGTTATTTCTCCCGAAATAAACCAAGCTTTAGATACAGTATTTAAAAAGCTGAAGATTAAAGTATAGAAAGTTTTTTTTGAATTGAAAAAATACTCTTACATACAAATCACATCGTTTTGTTTTTTATATTTGTCAGGATAGAATAGCTTGATTTCAAGATTGAAAGAATTCTGTTTTATTTATAAAGCGTTTAAGAGTTGTCTTAATACCCTACAAATAATGGATATGAATAAAGCAAGGCGTCTTCTCTTTTTCTTTTTTTTCTTCTCAGTAATTGTCTGCGCACAAAAAAAACCAAGTTCAAATACAGTTGAGGCAAAGGTGGAGGCGACATGGGTCAAAACTGACTCAATTCGAAAAAATGATGGCAAAACGGCCTATCCGGTAGTTCCTTTTAAAGATACGCTGTTTTATATTTACAATAAGATTGGTTCTTTTACTCCAAAACTGAGAGCCAAAGCAATTGCTGAAAGAATTGTTCAATTATATGATGATCCCTTTTTTGTTTCAGATTCCCTAAAAGTTGTGGATGCAGGGATCAGTTTAGATATTGTCTATAAAGGGGATTTCATAGTGATGGCCATTACAGATGCTGATGCTGCAAGTGCAGGAATGAAGGGTATTGATTTGGCTAAAGAAAATCTCTTCATTATAAAAAAAATCGTTTTATATCAAAAAGAGAGTGATTCCTACGTAAAACTGAGCAAACGGATTGGACTTGAGTTGTTATTTATATCATTAATTGGCTTTGTTTTATTTCTAATTAATAAACTTTTTCGTCGAGCAAAATTATTTTTGATACGCAAAGATGAGCAGTTTTTTAAGGGAATTAAATTGAAAAACTATGATGTTTTGTCTCCTGCCCAGCAACTCCATCTTATCTTAAAATTAATTGGAGCGATAAGGATTGTAGTTTTTATTTTTGTTGTTTATCTCTCTTTACCTTTATTGTTTAGTGTTTTTCCTTCTACGAAAGAATATACCACAACTCTTTTGAGTTGGATTTTGAAACCAGCAAAATTGGTTTTAAGGGGGTTTGTGGATTTTTTACCCGATTTGTTTTCAATTTTAGTCATTGTTATATTGTTCCGATATTTTATAAAAATACTGCGGTTTTTTGTGGATGAAATACAAAAAGAAAATATACAAATAGATGGTTTTTACAGCGATTGGGCGAAACCCACTTTTAATATTATTAAGGTTTTGGTCTATGCTTTTATGTTGGTTATTATTTTTCCGTATTTACCAGGATCTGATTCTCCTGCTTTTAAAGGAATTACCGTCTTTGTGGGGATTTTATTTTCAATAGGCTCCTCTAATGCTATTGCCAATATGGTCGCAGGTTTGGTGATTACGTATATGCGTCCTTTTAAAATTGGAGATTTTATAAAAATAGGAGATGTTAGCGGGGAAGTAATAGAAAAAACAGCTTTGGTAACGCGTGTAAGAACACCAAAAATGGAAGATATTACGATTCCAAATGCCACAGTTTTATCCAGTACTTCTACAAATTTTTCTGCCAATACCGATTTAAATACTAATGGCTTAGTGATTCATACTACTGTGACGATTGGTTATGATGTTCCTTGGAAAAACATACATCAGGCGCTAATTAATGCGGCTTTGAGAACCGATTTGATAGAGAAGGAACCTGCACCTTTTGTACTACAAACCAGTCTGGATGATTTTTATGTTTCCTACCAAATTAATGCCTACACTAAATCACCAACACAACAGCCTTTGATTTATTCTTCTTTACATCAAAATATCCAGGACTGTTTTAATGAAAACGGTATCGAGATTATGTCGCCCCATTATAAAGCACTTCGTGACGGAAATAAAACTACGATTCCGGAAAATTATTTAGGTAAGGATTATGAAGTTCCTGTTTTTAATATTAAAAATAAAGAATAGTTAGTTTTTAGAACTGGTTTTTTTAGTAATATGCAATTATTCAGTAGTTTATGGTTAATTGTGACTTGTGAGAATTAATTTTAATATATTTGAAGACTTTTTGAGTAAGAATTAAGAATTATTTATGATGAAAAATCACTAAAAGTGGGTATAGCGTTAATCTCTCTTATAGTTTATTTTTGTAGAATGATTTTATAAATTATCTATTAGAATCAGCGCATCCAAATTTAAAATTTAATGATTATGAAAAGAAGTCAATTAATAAATGAGGAAAATTTTCAAAATTTTTCAAATTCAATTGCCAATAAGCTTCATAACGGTTTTATACTCGTTGAAAGGAATGATAAATTGCCTTTTGCTATTTTATCAAAAGAAGGAAAACATGTCGATCACAGTTTTAATTTTTTAATTTGTTGCATTACCCTTGGACTTTGGTCGGTAGCCTGGATTTACTTAAGCTACGTTTCCAAGTCAAAAAAGATATTAGTGGCTTTAGACGAAGATGGTAACGTTTTTCAAGAAAATTGCTACGCAGGATAAATTTTTATAGTTTATCCATTAAATATTTTCCAGTTATAGATTGTTTTATTTTTACAATTTCTTCAGGTGTTCCTTTAGCCAATAATTGTCCTCCATTTTCTCCGCCTTCTGGGCCAAGGTCAATAATCCAATCAGCGCATTTTATAAGATCAAGGTTGTGTTCAATCACAATAATAGAATGTCCTTTTTCTAACAGTGCATCAAATGACGCTAATAGTTTATTGATGTCATGAAAATGCAATCCTGTAGTAGGTTCATCAAATACAAAGAGTGCTTTTTCTTTTGTAGCTCCTTTTACCAGGAAAGAGGCTAATTTAATACGTTGTGCTTCCCCTCCCGATAAAGTAGACGATGATTGACCCAATTGAACATAACCCAATCCAACATCTTGCAGTGGTTGTAGTTTTTGTGTGACCTTATGCTGTTTATTGTTTGCGAAAAATTCAATCGCATCGTCAATGGTCATTGTGAGAATATCGTTTATGTTTTTGTTGTCGAAAGTGACTTCGAGCACTTCTTTCTTAAATCGTTTTCCTCCACAGGTTTCGCATGGCAATTGGACATCGGCCATGAAAACCATTTCTACATTGATTGAACCTTCTCCTTTACAGGTTTCGCATCTTCCTCCATCTACATTAAAAGAAAAATGTTTGGCCTGATAGCCTCTTATTTTAGAGAGTTTTTCTTTGGCATACAATTCCCGAATATCATCATAAGCTTTAATGTAGGTTACAGGATTCGAACGGGAGCTTCTGCCAATCGGGTTTTGATCAACATACTCAATGTGCTTAATATGTGAGAAAGAGCCTGTCAGCTCGTTAAATTGACCTGCTTTTTCACCAACGTTTTCCAGCTTTTTTTGCATGGCAGGAAATAAAATTTTCTTGACAAGCGTACTTTTTCCACTTCCTGAAACTCCAGTGATTACTGTTAATACATCTAATGGAAAAGTAACATCTATATTTTGAAGATTATTTTCTCTGGCGCCTTTTATTTCGATAAAATTCTTGTAAGGTCTCCTTTTTTTAGGAACGGCAATTTCTAAATCACCATTCAGGTATCTTGCTGTTAAGGAAGTTGATTTTAAGATTTCTTCAAATGTTCCCTGAGCAACCAGATTACCTCCATGTGTACCTGCTTCAGGACCAATGTCAATAATCATATCGGCAGCTTTCATGATATCTTCATCGTGTTCCACTACAATAACAGTGTTGCCTAAATCTCTCAACGATAACAATACTTTTATTAAACGTTCAGTATCTTTTGGGTGTAAACCAATGCTGGGCTCGTCCAGAATGTACATTGAACCTACTAAACTGCTTCCTAATGAAGTGGCTAAGTTAATACGTTGGGATTCACCTCCTGAAAGGGTTGCCGAATTTCGGTTTAAAGTAAGATAATCCAATCCCACTTCTGTCAAAAAGGATAAACGGTTGTTGATTTCTATCAATAATCGTTTGGCAATTTGTTTTTCATAAACATCCAAATCTATGTTACTGAAAAATTTAACCAGATGTTTGATTGGCAAATCAACTAAATCTGAAACAGTTTTAGAATTGATTTTGACATAGGAAGCTTCTACTCGTAAGCGTTTGCCTTTACAGGAATGGCATTTGGTTTTTCCTCTGTAACGGGAAAGCATCACCCGATTTTGGATTTTATAATTTTTTTCTTCTAATTCTTTGAAGAAATCATTTAGACCCTGAAAATATTTATTTCCTTTCCAAATCAATTCTTTTTGCTCTTCTGTCAATTGATAGAAAGGCTTGTGGATAGGGAAGTCAAATTTATAGGCATTGTTGACCAATTCGTCACGATACCAGCTCATGCTTTCGCCACGCCAAGGAAATATAGCATTTTCAAAAATGGATAAAGTCGTGTTTGGTACAACCAATTCGGCATCAATTCCAATGATATTTCCATAGCCTTCACAAACCGGACAAGCTCCGTAAGGGTTGTTGAAACTAAATAAATGTACATTTGGTTCTAAAAAAGTAATACCATCCAATTCAAAATTATTGGAATAAGAATAGGTTGTATCCGAATTCAATTCCTGTAGATAGCAAATTCCTTTCCCTTCAAAGAAAGCAGTTTGTACCGCATCGGCAAGTCGATTGTAAAATTCGTCTTCTTCTTTGACTACAATTCGGTCAATAATTAGTTTGATGTCTTTATTCTCTAAAGAATGTTGATCTGTTTCGTCTAAACGGACCATTTCCTTACCAACTAAAATCCTTGCAAATCCTTGTTGCAGCAGTACTTTTAGTTTGTCTTCCAGTTTTCTGCCTTCTTCCAGATGAATAGGAGCGAGGAGTAACCATTTGCTGTCTGTTTTAAAATTTTTTACATCGTTGACAACATCTGTGACCGTATTCTTTTTGACTTCTTGTCCGGAAACAGGAGAAAAAGTTCTCCCGATTCGGGCAAATAATAATTTGATATAATCGTAAATTTCGGTTGAAGTTCCTACTGTAGAACGGGCATTGGTGGTGTTTACTTTTTGTTCAATGGCGATCGCGGGTGCAATACCTTTGATGTATTCCACTTTTGGTTTATCCAGCCTTCCAAGAAATTGTCGCGCATAGGAGGATAAACTTTCTACATAACGGCGTTGTCCCTCGGCATATAAAGTATCGAAAGCCAAACTTGATTTTCCGGAACCCGAAAGACCTGTGATAACCACCAGTTTATTTCTGGGGATAGCAACATCCACATTTTTTAAGTTGTGTACTTGTGCACCCTTAATAATGATGTTCTTCTTAGGATCTAGCTTGGAAATGTCAACTTGCATACGATAATTAATTTTCACAAAAGTAGTCAATTTTCATTGGAGTAAAAGGGTTGAACAAGTCACAAATTTTGGAAAAGGAACGCATTTTTGACAGAAAAAGGCAGGCTTGAACCGTTTTTTATAATTGTATAGTTATTATATCATTCTTCCATTAAAAAAATCGCATTTTTAGTTTTAGTTTTACAATAAATTAATACCGATCCATACATGAAAAACAATTTTTGTATTGCACTTTTTTTGATATATTCTTTTGCTTTTTCTCAAGAGTTACCTCCAATAGTGAAATATGCCTCTACGATTTACAATGCTGGAAATCAGAACTGGATGATTTCTCAGGATAAAAATCAGTATGTCTATTTTGCTAATAATGAAGGTTTGTTAGAATTTAACGGATCGAATTGGGAACTCTATCCTTCTCCAAATGAAACAATTATCCGTTCTGTAAAAGTGATAGATAATAAAATTTACACAGGCTGTTATATGGAATTTGGTTTTTGGGTCAGACAGTCCAATGGAAAACTAAAATATACTTCGCTCAGTAAAACCATTAAAAGTAAAATTCTGGATGATGAACAATTTTGGAACGTTTTAAAATACGATCAATTTGTTGTTTTTCAATCATTAAACAGAATTTTCATTTATGACACAAAAGCAAAGAACTTTAGAATCATAGCGCCAAAGAATGGTATCATTAAATCCTTTAGAACCAATAACTCTATTTATTTTCAAACTATAAATGAGGGGCTTTACGAAATAGAAAGCGGAAAGGGAAGGTTAATTTCTGATAATCCTATTTTAAAAACAAGCAGAATTGTCAATATTTTTTCAATTGATGAAGGTCTATTGATTCAGACTCAGTTGAACGGTTTTTATAAGTTGACAGGGACTACTTTGTCTAAATTTTCTACAGAAGCTGATTCTGAATTGGCGGCTAGCAGCGTTTACAGTTGTCAATTGCTTTCGGATGGTAGTTTTGCAATCGGAACTGTTTCAAATGGGATTTTTATTTTGACTAAAGAGGGAAGAATAAAATATCATATCACACAAAATAAAGGGTTGAGTAATAATACGGCACTGTCACTTTTTGAGGATGCCGATAAAAACCTTTGGGTAGGTTTAGATAATGGAATTAATTGTATCAATCTGCAATCTCCTGTTCAGAGTTTTGTTGATGACACAGGCATTCTGGGAACAGTGTATACTTCAAAATTGTATAACGGAAAATTATATATAGGAACCAATCAGGGATTGTTTTATAAGGGTTATAAAACGAATGAGGAGTTTAAATTTGTAGCTGGGACCAAAGGGCAGGTGTGGTCTTTGTTTCAATATGACGGAACCTTATTTTGCGGTCATGATTCTGGAACCTTTATCATTAATAATGGTATGGCCAAAAATATTTTTCCAAAGTCAGGAACCTGGAAATTTGTGACTGTTCCCAATCACAAGGATCTGTTGCTTCAGGGGAATTATTATGGAATTTCTGTTTTGGAAAAAGTTAATAATCAATGGGTTTTTAGAAATAAGATTTCAGGATTTGATTATTCGTCCCGATATTTAGAAATTACCAAAGTAAATCAGGTCTATGTAAGTCACGAATACAAGGGAGTATTCCGATTACAATTGGATGATAAATTATTGAAAGTTAAATCTTTTACAACCTATGCATCGCCAACAAAAGGGAAGAATGCGAGTTTGACCAAGTTTAATAACACCATTTATTATGCCTATAAAGAGGGGATTTTTAAACTGAATCCTAAAACAAATCAATTTGAAAAAGACAAACTCCTGAGTTCTGTTTTTGAGAAGGATGAGTATACATCAGGAAAATTGATTGTTGATAATTCCAATAAAATATGGCTGTTTTCAAAAAATTACATTCATTATTTCTCATTAAGTAAGTTGAGCAATCAACTGAAACAAAATGTAATTCCGATTCCGGCTTCTTTGACCAATTCGATGTTGGGATTTGAAAATGTTACTCAAATATCTAATTACGATTATTTGATAGGGACAACTGATGGTTATTATATTTTGAATATAAACGATTTAAGTTTTAAAAACTATAGCGTTTCTATTTCGAATATTACGACCAATAAATTGAACGAAAGTTTTACAAACAATTCTATTCAGGAGCAAGGCTGTTTTAAGTATGATGAAAATAATATTACCTTCAATTATACAGTTCCGGAGTACAATAAATATATAAATGCAGAATACCAATATCTTTTAGAAGGATTTCAGAACGACTGGAGCGAATGGAGTGCCAGGCCAACCGTAAGTTTTAAAAATCTTTCGCCGGGAGATTATGTATTCAAGGTACGTGCTAAATTTGCTAATTCTACTTTAGAAAATACCGTGGTGTATTCGTTTACAGTGATGAAACCGTGGTATAAAACTACCTTCGCTCTTTTTGTATATCTGATAATGGCAATCATTATGGCTTATTTTATTCATAAAGCCTATAGAAACTATTACCAAAAAAAGGAAGAAAAACTGATAGAGGAAAACAATCTTTTATTAGAAATCAAAGAACTGGAAAACGAGCAGGAATTGATGCGCATAAGAAACGAACAGCTTTCTCAGGATGTTGATGCCAAAAGCCGTGAATTAGCAGTTTCTACTATGAGTTTGAACAGTAAAAATGAATTGTTGGCTTTTATCAAGGAAGATCTTAAAAAGACTTCGCAAGATGGAGACAAAAGTATAAAATCAGTTATTTCGACAATCAATAAAAACATAACCGAAGAAGATTCCTGGAATGTTTTTAAAGAAGCTTTCGATAATGCGGATAAAGACTTTTTGAAAAAAATGAAATTAGCCCATCCGTCATTAACTCCTAATGATTTGAGACTTTGTGCCTACCTCAGATTGAATCTTTCTTCTAAAGAAGTGGCTCCTTTATTAAACATTTCGGTACGAAGCGTAGAAATAAAAAGGTATCGTTTGCGAAAGAAAATGGACTTATCACACGAACAAGGGCTTGTTGAGTACATTATGGCTGTATAGTCTGAGACGAGATTGCCATAAGTTAGCACAACACACCTATACATTACCACAACATTAACGTTATTGTTGTGGTTTTTTTATTTTCTGTGTAAAAAACACGTTTCTTAATTTCTTCTTAATTTCCTGCCTTTTTTGAAGGATTGAGAATTAAAGGCAGTTTTTTTTGGTTTGTATGTTTTTTGTAGAGGTTCTTTTTAATTTATTATTAACTCGTCCAGCTAATTTTAGATTTCACAAAAAACATAAATTATGAAATCAAAATTATTATTAATCTCGTTCATTCTATTTTCATCTTTGGGGTATTCCCAAACCAGAGAAATTAAAGGAACGGTGGTGGATGCAACAACAGGTGATTTGCTTCCGGGGGTAAATATTAAAGTTAAGAATGCTGCTGAAAGTACTATTTCAGATTTTGACGGGACTTTTAAATTTACCAAAATATCTCAAAATGCAATATTAGTATTTAGTTATGTTGGCTATAACAATCAAGAAGTTAAAACAGCTTCAGCCACTAATGGATTTATAGTTAAAATGCTAAGCGAATCTAAAGCTTTAAATGAAGTGGTCGTAATTGGTTACGGTAGTCAGAAAAAGAGGCAAGTAACAGGAGCAGTATCCGTTCTGGATAGTAAAACTTTAGATGTTTTAAAACCGGTTAAAATAGAGCAGGCCTTACAGGGAACAGTTTCCGGAGTAAATGTTACGACGCAATCAGGTTCACCGGGTGCAGCTCTGGATATCCGTATCCGTGGAATCGCAACCAATGGTCAAAATGGGCCAACGGCTATTATAGACGGCTATGTTGGTGAATTGGGATTGTTAAATCCAAATGACATTGAATCTATTACTGTTTTGAAAGATGCTCAAGCTGCAATCTATGGTACCATAGGTGCAAACGGGATCATTTTGGTAACCACCAAAACAGGTAAAAAGAATTCGAAAACAAAAGTTTCTTTGAATACTTATACCGGAATTCAGGAAACTTCCAGAAAGCTTCCTACATTAAATGCTACCGAATATGCATTGTTGCTAAACGAAAGTTATGCAAATGGAGGAAATCCTGTTCCTTATCCGAATGTTTCAGGCTTAGGCGATGGAACTAATTGGCAAGATGAAGTTTTTAAAACTGGTGTACCATTAATTAATCATGATTTATCCATTTCTGGTGGTTCAGATAAAGTTACGTATGCTGCCAGTGGCTCTCATTTAGACCAAGAAGGAATTGTTGGAGGAAGTAAATCCGGGTTTTTAAGAAATACAGCCAGATTAGCATTAGGTGCAGATCTAAGTGACAAATGGAAATTAAAAACCAATGTGATCTACACCTATTTTAACAGAAAAACATTAAACGAAAACGGATTGGGTTCTGTATTGTTTAATGCGCTAAACGCTCCGCCAACTTTGGCGCCTTACGATGCAAATGGAGATTTTACTTTGGTGCCAAGCACAACAGGTTTAGGAACTGAAATTATTAATCCATTAGCCCAGATTGCCAATACCTACAATGATTATAATTTCAAAAAACTGAATGGAAATTTTGGTTTGGATTATAAAGTTATGGACGGTTTGGTTATTTCAAGTTCTATTGGTTTTAATACTTCTAACAGTGAATCAAAGAGTTTTTCGCCACAAATTAGTTACGGAGGAAAAGTATTTGATGTTCAGAGAAGTTCTGTTACTCAAGGAGCTGTGAATGACAATGATTATTCCTTCGATCTTTTTGCAACTTATAATAAAAGAATCGCTGATGATCATAATATAACTGCGACCCTTGGTAATACCACTTATAAGCAATGGGGGAATGGTTTATTTGCAACAGGTTATGACGTGCCAAACAACTCTTGGGAGTATGCAGATATTTCATTGGCAAATGGCGTACTGGAAGCTAAAACGAACAGTTCTTATGCGTATGACGAAAGAAGACTTTCTTATTTCGGTAGAATGCAGTACGATTACAAAGGGAAATATTTGTTATCAGCCATGTTGAGACGCGATGCTTCTTCAAAATTTGGTCCTGATAATCAAGTAGGATACTTTCCATCATTTACTGGAGGTTGGGTGATTTCTGACGAAGGATTTTATGGAGAACCAAAAACTGTAAACTTCATGAAGTTAAGAGCGAGTTATGGTACTTTAGGAAATGATCAGATTCCAAATAACGGTTATATTTCGCTATTGTCCGGTGAAGCCACTTATGTTTTTGACGGTGCTTTAGTAAACGGAACAGCTGCAGGTCAGGTTCCTAATCCAAATGTGAAATGGGAAGAAGCCAAAAAGTTTGACGTTGGTTTAGATTTAAAATTGTTTAACAATAAAGTGTCTGTTGTGACGGATTATTTTATTGATACCAGAGCCGATTTATTAATACCAAACATACCTGTTTCAGGGATTTTGGGGACTGGAGCTCCGGGAGCAAGTTCTCCAACGGTAAATGCAGGAACGGTTAGAAACTCAGGAGTTGAATTTTCTATAGATTACAAGGATCAGTTTTCTGAGAATTTTTCAATGAGTGTAGGGTACAATGTTACTTTCCTTAAAAATGAAGTATTGGAAGTGAATAACGGAACCGGATTTATCGAAGGTGGTGCATTTGGCGTAGGCCAGCCGGCTCCTTCAAGAATGGCAGTGGGTGAGTCAATCGGGTATTTTTATGGATATAAAACGGATGGGGTTTTCCAAAGCCAAGCAGAAATTGATGCACATCCTTCGCAAGTTGCTTTAGGTGCTAATGCGGCTCCTGGAGATATTCGTTATGTAGATGTTAATGGAGACGGGGTACTGAATACAAATGACCGAACTAATATTGGAGATCCTATTCCAGATGCTACAATGGGTTTCAATTTACAAATGAATTATAAAAACCTTGATTTTGCCGTATATACTTTCGCTTCTGTTGGAAATGATATGGTTAGAAATTATGAGAGAACACTTTCTGATGCCAACCGTTTGGATTATGTTCTCGACAGATGGACAGGTGAAGGAACAAGCAGTGCAACACCAAGAGTAACAACAGGTGCTACAGCCAATAATGTTTTCTCTGATTATTTTGTAGAAGATGCTTCTTATTTAAGAATTCAAAACATTCAGTTGGGTTATACTCTTAATCCAAAAATTTCTGAAAAATCAGGAATCACTAAGTTAAGGATATACACAGGGGTAAACAACCTGTACACCTTCACTAAATATATGGGTTACGATCCGGGTGCATCTAATGGAGCTCCTATTGGTGGTGGAATCGATTATGGTTTTTATCCTATTCCAAGAACCTATATGTTAGGTTTAAACATTAATTTTTAATTCGTATTAAAATGAAAAAGTATATATTTATTACCCTTGCAACGGTAGCAATTTTCTCGACAACAACTATTTCCTGTTCCGATGAATTTGTGAGTCGTGACCCCGTTTATTCTATCGATTCTGAGAATTATTTTAATTCTAAAACAGATTACGATAATGCATTAATTGCTGCTTATGATTTATTGCAATCTTCTTATGTGAATGTCATGTTGGGAGAAATTGCATCTGACAACACTTTGGCAGGAGGAGAAAGCCAAACAGACGTTATTGGTTTTCAACAAATCGACGATATGATCCATACTCCGGTCAACAGTAACTTAAGAGATATTTGGAACTGGATGTTTGCCGGTGTAAACAGAGCCAATTATATATTGGAATTCAAAGACAAAACAGACTTTGAAGGAAAAACTCAAGTTATTGCCGAAGCTCGTTTTCTTAGAGCATATTATCATTTTGAATTAGTTAAATGGTTTGGAGGAATTCCAATGAAAGAAGATGCACGTTTTAAAATTGGGGATGAAAAATCGATACCTCGTTCTTCAGTTCAAGACGTGTACGCTTCAATCGAAGCCGATTTAATCTTTGCTTCCGAAAACTTAGCGGCTACACCATCGCAAAAAGGGAGAGCTACTAAAGGGGCTGCTATCGCTCTTTTAGGAAAAGCATATTTGTATCAGGATAAATTTACACAGGCTGCCAGTACTTTCGATAAGATAATTACAAACTCTCCTTATTCATTGGTTGCAGATTATAATTCAATGTTTGAAGAAGAAGGAGAAAATGGCGCTGAGTCTGTATTTGAAGTGCAGTACACCGATAAAGAAGGTGCCGGTTTTGGATGTCTTCAATGTAGTGAAGGGAACGTTGCAATAGGTTTTAGCGGCCCAAGAAATTATTCTGGTGATTTGTTTACGTCAGGTTTCAGTTTCAATGTGCCTACCCAGGAAGTTGTAAATGCATTTGAAGTTGGAGACAACAGAGAGGCTGTAGCTATTTTAGATATTGAGGCATGGGCGGCTTCTACAGGTGCGACTTATGGCGAAGGATACGAACACACTGGTTTTTTTAATAGAAAATACATTCCGAGAAAAAGAAGTACTGATGCTCAGGGTGATTTAAACTTAACCAATCCGGGGAATTACAGAGCGATTCGTTATGCTGATGTTCTTTTGATGGCTGCTGAAGCTTACAACCGAAGCGGATTGGATGACAACAAAGCCAGAGGATATCTAAACGAAGTTCGCAGACGTGCTTTTGGAGATAATAACCATGATATCGCTGCTTCTGGAGCTGCATTGACTGATTTTATTTGGGCAGAAAGAAGAGTAGAATTGGTAGGTGAAGGACATCGTTTCTTTGATTTGGTAAGAACAGGTAAAGCTGCTCAGGAAATTGATGGATTTATCGCTGGAAAAAATGAATTATTCCCTATTCCAATCGAGGAAATTCAATTCGCAAACGGAAATTGGGAACAAAACCCTGGATATTAAAAAAACAGTATTATGAAAAAATTAAAATTAATAATAAGTCTTTTTGTTTTAACAATTTTTATTGGTTGTTCAGACGAGAATAGTGACATCAATTTGGATGCGATAGGTGCTCCAACAAACATTTCCGCTTTGACTACTGTTACTCAGGATAATTCTGGGAATGTTACCTTTTTGCCCCGAGGAGAAGGAGTTACCCGATATGAAATTTATTTTGGAGACGGAACTACAGAACCAGCATATGTGAATCCTGGAGAAACGACTTCGCATGTTTATGCCGAAGGTGTTTATCAGGCAAAAATTGTAGGGACGACACTAAATGGAAAAAGAACAGAAGTTGTTCAAGAAGTAGTGGTTTCTTTTAGAGCGCCAGAAAATTTAGAAGTGGTTATTACAAACGACTTGGCTGTATCCAAAAAAGTAACTGTAACTGCGACTGCTGATTTTGCTTTATTTTACGATGTGTATTTTGGAGAAGCAAGTAATCCAGATCCTATTTCAGTCAATAACGGAGAATCAGTTTCTTATATTTATCAAGAGGCAGGAGTATACACCATCCGTGTGGTTTCAAAAAGTGCTGCCATTAAAACTACAGAATATACAGAGGATTTTGCAGTAACCTTGGTTAATAAACCGAATACATCAGCTCCAACACCACCTAATAGACAAGCAGCAGATGTGATTGCTATTTATAGTTCAAAATACGCAGATGTTCCTGGTACTAATTTCTTCCCGGATTGGGGACAAGCAGGCCAAGGCAGTAGCTGGGCTGAATTTGATTTGAATGGTGATAAAATGTTGAATTATATCAATTTGAGTTATCAGGGAATTGCATTGGCAGATGGTACTTCTGTAGATGTTTCTGGTATGGAATATCTTCATATGGATGTTTGGACAGCTGATTTAGCCAAAATTGAAACTTCTTTAATCAGTTTAACCAATGGAGAAAAACCGGTCGTAAAAGATCTGGTTGCTAATCAATGGACAAGTATTGATATTCCAATCTCGGCATTTACAAGTCAAGGACTGACAGTTGCCGATATTTTTCAACTGAAATTGGTAGGGACTCCTTGGGCAGGAGGTAGCGTTTTTGTAGATAATATTTATTTTTATAAAGCGCCTTCACAATTAATTCAATTGCCTATTGATTTTGAATCCAGTACTTTAACGTATACGTGGAATGGGTTTGGGGATGCTAGTTTTGGACCTATCCCGGCCGCTGTTGTTACAAATCCGGACAAGTCTGGAGCCAATGTCTCTAATAAAGTAGTTCAAATCGAAAAACCGTCAGGAGCGCAAGTTTGGGCTGGTGCCAGTTTGAATTTAGATGCTGCGGTTGATTTTACAAAAGGAACAAAAGTAAATGTTACTGTTTGGTCACCAAAAGTAGGTGCCAAAATACTATACAAAATGGAAGTTTCAACCTCTCCAAAAGACGGAAATGGGAATCCAACTGTTTTTGTAGAAGTCGAAGCAACAACAACAGTTGCCAACGCATGGCAGGTATTAACATTTGATCTTACCAGCTCGGCTGCTTTCAATACAGCTAATTTGTATGATCGAGTGATTCTATTTCCAGATTTCGGAGCAAATGGTACGGGCTCGACCTATTACTTTGATGATATTAAACAATCCAATTAAAAAAACGGAACATGAAAAAAATAATTATAAATATAGTATCCATTTTTGTCCTTCTTTTGATGGTCAATTGTCAGGAAGATAATTTCTCTTTTGGGTCAATAGATGCGCCGACAAACCTTGAAGTGACAGCTGAAATAGTTGGTCAGTCAACAGAGTTTCCTGATGGCGATGGCTCAGGGAAAATTAAATTCACAAGTACGGCCGATAATGCCATTTCGTACAAATATGTTTTTTCCGATGGTACTTCTGAGAATTCTCCAAACGGTAGTGTTGAAAAGCGTTTTACTAAACCGGGATTGAATAGCTATACGGTAACGGTTATCGCTTCCGGAAAAGGTGGAATTACGACCAATACAACTTTAGAGGTTACTGTCTTGAGTAATTTTGAGGATGCGGAAGCAGTTGAATTTTTAACTGGAGGTTCTTCTAAAAAATGGTATTGGGCAGCATCAGAGCCTGGTCATTTAGGCGTTGGTCCAAATAGCAGCGATGCGAGTCAGAATTATTTCGGATTTTGGTATCAGGCAGTTCCTTTCGAAAAAGCAGGATCACCAAGCAGCAGTTGTTTGTATGATAATGTATTGACTTTTTCACTTAATGGAGGACAATTAAAATATGAATTGGATAACGGCGGAAGAACATTTTTTAACGCTGCTTTCTTAAGCGTTGGCGGAGGTTCCGGTAGTGATGATTCTTGTTTAGATTACAGTACTGCAGGTCAAAAAACAGTTACATTAAGCCCTTCTGAGTCTGTGGTGATGGCTAACCCTGAGCATCTGACTCAAACCAGAGGAACAATGATCAATATTGCCGATGGTGGTTTTATGGGGTATTACATAGGACAAAGTTCTTATGAAATCTTATCGATTACCGAGAATAGAATGGTTGTTAGGGCTGTTATGGGTGGAAATCCTGCATTGGCTTGGTACCACATTTTTACGACTACACCTCCAACACAAACCGTAGAAACAGATTATACAAATTTAGTTTGGTCTGATGAGTTCAACACTGATGGTTCTCCTGATGCTGCTAAATGGGGATATGACCTTGGTGCAGGCGGTTGGGGAAATAGTGAAGCCCAAACCTACACCAACAGTGCTAACAACGTAATCGTACAGGGTGGAAATTTAAAGATAACTGCTAAAAAAGAAGGTTCTGGTTATACTTCTGCGCGATTGAAAACAGAAGGTAAATATGAATTTACTTATGGTAAAATTGAGGTAAAAGCTAAATTACCGACAGGTGGAGGAACATGGCCGGCGATATGGTCATTAGGAGCAGATTATGCAACAAACGCTTGGCCGGCTTGTGGAGAAATAGACTACATGGAACACAAAGGAAATGAGCCAAATGTTATTCATGGATCGCTGCATTATCCGGGTCACTCAGGTGGAAATCCTAGCACTGGAACTACTACAATCGCTAATGCATCTTCAGAATTCCACGTGTATAAAACGGTTTGGAGTCCTACTTCTGTAAAGTTTTATGTAGATGATAATTTGTTCCATTCTTTTGCCAATGACAACACAGTACCATTTAATAAAGATTTTTTCTTGATTTTAAATGTGGCAATGGGAGGTACATTCGGCGGAACGATTGATCCTGCTTTTACACAATCTTCTATGGAGATTGATTATGTAAGGGTTTATCAATAAAAATAGTTGTAAATTCAATAAGAATTAGAAGGTCGGTTCTTTTACCGGCCTTTTGATTTTAAAGTATAAAAAAATGAGACAAATGAGAAATAAGTTCCTGTTTACATCATTCGCCATAACTGCTTTTGTCTTTGCTGCCTGCAGTAGCAAAATTATAAATCCATCTGTTTCTTCGGTCCAAAGAAATCCTTTGGAAACAAGAGTTGATTCGGTTTTTAAGCTAATGACTTTAGAAGAAAAAGTGGGGCAACTGAACCAGTATAACGGATTTTGGGATATTACCGGGCCGACGCCAAAAGAAGGTCAGGCGGCCAAAAAATATGAAGACCTGAAAAAAGGTTTGGTAGGGTCAATGCTCAACGTAAAAGGAGTAAAAGATGTAAAGGCGTTACAAAAAATTGCAGTGGAAGAAACGCGATTGGGTATTCCTTTAATTTTTGGATTTGATGTTATTCATGGCTATAAAACAATAAGCCCCATTCCGCTGGCAGAAGCAGCGAGTTGGGATTTGGAAGCGATTAAAAAATCAGCGGCAATTGCTGCAGAGGAAGCCTCGGCAGTAGGACTCAATTGGACTTTTGCCCCCATGGTTGATGTTTCACGAGATGCCCGTTGGGGACGTGTCATGGAAGGTGCCGGTGAGGATCCTTTTTTGGGAAGTAAAATCGCGGTAGCCCGTGTGCAAGGTTTTCAGGGTGATGATTTAGCAGCTACCAATACTATTTTGGCTTGTGCCAAACATTTTGCAGGATATGCTTTTGCCGAATCAGGAAGGGATTATAATACAGTGGATATGAGTGAAACAACTTTGCAAAATACCATTTTTCCTCCTTTCAAAGCGGCAGTTGATGCGGGTGTGAGAACGTTTATGAATTCTTTTAATGAACTGAATGGAATTCCTGCAACTGGAAATCCGTATTTGCAAAGACAAGTATTAAAAGGCGAATGGAAATTTGATGGTTTTGTGGTTTCGGATTGGGGGTCTATCAATGAAATGATCGCACACGGTTACGCAAAAGACAGTAAACATGCGGCAGAAATAGCTATTAATGCGGGTTCAGATATGGATATGGAGTCCAGTGCTTATGTAAATCATTTGGTTGCATTGGTCAAAGAAGGCAAAGTAAAAGAAGCGGTTATAGATGATGCAGTAAAAAGAATTTTAAAGGTGAAATTCGAATTGGGTTTATTTGATGATCCGTATAGATACTGTGATGAAAATCGCGAAAAAGAAACCGTTGGCAAAGCTGAATTTCAGGAAGGTGTTTTGGATGTGGCCAAAAAATCAATTGTGTTGTTGAAAAATGAAAAAGAGGTATTGCCACTTAAAAAATCAGGGCAAAAAATCGCAATAATTGGAGCATTAGCAAACGATAAAACGAGTCCGTTAGGAAGTTGGCGAATCGCTGCCGATGATAATTCTGCAGTTTCAGTTCTTGAAGGAATGCAAAAGTATAATGACAATCAGATTACTTATGCAAAAGGAGCAGATGTTGCTATAGGAAGAACACAATTTATTTGGGAAACTAAAATTAATACCACTGATAAATCTGGATTTGCGGAAGTTGTGGCTGCGGCAAAACAAGCAGATGTAGTGGTGATGGTTTTGGGTGAACACGGTTTACAATCCGGAGAGGGAAGAAGCAGAACTGATATTGGGTTGCCTGGTGTTCAACAGGAATTATTAGAAGAAATATTTAAAGTCAATTCTAATATTGTTTTGGTTTTAAATAACGGGCGTCCTCTTGCTATTCCTTGGGCTGATGAACATATTCCGGCAATTGTGGAAGCCTGGCAATTAGGAACACAAAGTGGTAATGCTATTGCACAAGTATTGTATGGGGATTATAATCCAAGTGGTAAATTACCCATGACTTTTCCTAGAAATGTAGGTCAATTACCGATGTATTACAACTATAAAAACACGGGACGACCTGTTATGACCGAAGCTGAAAGTGTATTCTGGTCTCATTATATCGATGAGAAAAATACTCCTTTGTATCCATTTGGCCACGGACTTAGTTATTCTAAATTTGAGTATTCTGATTTGCAATTATCATCAAAATCTTTTGCTAAAGAAGGAAAAATAGAGGTGTCTGTAAAACTAAAAAACACTGGAAAAGTAACAGGAAAAGAGGTTGTTCAAATGTATATCAGAGATTTAATCGGAAGCATAACAAGACCTGTCAAAGAATTGAAAGGTTTTGAGATGATTGAATTGCAACCTAATGAAACAAAAAAGATTACTTTTACTATTGATGAAAAAACAATTCAATATTTCACCGCTAATGCCAAATGGGAAGCAGAATCGGGTGATTTCAAAGTTTTTATCGGAGGAAGTTCAGCCACTACTTTAGAAGACAATTTTCAATATATTAATTAATTCAAAATTTCAAAATGAAGAAACTATTAATTCTGTTATGTATAGGAAACCTTTGTTTGGCACAACAAGCCAAACAGAAACTGGTTTGGGAAGAAAATTTTAATAAACCAACATTGGATGAAACGGTTTGGAACTTTGAGCTGGGTGATGGTTGTCCTAATTCATGTGGTTGGGGAAATAACGAGCGACAGATTTATACCAAGGAAAACTATGAAATAAAAGAAGGGAAATTAATTATTCATGCTAAGAAAGAGGAGAATCGGTATACTTCAACCAAAATAACGACTAAGGATAAAAAATTTTTTCAGTACGGTCGAATGGAAGCGAGAGCAAAACTACCCATTGGTCATGGTATTTGGCCTGCATTCTGGATGTTGGGACAAAATATAAGCCAAGTGGGATGGCCAAAATGTGGTGAAATAGATATTTTAGAGTATGTAGGAAGAGAACCTCATATGGTATTTACGACTTTACATACACAAGATAGTCACGGAAATAGTATTAATACAAAGAAAACCAGTTTTCCAAATATTGAAGAGGGATTTCATGTTTATGCTGTCGATTGGACAAAAGATAAAATGGATTTTTTTGTTGACGACATATTGGTGTATACCTTTCAGCCAGAGGTTAAGAACGAAAATACCTGGCCATTCGATAAGCCGTTTTATTTTATTTTGAATGTGGCAGTTGGAGGAAATTTTGGCGGTCCTGATGTTGACGATACCATTTTTCCTCAGGATTTCATCGTAGATTATGTCAAAGTCTATCAGTAAGATTAGAAAAGTACTTAAATAAGTACGCCATAAAAGAAGTGGCGGCAATTTTGTTGCAAGGAAAATTAATGTCACTTCTTTTTTAAAATCATATAGTGTTTGGTTTTCAGGCTGTTATATTGATTTTTTTATTCGTTTTTAAAATATTTTATTTTGTTAAAATAACTTAAATTGAATAGTTTTTTTGACTAAGTTGTCAAATTTTATTGATTTTATTTGCTTCTTTAGATAATTATTTGTTAAATTTGGATTCTTAATTAACCTATAAACAAAACTGCCTATATCCAAAAATTACTTTTTTAGAAAAAATTGCCCCCAAATTTTAAACTAAACTAAAAAGTATTATTATGGCTACTATTCAACTTACAGATGATTTGTTGGTTAAGGATTATATTGCTGGAAATGAAAATGCCTTAGCTTTATTAATCAAAAAACACGAATCAAAGATTTTCGGATTTATTTACTCTAAAATTTCCGACAGAGATATTTCAAACGATATTTTTCAGGACACTTTTATTAAAGTGATTAAAACTTTAAAGTCTAATTCGTATAACGAAGAAGGTAAGTTTTTGCCATGGGTTATGCGAATTTCCCACAATCTGATTGTTGATCATTTTAGAAAAACTAAAAAAATGCCTATGTTCAGAGAAACAGAGGAATTTTCGATTTTTTCGATAATGACGGATAATGCACTAACAATTGAAAATAAAATTATTTCAGAACAAGTCGAAAAGGATTTAAAAAGACTCATCGAAGAACTCCCGGCTGATCAAAAAGAAGTTTTGATTATGAGGATGTATCAGGATATGAGTTTTAAGGAAATTTCAGAGTTAACAGGAGTTAGCATCAATACAGCACTAGGTAGAATGCGATACGCTTTAATGAATATGAGAAAAGTGATTGATAAACACCAAATTATTTTAACAAATTAATAATATTTGAATCATAACTACGTTATATTATAAATCATAACTGATTATAATATGGCAAAAACTTACTCTAAAAAATCATTAGTTACTAAGAAAATGAAACCAAAAAAAGAAGTTGTTTCTTTTTTATTAAGTTATTCTAAAGCGTTGACCGTCATAAAAACGAAGGATAACAGTTTCGAAATTATTGCTAATTAAAACAGCCCGCAACAATTGTCGGATGTTTTTGAACCAGAAATTCAGTTTTGGTTCATGATTTAAAAATCCTAAATTTCACTAATTCGTCAAAAAATTAGTGAAATTTAGTGTTTAATAAAGCACCTATTTGGTACTATAAGTTTCTAAAACTGTTTTTCTTCCAATTGTTCGGGTAATGATATCTTTTTCTAAATCCCAACCGCGTGCCGGGGAGTATTCTCTTCCATACCAAATAATCTGAAGATGTAAATCGTTCCAGAGTTCCTCAGGAAAAAGCCGTTTGGCATCTTTTTCTGTTTGGACAACATTTTTTCCATTGGTCAAATTCCATCGATACATCAATCGGTGAATGTGTGTGTCCACGGGAAATGCAGGAACACCAAAAGCTTGTGACATTACAACACTTGCCGTTTTATGTCCCACAGCCGGCAATTCTTCCAGACTCTCAAAACTTTGAGGCACTTTTCCTCCGTGTTTATCAATCAAAATTTGCGATAAACCATGAATACCTTTCGATTTCATTGGTGATAAACCACAAGGTTTGATGATTTCTCTTATTTCTTCAACAGACATTTTTACCATATCATACGGATTATCCGCTTTCGCAAAAAGGATTGGTGTTATCTGATTTACACGAACATCTGTACATTGAGCCGAAAGTAAAACCGCAATCAATAAAGTATATGGATCCTTATGGTCAAGCGGAATTGGAATTGTCGGATATAATTCTTTTAACGTATTTATAACAAATGTTACACGTTCCTGTTTATTCATTTTTGTATTTTTATAAAGAGTAAAAATAGTATAATTTCTATTATGTGCCTAATCCAGCATTACGTTACAACTCCTCATTTTTACTGCCTTTTTTTCTAAGCAATTGCAAGAGCTCCCGTTGGTCGCTTTGCCCTTGCAAGAAAAAATAGCCATAAAAATTCCGGGGTTTTCACTGCAGTCTGGGGCAGGGAATAGTGAATTATTCGAGCATAGAAAACCCAACACCCAACACCCAACACCCAGAACCCAACACCCAAAAAAATATGACAACATTAAAACAAGGAGATAAAGCACCGGATTTCTCAGGTGTAGACCAAGACGGAAAATCACATCAGTTGACCGATTATAAAGGCAAAAAATTAGTTGTTTTCTTTTATCCAAAAGCAAGTACACCCGGATGTACGGCAGAAGCGTGTGATTTAAGAGATAATTTTGAACGTTTTACAGCCAATAATTATGCGCTTTTAGGCGTAAGTGCTGATAGTCAAAAAGCGCAGGCTAAATTTAGAGACAAATATGAATTCCCTTTTCCGTTGCTGGCTGATGAAGATAAGTCGGTAATTAACGCTTTTGGAGTTTGGGGACCAAAGAAGTTCATGGGAAAAGAATACGATGGTATCCATAGAACTACATTTGTAATTGATGAAAACGGAATTATCGATGAGGTGATTGCTGATGTAAAAACCAAGGCACACGCTGATCAAATACTGAAATAGGTATTCGGTTTCAGTTTCAAAGCTGAGAACAGATTGTAAAAAAGAAAAAGCCTAAAAAGAGTAACATTCTTTTTAGGCTTTTTCTTTTTGAGTTCAGTGAGTGAACGCTATGGTATTATTTACTTAGTTTCATGAAATTACTTGGCTCGTAACCAAAAAGGCGGTGCTCTTTGATGATTTCTGCTACACCGGAAGGAAGCATTTCTTCCCAACCAGGTTTTCCTTTGCTAATCATTTTTAAGACTTCACGAGAGAATACCTTTAAGATTTCTGGATTATAATCAACAATGTCAACCACTTTTCCGTTGAATTTGAAGAATTTATATAATTCTTTCATTCTTGGATGCACTTTTAAATTATCAGAAGTGATAATTTCACCATTATCGCCTAACATTGGATATAAAAATACTTTCATGTCACGATAGAATAATTTTCCAAAAGCTTCCAAAATACCACCACTTAAATGTCGATAGTATTTCTCATCGAAAATATCAACCAAGTTGTTGACACCCATTGCTAATCCCATACGGGCTTTAGTATAATTGGCAAAATATTCAACCACTTTATAGTATTCCTGAAAGTTCGAAATCATTACCGTTTGTCCTAACGAACAAAGCAATTCGGCTCGATCCATAAAGTCTCTTTCGTCAATTTCACCATCAGAACGTAAATTCGAAAGTGTAATTTCAAAAACTACCAGTGTATTGTCAACTTCTACTTTGTTTTCGTTCAAAAACATTTTTAAGGACTTCTCATACATGTCCATATTTACTTTTGTCACAGGACGAAAGCTACCTCTAAAGGCTAGAATGTTCTTTTTGTATAAAATAGACGCAGGAAGAATGTTTTTACCCTCCGGGTTAAACATTACGGCATCGGTCATGCCGTTTTTAACCAATTGTAAACTCATTAAACGATTGTCAACATCGGCAAAACGAGGACCGGAGAAATTGATTGTGTCAATCTCAAGTTGATCTTTCTCTAAATGGTCGTATAAATAACGCAATAATTTCTTTGCATCGTTGTATTTGTAGAAAGCGCCATAAATCAAATTCACACCAAGTATACCAAGTGTTTCTTGTTGCAATTTCGAATCGGTTTCCTTGAATCGAATGTGGATGATGATTTCGTTATAATCTTCGTCCGGTTCTATTTGAAAACGAATACCAACCCATCCATGACCTTTAAACTGTTTGGCAAAATCTATTGTGGCAACCGTGTTAGCATAACTAAAGAACATTTTATTGGGGTGTTTTTCCCGGTTTAAACGTTGTTCCATTATGTCAACTTCATGAGAAAGCATTTTCTTTAATCTGCTTTCAGTTACGTAGCGGCCGTCTTCTTCCACACCATAAATGGCATCACTAAAGTCTTTGTCGTAGGCAGACATTGCTTTTGCAATAGTACCAGAAGAACCTCCTGCTCTGAAGAAATGTCTTACCGTTTCTTGTCCAGCACCGATTTCAGCAAACGTACCATAGATATTCTCATTCAAATTGATACGGAGTGCTTTGTCTTTTATAGAAGGTATTTGTGCGATGACTTTGTCACCTTTTAGTTTTATTTCAGTACCCATTTTGTTTTAAATATGGCTAATTATGTTACAAAGTTAACTAAATAGGCTTCTCATGAAAGATATTTAACCCTATTTTTGTAAAAAAAACAGAAGCAATTGAACGTATATTTTTTAGGTACTGGTACATCGCAAGGAATTCCTATTATAGGGAGCGATCATCCTGTTTGTAAAAGCACTGATAATAAGGATAAAAGACTCCGAGTATCAGTTTGGGTTTATTGGGAAAATCATTCTTTCGTAATCGATTGCGGTCCCGATTTCAGGCAACAAATGTTGGCTTCCAATTGTAAAAAAGTGGAAGGGATTCTATTTACTCACGAACATGCCGATCACACTGCCGGATTAGACGATATTCGACCGTTTAATTTCAGGCAGGGAGAGATGCCAATTTATGCTCATCAAAGGGTAATTGATAATTTGAAAAAACGTTTCGACTATGTTTTCGAAACCGTTAACCGATATCCTGGAGCACCATCTGTAAAGACAATCGAAGTGGTTAATGACGAAGCTTTTTCAATAGGAGATAAAACGGTTATTCCTATTAATGTAATGCATGGTGATTTACAGGTTTTCGGTTATAGAATTGATGATTTTGCCTATTTAACGGATGTGAAGACCATCGAGGAAAAAGAAGTTGGTAAATTGAAAAATCTAAAAGTATTGGTTATAAATGCTTTAAGAGAGGAATGTCATGCTACCCATTTTAATTTGCAAGAAGCATTAGATTTTATAAATTTGGTGCGTCCGGAAAAAGCTTATCTGACTCATATAAGCCATCATTTTGGTTTTCACGAAGAAATACAAAAAAAACTTCCTGAAAACGTTTATGTCGCTTACGACAATCTAGAAATTACAATTTAAATCTACAAAAATGAAAAAATCGTTACTGCTCTATCTTTTTATCCTTTCTATACTAATGACTATTTTTACATACATGTTCCTGAGTAAAGAAGTGACTTTTGAGCAAGAAAGATACAAAAAGGTAACTACTAAACTAAAAGATAGTTTGAATTCAGTTACTGCTAAATTAGCCGATGCCAATTATTTTTCTTTGGAGCGAAATGAAAATGCCCAAAATTATTTTGAATCCGGAAGTTCTGAAAAGATAGTTCAATATGAAAAATTAATTCCATACGTTACGGAAAAACTCATGGATTATAATGACAATCCTAAAGGCAATCCTTATGTAGGACAAGATCAAATCGGAGCCAATAAATTTATCATCAATAAAGTGAAAATTCTAAACCACAGATGGATTATTGCAGATTATAGTGATGGTGAAATCTGGGGGGAAGTTTTGTTGAAATATTTCGTTAATGAAGATGAAAGTATTTCTTTTGAAGTCAATCAGTCTTTATTGTATCAAAAATAAAGTATTCGTTTTCAGTCGCAGTTTTCAGTATTTTATCTGACTGTATACTGCGACTGAATGCGAAATGCTAATTTTCAATAAGCCAATTTTTAAAATCATAGAAATTTTGTGGTGCAACACCATGGCCTACGGGATATTCTTTATAAATAGATTGGATACCTAAATTGTCTAAAAAAGGTTTTGTTTTTCTGGCCCATTCTACAGGGATTACCTGATCAACAGTTCCGTGGGAAGCGAAAATACTCAGATTTGAAAAATCATTATTTCTGTAATTTTCCTCCAAAATAGGTTCACTCACATAGCCACTTAACGCGATAACTCTCTTTATCTTTTCCGGATGCGAAAGTGCTACGGCATAACTTAAAATCGAACCTTGACTGAAACCAAGTAAAGTGATGTCATTAGTGTCAATAGGATAGGTTTCAATTAATTCATCAATAAATTGAGCAATTACGTCCCGTGAAATTTTAGCTTGTTCGTGATCTGAAAATTTGTTCTGGTCTGCGTCAAAATTAATGGCATACCAGGCATAACTTCCATATTGCAAGTCATAAGGAGCTCGGGCTGAAATAATATAATATTCGTCCGGAAGTTCAGAAGCAAACGAAAACAAATCTGCTTCGTTGCTGCCATAACCGTGAAGTAAAAGTAAAAGAGGATTTTTGTCTTGTTTTATTTTTGGTTCTCTAATGAGGTATTCTAAGGATAAATTCATGTTTACTATTCGATGTTTTTAAATATTTTTTGAAATTGTTCTCCTAATAATGGAATCAGTTTCATTTCACCTTGCAAGGCTCCTAAAAAGCCATAAATCCAAAGAATAAAATAGAAAACATAAAAGGCTGAAGAAATCATCCAACTGTCAAAGTATCCAATAAAGTATCCTATTAGAAAAAAGGAAACAAATATGCCTAATGCCTGACGAATATGAAATGCAGCAAAAGTATTTTTCTTTTCTATATTCATAAAAATGGCAATTATAGCTCCAATAATGGTTAGATAGCTTATAATCGCGGTAGTTTTTCCTGTTTCGATAGAGTTATTCATGTTTTATTTTTTTAGAATCAGTTGATTTTGATTCAGAATTCCATATACTTTTCCTTTCATTTCCACACCCAGAAAAGCAGAGTTTTTTGATTTTGACAAAATCAATGCATTGCTGAAAATGCTGCTGTCTTCAGGATTGAATAAAGTGATATTTGCTTTGGAGCCTTCCTCAATTATTTGGGTTTCGATACCAAAAGTTGATTTACCGGCAGTCAGTTTTTCAATTATTGTTTCTGTCGGTAACACGGTCATCAAAGCACCAAAAGCACTTTCGAGTCCGATGGTTCCGTTTTTGGCGGTATCAAATTCCATTTTTTTATGTTCGATATCTATCGGATTATGGTCTGTTGTAATCATATCGATAGTGCCATTTAAAACGCCTTCAAGCAATGCCTGTCTGTCCGCTTCAGTTCGCAATGGTGGAGAAACTTTATAACGGGTATCGAATCCTTCTAATGTTGCATCTGTCAATACCAAATGATGTACAGCAACACTACAACTCACCTGTAGTCCTTTTGCTTTGGCTTCTTTGATTAGTTGTACTGATTTTGCCGTAGAAATGGTAGGAATGTGCAATTTACCTCCAGTGTATTCCAGTAAAAAAAGGTTTCTTGCGATTTGTAATTCTTCAGCCAGATTCGGAATTCCTTTTAGGCCTAATCTAGTGGAAACGATGCCTTCATTGGCAACCCCATTTCCTTTTATTTTGTCATCTTGCGCAAATGCAATGACTAAGCCGTCAAAATCCTGAACGTATTGCAAGGCTATTTTTAGCAAATTGGCATTGTCCAAACTTTTATTGTAATCTCCAAAAGCTACTGCACCAGCATTTTTCATGTCATATAATTCTGCCATGTCTTTTCCTTCGCTCTCTTTTGTCAAAGCGCCTATCGGGAAAAGCTGTGTTGCAAATCCGTTGGCTTTGTTTAAAACAAAATTTACTTGGGATTGATTGTCGATAACAGGGAAGGAGTTGGGTTGAAGGGCGATTGCCGTAAAACCGCTTTTTGCTGCAACATCGAGTCCATTTGCAATGGTTTCGCGGTCTTCAAAACCAGGTTCTCCAAGCGAAACACTGCTGTCAAACCATCCTTGGGAAACATGAAGATTTGGTAGTTTTACTTCTTCAGCATTTTCAGTATTGGGAAGTGTTGTTCCTATTTTTTTTATAAAACCATCTACAATTAAAATATCAGCAGTCTTGTTATGAAAAGGACTTTTAGGATCGATAATTTTTGCTTCTCGGATGATTATTTTCATGATGTGTTTTTAATTATTGGACTTTCGTTCTATTTTACGAATCGTATAATTGCCATTTCTGTTACCAAAAATAACAGTGCAAAGATAAGAAACCATTTCCAAATTTGATTGTCAGTTCTGTTGGTTTGTAAGGTATCAAAAACTGCCGATACAGATTCGATTGTTTTATAATCGGATACAGCGTCTTCATTGGCTAAAGCCAAATTACTTTCGCTACGGTTGTAATTAAAACTGATGTTTTCCAATCGTTCTTTTTTATTGTAAATGCTGTAATTTCCAGCCTGTTCCGGATAGTCGTTAAAAACCATTTTTACTTTATTGTTCAAAATTTGCTGAACTGGGATAAATTGTTCTTCTGAGCCTTTAATTGTTAAGATATCGTCTTTTGATAGTAAAGCATCAATAAAATAGGGATTGTTATGGCCAATTGTCGCCGCATTTATACCTGTATTTTGATTGTTTAATGCCAATTTATAAAAAACCGGTACAATCAAAGGGGATTGTTGAAAGTTGGAATTGACGGTATTGATAGGTGCCGAAAAAACCGCAACAGACGAATTGGAACTGCGAATGGAGGTCAGGAAAATGCTTTGGTCTTCATTAGATAAAATGGCAGGACTGGAGCCGGATACCGTAAATGAATTCTTCGTTTTTGGGTATTGGAAATTGGTAATTCTATTTTCGAAAACACCATTAAACAGTGGATGATTAAAGTTAATTTTGGTAATGAGTTTTTCTTTGTTTTCCAATGATTTGAATTGGATGTTTCCAAAATTCATTAAAAAAGAGTTTATATTAGAAACAGAAGTTTTCAGCGAAGGAATAACAATTAAATTTCCACCTTTTGCCACAAATGATTTTAAAGTAGTTTGCAATGCCTGAGGAATTTCATCCAGCTCATTCAGTAGTATAGCATCCTGTTTTTCTAAGCTATTATAATCTAAAGAACTTATCGTAAAGTTGTTGAAATTGAATTCATCACTGGTGTAAATTCGGGAAAGGAAATTACTTTTCTCCGGTTCACCGATACTGATGATATTGATTTTTTTTGTTTTGGAAATACTAAAATACAAATTGTTGTCATAAGCTAAACCATTATCAACAATAGAAACATAGCCGTGAAATGTTTTTTTGGGAATAGTGAAATTGATACTTTTTTTCACACTTTCCATTGGTACTATGGTCTTGGCAATAAGTTTATCTTCATTGTACAATGCTACAGGTACGGGTTTCAAATCATCACCGTAACCGGATAAGTCCACCGTTATTTCATAGAAATTATCGAGCGTCTGGTGGATAAAGACACTGTCAATTGAAATGTTGTTTTTTTGTTCCGCTTTCGGGATGATAAAATACGTGAGGTTTTCCTCATGGATGCTTTTTAATTGTTTTTGGTCAAGCCCTACAGCATCCGTAATAATCACAATGTCTTTTTTAAATGGGGATTTATGAGCATTTATTTTAGCCATTATATGATCTAACTGAAAGGGAGTCGCGCTGTATTTTAGATTTTGCAGCGCGTTTTGAACCGATTTTATATCGGTATTCCAATAGTTTTCTGAGTTGGTCAATAATGAAAAAGTGCTGTTTTCAGGAGTTTCTTCGAGTAATTCCTGCACCGCACGTTTTAATAATTCCCCTTTTTTGCCTTTGGCTTGCATACTAAAGGAATTGTCCAGAACGATATACATTTCATTAGAGGCGTTTTTGCTGTCTTTGGCATCAAAAAAAGGTTGGGCAAAAGCGATAATAATGCAAGTGAGCAACAACAAGCGACAGGCAAGGAGCAACCATTTTTTGATTTTGGAGCTCTTTCTGGTTTGAATAGAAAGTTGTTTTAGGAAACGAACATTGGTGAAATATTCTTTTTTGAAACGACGTAATTGAAATAAATGAACCAAAATTGGAACAATCAACAAGAACAGAAAGTATAAAATTTCGGGATGTTTAAAATGCATTCGAATGTATAGTTTACTTCACCAGATTTTAATTTCAACGAAGTTCAGTGAATTTTTGTAGTCAAAAATACAAATTTGCTGACAGTTTCTGAGGAAGTTGTTATAAATTTTCGATGGTACAAACAATTGATGTTGTTTATAAATATATTATGTATTTTAGCTTTCCTAGAAAAATAAAGCATTATGAAAAACAGAATTTTAATTCTTCTTTTAATTTCAATCTTCTCAAGCGTGCAAGCACAAACCGAAAAATTAAATTTACTTATTGGAACCTATACCAATAGCTGCGACAGTAAAGGGATTTATGTTTACGATTTTGATTCAAAAACCGGTGAATTCAATTTCAAAAGCGCCACTGAAAAAAGTATAAACCCAAGTTATTTAACCCTTTCAAAGGATAATAAATTTGTTTATTCCGTAAATGAAAATGGTGCCGAAAGTACCGTGAGTTCTTTTGGATTTGATGCAATCAGCGGAAAATTGGACCTGATTAACAAACAAAGTTCAAAAGGAGCGGATCCTTGTTATATTATCAATGATGATAAAAATGTAATTGTTGCGAATTATTCCGGAGGGAATATTTCGGTTTTTGGCAAAAATAATGATGGCGGACTGACCGAAGCCAAACAAGTAATACAACATTATGGAAAAGGAAGTAATGCTCAAAGACAGGAAGGTCCTCATGTACATATGGTTTATTTTTCACCGGACAGAAAATTTATTTTGTCGAATGATTTAGGGAATGACAAGGTGTATTCTTATGCATACAATCCAAATTCAACGACTGAAATACTAAAACCAAAAGACAGTGTAGCCGTGAAATCAGGAAGCGGACCAAGACATCTTACCTTTAGCAAAGACGGAAAATTTGTCTATGTATTGCAGGAATTAGATGGTACCTTGACTGTTTTTAAGTATTCAAAAGGAATATTGAAAAAGATTGATGAAACCACCATTTTAGCCAAGGATTTTAAAGGAACTTTAAGTTCTGCAGACATTCATATTTCGCCTGACGGTAAATTTTTATACGCGTCAAATAGAGGGGAAGCTAATGATATTACGATTTTTAAAATTCTAAAAAACGGAAAATTAGAAGCCAAAGGGCAAACAAGTACCTTAGGGAAGGGGCCAAGAAATTTTGTGATTGATCCAACAGGTAATTTTCTTTTGGTAGCGCATCAGTATACAAACGATGTGGTGATTTTTAAAAGAGATAAAACAACGGGAGGGCTTACTGATACAGGTAAAAGAATTGCGTTGTGTTCACCGGTTTGCTTGGTTTTCGCTCCAAATAAATAATTGCTCTTCCATTTGATAAATTAAAAAAGGCTAAAAATGAAATTTCACTTTTAGCCTTTTTTAGTATTTATTCTTTTTTAAAAGAGAGACTGAAGATTATTTGTTCTTGTCTTTTCTCTTTTTGTCTCTGGTTTTTAGCATGTTTCTATTCACAGAACCATGAGTTTTCTTTTTTGTTTTAGAAGGACCTCCCAGATTGATTTTTTTATTCTTTTTGTCTTTTTCATGAAAAGCACCATCACCATCTAATTTGACTTTCTTCATCAGGAATTTAATCGGCTGTCTGTCTTTCTCAGGTTCGATTAATTTTGCAGAGATTTCAACATTTTCCGGGAAAGGCTCCGTATTTAATTCCATATTCATCAAAACTTCCACTTCTACTTTGGACTCTTCTTCACGTGGAGCGATAAAACTTATGGCAGTTCCTGTAGCATCTGCACGACCGGTTCTACCAATTCGGTGCATATACAATTCCGGTAATTCGGGCATTTCGAAGTTGACCACATGGGTAATATTCGAAATATCCAATCCTCTCGCCATAATATCTGTTGTGATCAAACCACGCAAATTTCCTTCTTGGAACTCAGCCATGGTACTCAAACGATAATTTTGTGATTTGTTGGAGTGGATTACTCCAAACTGACCATCAAAATCTTCTTCTATGCGGGTGTGAAGCATATCAGAAATCTTTTTATTATTAACAAAAACCAGCACACGACTCATGTCTTCGTTTGTTTCTAATAAATGTTTTAACAGATTTACTTTGGTATTGAAATTAGGAACGTTGTAAGTGATTTGTTTGATGTTTTCCAAAGGTGTCCCTGAATTGGCCAAAGTCACTTCTTCAGGATAATCAAAAAAGTCATTTAAAACAGCATCCACTTCATCAGTCATCGTTGCCGAAAAAAGAATGTTTTGACGTTTGGTTTTCATCATTGCCAAAAGCGCTGTCAATTGAGTTCGGAATCCTAAATTTAGCATTTCGTCAAACTCATCAATAACCAGTTTTTGGGTCTCATCAAAACGGACTACAGCATCCAAAGCCAAATCCATAGTTCGGCCAGGTGTCCCTACCAAGATGTCAACACCTTCGTAGACTGCTTTTTTTTGAGTGTTTATATTTACACCACCATAAATCCCAAGTGTTTTAACCGACATGTATTTGGTCAATTTTTCCACTTCCTCAACTACCTGAACAACTAATTCACGGGTAGGAACAAGGACAACAATTTTTGGCGTATTGGTATTGGTGAATTTATATAACTTTAATAAAGGTAATAGGTAGGCAAATGTTTTACCGGTTCCGGTTTGAGCGATTCCCATCATATCACGTCCGGACATGATTACAGAAAAAGATTTTTCTTGTATGGGAGTAGGCGTTACAAATCCTAATTCGTCGATTGCTTTTTGTACAGATTTAGGAAGATTGAATTGCTCGAAAGTTGTCATTTGCATTTAAATTTTTTGCAAAGGTACATTAAATTGACGGTTAGATTGTTAGATTGTTTGAGGATTCGAGAAATCGGATACTATAAAAAACTAAAAATCAGTGCTAAAGCGTCTAGAATACCCTAGTTCAAACAAAGTGAAATCATATTGGAGAGGAATATTAAAAGCTATTTGACGTAGTTTTGAAACCGTTTTGGTTTTTCATCATAAAGTTTTTAAAGTATTACATATCGTGTCCTTCCATAGGATTTGCTCCTTTACGAAATTTGTATTCACTATTTATGGCATAAGCCCCAGTGACGACCACTTTTTTAGTTGCATCTATCTCAGAGAGAATTTCGACCATACCATTGGTTTCCATTCCTGTTTCTACCATAATGTTTTCGAATACACCATGCCTTTTTTCAACCCATATATATGTGGCATGTTCTTCCCTGATAACAGCGTCCGTTGGAATAAATAATCCTTTTACACTAGGTTGGGTCAGTTTTGCGATTGCTTGCATACCCGGTTTCAAGAATAAGTTCGGATTAGGGACTTCCATTCGAATTAAAAGTAATCTGGTGTCTGGATTTATTTCGGGATTGATAAATGCAACTTTGGCATTTATTGTTTTATCGGGATAATCAGTAAATGAAATTTTTGCATTTTGTCCAATTTTTACGCTTTTTGCATCGTTTACATTTACTTGTGCTTCAAGCCAAAGATTATGTAAATCCGCTAATTTAAATAGTCCCGAACCCTCCATGATATAGCTGCCTTCTGTGGCTACTATTTCCGTAACATATCCACTGGATGTACTGTAGAAAGTAGTGTAAGGAGAAACTTCATTGCTCGTTGCTATACGTTCAATTTGGGTGTTAGATAAACCAAAGAACAATAGTTTCTGTTTGGCTGCATTTAGCATAGTTTTGGCATTTTTTCCAAAATCACCCGGCATAGTGAGCTGTTTATGAGCTGTGAAATAATCTTGCTTGGCTATCGCAATATCTTCACTGTACAATTGATAAACCGCCTCATTTTTATTAATATAATCACCTATGGTTTTAAAGTATAGCTTTTCAATTCGTCCCATCGCTCTTGAAGATATGGTCGTAATTTTTTCCTGATTAATCGTTAGAGTTCCTGTATAGTTTTCTTCTAAACTATTTCCTGTTTCCCCTATAATTTGCATAGTGATGTTACCCAGTTTTATTTGCTGGTCACTTAAAGCTATTTCGTTAGTGGCTGAATCGTCTTTTGTTATGGGCGTTAAGTCCATGTGGCAAATAGGACATTTTCCCGGTTTACTTTCTTTTATCTGCGGATCCATAGCGCAAGTATAGTAAACACTTTCTTCTGCAGCGTGCTTGCTATGGTCTTCCTTGTTTTTTGTGTTACAGCCGACTAATACTGCAAATAGCAGTAATAGGATATTATTTTTTTTAATCAATTTCATGTGCTATTCTGTTTTAATAAAGCTTTCGCTATCAATTAAATATTGAGCGTTTTTGGCAATTGTATCTTCAGTTGAAATACCGTCTATTATCTGGATAAAATCATTGATTTCAATTCCTGTTTTTATTGCTTTTGCTTTGAAACCTTGATCCATTTTTACAAAAACTATTTTTTTATTTCCAATAGACACCATAGCTTCTTTTTCCAGCCAAGTGGCTTTTGTCGGATTTGTTTTTACAACACCTTGTAATCGCAGACCAATGGGTAGTTTTAGGGAACTGTTATTTAAATAAACCCTGATTCTATTGGTTCTTTCAGTCTGATTAATTTGCGTTTCAATAAAATTGACTTGCGCAGTTATCGGTTCCTTTTCGTTAAATTCGGATGAAATTTGGATAGGCTGGTTTATTTTAATTAAGCTGTTGTATCCTGGTAAGACATTAAAAACGCCCCATATTTTATCAGTATTCACTAATTTAAAAACGATTTCATTTTTTTTAATGTAATCTCCTTCTTTGACGGTTAGCGTTTCAGTAGTTATACTAGAGCTTTGCATGCTTTCCTCTGTACTTTTAGTCATGCTTTCCGTTCCCTGAATTATTCCGGAAGCAGAACTATAAATCGAAATCACCGGATTTACTCTTTTGGCGGAAGCCAATGCATTTATTTGAGCAAGAGTCATTCCGTACAACAGTAATTTTTGCTTTGATGCTGTAATGATTGATTGGTTTTCTGCATCATTGGAAATTAAATAAATGAAATTTTGCTGTTCGGTCAATAATTCAGGACTATAAATATCAAAAAGTTTTTGTCCTTTGGCTACTTTTTGATATTTATAATTGACGTACATTTTTTCTATTCTTCCACTCGTTCTCGCCACAATATTTATGGAAGAATTGGGGTCGTATACCACTATACCAGGCAAATTTATTTCGCCGTTTATTGTGGTGTCTTTTGGTGTGGTTGTTTTAAAATTACCTACTATAAAATTATCGGTGCGTTTCAAAAGATTCTCGATTGAAGTACTTTTTACGCCCTGACCTAAGGGTTGTTTTTTTACTAAAGTCATTCCACAAATGGGACAGTTACCTGGTTTGTCCTGATTAATTTCGGGATGCATGGAGCAGGTATAAATATCAGGCTGATGTACATGATCCTGTTGGTCATTGGATTTAGATCTCCAGAACCATACAACAAATCCAATAATTAGAATTATCATAATAACTAAACCATATCTTAAATACCTGTTCATAATTATTTGATTTCGAGTTGTTTTTCAATTTCAATTTGGGTACTCAAAATGGTTTGCAGCTTATCTAAAGTGTCCATTTGTGCCATGTTTAATGCCTCCCAAGCATCCAGAACAGCAAACAAATCGCCCGTGTTATTTTGCCAGGCTATTATTGTAGTGTCATAATTTCTTTTCAATGCAGGGATGATACTTTTTTCAGCGATATTGTATTGCTTTTTTAGGTTAGCAAGTTCAGTTTGCATTCCTGTAATCATTCCAATAGCTTCGTTTATAATCATTTGTTTTTGCCAATTCAGGCTTTCCTTTTTTATCTGGTAACTGTCTATGTTGGCTTTAGTCATTTTTGAAGACCATGGTGCAAAAGGAATATTGGCCATAAGCATTAAAGAAAATTGTTGTGGTTGCTCTCCAAAGGCGAACATGTGATCGTAATTGACACCAAACTCGGGTCTTAATTTTGTCTTTTCCGCTTCTATTTTTAATTGGTTCAGTTCAATTGTTTTTTCAATAGCTTTAATATCGCTTCTGCTTTGGGAAAGTGATGTTGAGTCTGATTTTATTTGATCAAAGTCAATCAATGTATACGTTGAATCTATTTCAAAAGCGGTATTTTTATCTCTTGCCATTAGGGTGTTTAACATAATTCGTTTTTGGAAGATATCGTTTTGCAACATGGTAATCATATTTTGTAAGGAACCATACTGTGACTTGGCCTTGTAGTAGGTAGGCAATTTATCCATGTTAAATTGATAGCGGATTTCCATGCTTTTAATCATATATTCTAAAAGCAATAAATTATCGCCAGCTATTTTTATTTTTTTGTTTAGCACCAACCACTGGTAGTAATTCGTTTTTGCGAACATATTCAATTGGTTGAGTGTATAGTTTTTGTTTTCGACCTCAATCGAGGACATCGCAGTCATATAATTTGAATCGGCTTTTAGTTTTGAAGGATTTGGAATCATTTGTGTAACGCCTAACATGAAATTGCCCATGCCAGGGTTCATTTCATCTGCCTTCCACATTTTGGAATTATACGGTGTCATAAAAAATCCCGAACTCACTTGTGGAGCCATCCAGCTTTTAGCTCCTTTTGCAGCTGCATCCATACTTTGTATATCGGCATCATACATTTTTAGTTGAGGATTGTTTGTTTTAATATGGGTCAAAACTTCATTCAACGAAAGTGTTTGTGCTTTAATAGTTATAAAGCTTATAATCAAACATAAGACGAAATAATATTTGCTCTTTATCTTCATCTGATATATCTTTTACATATTTTTTTTATCGATTTAATCCTCAAACTCCCGTACTCTTAGTGTGCCGTGTTTTTTTAGTTCGTATTCTCTGACTAAGGCATATAAAACAGGTAGTACTATCAAAACAAACAAAGTGGAGGTCATTAGTCCAAAAACAAAAGGAATTGTAATTGGTTTCATTACATCGCTCCCTGTGCCCGTGGCAAGTAAAACAGGCATTAAACCAATAATGTCAACCAAAACAGTCATCAGTTTTGGTCTTAATCTTAAAGCGGCACCCGCATAAATAGCATCTTCTATATCCTGATTGGTCATTGATTTATTTTCGGCAGTAATCTTACTTACTTTTTTGTGTATTGAATTATTCATATAAACCAGCATTAATACACCCGTTTCGACTGCAACACCAAATAAGGCAATAAAACCCACGGCAACCGCGACCGAAAAATTCACCTCGAAGAAATACAGCGAATAAGCTCCACCAACCAGGGCAACTGGAATGGCGGAGAGGACTATAAGAACTTCTCTGAACGTATGAAATGTAAAATAAAGGATAGCCATAATGATCAATATCACAAAGGGAATAATCATGGTCAATCGTTCCTGCGCCCTTACTTGGTTTTCATATTGTCCGCTCCAACTCAAAAAATACCCTTTTGGCAATTTTTTAATCGCTCCTTCAAGTTTCTTTTTGGCATCATTTACAGTACTTCCTAAATCCCTTTCACGAACATTAAACAGAAGTGTCCCCCTTAACATGGCATTTTCTGAACTTATCATTGGAGGCCCTTCGGTAATACTGATATCAGCAACGGCTGAAAGCGGTATGGAGCCATAATCCATGGTTTGTAAGGGTAAAATTTTCAATTTGTTGATTTCATCACGAGCATCCTGAGCAAATCGTACATTGACAGAAAAGCGTTGTCTGCCTTCAATTGTAGTGGTGACATTCATTCCTCCGATAGCGGTTTCAATAAACATATTTACATCGTCCACTGAAAGACCATATCTGCCAATTTCCTCTTTATTTATTTTTATGTCGATGTATTTTCCGCCAACGATGGGATCGACATACAAATCTTTTACCCCCTCTAATCCTTCCAATTCTTTTTTAAATTGTTGTGCTAACTTATTGATTGTGTCAAGATTTTGTCCATATACTTTAATGCCAACATCCGTTCTGATACCTGTTGACAGCATGTTGATCCGGTTGATAATGGGTTGTGTCCAACCATTTATAACTCCCGGAATCTGCATTTTTGAGTTTAACTCGTTAATGATATCGTCTTTTGTAAAACCCTTGCGCCATTCAGATTGGGGTTTCAGTAGTATAATGCTTTCAATCATACTCATTGGAGCGTTATCTGTAGCGGTATTTGCCCGCCCGGCTTTTCCAAGAACATTTTGCACTTCCGGTACAGTCATAATTAATTTATCTTGTACTTGCAGGATTCGTTTTATTTCGGAATTAGAAATATCAGGCAATGTAACGGGCATAAAAAGTAGCGATCCTTCATCCAGTGGAGGCATAAATTCAGTTCCAAGCCTAAGCACCAGAGGAATACTTCCCAATACTAATGCAGCACTCAATGCAAGGGTTATTTTTTTCCATTTCAAACACCAACGAATAATAGGATTATACATCCAAAGGAAAAAACGGGATACCGGATGTTTGCTTTCGGGTCTTACTTCTCCCTTGAGGAATAGGGTCATCAGTACAGGAACAAGAAAAATAACAACAAATGCAGAACCAATCATAGCAAAAGTTTTAGTCCATACTAAAGGTGAAAACAGTTTGTTTTCCTGTCCTGTAAGAAAAAGTATGGGACTGAATGACACCAATGTAATCAGAATGGAGTTAAACACCGCTTTTCCAATCAGCTTAGAAGAGGCTTCAATTTTCTTTTCTCTTTCTTCGTTTGAGACCATTTGGTTTGTTTTATCGTTAAAAATTAATCTTCCTCTCCACTGATTGATTTCATTGCGTTTTCAACCATCACAATTCCGGCATCGACTAAATCACCAACTGCAAGAGCAACTCCTGCAAGCGACATTATATTTGAGGTGATGTTAAACCAACTCATCATAATGAACGAGATCAGAACAGATATTGGAATTGTAATAACAACTATCAAAGCACTTCTCACATGAAGCAAAAAGATGAAGAGCACTATTGAGACAACCAAAATTTCCCCTATTACTGCTTCCTTTAATGTGTTTATCGTTGCATCAATTAAGTCGGCACGATCATAAGCTGTTTTGAATTTTATTCCGGGAGGTAGGCCTTTTTCAATGTCCGGCAATTTATCTTTAATACGACCAATTATGTCTTTTGCATTTTCTCCGTAGCGCATAACAATAATTCCTCCCACTTTTTCTCCTTCACCATTCTCGTCAATTATACCAAGTCTTAATTCTCCTCCCATTTGAACAGAGGCAACATCTTTTATTCTTACCGGAACCGAGTTAATGGTTTTAAGCGGAATGTTTTCAATTTCTTTTATGTTTTTAATGTATCCTGATCCTTTGATTATATAACCAATATCCGATTGCTCAAATTTTCTTCCGCCCACATCATTATTGTTGGCTTTAATTTTTTCAGTAACCTCCATCAGCGAAATGTTATTATAACGAAGTTTATTAGGGTCAACTATCACTTGATATTGTCGTTGGAACCCTCCAAAAGAAGCCACTTCACTAACGCCATCTACGGTCTGTAAAGCAAAACGGATATACCAATCCTGTAATGCGCGAAGTTCTCCTAAATCATAGCCGGGAGCATCCAAAGTATACCAATATACATGGCCTAACCCAGTTCCATCGGGGCCAAGTGTTGGTATTATGCCTTCTGGTAAAAGGCGTTGAGCGTAATTTAATCGTTCTAAAACTCGTGTTCTTGCCCAATAAATATCTGTATCATCATCAAAAATCACGAAAACGAAGCTCATTCCGAACATGCTGTTAGCCCGTATATTTTTCACTTTTGGTATTCCCTGTAAATTACTAACCAAAGGATAGGTAATCTGATCTTCGATGATTTGCGGATTGCGTCCCATCCATTCGGTGAAAATGATCACTTGATTTTCAGATAAATCTGGTATTGCATCAACGGGCGTATTTTTTACAGCATAAATTCCGTACGCCGTAACTCCTGTTGCGATGAGCAAAACGATAATACGGTTTTTAAGTGCCCAGGTTATGAAATAATTTATCATATTGTTTACTGTTTTTACAGATATAATGGCAATTACTTTCTGTGTTTTAGAATATCATTAAACTCCTGAAATAGTAATACTGTTTTTTAGAGAACCAAATTTGCTTTTAAATTTTGTTACTATTGATTATACGAGGGATTGTATTATTTTTAAAATCGATACCGATAGTTTTGATTGTGCTAAGATGTATAGATGAAATAGTTGAGCAGGTAGAATGTTGGCATTTGAAATGATATTCTGTTTTAGAAACACAGCTCTTTTTGCAGTAAATTTTTTTTTCTATTTTGGAAGGGATTTCTATTTTGCAATAGGATTTTTGCGTTTTAATTTTATTTTTTTCATACGCATAACCATAATCAAACATTTGAAAAATGCTAAAGAAAATGAGTAATATCAAGAGAGATTTTTTCATTTCCAAAATAGATTTAATGAATAAAGTTAGTTAAAATATTACTTTTACATCACTAAATGTTTGTTAAAAACGTTTAAAGCCTGTCCTTCTCTTATTGCATTTATTTCAGTACAAAAGATGGTATTCTGAATAGATCGATAACAGTGAAAAAAAAGATGATGATGCTCATAGTAAAGACATCGGATTTATTTCTAAAACAACAGAATAGGATTGGATAGAAATGAAAATTATTGAGTAAATTGCTTTGATGTAAAAATCGTTAACAAAGAACGATTTGTCTCTCAACAGTTATAAAAGACTGAAAAGACATTAGAAATTAATTTAAAAATTGAATCTATTAAAAATGAAGAAAATATTAAAATCCATTATCCTTATAATAGCTGTGTTTTTTGTCTCAAATAGTGCTTTAGCACAAAAAACGAATCAAAAAGCGGTTATTAAAACGGTTTTAAACTGCGGCCATTGTTCGGCATGTGAAACCTGTGGCTTGAAGTTTAAAACCGAAATGTTGAAAATTAAAGGTGTAAGAATGTATACACTAGACGAAAAGGCAATGACATTTACAGTGTATTATAATCCTATTAAAACAGATTTACAAACAATAAAAGTAGCGATTTCAAAACTGGGTTACGATGCAGATGAAGTCAAAGCGGATCAAGCAAGTCTTGAAAAATTAGATGATTGCTGTAAAGTGTAGGCACTTATGAAACATCAACACAAATACGATGAAAATGGCAAACAACTCTGTTGCACTTTAGAAGAAAAAATAAGTACAATAACAGAAACCCATTTAGATGAGGATGAGCACGATCATGACCATTCTAAAGAAAATAATAGTCTGATTAAAATGTTTTTTCCGGCACTTATTTCGTTGGTTGTGTTATTGATGGCCATAGCCTTTGATAATTATTTTCCTCAATCGTGGTTTGCTGGTTGGTTAAGAGTTTTTTGGTATGCCATTGCCTATATTCCTGTAGGCTTTCCAGTAATGAAAGAAGCGTTCGAGAGTATAAAAAAGGGCGAAATATTTTCTGAATTTTTATTGATGAGTATTGCCACAATTGGAGCATTTGTAATTGGCCAATATCCCGAAGGCGTTGCCGTAATGCTGTTTTATACAGTTGGCGAAGTATTTCAAACTTTGGCAGTAAAAAAAGCTAAAGCCAATATTAAAACCTTGCTCGACCAAAGACCTGATCAGGTAACGATTTTAGAAAATAATGTGGCTAAAACCATCAAAGCCGAGGAAGTGAAGATTGGTGCCATTATCCAATTAAAGCCAGGTGAAAAATTAGGTTTAGACGGGGAATTGATTTCTGACAGAGCTTCATTCAATACCGCGGCGCTTACAGGTGAAAGTAAACCCGATTCTAAAGTGAAGGGAGCAGTCATTTTAGCGGGAATGATCAATCTGAATACTGTAGCGCTTGTAAAAGTGACCACGGAATACACCGACAGTAAACTGTCAAAAATTTTAGAATTGGTGCAAAATGCCACTGCTCAAAAAGCACCGACGGAGTTATTTATTAGAAAATTTGCTAAGATTTACACACCAATTGTAGTCTTACTGGCAGTAGTGATTTGTTTAGTGCCTTATTTCTTCGTAGCCGATTATATTTTTAGTCAATGGCTGTACAGAGCTTTAATATTCTTAGTGATATCCTGTCCTTGTGCGTTGGTAATCAGTATTCCGCTGGGTTATTTTGGTGGAATTGGAGCAGCGAGTAAAAACGGTATTTTATTCAAAGGGAGTAATTTTCTGGATAGTATTGCTGATATTCAAAATGTAGTTATGGATAAAACAGGAACAATGACAGAAGGTGTTTTTAAAGTCCAGGAAGTAATGATTAAACCGGATTTTAATGCCTCAGAAATTCTGCAAATGGTTAATGCTTTAGAAAGTCAGAGTACGCATCCTGTTGCAACGGCCATCCATGATTATGTTGGTAAAATTGATCCTTCAATTGAATTAAGGAATGTAGAAGAAATTTCCGGACACGGGCTTAAAGCCGATGTGAAAACCAAAGAATTACTGGTGGGAAGTTTTAAATTGATGGATAAGTTTGGAATTCCTTACGACATAGATCCGACTGCTATTGTTTACACGCTAATTGCGATTGCGTATGACAAAAAGTTTGTAGGTTATATAACTATTGCAGACAGCATTAAAGAAGATGCGCAAATCACAATCGATAAGCTAAAAGTGTTAGGAGTAAAAACAACTATGTTGAGTGGTGATAAAAAGAATGTTGTACAATTTGTTGCACAGCAATTAGGTATTACAAATGTCTTTGGAGATTTGCTGCCCGAAGACAAAGTAAATATTGTGAAGGAAATACAAGCCAGAAATGAGACTGTTTGTTTTGTAGGGGATGGTGTAAATGATGCGCCAGTTATTGCATTAAGCGATGTGGGAATTGCAATGGGCGGTTTAGGAAGCGATGCTACGATAGAAACTGCCGATGTGGTGATACAAGATGATAAACCAAGTAAGATTCCGATCGCTATAAATATTGGTAAGCAAACCAAGAAAATAGTCTGGCAAAACATTACAATGGCATTTTTGGTAAAAGGAATTGTTTTAGTTCTTGGAGCAGGAGGACTCGCTACTATGTGGGAAGCGGTGTTTGCTGATGTTGGTGTCGCTTTGTTGGCGATTTTAAATGCCGTTAGAATACAGAGAATGAAGTTCTGATATATGTAACAAATCAATTAGATTTTTTGTGGATCTTCTTTTAAAATCCCTCAAAAACGCCTAATCCAAACAAAGCAAAATCATATTTTACAGGATCATTCGGGTCTAGTTCGCGAAGTTTCGAATCTAATTCGGCCAATGCTTTTCCGTCATTTTGTTTTCGGGTCAGCAAGCCTAATTTTCTCGCCACATTTCCGGAATGCACATCTAATGGACAAGATAAAGAAGCAGGGCTGATGTTTTTCCAAATTCCTAAATCGACTCCTTTATTATCTTGACGACACATCCATCTCAGGTACATGTTGATGCGTTTGGCTGCTGAACCATTCAGGGGATCAGAAATGTGTTTTTGGGTTCTGTTTTGATGTTCTATTTCGAAAAACAATTTCTTGAATTCGTGGATGCTTCCTTGTAAACTATTGTTTTTCTCATGCTTTGTAAAGACAGCTTCGAGTCCGTTATGATTTTTGTAGATGTGTTGCAGGCCCTTTATAAAGCTGGCAAAATCCTGACCGTTAAAGGTTCTGTGCACAAAAGACTCTAATCGTTCCAGATCATTTTCCTGATGAGACATCACAAAATCGTAAGGCGCATTTCCCATTAAATCCATCATGCGATGGGCATTTTTGATGATCATTTTACGATTTCCCCAGGCAATTGTCGCACTTAGAAAACCGGCTATTTCTATATCTTCTTTTTGCGAAAATAAATGCGGAATTTGTATCGGATCACTTTCGATAAAATTCGGGTTGTTATACAATTCGACTTTCTCGTCTAAAAAATCTTTGAGTTCTGATTGATTCATAAAGTTGCAGCTGTTCTGCTATCTGATTCCTGAAAAGTACCGCTAATTTGACCGTCTACCATCACTAATTTTCTGTCGGCCATATTGGCTAACTCCTCATTATGGGTGACAATTACGAAGGTCTGTCCAAATTCATCCCGAAGTTGAAAGAATAATTGGTGCAAATTCTCTGCAGAATGGGTGTCTAAGTTTCCGGAAGGTTCATCGGCAAAAATTACATCAGGTTTGTTGATTAAAGCTCTGGCCACGGCAACTCGTTGTTGTTCACCACCGGAAAGTTCGTTAGGCTTATGGTGTATGCGATGTGATAATCCCAAATAAGTTAATAATCGTTTAGCCTCAGTTTCTGTTTCTGAAGACTTTTTTCCGGCGATATAAGCGGGAATACAAACATTCTCCAAAGCAGTAAATTCTGGTAAAAGCTGATGGAATTGAAATATAAATCCCAAATTCAGGTTTCTGAATTTAGACAGTGACTTATCATTCATTTTTAGAATATCCTCACCATTTATCAATAGTGTTGTACCAGCTGTTAGGGATGGTTTGTCAAGTGTTCCTAAAATTTGCAGCAGAGTTGTTTTTCCTGCTCCGGAAGCACCAACAATCGAAACAATTTCCCCTTTCATAATATGTAAATCAACGCCTTTTAATACTTCTAGTTGATCGTAAAATTTATGTATGTTTTTTGCCTGTATCATTTGAAACTGTTTTTACAAAGAAACAAAGATTCTATCGATTAATAAAATGGATAATCTTAGAATTTTGATAAAACAGAAAGGAAATGGGATAAGCATATATATTTTGGATAACTTTGAAATATAGAAATTGTGATACAGATGAATCTCGATTTTTTGGATAACTTATCGAAATAATATATTTAGTGAAAAATGGAAACAAAACAAGAATTAGAAAGGGCAACTTTGGCTGGAGGTTGTTTTTGGTGTACTGAAGCCGTTTTTTTAGAATTAGAAGGGGTAAAATCAGTGGTTTCAGGCTATACCGGTGGATTGACAACAAATCCGACGTATAAGGAAATTTGTAATGGCGATACAGGACATGCCGAAGCTATTGAAATTACTTTTGATCCCAATGTGATTGCTTTTGGGGATTTGTTGGAAATCTTTTTTGCTACACACGATCCCACAACCTTAAATCGTCAGGGGAATGATGTTGGAACGCAATACAGAAGCGAGATTTTTTATCATAACGAAAATCAGAAAGCCGTTGCTTTAGAGTACATAGCTTTATTAAATGAACACAACACTTTTGGAAAGCCGGTTGTCACCAAAGTGTCTCCGGCAACCATATTCTATCCGGCAGAGGATTATCATCATAATTATTACAATCTGAATAGTGAACAATCCTATTGCAGTTATGTGATTACACCCAAGATTGCCAAATTGAAAAAAGTGTATGCTGATAAATTAAAAAAATAGTGGCACTGGTTTTGTAAGCTAAATCTAAATTTTTAACTATTTTCGATGAAAGAATCAGTGCAAATAGAATCGCTGGCTGAAAGAAAAGAAGATAAGACTAAGAAGTTAATTCTGGGGATTATTTTTGATGCTATCGGAATGGTTTCCTTTACGGTTCCAATGATTGGTGAATTCTCAGATGTTATTTGGGCGCCTTTAGCCGGATTTCTGATGACTTGGATGTATAAAGGAACAGTTGGGAAAGTAGGAGGAGTGGTTGCTTTTCTGGAAGAGATTATACCCTTCACAGATTTTATACCCACTTTTACACTGACTTGGATTTACACCTATATCATAAAAGACAAAAACGCTCCGAAATAAGGGCGTTTTTTTATTCTTTGAACAGAAATCCCATTCCCATTTTTTTTAACATCTTCTTTTCGAATGCCCAAAAGAATTTGAACTGCCCAAACAGAAATCCTATTAACACTAACAGGACTTGATATAAAGGGAAAATTAGTACTAATCGAAAAGGGGTAAACCAAAGACCCAGATCAGACTTTGTAATTCCTAACCAGTAACAAACAGGTGCTGACACCCAAGCCGAGGCAGAGCCGGTAATCGCAAAAACTATAAATATGATTGTGAGTTGAAAGTTAGACTCAATTCCCCAACGCTTTTTTAATTTTTCCATCTTCATTTATGATGAATGCAAAATTAAGAATATTATCTCAGAGGAACATGGCCATAAAGTTTTTGTTTGTAGGTATTTTGAAAATAAATCATATAGTTATAGATTAAATAATTTACTTCATATCCGTAATTAATGGTAGGGTTGTAATCAATTGTCATTTCGTAAAGAAGCGGATCGTATCTTTGAGGTTGATGTACACGATTATTCCATTCGCTAATATAAAATTGGTTTTTAGTTTCTAAATAAGATTGGGAATAGTATCCTCTTGGTAACGCCACTGAATTAAGCCAAGTGTTAAAACCAGGGTCTATTATTATAACTTCATACTCCAAAGAATCATTAGCAATTCGTATCGTATCGTTTGCCGTTGTCGCTACCTTTTTAGTAGTACTGGGAACGGTTGATTTTGAAGTGGTACAAGCAATGATAGTGAAGAGTATTAATAATATGTAAATGCTATTTTTCATGGTTCAAAAATTGAGTAATAAATTTACGAAATTAAACGGTTATTTTTCAGTTGTTTAACATAAAAAAAGCCATTTAAATGAATAAATGGCTTATAAAAAATAGGCTCTTTAAATTACTTTCCAAAAAGTTTTCCTAGCAGCCCACCAATACCGCCGCTACTTTTTGTTGCTGATAATGCGTCGTTTATATCTACTTTACCATCTGCATTTTGATCTAAGCCAAATTGTCCTCCATATTTAGAAATAGCATCCATAATTCCGGAAGCTTGCGTACTATTGCCTGAAATAGCAGTAACAATATCTGAAATTTCGAAACTTTTATCATTCGGGTCATTTGCTTTGGATACAAGGCCTTCCAAGATTTTCGGAATCATGTTTCCCGCCACTCCTGATGCGGTTTCTTTACTTAAACCAAATTTTTGTCCCAGATTACCGGTTAATTGTTCTGTTAGTTGTTTTACTGCTGGATTGTTGGAATTTTGAGCATTATTTCCTTGGAATAATCCTGCCAATTGTTCAATACCTCCTTCTGAAGCCATTTTTTGTAAACCAGAAAGGACGGATTGTCCCGCTTCGTTCATGACTCCTTCATTATGCTCGTTTGGTATCGCATTGTTTTTTACAACCGCATCATTACCAAATTGTTGGACTAATTCTGTTAACTGTTCAAACATGGGATTAAAATTTAGATTAGCTATCAAATGTAATAAAAAAAGGGAAACAATAATTTCTTATTATTTCCCTTTTGAATTATTTATGTAAAAAGGACTAGCCTAATAAACCAATGATTTGTTGTGCTAATTCAGTACCAATTCTATCTTGTGCTTCTGCAGTTGCAGCTCCGATATGTGGAGTCAATGAAATTTTAGAATGCATCAAAATTGCCATTTCCGGAGTTGGTTCGTTTTCAAAAACGTCTAAACCGGCAAATAATACTTTTCCGCTATCTAAAGCTTTTACTAATGCCACCTCGTCAATTACACCACCACGGGCACAGTTTACGATACCTACACCATCTTTCATGATAGCCAATTCTTTTTCACCGATGATGTAACCATCTTGAGCAGGAACGTGTAAAGTAATGAAATCAGCTTCTTTGAATAAAGATTCCAATGATTGAGAAACGATTGTAGTTGTGATTGACTGTCCGTCAAAGAATTCTACTTTTACATCTACTTTATCAATGTAACTATCTGCTGCAATAACTTTCATCCCTAAACCAAGAGCCATTTTTGCTGTAGCCTGTCCAATACGTCCAATACCTACAACTCCAAGTGTTTTTCCTCTTAATTCGATTCCGTTTGCATAGGCTTTTTTCAAACCTTCAAAGTTAGTGTCTCCTTCAAGAGGCATGTTTCTGTTTGAATCGTGTAAGAAACGAACACCAGAGAATAAATGAGCGAAAACTAATTCTGCTACAGATTCTGATGATGAAGCAGGAGTGTTGATTACATGTATTCCTTTGCTTTTTGCATAGTCAACATCAATATTATCCATTCCTACACCACCACGACCAATAATTTTTAGTCCTGGGCAAGCATCTATGATATCTTTACGAACTTTGGTAGCACTACGTACCAAAACCACGCTTACATTATTTTCGTTTACAAAATTAGCTACTTGTTCTTGAGCTACTTTTGTAGTTATAACTTCAAATCCACCTTTTTCTAAAGCTAGAATTCCACTTTTTGAAATTCCATCATTGGCTAATACTTTCATTTTTTTTAATTTAAAGATTGAATTATTTAAGAATTTAAAGATTCAATCTGGATTGTTTTAATGTAAAGATTGAGTGATGAAAGTGATTTTTTCAAATCTTTCAATCATTCAATTTTTGAATATTTAAATTGATTTTTCTAATTCTTTCATTACATCTACTAATACTTGAACGCTTTCCAATGGTAATGCGTTGTACATAGAAGCTCTGTAACCGCCCACAGAACGATGTCCAGGTAATCCTGAGATTCCGGCTTCTTTCCACATTGCGTCAAAAATTGGAGCATGAGCGTCGTCATTTAATAAGAAGGTAGCATTCATGTTTGAACGGTCTTCAACAGCAGCAGCTCCTTTAAATAAAGGGTTTCTGTCTATTTCAGCATAAAGCAAGGCTGCTTTTGCATCGTTTATTTTTTCGATAGCAGGAATACCGCCTAGGTTTTTCAACCATTGTAATGTCAATAAAGAAGCATATACAGGGAAAACAGGTGGAGTATTGTACATACTTTCTGCTTTGATATGTTTAGCGTAATCTAACATACTAGGAATAACGCGTCCGTTTTTACCAAGAATTTCTTCTTTTACAACGACTAAAGTTGTTCCTGCAGGTCCCATATTTTTTTGTGCGCCTGCATAGATGATATCAAATTTTGAGAAATCCAATTGACGTGAAAAGATATCTGAACTCATATCACATACCACCGGAACGTCAACTGAAGGAAATTCTTTCATTTGAGTACCAAAAATAGTATTGTTACTTGTGCAATGGAAATAATCAGCGTCTGAAGGTACAGTGTATCCTTTAGGTACGTGATTGTAATTTTGATCTTTAGAAGAAGCTACGATAACAGTTTCTCCAAAGTATTTTGACTCTTTTATAGCAGCAGATGCCCAAGTTCCTGAATCTAAATAAGCGGCTTTCCCGTTTTCTTTCATCAAGTTGTAAGGAACCATTAGAAATTCTAAACTAGCTCCGCCGGCAAGGAAAAGTGCTTGATATCCTTTGCCTTCTAATCCTAATAATTCAATAACTAATGCTCTCGCTTCGTCCATAACTGCAACAAAGTCTTTACTTCGGTGAGATATTTCCAAAATCGATAAGCCAGAATTATTGAAATTCAATATAGCTTGTGCTGATTTTTCAAAAACTTCTTGTGGTAAAATACAAGGTCCTGCGCTGTAGTTGTGTTTTTTCATGGTGTAGTTTATGTCCAAAATTTAAAGATGCAAATTTCGGTAATAGGACTTTAAAAAGCGTTAAATTATTCGAAATAATTAAACATTTTTATACTTTGTTGTTAACAAAAACGAAATAGTATCCACGTTATCTGCGTAATTCCATAATTTAGGACTTTGTGTTTGTCCAAATTCGATGCTGTTCTCAATCAGATTATTACTTACAATACATTGAATTTGTTCACTTTCTGATTGTAGTCGTTTTTGTAAATCAGCGATGTCATCGTAAAATTCGTAAAAAACGCTTGAAATAGGGGAGGCATAGCTGCTGTCTTCTTTTATGGTCAGAAAACCATTGTCTAATAATTTGAAATTACTCATCAAGAAAACGGCTTTGTTGTAATCGTAGTTGTTAGCATACTTTTCATAGTGAATGACGTCCTGATATTCGAAAATAGCTTCAAAAAACGCATCAAAGGAATAGCCTCTTGGAACAAAAAGTTTGGAGACATTGCGACATCCTAAACCAAAATACCTGAAAATATCTTCACCCAAAGCCACTAATTGTTCTTTGGTTTCATGCCCGTTTAGTACAGCGATTGAATTTCTGTTCTTTCGAATGATTGCAGGTTTGTCTTTAAAATAATATTCAAAATAACGGGCAGTATTATTGCTTCCTGTGGCAATAACAGCATCAAAATTTTCTAATTTTCCTTCTACGAAAGTAATCTTATCAGCAAACTCAGGTTCAATTGCGGTGATGTATTTTGCCAGAAAAGGCAATAAATGTTGGTCATTGGAAGATGTTTTTACCAAAACCTTATGACCACTGATTAAAACAGATAAAAAATCATGAAAACCTACCAAAGGAATATTTCCGGCTAAAATAAGGGCGATGTTCTTTGGCTCAATTGTAGTAAAATCATAAGCAGAAAGCCATTGATTCAGGTTTTCTTCTGTCAGGGCTTCGGCCCAGGATTTTACAGAAAAATAAACCTGCTCAGGAGTATACCATCCATTATGGGATTGGGATAATTGTATTAATGCGACAAAATCATCAAAAAATAAATCGTTATATAAAACGGTAGGATTCTTAATAGTATTGTCTTCAGAAAACTGATTTAAGAATTTTCCTAATTCAACAAAAACACTTTTTTTTGTTTCTAATGTCATAATGTTTGCTTATGAATAGTTTTGATTGTAATTTTGCACAAAAATAAGCTATAATAAGTTATAAGTCAAAGCAGAAAATAGTATTAACGATTTTTGTCTGTAACGCATAACTTCCTAACTCGTAATCAATAAAAAGATGGCAATAATTATAACAGATGAATGTATCAATTGTGGAGCTTGTGAACCAGAGTGTCCAAATACTGCAATATATGAAGGAGCTGATGACTGGAGATATAAAGACGGAACAAAACTAAGCGGGAAAGTAATTTTGCCTGATGGTACTGAAGTGGATGCTGATGCTGCTCAAACACCAATTTCAGACGAGATTTATTATATTGTTCCAGGTAAATGTACCGAGTGTAAAGGGTTTCATGATGAACCACAATGCGCTGCTGTATGTCCTGTTGACTGTTGTATTCCTGATGATAATCATGTAGAAAGCGAAGAAACTTTGTTGAATAGACAAGCTTTTTTACATAACGAATAAAAGGTTTCCTTTAAATTAATCAAAAATCTCTTCAGTTTGAAGGGATTTTTTTTTGATCTTTTTATTATTATACCGATCACTTATTTTTTGTATCCATGTTTTTGTTAGTTTTGTTCGAAAACCTACACATACATGAGAAAGTTCCTTGTATTCCTTTTTTTTATTTCTATTTCTACTATTTCAGCTCAAAATATTGAGAAATCAATTGTGCTTAAAGATGTAGACAGTAATCTTCCGATAGAGGATGCCACTGTTTTAATTTTAAAAACCAAACAAGTTTTAATAAGTAATTCGGAAGGAACTGTAACTTATGTTTTAAAAGGCGGTT
>RCUJ01000032.1_pt1 | contig 77598 bp, 41 predicted proteins | sample 2166321 | NCBI WGS metagenome assembly RCUJ01 (sample SAMN09932808, study PRJNA488358) | compost metagenome | feature: garden; material: soil; isolation source: compost soil in an enriched community after 118 h of incubation | place: Germany: Experimental Botanical Garden Goettingen | collected... | reverse complement strand
TTAAAATTAACTTTTTTGTCTGCTTCTTTAAAATTTATTTTAAACCAAGCATTGTAAAGTTTCCCTTTTTATTTTTAAGGTCTTTTATTATATAATACTTTAATCGTGTTGTCTAATGGCTTTGGTTTTAGGAACTTGGATTATTAATGGATGTATGGTTGTTTCTTTGGAAATTGTTGATTTTAAATGAAATGCTTTTTTTTGTTTTATGAACGAAAAGTCATGTCTTGAAAAAACAATTAATTTTCTGCTTTTTTACGGTATTCTTTTGGTGTGGTTCCAGTCAGTTTTTTGAAAAGTTTATTGAAATTGGAAGCTGTTTTGTATCCGCATTCGTATGCAATTTCAGACATACCCATATCGGTTTCAATCAAAAATTTACAAGCATTGGAAACCCGAATTTCGTTGAGGTATTCCACAAAATGTTTTTGGGTTTTAGACTTAAACATTCTACAGAAGGAGGTTGGGGTAAGATTGGCAATTTTGGCAATTTCAATCAGTGAAATATCTTGCTTAAAATTGATTTTTACATATTCGAAAACATCCGATAGACGATCGTTTTTAGCTCGGTCATGAATAGGAGTGTAAGCTTCGTTATTTACAAATGAAATATCGGTACTTTCGGAAAGAATTGATAAAATTTCAAAAAGGCCTATGATGATTTCGAAGTTTTTTTTATGAACAAGTTTCTCTAATTTTTTGGCAACCAATATGTTTGTTTTTCCAGTAATGGACAAACCTCTAAAAGCCTGATTAAAGAGATCGCTTATTTTTTGTGTTTCTTTTAAGTCATAAAAAATGGGACCAAAAATATCTTTGTTAAAATAAACGACTATGGCTTGGGCTTTTAATTTATTAATACCCTGATAATAAATTTCATCATTTAACCATACATGAGGAATATCTGAACCAAGAAATACCATGTCGCCGGACACAAATGGCTCTACTGAATTTCCTACAATTCTCTTTCCGTAACTTTCTTTGATATAGACCAATTCGAGTTCTGGGTGCGAATGAAAGGAGATTGAAAAAAAGAATCTTCACGGGAAATAACAGAAATATAGCTATTTAGATAAGATGTAATTTTTGTTTTTTCAATTTTCATTTTTCGTTTTTTTTTGCAAAGATAATTAATAATTAAACAAGGATAATATTGAATTAATAAATCTGATTTGGTCATTATATCTTTCGAATTCTAAAATAGTACAAATTTAACTAAATATGCAAGGCATTATTTACTGCATCATATGGATAATCTTGTATGGATGTAAATTTCAATGGATAATAAACGAATAATTAATTAATTAAATCATAAACATGCTTAGATCTTTTTTCTTTTCGCTCCTGCTATGTAGTACATTGTCGTTCGCACAGGAAGTAAACATCATCCCTCAGCCGATAGAGGTTACCAGAAACACTGGAAATTTTGTGATTAATCCACAGACAAGCCTAGTTGTTGCCAGTAATCAGGATAAACCAACGGCCGCTTTCTTGAACAAATATTTGTCGGATTACTATGGATTTGAATTGCCAATAGTTAAGAAAGCCAATAAAAACAGTATTAAGTTAAAAAGTGGTAAGAATATAGAAGGACTTAAAGCGGAAGGTTATAGCTTGAAATCAACTGAAAAAGGAGTTGAGATTAAGGGGAATTCGGCAATTGGTACTTTCTACGGAATGCAAACATTGATTCAACTGCTGCCAGTTGAGAAAAGCAATAGTTTAATAATTGCGTCGGTAGATGTGAAAGATGAACCTCGTTTTGCTTACAGAGGGGCAATGTTGGATGTTGGACGTCACTTTTTTCCGGTTTCATTTGTTAAAAAATACATCGATTATTTGGCTTTGCATAAAATGAATTATTTTCATTGGCATCTAACCGAAGATCAGGGTTGGAGAATCGAAATTAAAAAATACCCTAAACTGACTGAAATTGGTTCAAAGAGAAATGGATCCATTATTGGTAGATACCCAGGTAAAGGAAACGATAATACTCCAGAGGGTGGCTTTTATACTCAAGAAGAAGTTAAAGATATTGTGAAATATGCCTCGGATCGTTTTATTACGGTGATTCCGGAAATCGAAATGCCTGGGCACAGTAGCGCTGCAATTGCAGCTTATCCAGAGTTGAGCTGTTTCCCTGAAGAGAAAACACAACTTTCGGATAAGATGATTTCAGATAAAAGCAAACAAGAATTGGCAAGCGGAAGAACAAAAATTGTTCAGGAAACTTGGGGAGTATTTACTGATGTGTATGCACCAACAGAATATACATTCAAATTCTTGCAAGATGTTATTGACGAGGTAGTTGCTTTATTTCCATCAAAATATATTCACGTAGGTGGGGACGAATCTCCAAAGGATGCCTGGAAAAGAAGTGAGTTCTGCCAAAAGATGATAAAAGAAAAAGGATTGAAAGACGAACATGAGCTTCAAAGTTATTTTATCCAAAGAATGGAAAAATACATTAATAGCAAAGGAAGAACATTAATAGGATGGGACGAAATTCTGGAAGGAGGACTTGCACCAAATGCCGTTGTGATGAGCTGGAGAGGAGAGAAGGGCGGTATTACAGCAGCTAAAGAAAAACATCAGGTGATTATGACTCCTAACAGTCATGTTTATTTGGATCACTCTCAAACCAAAAATGAAAAAGAAGTAACTATTGGAGGTTTCACGAACTTGGAAAAAATTTACAGTTATGAACCTGTTCCAAAAGAAATGAATGAGGAAGACGCCAAATATATAATGGGTGCTCAGGGAAATGTTTGGACAGAATACATGCAAAATCCTGCCAAAGTGGAGTATATGATTTTCCCACGTTTGAGTGCTTTAAGCGAAGTTTTGTGGTCTCCAAAAGAAAACAAAAACTGGTCTGATTTTCAGAAAAAAATTGAAACCCAGAAAAAGCGATACAGTATATGGGGGGCTAATTATTTTAATGAAAAAGAATAATGCTTAAATTAAGAGAGATGGTTCAGTTTTGAGCTGTCTTTCTTTATTTTAGAATTCGTTTAGATCCATAAAAAACATAAAAAATGAAAAAAACAATTTTATTGGCGGTACTGTTATTCTCTATGTTGTCACAGGCCCAGCAGGCAGTTCACATCATACCGCAGCCCGTAAGTTTAGAAATGAAAGAGGGAAGTTTTGTCATCAATGATAAGACGGCCATTAAAGTTTCTAAAAAAGATAGGGAAACAGAAAGGGTGGTGCATTTTTTTACGGAATATGTAAAAAGAGTTTCAGGCTTTGATTTGAAAGGGAATAACAAGGGGAATAAAATTATTTTTGGTATCGAAAAAATTGAAGGAATAGGGGATGAGGGATATTTGATTTCAGTAAACCCGAATGAAATTCATGTAAAGGCCAATACATCCAAAGGATTATTTTATGGAGTACAATCATTATTACAGACCTTGCCTTTTGTTAGAACGAACGATTTGGTTCAAATTCCAAGTATGGAAATCAGAGATTATCCCCGTTTTCAATGGAGAGGATTGATGCTGGATGTGAGCCGTCATTTTTTTGCTCCCGAATTGGTAAAAGAATTTATCGATTTGTTGGCAACTTATAAAATGAACGTTTTTCATTGGCATTTGGTTGACGGAGCAGGATGGCGTTTGGAAATCAAAAAATATCCTAAACTTACCCAGCAAGCAGCTTGGCGTGTCGATGATTGGGGAAAATCTTGGAATTGGGCCGAGGTAGAATTTAATGGAGATAGAAGTAAATCGACTTACGGAGGCTATTATACCCAAGAACAGGCCAAAGAGATTGTGGCTTATGCCAAAGAAAGAAATATTACCGTGGTACCAGAGATTGAAATGCCGGGTCATTCAGAAGCGGCAATGGCTGCTTATCCTGAACTTTCCTGTAATTCTAAAAATAATTTCGGTCAATCAGGAAATTTCTTTGCCAGTAAAGGTGAAAGTAATTACTGTGCGGGCAATGATCAGGCTTTTACTTTTCTGGAAGATATACTTACCGAGGTGATGGCAATTTTCCCTTCTACATATATTCATGTTGGAGGCGATGAGGTAGATAAGACAAGTTGGAAAAAATGCGCCAAATGTCAGACCAGAATGAAAACGGAGCAGTTGAAAGACGAAAAGGAATTGCAGAGTTATTTCATTCGCAGAATTGAAAAATTCTTGGTTTCCAAGGATAGAAAAATGATTGGTTGGGATGAAATTCTGGAGGGCGGTTTGGCTCCTGAAGCCACCGTTATGAGTTGGCAGGGTGAAGCGGGCGGAATTGAAGCGGCCAAAATGGGACACGATGTTATTATGACACCGGGTTCTCCTTGTTATTTCGACCACTATCAGGGTGATCCTGAAACGGAACCTGCTGCTATCGGTGGTTTTAATACCTTGAAAAGAGTATACAGCTATGAGCCGATTCCAGCTGAATTAAATCAAGAGGAAGGCAAACGAGTTTTGGGTTCACAGGCCAATTTGTGGACGGAATACATACCGACTGCAGAACAGGCTGAGTATATGATTCTTCCTCGTATGCCTGCCTTGGCAGAAGTATTGTGGTCTACCAAAGAACAACGCAATTGGGAAAATTTCAATAAGCGTTTGCAACCTCATTTGGTAGGTTTTGAACAAAAAGGCCTTCATTATTCCAAAGGGAATTTCAAAGTGGATATTAAACCGATTGTGGAAAATGGTAAACTTTCTATCGCTTTGGAAACGGAAAATACTGATGGTGTAATTTATTATACAACTGATGGGAGTGTGCCATCAACTGGAAGTATTAAATATGGAAAACCTTTTGAAGTCAATACATCTATGACTGTAAAGGCAATCATGGCGTTGAACAACAAGGTGATGAATACAAAACCGGCAGAGCAATCATTTACTTTTAATAAAGCTACAGGGAAAACAGTCATGTATGCAAATGCCTTTAGCAAATACTATCCTGCCAATGGAGTCAATTCACTTACGGATGGTTTTAGGGGAACAAAAAACATTGGAAAACAATGGCATGCATTCAATGGGAATGATCTGGTAGCCACTATTGATTTGGGAGCGACTACTGCTGTCAGCAGTATTACATTGGGTTGTATCCAAAATTGGGGGCAATGGGTGTTTTTACCACAGTGGGTGAAGTTTGAAGTATCGGATGATGGAATTAATTTTAAGGAAGTAAAAACAATAACCAATTCTGTTCCAGTGACGGAAAGAGAAACGCAGATAAAAGATTTTGTAGCCAAATTTGTGGAACAAAAAGTAAAAACTGTTCGAGTAACGGCCAAAAATTTAGGCACGTGCCCTGCGGGTCATCCCGGAGAAAATCAATCAGCTTGGTTGTTTGCAGATGAAATCATGGTAGAATAATCAAGAGTTATCCTTTAAAAAAGAAAAACAGCTGTGATTTTTATTTAAATCACAGCTGTTTTATTTTAGTAAAGAATTCTTTTTAATTTGCTAATTGCGCAATGTCAACTGAAATATAATGTATGTTCTTTCTGTTGTCAGTATATGAAATGTGAACATTTCCGTCCTCGCTCTGTATTATAGCAGGATAACTGTATTCTCCTTTTTCGTGCTTTTCTAAAGTGTAAATATCAGCCCAGTTTTTTCCGTCTTTAGAAATGGCCAATCTCAGTTCCGAGCGTCCCAACCACCAGTCTTTTCCAGCTATCATTGGATTATAAACCAAAATCTGACTACCGTTTTTAAGCATCACGGAATCAATACCTGAATTGGGATTGGGAAGTGAAATCGCCGCAGGTTTAGACCAAGTCAATCCTTCATCTTTTGACCAGGTTTCGACGATTACATTTTGTCGGCTTCGGCATAGCATTTGAAGACTTCCATCGGCGTATTCCACAATAGAAGGCTGAATCAGTCCAAATTCTCCATTGTCTATAGCTATCTTATTCCATTTGGAAGCATTACCATCACTAATTTCTACATGGATTTTCCAAATATCATCCTTTACGCTTTCGGTACTTGAAGGGTAAATAATTTTACCTGATTTGAGTTGAATAGGTTTGTTTTTGATTGGTCCCAAAATTTCATTTGGCAATCTTATGGCTTTTCCCCACGTTTTTCCGTCGTTGTTGGAAACTTTCATTTCTCCCCACCATTCTCGCGGATTTGGGCCAACTTTATAATACAAAAACAATTTTCCTTTTTTGTTTTTAAACAAAACTGGATTCCAACAGGCAAAACGAAGTGTGTCATTTTGAATTCCGTTGGCAACAGATTTAGGCTGACTCCATTTTCCGTTTTCCAAAACTGAAGTCCAAATCGCAACGTCTTTTGCACCTTCATGCTCTCCGGCAAACCAAGAAGCCATGATTCGATGATTGCTCAATTCGACTAGAGTAGAGGCGTGACAGCTTTTGAAAGTGTTTTCGGGAAAAATATTTTCTTGAGCAATTAATTTGACTTTTGTGGAATTCTGTGCATTCATAACTATCATCGATAAAAACAACATCGGTATGATACTATTTCGTTTTAAAATGTACATGTTCCTGGTTTTAGATTTTGAATTGAATCAATGTGGAATAATTTATTAGTCTCAAAAATAGTTAAAACTATTCACTTTAGTGCATTTCGCTTTCGGCTTAAAAAAAAGTTTTAGCCACAAATTTTCACAAATTAATTTGTGCTAATTAGTGCAATTTGTGGCTAATAAATGAGTGCTACAGACTTTTAGACTTTCAAGTCTGCCAACTTAATTTACTGTTTTACTCCCAATTCAGCTACACTTATGTAATTTCCATCCACGCTGGTTTTACCGATGAATTTAAAATATCTCGCTTTTACCGGAGCTTTTAAAGCGATGTTTTGTTCTACAGGATTGCTTTTGATGTTGGAAAATTCACCTTCGGCAACTGTTGTCCAAGTGCTATTATCTGAACTTGTTTGCCATTCGTAGTTTTTCACAATTCCTTCTGTTCCTTTTTGACGAGGCAAATACGAGAACGAAGCGATTGTCACTTCTTTACCCATATCGATAACAATAGATTGTGGTAAGGCTGTTGTAGATGTATTATCAAAAGTGCTCCAAAGTGTTACTGTGTTTTCATCAATTGCATTCGATGATTTTCCTTTTTCCTGATTTTCAAAAGTAGCAGAAACTATTTTCCATTCTTTTTTACTGATGTTGAACGATTGAATTACCGTTTCACTTGATTTCATATTGGTGTCAAATGATTTGGCTTTTACTTCGCCTGAAGTTAAAAATGAAAAGGCGTTTTGATAAACCGGAGATTGTGCTGTTGGTTCCGTTCCGTCAATGGTGTAACGAATTTGGCCTACCGGCATTTCGGTAGTTATCGAAACCATTCCATCTTTGTCTCTTTTAATTTTTGGAAGTGATAATTGTTCCGGCTCTTTGAATACACCCACATCGCTCAAAGCAATGCAAACTGGTGATTCCTCGATGCGAATTCTCAATTTTGAAGCGGAAACATAATTTTGTAAACGAACCAATCTGTTGCCGCCAATACTTGTAGCTTCGCCTATTTTTTTCCAATTTCCAGCGATAAATGCATCAATTTCAATTTTCTCGATACGTTGACCGAGTTTGATATTTTCTCTCAGACGTATGATGTTGAAAGTTTGTTCTTTTTTCCACTCCAAGGTTACCGATGCTTTTTTTACATCATCACTGGTAGCCCAATACGAGTAACGGTCTTCATCAGTAAGATTTTTGGTTCCGAAGGATTTGTTATCGCCTCCTCTAATTTCCGAAGCAGTGATTTCGGCTGATTTTGCGAAATTTTCTGAAAAAGTTTGCTTTAGGAAGTTACCAAAATCCTTCAATGCTTTAACGTCATTTTGATGCAATAAACCATCAGTATTTGGCGAAAGCCCTAAATCAAGACAACCGCCTCGTCCAACAGATCTAATGTAAATATTAAATAATTCTGAAACCGATTTTACATGATCATCATCTGTGGTGTGATAAAACCAGCCATTTCTGAGTGGTACATCACATTCGGCAGGTTTCCAAAACTTACCGTTTCGGGTTCCCTCTGGGGCTTTATCTGAATTGGTTTCTCCAGGAGCTGCAATTGTTTTGCCTTTAGCTGGTTGTGGAGTAAAAGTTGCCCAAGAGGTTTCAGCTGCAAAACCGTGTTCATTACCCACCCAACGGACATCTCCCATATCGGCAAAAATAACCGCTCCGGGCTGCATTTTTCTGGAAATATCCCATGTGGTCTCCCATCCGTAATAAGTACCACGATCGATACTTCTTTTTTCATTTTTACCACCATAATAACCATCACCACCATTGGCACCATCAAACCAGGTAATGAATAATTTCCCGTAATTGGAATACAATTCTTTTAATTGTTCACGGTATGTGGCCACATATTCTGGTTTTCCGTAATTTTCATTATTTCTGTCCCAAGGTGAACAATAGAGTCCAAATTGCATTCCCGCACTGCGTGTTGCAACTTCAAATTCTTTCACCATATCGCCTTTTCCTTCTCGGAAAGGACTTTTACTAATGTTATAAGCTGTTGTTTTAGTGGGCCATAAACAGAATCCGTCATGATGTTTGGCAACAAGAATCACCCCTTTGAAACCACCTGCCTTGGCTGCGTTTACAATTTGGCTTGCATCAAATTTGGTTGGATTAAAAATTTGTGGGTCGGCATCCCCATATCCCCATTCTTTATTCTGAAAAGTTGTTGGAGTAAAATGTACCAAAACGTATTGTTCTAATTCTTGCCAGTTTAATTGTGGTTCCGTTGGTAAAGCACCGTAAGAGGCAGGAGCACTAACTTTTTGAGCAGTCATTGACAAAAATGCCAAACATCCTAAAATGGTTAAAAACTGTTTTTTCATTTTTATTATTTTTTAAATGGACATAAAAGATAATCAGTTAATAAGAGAGATTATTGACTGATTTGAGGTGTTAATACTATGAAAATTTGTATTGTTTTTGATATCGAAAGATATAATACCTAAAACATGTTTGTTGATTAAAAATTATCCTAGTTTAGTTGTTAATTATCATTGCAAAAAATAAATAAGTAATAGCAAAAAAAAATCAGCCAATAAAAAGATTACTGACTGATTGTTTATTTTTCGGAAAAGATTATTTACTCACTTTAATGACTACCGCTTCTTGGCTTGCCAAAGAAGTTCTAAGCTCTTGAGGAATTGTGATTGCAATTCCATCCTCCACTTTTTTGGTGGCCAACTTTTGTTTGTTGCCCAATAAAGTGGCTTTTAAGCTGCCTTTCATATCGGTTTTGATGGTGATTTCGGCAGGTAATTCTTTTTCGTCTTTTGCCGGCATATAAATTCCGTAAACAGCATTTCCTTTTTGCGTATAACCCACTTTTTCGTCCAAGTACGGAGCAACTGGTTTGGTATCGTAAATAGCTTCACCGTTTACAGCAAGCCATTTTCCAACGCTAGCCAAAGTTTTTTCGATTTTTGGATCAAATTCGCCTTTAGCATCTGGGCCAACTCCCAATAAAAGGTTTCCGCCTTTTACCACGATACTGGTTAGCAATTGCACCACTTCTTTTGAGGATTTGTAATGATCATTTGGTACCCATCCCCAAGCTCCACCAAGGGTGATGCAACTTTCCCAAGGCACACTCAAAGGTTTCTCAGGTGTTTTTTGCTCTGGTGTCAAATAATTTTCATATTCGCTTGGAACCCAACGATCCACAACCAACATTCCTGGTTGTTTTTTACGGGCTGTTTCCGAAACAAATTTCATGTCGATGTCCATATCGTATGGATATTTACAGAATTCTTCCACTTTTTTGTTAATGGTAGATAATGGTCGAACCCAACATCCATCAAGCCAAAGAATATCAACTTTTCCGTAGTTGGTTGTTAACTCGTTCAATTGGTTTTGGGTGTATTGCACATAACTTTTCCATCTGTCTGGATGTTTTGTGATGTCATACGTAGGGTTTCTGTCCTTTGGTGGATAATACGACCACCAGAAATTTTCGGTTGTCCAGTCTGGTTTTGAGAAATAAACTCCCACTGCCAATCCTTCTTTTCGGGATGCATCCAATACGTCTTTCAATACATCGGCTTTTGGATTTTTGGCATAAGGTAATTCTGGATTCGTGATTTTGAAATCGGTGAATTTCGAATCATACATACAAAATCCATCATGGTGTTTGGAGGTGAAAATCATATATTTCGCTCCGGCACCTTTAAACATTTTAGCCCATTTTTCAGAATCCAGATTTGTTGGATTCAATTTGTATTTGGTATTTCGGTAATCGGTGGCATATTTGTAATAATCGTCATAACCGTCTCGGGTTACCCAATCTTCAGGAGCCAATCCCCAAGATTCCACGGTTCCTAACTGACTGTAAAGCCCCATATGGATTAATACCCCAAATTTGTAGCCTTGCCATTTGTCAAGGTTGGCTTTTACCAGTGGATCTTTTGTCCAAACATAGCCTTCCTCTTCCGTTTTGTCAGCTTTCATACTGAAATCGTTTTGAGCTTGAAGCGAAATCCCATTGGCAAACAGTAATGCTGTAAACAATAACTTGAATCTGTTTTTCATTTTGTGTCTTTTTATTAAGTCCTTAAAACGATAAATAACCCACAAGAAAAGTACTTATGGGGGAATGATTTTTATTTTAAATTGACAACCAAAGCTTCCACTTCTTTGTCGTCGGCTGTTTCGGTTCCGTCAGTGATTGCTGATGAATGATAGTATGTCGTATTCATTTTTTCTTTCAGCATCGCCACATTCGATGAACGAACACCTCCGCCAGGCATGATGATGATACGATTTCCTGCTTTTTTTGCTAATTGTTCCAAAACAGAGATCCCTTCGACCACATTTGGTTCCTGTCCTGAAGTCAAAATGGTTTTGAATCCGCAATCAATAACGGTCTCCAATGAATTGTAAACGTCGGTAACCTCATCGAAAGCTCGGTGGAAAGTACAAGGCAACGGACTTGCCAAAGCAACCAACTCTTTGTTTTGAGCTACGTTGACACTGTTGTCTTCATTCAAAATCCCGAATACAAATCCGTCTACTTTTAACTTTTTGTATTCTTTAATTTCTTTTTTCATTTGTTCGAATTCCGCATCGGTATAAACGAAATTTCCGCCACGTGGACGAATCATTACGTTCATATCAATCGTCAATTCTTCGCGGGTTGTGATTACCGCTTCCGGTGAAGGCGTTGTTCCTCCTTCGATCATTTCATCACAAAGTTCAACGCGGTTTGCCCCATTTTTTTGGGCAATCACTGCCGATTCCTGATTGAAACAGGCAATTTCCAAATTGTATTTTTTCATTGTATTGGCTTAATGCTTTTGGTCTATTTATGATTTCAAATAAAAATCAGGATCAATCAATCGGTTTCCTGTATCGTCATAAACTGCATAGTTGAAACCGCTTTGTACGCAATAGGAACCGTAATCCCCTTTTTTGTTCAAGGCTATGAATCCAACTTGGATATCTTTCAAATTCTTATTTCTGTTTTTCATTAGTGTTACCACTCTTAAAACGGCTTCTTCACAGGCTTTTTGTGGTGATCTTCCCTGACGCATCAATTCGACAACCAAGTGGCATCCTGAAATTCGAATCACTTCTTCACCGTGTCCTGTTGCCGTTGCAGCACCAATTTCGTTATCAACATATAAACCTGCACCAATGATAGGGGAGTCACCTAAACGACCGTGCATTTTGAAAGCCATTCCGCTTGTGGTACAGGCTCCCGAAAGATTTCCTGCTGCATCCAGGGCAATCATACCGATGGTATCATGATTTTCAATATTGGCAATTGGTTTGTATTCTGAAGTTTTCAACCATTCTTTCCATTCTCTTTCGGAATCGGGAACCAATAGGTTTTCTTTCGGAAATCCTTGCGATAGTGCAAATTGAAGTGCTCCATCTCCCACCAGCATAACGTGTGGTGTTTTTTCCATTACGGCACGTGCCACCGATATCGGGTGTTTGATGAATTCTAAACAGCCTACCGACCCGATATTTGACATTTCGTCCATAATACAGGCATCCAGTGTTACCCGTCCATCTCTGTCTGGGCGTCCACCGTAACCAACACTTCTTTCTTTCGGGTCTGCTTCGGGTACTCTTACACCAGCCTCGACAGCGTCTAAGGCACGACCTCCTTTTTTCAAAACTTCCCAGGCAGCCTCATTGGCTTCAAGCCCAAAACGCCAGGTAGAAAGCACAATAGGCTTTCTTATTTTTGAAGTATCGATAATTGTTTCTTCACCTTCTTCGGGTTTGCCTATGAAGGAATTTAATGCAACGGCAGCGGATGCAATGGCTGTTGTTTTTAGAAAATTTCTACGATTTGTCATATTTATTATTTTAAATCTGATTGCTTAAAATCAGAAAGTATTATTATAAGTTAATTTCGTAAAGCAAAGTTCCTACTCCCAATAAAGCAGTAGTTTCATTGTTAGTTGAGATTACCAGTTCAAATTCAATTCCTGAGTTTTTTACTTTTTCTCGGAAAATATTTAGAAATAAATCTCCTGCATTAGCTAATTTACCACCAATAACAAGCATGTCAGCATTAAAGCTTTTTAGCCAAGCAATTACAATCTCGGCAAGATCTTCCCCAAATTTACTAAAAGCTGTGATAGCTTTTTCATTTCCAGCATCGGCCAAATGGTACAATTCGTTCCCTTTATTTAGCTGAATATCACTTAAATCCAGATAATTGGAAAGCAACCCCCTTAGTGATGCAGAATCTTCAGCTATGCCATTTTTGTAAGGAAGATTCCATATTTCACCACTTTGAGGAACGTTTTTGTCTGTGCTTACAATTTTTCCGTTTTCAATAAAATAAGAGCCAAGTCCTGTTCCCAAAGTAATTGCCATCACTTTTTTAGAAATGTTTTCTATGTTTTTGTAGACTTCACCTTTTCCGAAACTGATAGCATCATTTTCAAAAACAATTGGGAAATCCTTTTCAAAACCAAGCCTTTCTCTTAAAAGGTCTTTTATGTTCAGACCGTAGAAGTTATCATATTTATTTTGGCCTTTAATCCAACAAGTTCTACCTTCGTAATCAAATGGACCTGGGATGGCCAAGGCGATTCCTGATAATTTTTCCAGCTCTGATTTTTCACATAAAGAACGAATGGCTTTTTCCCAAAAATCTATTACCACTTTAACAGGTAAATTAGAATCAAAAGAAACCTTAGAAACAGATCCTTCAACAATTTTCATCTCATTAATATCAATAAGGGCGGTAGTAATGTGCGAGCCGCCAACATCCATTCCTATTGCAAATCTTTTTCCCATTTTTATATTTTGGTTCTTTTATTTTTTTAAAGATTTTTTGCTAAAAGTAGGGATTTTTTTTGAAATACTAAATCGTATTAGTAGATTGAATATCAAGTATGTGGTTTTTAACACAAAATTTATGTTTTTCTGTTTTTATGCATAGTTTTAGTTGGTATTATTGATCCTAATGTGACCTTTTTTATGTAATAATTAATTTATAGCTATATATTGGAAGGACTTGTAAAGCTGATAAGTCTTTTGAAAATAGTGTTTTTGGTAAAAGTTAAATTTGTTATGTTTCTATTGAATTTCTTGTGAGATTGTGCTCCTTAAAATCTGTCGTCCATTTATTTTCCGCAAAAAACTTTTCTTTTTTTTTGGCAAAAATGGAGTAGGTAAGGGGGCTTTAGAATCTCACTGCACTTTCCAATTTACTTACTATTTGTTTTTGTTATTCAACAACATACCAAGTGTAACTTTCAGCCTCGATTGTGAAAGTTAATTCAGCTTCATAATTGCGGTTGATTTTGTAACTTTTGGCCGCATTTTCTTTCTCGCGAATCATGGCTTTATCGGTCAAACCTGTATAATACAAAGGCACTTTGATGGTTCTAGTCATTTTTTCTTTTGTCGGGTTGTATAACATAAAAAATGCTTTCTGCTTCAATGTTGGGTTCACATGTACAAATCCATCCCAGTCCCTGCCATCGGCACGACGCAATTGAATCATGTCTGAATTCAAAATTTCACGGTATTTTTTGTACCAATTGATTGTTGTTTTTACCAATTCTTTTGTCGCATCGGTATCATACAAACGGGGGCCGCGGTAACACGCCTGAACTCCTGCTCCATAATATTGCACCATTAATTGTTCGTAATCTTTAAGGTGTTCGCTCAACGGTTCCAAAACAGCCGAAGCGTCACCGCCTTGATAAGCCGTCAAAGGGACAAATCCCCAAGACATTGAAGCTGATTTTTCAATCGTCCCGTCGTGGATATTCTGACGGTTTAAAATGCGTTGTTGTTCTCTCGACCGAGAGAAGTTTGTTTCCCGGTAACCTAAAGCGATTTTGTGCGTTCCATCTAGGAAATACCAATCAGGTGCGTTGATATACACCCCTTTTTCATTCAACCAACGGTATAACTCTTTTTGGATTTCCATTTGTCTCCATTGGGAATCATCCAAACCTTTATGCCCGGGATGTGTCGTTGAAGCACAAACGTCTCCAGGATATGGCCCGTCATTTTCCCAAATATCAAAACCGGTTACCGTGAAAAATTTCTTGATGCGGTCTCTGTATGACAGTCCCCATCTGCTCCCAAAACAAGGTGCGTTGCCAAAAAAAGCACCACCCGGTTTTCCTGTTTTTGGATCGACCACATCATCTTCATCACTTATGCGTCGGCTGCTGAATAGCGAATATCCTCCGATTTTAACTCCTTTGCCGTGAGCGTAATCTGCCAATACTTTCCATTTTTGGTGGTTTTCGGGTGTATCCAATTCCATATTCAAATGGCTTCCGAAACTCAAAATCAAAGCTTCGTAACCCGTAGCGGCACATTGGTCAATAGCTGTGCGCACTTGCTCATCATTTTTGCTTACCAAGTGCATGAAAATTGGATTTTCGGTTGTCCAAGGTGCAATCGCGCTGTACATTCTCTTAATCATCATTCCGCGACGTTGACGGTCATAAGTATCAATCAGTAACTCATTAGAGCGAACTGAATTATAAACCTCGTTTGGTTTCAACCCAATTCCTGGAGCTTTATCGGGATAAACCTCAAGAAGACAAGGTGTTTTGTAGTTATAATGTACTTGGGAAGTGTAAACGGAATCCATTTTCCAATGCGTCGTTTGGTCACTCAATTCATAGCTCATCGAATTGTTGAAAGCATAGTTAGTTTCAATATAGAATCCGTGTTGGCTTCTCATCTTTTCGGGATTGCCTTCCACCGCGCTTTGTTCTTCCACCATTGCGATGGTTTCGCTTACAACTCTGTCCAGTTTAAAAATCTTTTGGGTAGTATTTTCAATTGAAATCGATTTCGTAATCAATGGCAATCCATCATACAATTCGTAATTTACTTTTACTTTCAAGCCTTTCATTTCCGGTAGGGAAGAGGCATATTCAAAAACCAGTAATTTTCCGGTGGCTTGTTTTTTATTCATTGCCCAATTGGTTGATTTCCAATTAATGTACGGTTTTATATCCGAAATGCTATAGTTCACGAAAGTAAAATCATCTTTTTCAATTTCCATTTTATCAACCCATTCTGGTAATAAATAGGCATTTTCCTTCTGTCCTTTTAACCCTCCGACGGCATATTCTTTTCCGTCAAGTGTAATTTTTGCTTCAGGTTTTACAGCTCTAATTAATTGTTGTCCGTTAGTTAGATTTGTAAAATCAGTACAAGCAACATTGGGCAAAATTCGAAAGGATCTTCGTATCAATCCGTTGTATAAAACAATGGATTTTTTGTCTTTACTCGCATACACATTTGCTTTGGCGTCGACAGGCGTAACCAACCAATCGGTGCTTGTCGCACCTTGTGATTTATTGTCCAAAACTGGAAGTTTCAATAAATTCTTAGCTAATTTTACTTTTTCTTGTTGCATGTTTGGAGAGCTGTTTATCGTCAGATTTTCCTGTGCAACAGTTAAAAAACTTATAAAAAATATTGTAAAGCCAAACGCTAATTTTCTTTTTATTCTCATCATCTTTTTATTTGATTTCAAACTCTGATTTTAATTTAATATCTTGTGAAGAAACGCCAATCATCACTTCTGTTTTTCCAGGAACTAAGGCCAGATCATCTTTTTGTGTGTTGTAGCGCATCAAATTATCTGCATCCAATTCGAAAATTACATTTTTCGATTCTCCTTTTTTCAAATGTACTTTTTGGAATCCCTTCAATTCCTTAATCGCTTTACTTCCTTGTTGATGAATGTAGCATTGCATGACTTCATCACCATCATACTTACCAGTGTTTTTTACGGTAACGGTTATTTTTATTTTTCCTGTAAATGTTTTTGAAGATAATTTTAAGTTGCTATAAGCAAAAGTCGAGTAACTCAAACCGTAACCGAACGGATATAAAACTGGTTTTGAGTAATAACGATAGGTTTTTCCGTCCATTGAATAATCATCAAAGGAAGGAACATCGTCCATAGATTTATAGAAAGTCAACGGCATTTTTCCAGATGGATTGTAATTATTGAACAATACATCAGCAACTGCTTGACCTGCAGCCTGGCCACCATACCACGCTTCAACGATTCCATCAAGGTTGTCATTCTCCCAATTGATTGCCAAAGCACTTCCGTTCATCATTACAAAAATGATCGGCTTTCCAAGTTTTTTCAATTCTTTCAGTAAAGCCGTTTGAACAGAAGGCAAATCCAAATTGGTTTTGTCACCCCCATCAAATCCGTCAATTTCTTTCAAATAAGTATCTCCATTTTCGCCTTCCAATCCAGGTGAAATTCCTCCCACAAACACAATCACATCCGATTTTTTGGCTAAAGCCAAAGCTGGAACAAAATCTTTTTGTCTGTCATATTTCAAAGTATCCGAAATAAAACATCCCTTCATATATTCTACTTTAGTTGTTTTTTCAACTACATTTTTAATCCCTTCCAGTACGGTAACTACATCGGCAGGTTGTCCGTTGTAATTTCCTAACGGAACCACTTTGTCGTTCGCATTTGGACCCAAAACTGCAATGCTTTTTACGCTTTTTGACAAAGGCAATACGTTGTTTTTGTTTTTTAACAAAACCATTGATTCTCTAGCCATTTTCAAAGCGTGTTTTTGATGCGCTTCACAATTCACAACGCTCATCGGGATTTTTGAATACGGATTCACAGAATCATCATCAAACATTCCCAATTTGATTCTGGCTCTTATCAAACGAGCAACTGCGGTGTCCAATTCACTTTTTTTCAAATAGCCTTTTTCAATAGCAGGAACAACCGCTTTTGGATAGCCCCAGCAATGACTGTCAACGCCCGCTTTGATTGTGCGTGCCATGCCTTCAATGGAATCTTTGGATACTTTATAAGTCGTAAATAAATCTTTAGCTACCCCACAATCCGTTGCCACAAAACCTTTAAAACCCCATTTTTTTCTCAATGTTTCGCTTAACAAAAAAGGATTTGTACAACAGGGTTCACCCCAAAGACTGTTGTATGCACACATGAAAGAATATACTTTTCCTTCCATTGCCAGCATTTTGAAAGCAGGCAAATAGGTTTCCCAAACATCTTCTTTGCTTGGATTTGCATTAAATGAATGTCGTGTTTTTTCTGGTCCACTGTGTACGGCAAAATGTTTCGCAGTACAAATTGTTTTATAATAATTCGGATTATCACCTTGCATTGCTTTTACAAATGCAACCCCCAAAGTACCTGTTAAATAAGGATCTTCTCCGAAAGTTTCGTGCCCACGTCCCCAACGAGGATCGCGGAAAATATTTACGTTTGGTGAATAAAAAGTCAAGCCTTCATAAATACCACGTTTTCCTTCTCGAATGAACTGATGGTGTTTTGCTCTTGCCTCATCACTCACAACAACTCCCATTTTATAAATTTCCAGTGTGTTGAAAGTTGCAGCCAAACCAATCGGTTGTGGATAAGAAGTGGCTAACCCTGCACGAGCCACACCGTGTAGAGCCTCATTCCACCAGTTGTATTCGGGTACTTTCAGTCTGGGAATTGCAGCTGCTTTTTGATCCACTTGAGAAGCTTTCTCCTCTACTGTCATTCGTTTCAGCAAATCCTGAACACGCACCTCAACGGGTTTCTGATAATTTAGATAATCGGGAACTTGCGCCGATACAGTTACCGTTAGCAATAGTAATCCGTATAAAAAAATATTTTTTCTCATTTTATTTTTCTTTAAATCTTCAAAAAATACTGGAATCATATAGCTTTAATCACTTTACTTACTTGAGGACTAAAGCGTTTTTTCTTAAACTTAAAAATAGAATGAAAAATGCAGTATAATTAAACCAAAATTATCTTTGTTTATTTGTTTATTATCATTCATTTTGGAGACAAGCTGAGTTGTGAGGATGAAACAGGGCTATTTCCGATTCCAGTCTCAATTATAAATTCTTATTATGTTCAAATACATAATTGAACATGCAAGCAAAAAAAATACTAGTTCAGTTTTAAAGAGTTTCGAGGGATGAATTTCTTAAAAACAGAGGTCAGTATTTTTGGGCTGATAGTTAAGTTCTGAATATATTAGATAAGATGAGAAATTAATATTTAGGGTGTCCTAGAAAAAAGGGGGGGGAGACAATCCCTTAAAAAAACGAGGGACAGAACATTCCCTCGTAAAATTAAATCTTGCACATGTAGTGCAGAGTAGTTTTAGTTAGCATCACCTTTTTCAGGCTGTAAATCTTCCAAAATTGGAGTTTCGATTGATTTTACGGATGTTTGAAGCTTGTCATTTTTTTGTTCGAAAATCACAATCTCATTAGTCCCTTCTTTCAACCAACAACCCGGTACATACAATGTTTGTTGTGGTCCAACACTCCAATAACGCCCGATATTGATTCCGTTGATGAATACAATTCCTTTGCCCCAATCACGCATATCAAGGAAAGTGTCCCCTTTTTTTGTTAAGCTGAAAGTGCCTTGGTAAACGGTGGGCTGGCCTGCTTTGGCATTGCTTTTGGCATCGGCCAGATTCGGCATTTTATCCATTGGGAAAGGATACATATCCCAGTCTCCAGTGATTGTTTCTCCGTTGATAATAACCGGAGATATGATTCCTTTGGTGCTGTTGATAATTTTTGCTCCGTAGTTGATACGCCCCATATTTTCAACAATAATGTCCAAAGTCGCATTGAAAGGAACATCAATTGTGCATTCGTAATTTTTGTAGTAACTGTTCAATTCGGCTACTTTTTGACCATTGACATAAACGATCGCATAATCGCGAAGTCCCTTCAATTCCAGTTTTCCGCTGATTGGTTGTTTGAATTTTTTGCTGTACCAAACATAACCGTGGCCTTGATTCAATTCCTCAAAAGTCAACGGATTTTCATTGTTTACCGGTTTTATTTTGTTTTTCAAAGACTCCAAAGATACCGCTTTGGTCAATTTGATTTCAGGAATCGAAATCACATCGATTTTTGCGGGAACGGCAGGTGTTTTTGACGTTTTTAATAATTCGCGAATGGCATTGTATTTTCCGGTTGCCCAACCCGCTTCACTGATAGGAGCATCATAATCATAGGAAGTTAAATCCGGTTGAATATCGTGGTTGCCATCGTAATTGGCTCCTGACGTAAAGCCGAAATTTGTTCCCCCGTGTACCATATAATAGTTGAAAGAAACGCCCGCATCAAGATATTTTTTAGTTTGTTTGGCCACATTTTCGGCAGTAACTTTCGGGAAAGGCTCTGCCCAGTGATCCAACCAACCAGGATAGAATTCGGCTACCATATAAGGCCCTTTTCCGCCGTTATATTTATTGACCACTTCTTTTAGTTTGTCCACATTGTCTTCACCATTGGCAGTAGGCAAAGCACCGGGAAGCGCACCTTCGGCAAACAACCAACTTCCATCTGAAGTAAAGAAAGGTACGTTGAAGCCAACGTCTTTTAACTGTTGGAAAACCGCTGCGCTGTATTTTTTGTGGTCTTCCAGTGGAATATCTTTGCGCTGTGCTACATAGGAACCAAATTCATTTTCCCCCTGCACCATGATAATTGGTCCGCCATTGGTCACCAATAAATTTTTCACCTGTCCGTAAAGTGCAGTAAAATACGATTTGGTCGCTGATAAATATTGCTGATTGTTTCCGCGAATCACCATTCCCGGCACTTTTTGCAGGAACCAAGGATAACCGCCAAACTCCCATTCGGCACAAACATAGGGGCCTGGACGCAATATAACAGACAGTCCTTCTTCTTGTGCAATTTTGATGTATTCCGCTATGTTTCGGTTTCCGGTTTTAAAATCCCAAACTCCAGGAGCCGTTTCGTGGTAGTTCCAGAAAACATAAGTCGCCACAGCATTTAGTCCCATCGCTTTCATCATTTGTAAACGATGACGCCAATATTCTTTCGGAATTCGGGCATAGTGCATTTCGCCACTATGGATCTGAATGGGTTTTCCGTCTAAAATAAAATTCCCTTCAGTAATGGCAAAAGTGTGTTTTTTTTGTCCAAATGTATTCGAAATGAGCAAAAAGAAAAGAAAAAAGGTGAATAGATTTTTTTTCATTTTATAAATAAATAGGTGGTTGTTTTTTTTATATGAAAAATATATTTTATTTTAAGTTTACCGCCAATAAGCTAATTTCTTGCTTGCAACGTCTTTTTAATTAGCGAATTAGCGGTGTAACTTATTTTATAATTTAAAAATTCAAGTGTTTTAGTTGACCAGTCATTGTCAAAGAAACCACTTACTTTCATTTCCGGCCTTTCAAAAGCAGATTGGCTTTTGGCTTCCGAAGTTTCATTCACGACGGCCACCATGGCCGTTTTGCTGTCTTTTCTCGGGCGGAAAAAAATAACCATCGCTAAAAAGGTATAAAAAAACACTCTCTTCGACTGTAGTTACAATTTTTTTCTTTCCGAAATATTCCACCGCATTTCTGGTGACTTTTGCTTGTGTAATCAAATTCCCACGCAAAAACAACCAATGAGATTATGAGTCATTTCCTCATTTTTATCAGCTTTAGTTTTTATCTTTTCTTTTTAGTATCCCAATTTTATTAAATCGACAATCTTCTAAATCGTTTTAGCTATAGGGGTAAAAAAATGGAAACACTATGTTTTCCTTTTTTTAATAAACTGTAGTGATTATCATGCAGTTTTCACAAATATATAGAAATTAAATTCACTTAAACAATTATTTTCGTCCATTAAAAACTATTTTTTAAATTTTATTAAAACAAGTTTTTTAATACCCTTTAGCCCTTGTCAAAGTAACAGGATTGACTTTTACTCCGTTTACTTTCTCAAACAAAATCCAAGTATTGTTGTCTTTTCCTTTTTCGAGTGTCCAGCTTGTTTTTGGGTCGGCTAATTTTCTTTTCAAATTATCCGGAAAAGCATTTGCGGCTCTTGCATCTTCCCAAGTTCGGATTGCTTTGAAAATTTGGTTTTTTTGAGGACAACTTTCCACATTTTTCTGGTTGACTCCCAACATGTAAGTTGCTCCAACACCAACCGATATTGCTTGAACATGCTCATAATCTTCCACTTTTGAAGATTTATTGATGCTAAAGTTACCTCCGAAAGTTGCCGGGAAATAATTGGAATAGGCCACGTCGCGAATGTCTTTTCCTTCGCTAGTGCTACTTCCCCAAACACGCTTTTCTACGTCATACATATTGGTTCCGCCACCAACGTTCCAAACACTTTGATAATGCCAAGAACCTTCCGAAAGCGTCGCTCCAGTGATACGGATGTAATCGATTTTGTGATAGGCAGCTCTTTCAAACATTTTTCGGAAGAAACGTTTTACACCATAATAGCCCTGACCGGTGTTGAAAAGGAATTCCTGTCCGTCCAAATCCATAAAATAAATACCGTTGACTTTAGCAACATCGGCATAATCATAGGCCACAGCATCCTGTAAATTCAAATCGGGAATCAAACCGTCATAGCCGTAGTTGATGGTTACCTGTAGTTTAAAAATGTCGTCATTGGCTTTATGGGCAGTAGGAGTGGTGTCCCAATAACCTCTTTTTACGTTCAATAGGCGGTAAGGTGCAGTTTTTGAAACACCCAAATAATGAATAAGTTCTTTTCCTATTTTCACCATATTCAGATTTTTACAATGTCCTTCCCAACTGGCAATTTCATCCAAATATTTAGGATCGTTTACCACAATAATCGTATCCGTTGCCGAAATTGATTGCATCAAAAGGCGTTTTTGTTGGTAGCATAAACTGTCACTCGGAATTGGGCTTGCATCTTTTGTTCCTTGTGCCAAAGCTGTTGCAATGGTGTGTCGGCCCAAGAGAATCCCCTGTGGATTCGAAATATCGGTGAATTCTTTATGCGATTTATTGCCGGCGGTAAATTTGAACGGTTTGGTTTCAAAATTTTTCCCGTCGATATAGCCTTTATGAGCACGGTTGACTTTGTAATAAGGCAAATCATTTGCTTCGATAGCTTTAAAACCTAATTGCTTTGTATAAGAAACTATACTGTCAAACAAGTTTCCTTCGGAAGTGATATCGGGAGTGTATCGCGCAGGATCTTTTACCCATTTGCCATTTACGGTAGGATAGGGAAGACCTTCGGATAAAACAATATTTTGAAGAACATCCATCAAAGCGGTGTTGTCGGGGCTTCCCCAAAGCGCAATCGACGAACCTATATAGTCAACACCTGGAATTGGAGCTACTTCCTGATGGTTGGGAATATTGGTCGGCAACATTGGAATCAAAGAAAAGAAAATGTCCCGTTTTTTGGTTCTGTCTTTTGAATGATAGGTTACATAAATCTGTCCTTTGTCATCAATCATTGCGGCATTTCCATATAAAATTCGGTAATATTCCTCTGGATGGCTGTAAAAGGCCACGTCACTTATTCCGTCTCCCCCAATTGAGAATATTTGTCCCTCACGCAAGTTTGCCGGCAAAGGAAATTTCTTTTTGTCCGGAGAGTGAATTATGTATTGAAACGGGGCTGCCTCACCTTCGGTACTGGAAATCCCTCCAGTGGTTTGGTCGTTCAGCGCCATCGCTCCAATTGCATAATTGACGGTTTTGGTTGTATCTCTGGCAACACCAATGATTTCACCAAATAAATTAGTGATATTCGTATGGTAAGAACCCCACTGAATGTCATCGATTCCTTCACGTTTTGTAAGCGATTGAAGGGTTAGTTTTAAATATTTTGCCTTTGGTGAAAGTATCACTTTTGCTACCGAACCATTCGAATATTTCAGAGTGAAAGTGTTACTTTTTTTATCGAATTGGGCTTGTTGTGGCTCGTAATATTTCTTTTTCGAACTATCATACAAACACATCAGCGGTGATGGCTTATCAGTTGGACTGAACTCGCGGTTGGGAGTCACCGTCCTGTTTTTCATGCTGGTAATAAAACCATTTTTGTTTACATGAATTTTGAAATAGTTGCTATTAAAATCCCATTGAGCTTGGGCTTTAAAGCCAAATAGTATTAGAAATACGATCAGAATTGCCAGATTTCCGAAAGAGAAAATTTTCTTTTCCATCTTTTATGTTTTTAATATTTCTGAGTAATAAAATAGTGCGAAAACGATTTAGGTATTTGATAAAAAAGAAGGGCACTTTAAAAGATAACCCTTATTTTTTGTATATCAATAATTTTATAAAAAAATTATTCTTTATAAAGTTTAACTAATTCTTCTTTGTCACCAACAGCTATATCGGTATTTTTTGTATATCCTTTGGTATCTGTATAGATAACTTGGTATTGGGCGTTTTTCTTTACCCTGAATTTTAAAAATTTATTTAAGTCATCTGTAGAAGAGGGAGAAAAACCAAAATTGATTTCTTTGTCTTGTTGTTTAAGAGTAATTTTCTCTGAAACACGCTGTAAATCTTTTTCTGTTTTTTGGGTATACAAAGTAAGATTTACGTAAACTTCATCCGGTTTTAATTCTTCTGCGGCTTGTTGTTTTTCGTAAAGGTTTATATATCTTTTCGTAACATTTTCGGCGTGAACGTCTTTCGAAGCAGTATCCCACACCATTCGGAAATAAGTGTCTTTTGGTTTATAGGAAGAAGCATAAATCCAGAACTCAGGATTTTTTTCGTCAGCTTTACCGGCATCTGCCAAAAACCAACTTTTATTTAATGCATCTGGATAGTATTCCGTAAAAAACCATTCACCATCAATCCAAACTTCAACCCAGTTGTGGTTTCCTCTCATATTTGTCCACATTGGTGTACCTGCCGTTCTTGCCGGAATTCCAACAGAACGAAACGCATCGACCAGCAATATGGAAAGTCCTGTACAGGTAGCCATTTTTTCCTTTATCGCCTGAAAAGGACTGATATTTGTTTTGCTTCGTTTAACATTATAATCAACTAACAAAATATCTCTAATGTTTTTATTCACTGCATCAATAGCTTGATGAACGTTTTTGGAATCTTTTACCAATGGTGAAAATTTCGCGTAAAATTCATTTCTCCAATTATCACGATCTTCGTCATAAGAATAATAGGGAAGCACTTCATTAAAAAAAATGGAATCAGGCAACTTGGCACACCATGAATATTGACTTCTAACTTTGTAGGCTCCCGCAATTTGATCTTTTATAAATTTTACCGAAAGCGATTTTAAATCACGTTCCGGCATGTAGGAGATAAGAAACGAAACTCCTTCCAACTGATTTTTTGGAACCGTATTCAAAACATACCGAAGGGAATCCTTTCTGTGACCTGATTTTTCAAGCGCTTTTGTCAGCAAAGCTTCATATTTTGGCAGAAAAGCCCTGTTTTTCTTTTGGGAAACTACTGTCTGACAACCAGCCACTATCAGAAAAAAAACAAAAATCGATAATCTGTTTGCAAAGTTTTTCATTATTCAGGTATGTTTTGGGTTGATGTATTTAATATGAATATTTTACTCACTAATTACTAAGAGCTTAATTAATCTACAGCGAAACGCCTCTTTTCCAAGGAATAAAATCATCCTGGTTCAATTGTACCGATTTGGGAAGAATTTCACCGCTTGCCACTTTTATACAGAATTCCAAAATATCTTCCCCCATTTCAGGAATTGATTTTTCTCCTCGAATTACCGAACCACAATCGATATCGATAATATCTTTCATTTTGGTTGCCAAAACTGTATTGGTTGCCACTTTGATTACGGGACAAATTGGGTTTCCTGTCGGGGTTCCCAATCCTGTTGTGAACAAAATTAAATTGGCTCCGGAAGATGCCTGACCGGTTGTGGCTTCTACATCATTTCCTGGAGTACAAACCAAATTCAGACCCGGTTTAGTGGCCAATTCGGTGTAGTCCAAAACGTCAACTATTGGAGATGTTCCCCCTTTTTTGGCTGCTCCCGCGCTTTTGATTGCATCGGTTATCAAACCGTCTTTGATATTTCCGGGAGAAGGATTCATGTAGAAACCAGAACCGACCCTGTGTGCCTGTTCATCGTATTCCTCCATCAAACGGATGAATTTATTTGCCGATTCTTCAGATTGGCAACGGTCAATCATATTTTGCTCCACGCCACATAATTCTGGGAATTCGGCCAACAGTACTTTTCCACCCAATGCTACCACTAAATCGGCGGTATACCCAACGGCTGGATTAGCAGAAACACCACTGAAACCGTCGCTTCCACCACATTTTACACCAACATTTAAATAATGTAAAGGTTGTGGCGTTCTTTCGATGGCATTCACTTCAGATAAACCGATGAAGGTTGATTTAATTGCCTGTGCAATCAATTCTTCCTCGCTCACCATTTGTTGTTGTTCAAAAATATAAAGGGGTTTGTCGAAATTCGGGTTTTGTGCCTTCAAATCGGTTACAAAATTTTTAATCTGTAAATGTTGGCATCCCAAACTCAACAAAGTCACTCCCACAACGTTCGGGTGATTGGCATAAGAAGCCAATAATTTACTCAACGTTTCAGAATCCTGGCGATTTCCTCCACAACCACCTTGATGGTTTAAGAATTTGATTCCGTCGATATTCTTGAAAACACGATTGCTCTGAGGATTTGGATTTAAATGAATATCGGCTGAAGCCAAATCTTCCCGGTTTTTGTATGCGTCCAATAAATCTTGTGTAAATTGATTGTATTTTGCCGTAACAGCGTATCCCAATTGGTTGTGTAGGGCTTCTTTGATTACGTCAAGATTTCTGTTTTCACAAAAAACGGTCGGAATGAAAATCCAATAATTTGCTGTTCCCACACTTCCGTCTTTACGTTTGTACCCCATGAAAGTTCGGTCTTCGAATTTGGAAACATCAGGGGGTGTCCACTGATAATCGACTTTTCGGTAGGCGTATGGGTCGGCTGCGTGCTTCAGGTTGTCAGTTGTCATTAGACTTCCTTTTGTAATATCATATTGCGCTTTTCCAACCAAGACACCGTACATCATCACTTCATCACCTGTCTTTAGGTCGGTGGTGTAAAATTTATGCTTTGCCTTCACATTATCCTGAAGGATATAGCTTTGTCCTTCAAATGTTACCTCTGTTCCTTTTGACAAATCGACCAATGCCACCAGTGCATTATCGTTTGGGTGCATTTTTATTACTAAACTTTTTGATTCGTTTACTGACATTGTATTTATATAATTTATGCTTTCTTTTTATTTTTAATTTAACCGATTCCGTAAACCAGAATAGTGAAAAAACAACAACTTTTTAGTTGATTTTTTTAGTAGTTTCTGTGTAAACGGAATGTTTAGTCTGTCGAATTTTTTTTTTATATTTTATTTTCTCTAAAAATCAAAATTACATCTTAATCAATTTAGCGATTGACTCAATTTTATCCATATTTAAGTATTAATTATCTTTACTCTTTCGAAAATGGAAATTGCAAAAACATAAATGCTACCTAGTATCGGTATATCACTTTCTGTTGTGAAAAAATATTTTTATAGTTGAGTTTCATTCGTATCAGGAATTGGAGTTAGTTTATCTCTTAGAAAGCTCGATTATAAATAACTAAACACCTGTAGTTTTATTTTTTTTCTTTTTTGGATAGGTAGTAGATATGAAGTTTTTGACACCATTAGAATCTAATTTTGAATTTAGATCTTGCAAAGAAATAGCAATAATGATAATCCTCTTTTTTTCTAAATAGGTTCAGTTGATGAAATCCTTAGAATTGCCAATCTCTGATACCGGCATTTTTTACAGAATGTTTAAAAGTAAAAAAACAAAGAGTCTTTTGTGGAATATCTGAATGAAATAACAGGAACAAATGTTTATAAAACTAAAGGAAACCGATATGAGAATTTCTAAGGTAATCAACTTTATATAAACAGATGTTTTTTTACATGTATATTATTGCAAAAAGGGAGTAGGTTAAGCGTTTGTTTTTGGTGTTAAATGTTAAGATAATAATTGCTTAATTAATGATAATTTTGAGTTAAAATAAAACTTTATAATACAATAATTTTATTTTTTTAGATTGTGCCAAAATGCTGTGTCTAAAAAATATAAAACGTTTTAGTAGATATGGTTATTTTTGTCCAAAAATGCAGAATTTTATTCTCTTAAAACATTATAGACCCAAATAAAAAAAAACATAAAATCAAATATGAAAAATAGAATAAAACTAATCTTCGTATCCTGTTGTTTTGCTGGTGCGACTTTGTCCCATGCACAAGGCGACATTATGGCTGAAAACGAAAAAACACCTTATGACGAGTATGTTGCACCAGAAGATAAGGCTGTAAAAGAAAACCTGGCCAAATGGCAGGATTACAAATTTGGCGTCTTGATTCACATGGGATTGTACAGCCAATTGGGAATCTGTGAATCCTGGGGACTGGCTCCTGAAGATTGGGTGACGCGTAACGGTTATGATGATTACGATTCTTTTGCTTCTGATTATCGCGGTGCACGATTCAGTTTGAATCCGACACATTTGAATTCTGAAAAATGGGCAAAAATGTTCAAAAGTGCGGGAGTGAAATATTTGATTTTTACATCCAAGCACCACGACGGATTCTGTATGTATGATTCAAAATTTACCGATTTCAAAATTACCAATCCGAATTTAGCATCCTCCAAAAATCCAAAAGCCGATGTGTTGAAAGATGTTTTGGACGCTTCCCGAAAAGAAGGATTGTCTGTTGGAATTTACTTTTCGAAACCGGACTGGACTTCTCAGGATTTCTGGTGGAAATACTACCCTCCAAAAGACAGGAATCCAAATTACGACATCAAAGCGCATCCTGAAAAATGGCAAAGTTTTGTGAAATATACTCAAAATCAGTTGGATGAATTGACTACCAATTATGGGAAGGTTGATATATTGTGGTTAGACGGTGGCTGGATTCGTCCAGTAGCTACAGTTAAGGAAAATGAAGGGAAAAAAGTGCGTCAGAATTTAGACATCAATATGAAACTCATTGCTGAAACGGCACGTAAAAAACAACCGGGACTGATTGTGGTGGATCGTTGGGTTCCGGGCGAATACGAAGATTATCTAACCCCTGAACGAAAAGTACTTGAAAAACCAATTCCTGTGCCTTGGGAAAGTTGCGTTACTCTTGGAAACGACTGGGGATGGGTACCAAATGACAAATACAAATCGGGAACGGAAGTGATTCATTTATTAACCGGTATTGTTGCCAAAGGTGGAAATTTATTGCTTGGTGTTGGTCCTGACGGAAAAGGAGAATTTGAGCCAAAAATTAAACAGACATTGGCCGAAGTTGGAAAATGGCTTGAGGTTAATGGAGATGCCATTTATGCGACAAAACCAATTTTACCTTATTCTGAAGGGAATTTGTTTTACACTTCGAAAGGAGAAAAAACAGTTTTCGGAATCTATCTTCCAACTGCGTCCGAAAAAGAACTCCCATCTCAAATAGTCATCAAAAACAGTTTAAAAGGAAAATTAAATGTAACGCTTTTGGCAAACAAACAAAAACTTGGTTACAAAAACGTTAATGGAGGAATAAGTGTTGCAATTCCAAAATCACAGAGAGCGGAATTGGCAAAGCAAGCAGGAGTTGTCATTAAAGTGAGTGTTCAGTAAATAGCGTTTGGCTTGGATTGTTTTTCAATCAATTAATTCAATAACTTTAAACCTTAAACTTTAAACAAAATATAATGGTAACTCAAAAATATTGCCTTGCATTAGACTTGATTGAAGACCCGGCATTAATGACCGAATACAAAAAACACCATGAAAAAATTTGGCCAGAAATCGCAAAAAGCATCATCAATTCAGGGATTGAAAATCTCGATATATATTGCGTAGGCAACAGAATGTTTATGATTATTGAGGCCAATGAAACTTTTACTTTTGAAAGAAAAGGAGAGATGGATGCTAATAATCCTAAAGTTCAGGAATGGGAGGAATTGATGTGGAAATATCAAAAAGCGCTGCCTTGGGCGAAGGAGGGTGAAAAATGGATGATTATGGATAAAATATTTGACTTACATGAAAATAGATAGCCACCAGCATTTTTGGAGATACCATCCGATAAAAGATGCTTGGATCAATGAAGAAATGGAAGTGATCAAGCGCGATTTTTTACCTTCTGATTTACAGCCTTTATTACAGGAAAATAATTTTGACGGCTGTGTGGCTGTTCAGGCTGATCAAAGTGAAGTAGAAACTCGTTTCCTTTTGGATTTGGCCAAAGACAATGATATCATCAAAGGCGTTGTAGGTTGGGTTGATTTGTGTGCAGAAGATATCGAAGAGCGTTTGGAATATTACTCTAAATTTGAAAAACTAAAAGGATTCAGACATATTGTTCAGGCCGAACCAGATATCAATTTTATGATGTTGAAAAGGTTTCAAAACGGAATTTCAAAATTGGCCAAGTATGACTTTACGTATGATATTTTGATTTTCCCAAAGCATTTACAAAATGCGGAAAAACTCGTTGCAAAATTTCCTGAACAAAAATTTGTTATCGATCATTTGGCGAAACCTGATTTCAAACAAAATGATTTCAAAGAATGGGAAAAAGGAGTCAGAGTTATAGCTCAATTTCCCAATGTTATGTGTAAAGTTTCCGGTTTGGTTACCGAAGCCGATTGGAAAAACTGGAAATACGAAGATTTCGTTTTCTGTCTTGATGTATTGTTTAGCGCTTTTGGCGTCAATCGATTGATGTACGGAAGCGACTGGCCAGTGAGTTTATTGGCTGCGTCATATTCGCAATGTGTGGATATCATCGAAAAATATATGTCAAATTATTCGGAAGCTGATAAACGAAAATTGTTTGGTGAAAATGCTGTTCGATTCTACGGATTGAAATAATCCGAAAAATAAATATCTTACCTATAAATAAAATATAGAAAATGAATCTCAATTTAAAGGACAAAATAGTAATCGTTACCGGTGGTGCAAAAGGAATTGGACTTGGAATCTGTAAAGTTCTGGCTTCGGAAGGTGCCATTCCCGTAATTGTGGGTAGAGTTGATGCTGACAATCAAATTGCTATCAAAGAAGTTGAGGCTGAGGGTGGAAAAGCTTTGTCTGTAGTTGCCGAATTGACCAAACCAGAAGATTGTAAAAGCGCCGTTGACCAAGTGATTGCCTTGTGTGGCCGTATTGACGGATTGGTAAACAATGCCGGTGTAAACGATGGAGTAGGTTTGGAAAGCGGTGACTACGAAAAATTTGTAGCTTCTGTTCATAAAAACTTGGTGCATTATTATTTGATGGCCCAACATGCTTTACCGGAGTTGAAAAAAACAAAAGGGGCAATCGTAAATATTGGTTCCAAAACTGCAGATACAGGACAGGGAAATACTTCGGCTTATGCTGCTTCAAATGGTGGACGTAACGCCTTAACCCGTGAATGGGCTGTTGAATTATTGAAATATGGAATTCGTGTAAACTCGGTTATTGTGGCCGAATGTTATACGCCATTATACGACAAATGGATTAAATCCCTTGAAAATCCAGAAGAAAAATTAAAAGAAATCACGTCCAAAATTCCGTTCGAAAACAGAATGACGACTGCTGAAGAAATAGCAAATATGACAGTATTCTTATTGTCTGATAAATCGAGCCACACCACAGGTCAGTTGATTTATGTGGATGGAGGTTATACTCATTTGGATCGTTCGTTGTAATCAATATTAAAAAAAACTAACCATAGATTTTTAACCAAAAATGAATTTTTCCAAGGCAATAAATATACTAGTTTTATTTTTCCTGATGACTTTTGGCGTTTCGGGACAAGTTGCCGACACTATCAAAGTGACGCAATTTGGTGTAAAATCCAATAGTTATTTAAATGCCAGCAAAGGTGTGAGACAGGCAATGGAAAAATGCAAAGGCAAACAAAATACTGTGGTTCAGTTGCCGGGAGGAAGAATTGATTTATGGCCGGAAGATGCGGTTAGAAAAGAAATTTATATTTCGAATTCAACAGAAAGTGATACTTTATCGAAAGTAAAAAACATTGGTTTTTTCTTTGATCATTTAAAAAATGTCACTTTGGACGGAAACAATACTTTGGTGGTTTTACACGGTAAAATGGTTTCGTTTTCTTTGTTTAATTGTCACAATGTTACAATCAAAAACATTCAATTTGACTATGAACGTCCAACGATGTCGGAAGTAACTATTGCTTCGGTTTCGTCATCGGCAATCAAAATGAACATTCACCCAGATTCCAGATATTTTATCGAAAACGGGAAAATCGGATTTTATGGTGAAGGTTGGAAAAGCAATTCGCATCATACCATTTCATTGGATAAAGAAAAAAATACGATGCGCTATTCTTCGTTTACACCGTTTTTAAAATCAAAAGCAATTCAGCAAGAAAACAGAACCGTTTTGTTTGAAGGTGATTTTGCAAAAGCAAATTACAAAGAAGGGGAAGTACTTTCTATAAGGGATACTTACAGGGATAATTGCGGCGGATTTATCACTTTGAGTAAAGACATCGTCCTTTCTAATGTAAAAATGCATTTCATGCACGGATTGGGAATTGTATCTCAATTTGCCGAAAACATTACACTTTCAAAAGTGGTTGTTGCACCCCGTGAAGATTCAGGTCGCGTGATTGCCTCATTCGCAGATTGTTTTCATTTTTCAGGGTGTAAGGGGAAAATTCTGGTCGATGGTTGCAAAACATCAGGTTCGCATGACGACCCGATGAACGTACACGGAACGCATTTGAAAATCACCGAAATTACCGCTGATAAAAAAATAAAAGTGCAATTCATGCACCATCAAACCTATGGATTTGAAGCCTTTTTTGCTGGTGACAGTATTGGATTTACACGTCCGCAAACCTTACAAACTATTGTTTCCGGAAAGTTGAAATCGGCAAAATTAATCAGCAAAAAAGAAATGGAATTGGTGTTGGATGGGGAATTATCAGATAAGGTAAGAGTGGGCGACGTAATTGAAAATATCAGTTGGACTCCCGAAGTTACCGTGAGAAATTCACATTTTGAACGAACTAACACACGTGGAATGTTATTGACCACAAGCAGAAAAATTCTAATTGAAAACAATACTTTTTATCGTACGGGTATGCACGCCATTTTGATTGCAGACGACGCTTCGAGTTGGTTTGAATCGGGTGCAGTGAAAGATGTTACGATTCGCAACAATACTTTTCAGGAATGTTCGGGAACAGTTATCAATATTGCTCCAGAAAATCATGAATTGGTTGACGGTTTCTACGTTCATCATAACATTAAAATCGAAAATAATATTTTCAATGTTTTTGACAGTTCAATCGTTTCAGCACGTTCAACAGATGGTCTAATTTTTTCAAATAACACCATCAATAAATCGGAGACATTCCCAATGAGTTCCAATAATAATGTGGTTTCGCTTACGGCTTGTAAAAATGTTGTGGTTAAGAAAAATAAGTTTAATACAACTTGGCAACCAAAAATAACAACTTCTAAAATGACAAAACAGCAAATTAAAACGGATATAAAAGATTTGAATATAAAATAAGTTAGACTTTCAATAAATTATGACAAAAATGAATATGAACAAAAAGATGTTTTCGCTAAGCAATTGCCTTTCTCTGCTAGTCTGTTTGATGATTGGATTTTCAGGGTTTTCTCAAAATGCACAGATAAAGCGAATGGGGTCGACCGATACTCAGTCATTTGATGATAATTGGCTTTTTTCGAGATATGGTTTGCAAGCGGACGGATTGGTTAAGGAAGAACCTAAAAATTTAGAAGCCGTTTCTACCAATGAATCCAATTGGGAAAAATTGAATTTGCCCCACGACTGGGCTATCAAAGGACCTTTCAGAATTGAATTAAGAGGAGAAACAGGGAAATTACCTTGGAAAGGAATTGGTTGGTATCGTAAACATTTTACCGTTCCAACTTCTGACTCAGGAAAACAGATTTTTGTTGATTTTGATGGTGCTATGGCAAATGCCAAAGTTTATTTGAACGGAAATTACGTTGGAACTTGGCCTTTTGGTTACAATTCATTCCGAATGAATTTGACTCCATTTTTGAAATTCGGTCAGGAAAATATCTTGGCTGTTCGTTTGGATACCGAAAATTGGGATTCCCGTTGGTATCCTGGAGCCGGAATCTATCGCCATGTTTGGTTGGTGAAAACCAGTCCTGTGCATGTTGGACATTGGGGAACTTTCATCACTACTCCAAATATTACCAAAGAAGCCGCCGATATCAGAATGATCGTAAAAGTAGACAATGCGACCAACCAAACTGTAAAAGCTGTGGTTACGACAGATTTATATGAAATGGACATTAATAATGTGGCTAAATTAAAAGTAGGTTCATTAATGCCAAGAACTGTTGAAATTAATGCTAATGGAAATAAAGAAGTCGAAGCACATTCCGTTTTGAATAATCCAAAATTATGGGATTTGAAAACACCTAATCGTTATGTGGCACAAACAAAAGTGACCGTTGACGGAAAAGTGGTGGATACCTACAACACGCCTTTTGGTGTTCGTACCATCGAATTTACACCAAGAAAAGGATTCCTTTTGAACGGAAAAAGAGTTGAAATTTTCGGAACCTGTAATCACCATGATTTAGGTGCTTTAGGTACTGCTATCAATACTTCGGCATTGAAAAGACAATTAAAGATGTTGAAAGAAATGGGATGTAATTCTTTGCGTACTTCTCATAATCCTCCAGCTCCTGAATTATTGGAATTGGCCGATAAAATGGGATTCTTGGTTTGGGATGAAGCTTTTGATGCTTGGAAAAATGGAAAGAAAAAGAATGACTATAATGTGATTTATGACGAATGGCACGAAAAAGATTTAGTGGCTTTGGTTCACAGAGACAGAAACCATCCTTCGGTATTTATCTGGTCAATCGGGAATGAGGTTCCGGATCAGCAAAACGTTCCTATGACTAAACATTTGGCTGACATTATGAGAAGGGAAGATCCAACCCGTCCGATTTCAAACGGATACAACGATCCTGATGGCGGACGCAGTTCTGGTGCTGTTGTGGCATTGGACATTATGGGTGTGAATTATTTCTTCAGCCAACAGCCAAAATGGGATGCTGATCCAAGATATGAGAAAAAACCAACCATTGGTAGTGAAACGGCTTCAACTGTTAGTTCCCGTGGGGAATATTTCTTTGGTGACCCATACAATAAAACGTCTTGGCAAATTTCGTCTTATGACGATGCTTTTCCGGGTTGGGGTTGTTCACCGGACACTCAATTCCGTACGAATGCTCAATTTCCTCATTTATTAGGAGAATATGTTTGGACTGGATTTGATTATTTGGGAGAGCCAACACCCTATAATTCGGATGAAACCAATTTATTGAATTTTAGAACCGATCCTTCAAAGCAAGCGGAATTGGAGAAAAAATTGGCAGAATTACAAAAAAGTAATCCGCCTTCAAGAAGTAGTTATTTCGGAATTATCGATTTGGCAGGTTTCCCAAAAGATCGTTACTACAGCTACAAATCGCATTGGAGACCTGATGTTCCAACTGCACATATCCTTCCTCACTGGAATTGGAGCGAACGCGTTGGAAAAGTAGTTCCTGTTCATGTCTATACTTCGGGTGATGAAGGCGAATTATTCCTTAACGGAAAAAGCCTTGGAAGAAAGAAAATGGAGGCAGGAAAAGACTTCCGTTTAGTTTGGGACAATGTGGTTTACACTCCAGGGGAACTAAAAGTGGTTTGTTATAAAAAAGGAAAACAATGGGCTACCGACGTGGCCAAAACTACTGGAGAGGCTACAAAATTGAAAATGTCAGCCGACAGAAGTGAAGTACTTGCTGATGATGTTGATTTGGTTTTCGTAACTGTTGACATTGCTGATAAATCTGGATTGGTAGTACCTCGTTCAAATCCATCGGTTAAATTTTCAGTTGAAGGAGCAGGAGAAATCGTTGCAACGGATAATGGAGACGCAACCAGTTTTGTTCCTTTCCAAAGTCACGAACGACCAGCCTATAACGGAAAAGTTTTAGTGATTGTAAAAGCCAAAAAAGGGCAAAAAGGACAATTTACCGTGAAAGCGGAAAGCAATGGATTACAGGCTGCTTCGGCGGTTATCAAAATAAAGTAAAACAAAAACATAAAAATAGGAAATAATGATAAAGAGATTAATGTTAGCGGTTCTTTTGGCGGGAACTTCTATAGTGGGTAATGCCCAAAATAAAATCGCATCCAAGGACATTGCCGAAAAAATGAAATGGTTTGAGGATGCCAAGTTGGGAATCTTCATTCACGCCGGAATTTATTCGGTTGCCGATGTTTCGGAATCCTGGAGTTTTCATAACGGAAATATTTCGGTTGAAGATTACATGAAACAACAAAAAAGTTACACCCTGAGTAATTACGATCCGGCGGCCTGGGCACAAATGATCAAAGATTGCGGTGCAAGATATTGTGTAATCACAACCAAACATCATGATGGTGTGGCGATGTATGATACCAAATTGGGTAAATTGAGTTCGGTAAAAACAACTCCTGCCAAAAAAGACATGATTAAGCCTTTATTCGAAGAGTTACGTAAAAGAGACGTGAAATGTGGAGCTTACTTTTCATTGATCGACTGGACACACAATGATTATCCAGATTTTTTGAAAGAGAAGAAACGTTACGACATCAAGAAGGAACCGGCTCGTTGGGCGCGTTTCCAAAAGTTCTTTCAAGGACAAATCAAAGAAATCTCTGATTGGTACAATCCTGATTTGTGGTGGTTTGATGGTGACTGGGAGCACAGTGCCGAAGAATGGCAAGCTGAAAAAACACGTAAAATGATGTTGGACAGAAACCCAAATACCATCATTAACGGTCGTTTGCAGGGATATGGTGATTATGATACTCCGGAGCAAAATTTCCCTGTGGTTCGTCCTGCATACAAATGGTGGGAATTGTGTATGACTATGAATGAAAACTGGGGTTACCGTGTGAGCGATAACAACTGGAAGACACCTTATGAAATCATTACCATTTTTGTGGATGCAGTTTCAAACGGAGGAAATTTATTATTGGACATAGGACCAAAACCTGACGGAACTTATCCAGAAACGGTTGTTTCTACTTTGAAAGAATTGGGGGATTGGAACAAAAGAAATGGTGAAGGTATTTTCGGAACTATTCCAGGAATTCCACAAGGGCATTTCTACGGACCAACAACATTGTCCAAAGATTCTAAAACACTTTATTTATTTGTTCACGGAAAAACTTCCGGGCAAGTATTGTTGAAAGGATTGGATAACAAAATTCAGGATATTACCGTTTTGGGTTCCAATGTGAAGTTAACTCATAAAGTGGTGGGTAAAATTTCTTGGAGTGCTGTTCCTGGGTTGGTTTATATCGACTTACCGGAAACTGCCATCGATAAATATGTGACTTGTATCAAAGTAACATTGGATGCGCCAATTAAATTATACAGAGGCCACGGAGGTTTCTTGACTAATTAATAAAGAATATGAAAATGTCATCTTCATTTTTCGGGGATGACATTTTTTTATCAAATTCATTTAAACGATTTAGTAAAAAAGTCGAAATGAATTGAAAATATAAGCAGTATTGAAGGTTTGCTCTTCGACAATTGAACAGGATAATATAATTGAATGGTTATCAGTAACATGAAAAAAACAATTTTATTTTTAGCACTTTCGCTTTTGCCTTTTTATGGCAATAGTCAGAAAAAAAGCAAATCAGAGACTCCAAAAGAGGATGAAGTGATTGTGGTTTTTAAAACACATTTCGATATTGGTTATACCGATTGGTCGGATAATGTCAGATACAATTATGCCAATTCGATGGTGACCAGTGCATTGAAAACAATCGATGAGTCAAAGCATTTGCCAAAAGACCAACAATTCAAATGGACTGTTTCGGGCTGGCCGATGAAAGAAATGCTTTTGAAGTCGAAACCGGAAGTAAAAACCAAAATTGAAAAAGCTATAAAAGACGGAAACCTTTTTGTTCATGCTTTGCCTTTTTCGATGGAAACAGAAGCTGCCGATTTGGAGCCTTTAGTGCAGTCGCTTGGCTATTCTTCCAAAATACACCGCGATTTGGGATTGCCTTTGGCTATTGACGCAAAAATGTCGGATGTACCTAGCCACTCTTGGATTGTTCCAACAATGTTGAACAATGCAGGAGTGAAATTCTTGCACATCGGTTGTAATCCGGCTTCAATGTCGCCTAAGGTTCCGTTGCTATTTTGGTGGGAAGGTCCGGACAAATCAAAGTTGATGACTTTCTATTTTGGAGAATATTATGGAACCAGTCCTGCACCTCCAAAAGAGTGGAAGCATAAAACCTGGTTGGCGATTATTCAAACTAACGATAATTCCGGAGCACAGACCTATGAAGAGTACAGAAAAGAAGTTGAAAATATTAAAAAACTCAATCCTGGAGCCAAAGTAAGAGTGGGTAGTCTGGCTGACTTTTACAATACTATTAGTAAAGAAAATCCAAAACTGGAAACCATCAGAGGGGATATGCCAGACACTTGGATTCATGGCTATATGTCAATGCCACGCGAAATGAAAGCGAGTCGTGCTTTGAGCAAATCGACTTTAAATTTGGAAGCGTTCAGTACTTTGTCAACAATTTGGGGACAAAAAGAAGAAGAACCAATCCAAAAAATCGTGAACGAATCTTTGGAGGGCATTCATTTGTTTGACGAGCATACTTGGGGCTTGTCCATGAGTCACGGTCATTCTGGCTATTGGGCGTATGGAAATGAATTTGAAAAATTACGCGCTAAAGGATATTATGACATCATAGAGTATTCTTGGAAAGAGAAAGGAAACCATGTGACAACTTCAGAAAAATTGATTTTGCCAACATTCAGCAGAGAATTAAAACGTTTGGCTGCTTCTGTAAATGTGGAAGGCGAGCGTATCGTAGTGTACAATCCGCTTCCGTGGGAACGCGATGATATGGTAACGGTTCAGACAGTTACCTCTTTTAAAAAATCATTGAAAAATGTAGCGACTGGAGAGATTATTCCGTTTATAAAAAACAAAAATATTATTCAATTTCAGGCCAATCATATTCCGGCAATGGGATATGCCACTTTTGTTGCGACAGATGAGGAAGCGCCTGCAGTAAAATCAAATCTATCGTTTGATGCCGATAAAGGCATAATAGAAAATGCATTTTTTAAAATTACTTTCGATAAACAAAACGGAACCATCAAATCATTGCTTGACAAAAAATCAAACAAAGAAATGGTGAACGCCAATTCGGAATACAAATTTGGTCAATATATAAACGAAAGATTTGCCAAAACGCAAACGGACAAATACGCCAAAGATTACATCAAAGCAGGTTGGAATTGGGCGTATCAGGAATTGGGAAGAATTAATCTTGATGATACTCCTTATAAAAAAGAATCAGGAAAGAATGCTGAAATCGAATTTTCTAAAGATGGATTGTCGGTTTCGGCCACGATGAAATTTAAAGGGGATGCCGATTTAAACCAAAACTATTCAATGGTTTTCACTTTGTATGAAAACAAACCTGTAGTGGAATTGATTTGGAGCATAAGCGGAAAACCTGCCGAAGCTTGGCCTGAAGGAGGATGGATCAGTTTTCCTTTCAACATAGATAATGCACAGTTCAAATTGGGGCGTTTGGGTGGTGTAATCGATCCAGTAAAAGACATTGTAAAAGGTTCGAATTTGGATTATGGTTTCATCAACACCGGTGTTGGTGTTTTGGACAAAAACAACCAAGGCTTCGGTGTTACATCTGCAGATGTACCGGGAGTGAGTTTAGACCGTCCGGGCTTGTGGAAATATTCAACGGATTTTGTTCCTCAAAAAGGGAATGTTTTTTTCAATTTATACAATAACCAATGGAGCACCAATTTCACCGAATGGGTAGAGGGTTCCTGGACTGCTAAATTCTATGTGTGGAGCATCGACAGTTATTCAGATGGAAATTCGATTGTTGCTCCTTCCGAGGAAATCAGAAATCCTTTGATGGTATCGTATGCAGGTGGAGCTGCCGGTAAGATTGCTGCTTCGTCCAAAGGAATTTCAGCATCGGAAAAAGGTATTTTGGTTACTTTCTTCGGAAAAAACAGAGATGGTGAAGGCGACTTGATCCGACTTTGGGAACAAACCGGAAAAGATACTGTATGTACAGTGACTTTGCCTCAGGGAAGTACTTATGAAACTGCTCAATTCTGTGATTTGAGAGGAGAAGAAAAAGGAGAAATCTTGAAGGTTTCAAACAATTCTATCCAAGTGAAATTGAAAGCTAACCAACCGGTTTCCCTGATTTTGAAATGAACATAAATATTACGCTTAGGTGTAATTAGCAATAGCATAAAGATGAACAAAAAAACACTTTTACTCTGTTTGTTTTTGGGAAGTCAGTTACTGTTTTCCCAAAAAACACCAAAATATAAAAATCCGAAAGTACCCGTGGAAGAACGTGTTCAGGATTTATTGTCCCGAATGACGCCCGAAGAAAAATTCTGGCAGATGTACATGATACCGGGTGATTTGTCTGACGGAACCGAGAACTACAAAAACGGAATTTTCGGGTTTCAGGTAAGTGCCAAAGGAAGTGCCGATGCGGGTAATCAAATTTTGGATTACAGTGCTGCGAGTAATGCCAAGGAAACGGTAAAATTGATTAATAAAATACAGAAACATTTTGTTGAAAATACACGTCTCGGTATTCCGATTATTGCTTTTGACGAAGCCTTGCACGGATTGGTAAGAGACGGAGCAACTGCTTTTCCTCAATCTATTTCATTGGCGGCTACCTTCGATACTGGTTTGATGAAACGCGTTTCGACAGCGATTGCATTGGAATCCAAAAGTCGTGGAATCCGTCAAATTTTATCACCCGTTGTAAATCTAGCCTCTGATGTTCGTTGGGGACGTGTAGAAGAAACCTACGGTGAAGATCCTTTTCTTTCTTCAAAAATGGGAGTCGCTTATGTGTCGTCTTTTGAAGAGAGAGGTGTGATTACAACCCCTAAACATTTTCTGGCAAACAGTGGTGACGGTGGTCGCGACAGTTATCCTATTGATTACAACGAACGCTATTTGGAAGAATATCAGTTTCCTCCTTTCAGAGCTTGTTTTACTGAAGGTGGTAGTCGCAGTGTGATGACTTCGTACAACACCGTGAGCGGAAGTCCTTGTACGGCCAGTGATTGGTTGTTGAACAAAAAACTAAAAGGGGAAATGAATTTCAATGGATTCATTATTTCGGATGCAAATGCTGTTGGGGGTGGAAATGTGTTGCATTATACAGCCAAAGATTATCCTGAGTCAGGAGCTAATGCCATCAATAACGGCTTGGATGTAATTTTCCAGTCGGCTTATGAACATTACAAATTGTTTCAACCCCCTTTCCTTGACGGAAGAATCGATACCAAAAATATTGACGAATCGGTAGCAAGAGTGTTGCGTCTGAAATTTGAATTGGGATTGTTTGAAAGCCCGTATGCTGACGAAAAGGAAACCAACAAATGGAACGGAAATCCAGCCCATAAATTATTGTCCAGAGAAGCCGCAGAAAAAGGGATGGTTTTGTTGAAAAATGACAATAAAGTTTTGCCTTTGCAAATAAATATTAAATCAATTGCCTTAATCGGAAACGATATTACCGAAGCGCGATTGGGTGGCTACAGCGGACCCGGAAACGGAAAAGTGAGTATGCTTGACGGAATCAAAAGCAAATTGGGTAAATCGGTTACAATAAATCTGGCCGAAGGCTGTGCCAGAAAAAGCACTGAATATGTTCCGGTACCAAATGCTAATTTATTCACTGTTGAAAAAGGTAAACCGGTGAACGGTTTGTCGGGAGAATATTTCAATAATGTGCAATTGAGCGGAAGTCCCGCTATGGCACGATTGGACAATGCGATTAATTTCGATTGGACTTTGTATTCACCGGATCAGGCAAAAATCAATTACGATTTTTATTCTGCCAAATGGAGCGGAAAAATCAAATCGCCAGCTACCGGCACTTACAAAATTGGTTTCGAAGGCAATGACGGTTACCGTTTGTATTTGAACGGAAAGCTAATTATCGACAATTGGAAAAGCCAAACATATTCAACAAAATTGGTTGATTTCAATTTTGAAAAAGACAAAGAATACGATATCAAAGTGGAGTTTTTTGAATCACAGGGATATGCTAAATTCAAATTGGTTTGGAATATTGGCGTAAAAAATGATTGGCAAAAGAAAATTGACGAAGCCGTTGAGGCTGCCAAAAAATCGGATGTGGCGGTGATTGCTGCCGGAATCGAAGAAGGCGAGTTCAACGACAGAGCTTATCTTGGTTTGTTGGGACATCAGGAAGAATTGATTAACGCCGTTGCCGCAACTGGAAAACCTGTTGTTGTGCTTTTGGTAGGAGGAAGTGCCATCACGATGGACAAATGGATCAACAATGTACCGGCGATTTTGGATGTATGGTATCCGGGAGAGGACGGAGGAAATGCCGTGGCAAATATCCTTTTTGGAGACAAAAATCCTGCAGGACGTTTACCGATTACTTTCCCTGTTTTTGAAGGACAATTGCCATTGGTGTATAACCACAAACCAACTGGTCGTTCGGATGATTATACCAATTTGAACGGAGCGCCTTTGTTTCCTTTCGGTTATGGATTGAGTTATTCGACTTTTGAATACAGTAATTTGAGATTTGATAAAAAACAAATCGGAAAGTCTGAAACCACACAAGTGTATTGCACCATAAAAAATACGAGTGATGTTGACGGTGATGAAGTGGTTCAATTGTATGTGAGAGATGTTTTTGCATCCATTGCACAACCAATCAAACAAATGAAAGGTTTCCAAAGAATTTCGCTAAAAGCAGGCGAATCAAAAGAAATTTCGTTTGAAATCAACAAAGAAACGTTACAAATGTTGAACGGTGAAATGAAATGGGTTGTGGAGCCCGGTGATTTCAGAATCATGATTGGCGCCTCATCATGGGACATCAAATTGAGAGATATACTTACTGTTACAGAATAATTATTAATTCAATTAAGAATCGTTTAAGGTTTTTATTTGAAAGAAGAAATTTGATATTAAAAATAATGCTAAAAATGAAAAAACAGCTATTGTTATTCTTTCTCTTTTGTGTTGCAATTGGTTTTTCGCAAGACAAAAATAACTTCCCGAAAGCGGAGAACAATCTCATATTGCAGGCTCCCATAAGTTCTTGGGACGAAGCAATTCCGTTGGGAAATGGATTGACGGGCGGACTTTTGTGGGGAGGAAACAATATAATAAAACTTTCACTGGACAGAGGTGATTTGTGGGACGAACGCACCAATGGCCCAAAAGAATGGTGGAAAACCCAAACTTGGATTAAAGGAGGTAATATGTGGGAAGAAGCCTATTATGGAGCATATCCAACCAGGTTACCTGCCGGAGGAATAGAATTTACGTTGAATGGCAACACCGTTAAATCATTTGAATTAGACAAACAAAAAGCAACGGGGATCGTTCATTTTGCAAATGGAAAACATGCCGAAGTCTTTTTTAGCGCCGTAAAATCGGTTGCTTTATTCCGTATTTCGGATCAGGATTTAAAAGGATTTGAAGTCTTGAGTCCGTTGCAGGTTTCTGCTAAATACAGAGGGAAATCGGCAGGACCAGACAGTCATTCGGTGAATGCCTTGGGCTATCCCGAAGCGACAAATGGTTCGGAAGGAAATGCCAAATGGTATTTGCAACCAGCTGCCGAAGGATTGGTGTATTGTGTTTATACTGAAACCCGTCATTTTAAAGGGAAGTCTATAATTGCCATTTCCGTAACAACGAATCGAGATGGTGGCGATCCCGTAGCCTTGGGAAAAAAGAACTGTACAAATGCACTCAATGAAGGAATTGATAAATGCTTTTCGGCACATGAAAAATGGTGGAAAGCATTTTGGGGCCAGTCCCAAATTATTCTGCCCGAAAAAAGGATGCAGGATTATTACACATTTGCCCGCTATTTATACGGTTCGGGCTCAAGAGCCGATGCACCACCGATGCCTTTACAGGGTGTTTGGACATCAGCAACTGGAAGTTTGCCGCCATGGAAAGGGGATTACCACAGTGATTTGAATACCCAAATGACTTATATCGCTTATCAAACTGCCGGAAATTTTGATGAGGGCAGCAGTTATCTGAATTTTCTTTGGAACAAAAGAGACCTTTGGCGCGCTTTCGCCAAAGATTTTTATGAAACACCTGGATTGGCGGTTCCCGGAGTAATGACCGTTGCAGGACAGCCTTTGGGAGGTTGGGGTGCTTACAGCTTGTCGCCAACGATGACTTCATGGAATGCACATTTGTTTTACCTTCATTGGCTATATACTGCCGATGATACTTTCCTGAAAGAACGTGCGTATCCTTGGTGCAAGGAAGCTGCAGAATGTTTGCGTGGACTTTTAAAACCGGATAAAGACGGTAATTTAAAATTATTGCGGTCTTCATCTCCTGAAATTTTTGGTAACAAATGGTTGGAACCAAATACCAATTACGATTTGATGAGCATGAAAATGCACTTTTTGGCTGTGGCCGAAATGGCAGAAGCACAAGGGTTGACTACGGAAGCGAAATCTTGGAACGAATTAGCCACCAAATTAGGTGATTTTCATGTGGCATCCGATGGAGAATTGATGTTGGATTCAAAATTAGTTTTGAGAGAACATCATCGTCATTTATCAAATATCATTGGAATTTATCCTTTTAATCTGATCACTGTCGAAGGGAATAAAGAAGACCAACGAAGAATCAATACGACTTTAAACCGCGTGGAATGGAATGCACCTAAACACAACGAATGGTGTGGTTATTCCTGGGCTTGGATGGCCTGTATGCAGGCACGTGTGGGCAATGCAGAAAGTGCTTACCATCATCTCGATGTTTTCGAAAAAGCCTATATTTTGAGAAATGGTTTCCATGTGAATCAAGACCAAACTCCCGATACCCGTTACGGTTGGGGTGGAGGAAAGCCGTTTACTTTGGAAGGAAATTTTATTGCCATGCAAGCCGTACAGGAAATGCTGTTGCAGAGTTGGAGTGCAACGCCCGGTAAATTGGAATCGGGAATTATCCGAATTTTTCCGGCTACGCCAAAAGAATGGGCAGATGTTTCGTTTGTTAATTTGAGAGCTGAAGGCGGTTATAAGGTTTCGGCAATCCGAAAAGGAGGAAAAATTAGTTCGTTTAGCCTTACGGCAAAAAAAGCAGCAACGGTAAAAATTAAAGATGATTTCAATGGACAAACCCCAAAATGGAACGTCAAAAAAGTGAAAAAGACTGGAGATATCTATGAAATTGCTTTGAAAGCAGGGGAGAAATTGGAAGTGAAGTTTTAGTTAATAGAGTTAGGTTTTATGATTTAATTATTTGAAAGTCAGTTTAAAAGATAAAATGGTTTTGAGGGATGAAAAAAAATAAGATTGTAAATATTTGTCTTTGGGGATGCTTTTTGTCGATGTTGATTTTTCAAACAGCGATTGCGCAGAAAAACTATGCTTTGGTTTCGCCAAACAAAAAGTTGAAAATGACCGTTTCGCAATCCAAATTAGAGGGTTTAACATACTCATTTGTTGCTGAAGGCAAATTGCTTCTCAAACCTTCAGAATTGGGCTTGGCACTTGAAGGGAAATCATCGACAAACAATTGGTTTGTCGTAAAAACCGAAAATCGAAAAATCAATACGGTTTGGAAGCCTGTATGGGGAAAGCGTACCGAGGTTGCAGACAAGTTCAACGAAATGACTTTGCTGATGACGAAAGAAATGAATTCGCCTAACAACCTGAAAATTATCTTCAGAATGTATGATGACGGTTTGGCTTTCCGCTATGTTTTTTCGGATAAAAATGTAAAAACGGTTTCTGATTTGACAAATTACAATTTTGCAGGAGATTATACGGCCTGGTTTTATAATGGCGAAAATCATAATATTGGGCCTAAAAAATTGTCCGAATGCGAAGGAACGTTTTTGCCGGTGATGACTATTCAAGCCGATGACAATCACTTTATGGCTTTGCACGAAGCGGAATTGATAAACAGTACACCATTAGTGCTGAAAACAAAAAAAGGTGAAACTGCCTTTTCAGTAGCGCCTGCTTCGGATGAAGTGGGAAGTGAATACAAGTCGGCTTGGAGGGTAATTTTATATGGTTCGACTCCAGGTGCAATGGTGGATTCCCATCTGATCGAATTGTTGAATCCAAATCCGTCACCGGAATTTGATTTTTCGTGGGTAAAACCAGGAGTGGCTGTTTGGGACTGGCGTATTGATGGTGCTATTGTTGACGGTTTCAAGTACACGATGTCTTATCCATCTTGGACAAGAATGGTTGATTTTGCTTCGGAGCAGGGATTAAAACATTTGGTTTTGGATGCCAATTGGTACGGCCCAGAATTCAAATCGGATTCAGATCCTATAAAAGGCGATAAAGCTTCGGATGTAAAAAAAATCATTCAATACGGAAAATCCAAAAACGTTGGTGTTTGGTTGTATCTGAACGATGTGGGAGGAAAAAAATATGATATTGACCAAACGTTAAAACAATATGGAGAATGGGGAGCTTCTGGCGTAAAATATGGATTTATGAAAGGTTCACCAAAAGAGAAAAATGCCTGGACTCAAAAAATTACAGCCTTATGTGCCAAAAATCATTTGTTGGTTGATTTTCATGATGGACCTGTCCATCCTTATGGACAAATGAGAACATGGCCAAATGCCGTAACACGTGAATTTTGCCATGCCCAGTTAGATGCGCACCGTGTTTTTCAGCCTAAAACTTTTGTGACAACGGTTTTTGTCAATATGCTTTCGGGGCCAATTGATATGAATAACGGAATGTTTGATCTTCGTCAGGGAAACACCACTCGAGTTGACGAAAGTCAGCCAGTACCATCAACGGTAGTTTCTGAAGCAGCCCGCACATTGATTGTTTTTTCGGGGGCAACCATCATTCCGGACATTCCTGAATTCTACAAGAAATATCCTGATTTGACTCATTTTATTTCCGAAGAAAAAATGCCATGGAAAGAAAGCAAAACATTGGACGGAAAAATTGGAGAATACATCGTGATGATGCGACAAAACCAAGAAGGAACTTATTTAGTGGGTGCGGCTACCAATGAAGAAGCACGAACACTTACCATTCCGCTTTCGTTTTTGCCAAAAGAGGAATATGAATTGACTTTGGTTCAGGACACCAAAGATTCACATTATCTGACCAACAGGGAATCATTTAAAGTTGATAAAAAAAATGTCTCAAAAGCGGATGTGATAACAGTGAATTTAGCGCCAGGAGGTGGAGCCTGTCTCTTAATAAAGAAAAAAATATAATAAAATCGTAGAAGAATAATAATTGAAATAATGAAAAAATGAAAATGAAACTGATTTTTTTTCTGATGACACTTCTTTGCACTGCATCAGTATTTTCGCAATCTGTAATTTATGTTTCCCCAAAAGGGAACGATAAGGCAGATGGCGGAAAAAATAAACCGTTGCAAACCATTCAGGCTGCAGTTGACAAGAGCCAAAAAATAAAAGGGAATGTAATTATTGAACTTTTCGGAGGGAATTATGCTATTGGGAAAACAATCGAAATCCATAGAAACAATCTTATTATTCGACCTTTTGAAAATCAAAAAGTTTCGATTTCGGGAGACATCACCATTCCTTTGTCAAAAATGGTAAAGGTAAAAGATAAAGATGTTTTGAATCGAATCGATAAAGATTTTCAGCAAAAAATAGTTGCCATCGATTTTCAATCATTGGGTGTTAAAATTGATGGTTTGCATTCGGTTGGTTTTGGGCGTCCATCTGATATTGGCTGGAGCGAACTTGTAGTCAATGGTGAACCATTGCAACTGTCAAGATGGCCAAATAATTCGATGGAACCTATTGGGAAAATTTTGGTCAGCGGAAATGAGAAAGACAAAAAAGAAGGGAACTTGCCCGTTTTTCAGTTCAAAACCGATCGACCAAAACGTTGGAAAAATGCCAGTGAGATTTGGCTCTCGGGTTATTTTGCACACGGTTATGCCGATGACATGATTAAGGTGAAACAAATGAATTTGGAAGACAATACTTTCCACATGAACGATTTTACGACTTATGAGTTTATGACCGGTGCGGCTTTTCGCCAATGGTCTGCAGTGAATTTATTGGAAGAAATTGACGTTGAAGGTGAATATGCAATAGACGAGAAAGCGCAGAAAATGTATTTCTTGCCTAAAGGAAAAGTTAGTGAATTGAAGTTGCTTAAAATGAAAGAACCATTGGTGGCTATTGAAAACTGTGAAAATGTTTCTATTCAAAACATCACTTTCGAGAATTCAAGAGGGATTGGAGTTTATATTGAAAATGCAAATGGGGCTTTGATTGACGGTTGTACCATTCGAAATATGGGAAGTGTAGGTGTTTGTATGGGGAAAGGGAATTCACCAGAAATAAAATCAGCGAAACATTCCATGTCAGATGGTGGCGAACAAGTTTCACGTGCGATAGGAAGCATGATGGGGGCTATGTATACCAATACCGTTTTGGACCGTCAGGCAGGGAAAAATAACGGAGTGAAAAATTGCCATGTTTACAACACAGGCGGTGGTGGGATTATCCTTAGCGGCGGAAATCGTCTTACACTTGAAAGTGGAAACAACTTTGTCGAAAACTGTAAAATCTACAACTACAACCGTATTGAAAAATCATACCGACCTGGGATTTGGATTGACGGAGTTGGCAATAAAGTAACGGCTTGCGACATTTTTAACGCACCCAGTATGGCTATCCTTTTTCACGGTAATGAAAACGTGATTGAATATTGTAAAATAACCAATGTATGTACTGAAGTGGATGACCAAGGGGCGGTTTACTACGGAAGAGATCCTTCTGAAAGAGGAAATATAATTCGCTACAATTATTTCAAAGAGTTGAGTCCTAAACACAGGGTAACGGCTACCTACCATGACGATATGGCCTGTGGGTCTGAGGTTTATGGGAATGTCTATTTTAATGCCGGTTCATTACCTGTGTTGATTGGTGGAGGAAAAGACCATCATTATTACAACAATATTTTTATCAATTCGCCAGTGGCCATTCACATTGATAATCGTGGAGAAAACTGGGCAAAAGCCATGTTTGACAAGGATGCCATTATTGATCAAAGGCTGAAAGCGGTGAATTACAAACAGGCTCCTTATGCAGACAAATATCCATTATTGGTAAACTATTGGGAAGAAGGTGCCACTAAACCAATGCGTAATGTTATTGATGGCAATTTGTTTGTCAACATAGGAAATGTGCTTGACGGAAAATCGTCTTGGGGTGAATTTTATAACAATTGGATGACCAATGAGGATGTAGGATTTGTGGATAAAAATGATCCATTGAAAGGTTTTAAAGATAATGCGGAAGTATTCAATAAAATTGAAGGTTTTCCAAAATTGCCTTTTGATAAAATAGGATGTACGTTGAAGTAGTGAGAGCAGAGAGGAAGGAAAAAAGAACAAAGACGATAAAATAAAAGCATAGAAATTATAAATAAACAAACAATAATGAGAAAAGTATTTTTTATGATGCTGTTGGGAGGGGGGATTTTTACCAATAATATCTCAGCACAAAAAATAGAAATTTTTGATCAGGTAAGAGTAAACCATGATGAAAAGTGCAAGGATTTTTCAAGCGACAGTAACGGAAATATTTACTACGGAGGAGGTCAGTATGTGTTTAAAAAAGTGACTTTCCCAAAACAACAATTGAACACCAAAGCAGAAATCAGCGTTACGGTAATATCGGGTGGGGATCGTTATGACCGTGCTGGTTCGATTTATGTGCTTCCTGCTGACAAAAACAATTCACTGGAAGATGTAGTGAAAAACAAAAAGTTTGCTTCTAACGAGTTTACCAAAATAAAAACCGTCGTTCCCGAAGGGAATTTTGCGCCAACTGTTGAGTTAATGCGTTTTATGACCACTTTCGGTGTTGGTTTTTTTAGCAATGATTCGTTGCAACGCAAACCTGTTTACATTCCGTATTGGGAAAGAGAAGTAAAATGGAAAGAAGATATTTCGCAATTCTCTACTTTATTGCAGGGTGAAGTTTGGATTGGCGTTCACATCGGGAACTATACCAAAGGCGGACATATCGTAAGTGCATCGATAAACCTTACCCCAAGCGGGCTGGCTTGTGATATTGCCAAAAATAAAGTGGTTGTACCAATATTGAACACTGATCCTTTTGGAACCAACCAAGGAAACGATGAACTTTTTGCTTATAAAGATTTTCAGGTGGAATTCAATTTACCAAAAGGAGCGAAAAACCCAAAATTATATTACATCACTACAGGTCATGGTGGTCACAGCGAAGGTGACGAATTTGTTAAAAAACAAAATATTGTAAAAATCGATGGTAAAAAAGTAATTGATTTTATACCGTGGAGAGACGATTGTGCCAGTTTTCGCCGATTCAATCCAGGAACCGGAGTTTGGTTGAGAAAACGCGTGGCAGCTTATATACAAGAGAACAAAGGAACTTATACGACCAAAGAAATTGAAGAACCTATTGCGAGTAGCGATTTGAGCCGTTCGAATTGGTGTCCCGGAAGTAACGTTCAGCCGATGATTGTTCCCTTGGAAATTAAAGAAGGAAAGCACACTGTAATTTTCAGTATACCGGAAGCACAAAAAAACGGAAATGGAACTTCAAATCACTGGATGGTGAGTTCATATATCGTTTACGAACTATAAAAATTCAAATCACTCAAAAGAATAAACAATTATCAAATGAAAAAAATATTCTTCTTTTTATTGCTGCCATTGCTTTGTCTGGCGCAAACACCTTACCGAGTTTCACTTATCCCGAAGCCACAGAAAATCAGCTTTAGCGAAGGTGGTTTTACTCTTAAAAACGGTTCAACTGTTGCTGTTACCGATGCGAGTCTGGCTCCTTTGGCTAACTATCTTGTGGCAGCCATTGGGAAAGAAAACGGTTTGGATTTAAAAGTTTCAAAAGGAACAAAAGCCGATATTACGCTATCATTGGGTTATAAAAACGAAAAATCGGAAGCCTATAAAATGGAGGTTTCAGCCAACGGAATTGCTATCAGCGGAGTTTCTCCGGCAGGAATTCTGATGTCGGTAGCCACTTTGCAACAGTTGATTCCAGTTGGCGTAAGCCAAACCAAAGTGCAGTTTCTGAAAATGGAAGATTTTCCAAAATACAATTATCGAGGGGCACATTTGGACGTAAGTCGTCATTTTTATACCGAGAATGAAGTCAAACATTTCTTGGATTTGATGGCAAGATACAAACTGAATAAATTTCACTGGCATTTGACTGACGATCAGGGATGGAGAATCGAAATCAAAAAACATCCGTTGCTGACCGAAAAAGGGGCTTGGCGCAAATTGAACAATCAGGACAGAGATTGCATCAAATTGAGCAAAGAACAGGATAACAGCGATTTCAATTTGCCCAAAGAGCATTTGAAAATCGTTGGGAATGATACGCTTTACGGAGGGTTTTATACTCAGGAGCAAATTAAAAATGTGGTAAAATATGCCAAAGATAGAGGTATTGATGTTTTGCCCGAAATCGATATGCCGGGTCACTTTATGGCGGCGATTGTTGGTTATCCTTATCTTTCCTGCAAAGGGGGAGCGCACATGGGAACCACTTTTTCCGATCCTTTGTGTGTTGGAAATCCGCAATCGTTAAAATTGGCCAAAGACATTTACACCGAAGTGGCAGGCTTGTTCCCTTATGAATACATGCATTTAGGTGCAGACGAAGTGGAAAGAACCAACTGGAAAGAGTGTCCAAAATGTCAGGCTAAAGTCAAGAAAGAAAATTTAAAAGGGGTTGAGGAACTACAGGCTTGGTTTGTTCACGACATGGAAAAACATTTCAATAAATTAGGAAAAAAACTAATTGGTTGGGACGAAATTTTAGATGGCGGATTATCGCCAACGGCGACTATCATGTGGTGGAGAAATTGGGCTCCAAAAGCGATACCTACAGCCACGGAGCAAGGGAATCTGGCAATTTCTAGCCCGTGTTTTGAAATGTATTTTGATTTAATCGAAGGGCCAACTTCTTTGGAATCGGCCTATATGTTTGAACCATTGAAAGGGCTTACCCCAAAGCAATCCAAAAATGTGATTGGAATTCAGGGGAATCTTTGGACAGAAACCGTGCCGACAGTGCGTCGTGCCGAACACCAATATTTCCCAAGATTCTTTGCGCTTTCCGATGGTGCCTGGAATGGCGGAAAACGCAATTGGGAGGAATTCAGAAGTCGAGTGGTGAGCGAAATCGAATATTTGGATGCCAAGAAAATCAATTATCGTGTCCCGAACTTAACAGGTTTCAATGATTTGAATGTTTTTACTGAAAATGAAACCGTAAACGTAAATTGCATTTTTCCGAATATCACCGTAAGATACACTACAGACGGCTCTATTCCACAGGCAAATTCAACAAAATATATTGCCCCGTTTTCGGTTTCGGAAAGCACGAATTTCAGTTTCAGGTCATTCCGCCCAGACGGAAGCGGTTCGGAAGTGTATAAAGCAGAATTCCGCAAGGAAAGTTATTCAAAAGCGTATGAAGGAGCTTTTTCGGACGATGGAATTGTGTTAAAAGAGTATGCATCGAAATCGAAAAAATGTGCCGAAATAAAAAATAACAAATTGGTAAAAGAATCCAAAGTAGAAAGCATGGAAATGCCAAAAGATTTCAAAGGATTTGCCGGGCTGATTTTTGAAGGCTATTTTGAAGTTAAAGCCGATGGTGTTTATACTTTTGAATTGGCATCCAATGATGGCTCAATGTTGTATGTAGATGATGCGATGGTTATTGACAACGACGGTCCACACGGAAACAAAACCAAGACAGGTCAAAAAGCGTTGGCGAAAGGTTGGCACAAAATGGTGGCAGAATATTTTGATTTGGATTCGGGAGGAAACTTTTCAGTTAAAATCAAATCAACGGATGATAAGGGATTCACGGTGATGAATCAGTTCAAAAATTAGTAGCAATACTTGCTTCCTGTTTATAATATACATTTTGTGCTATTAAATTATTCAATTAAAACATTAAACAAAAATGAAAAAGTTATTATTTTTTAGCACCTTATGTATTTTATTGACAGAGCATTTACAGGCGCAGAAAAAAACTTCCAGTTCCTCGTATGAAAAAACGGTGAACGATTTGATTTCCAAGATGACTTTGGCAGAAAAAGTTCATATTCTTCACGGTGATCATTTGTATAGTTTTCCAGGAATCGAGCGATTGGGTATTCCTGCCTTTTTTCCATCAGACGGTCCGTGTTCGGTTCGTCCCGAGTTATCGGATGATGGGCAATATGTTAATACCAATAATACAAAAGATTGTGCCACTGCGCTACCAACACTTTCGGCAGTTGCGGCTACTTGGGATACTGAAATTTGTTATTTGTTTGGGAGTACCCTGTCAAGTGAGGTTCGCGCCCGTGGAAAAGATATGACTCTTGGGCCAGGTGTAAATATTATGCGTACGCCTCTTTGCGGTCGTACTTTTGAATATATGGGAGAAGATCCTTTTCTGACTTCAAAACTTTGTGTGCCGTTGATAAAAGGAATACAAAGTAACGATGTTGGCGCTTGTGTAAAACATTTTGCGATGAACAATCAGGAATTGAATCGTTTTGAAGTAAATGCCAAGGTGGATGAACGTACAATGCGTGAAATTTATCTGCCAAGTTTTGAAGCGGCTGTAAAACAAGGAGATACCTGGAGTTTAATGGGAGCTTATAATAAAGTAAATGGCGATTGGTGTTGCGAAAATCCTTATCTATTAAAAACAATCCTTAGGGAAGAGTGGGGATTTGACGGTCTGGTAATAAGTGATTGGGGTGCGATTCACGATTATAAAAAAGCTGCACTCGCAGGTTGTGATTTGGAATCAGATAGAGGAAGTAATTATATAAAATTGGAGAAGGCGATTATAAACAAAGAACTTCCTGAATCGGTTGTAGATGAAAAAGTGAGAAGATTGCTGACCTATTTTTGTAAAATTAAAAAAATTGGACCTGATGCCGCAAGCAGAGAAAAAGGATCGATAAATACCAACGAACATCAGCTGGCTGCTAAAAAAATAGCAGCAGAATCCATCGTATTATTGAAAAATTCGGATAATGTTCTTCCGCTTGATAAAACAAGTTTAAAAAAGATTTTGGTAATTGGTCGTAATGCCGATTTGAAATTGTGTGTTGGAATTGCAACAAGTGGAAGGTGTGATTTAGCTTTAGCAGGTGGAAGCGGGGAAGCAAAACCACTTTACGAAATAACTGCACTTCAAGGGTTGAAAAATGCATTAGGAACCAATACCGAAATTCAATTTATTAACGCAAAAGAATATTCATCTGAAAAAGCACTTTGCTCCGCATCAAAGAATTTTTGTAATTCTGAGTTTATTCAAAAAGTAAAATCGGCAGACGCTGTTTTGTTATTTACTGGAAATTCACATGTTGAAGAGCAGGAAGGAAGCGATAGATTGACACTGAATCTTCCGACTGGACAGGACGAGATGGTGAACGCACTCGCAGGCATAAATCCAAAAACAGTTGTAATCAATCAAAGTGGAGCTCCCGTGGCAATGCCTTGGATAGCAAAAACGAATACGGTAGTTCAATATTGGTTTTCAGGTCAGGAGGGTGGAAATGCCCTCGCAGATGTGCTTTTCGGAACAGTAAATCCTTCTGGAAAACTGCCTTGTACCTTTCCTCAAAAATTAGAGGATGTAGCCTGTCACGCGAATAAAAGTTATGTTGATAACGAAGAAAATTACAGCGAAGGTGTTTTAGTGGGCTATCGCTGGTTTGATTCCAAAAATATTCAGCCCTTATTTCCTTTCGGACACGGATTATCGTATACGCAATTTGAATATGGTAAGCCAACAATGAAAAAGGAAATGAAAAGCAATGATATACTCGTGGTAAAAATACCAGTAACCAATACCGGAAACCGAGAAGGTGCCGAGGTGGTGCAATTGTACATCCATGAAACAAATCCTGTTTTATTGAGACCGGAACAGGAATTGAAAGGATTCAGTAAAGTAAGCTTGAAACCGGGAGAAACCAAAATAGTGGAAATCCAACTTTCGGCCCGTGATTTCTCCTATTGGTCTGTTGAAGAAAAAGGATGGAAAGCATCGGAAGGAAAATTCGAAATACGTGTAGGTTCTTCATCACGTGATATCCGTGCGAAAGAAGAGGTGAAATTTGTATCTGTGAAAAAAAAGTAAGAAGCTTTCAGTGAGCAATTGCGGTTTACAAAAAGTATTTACAAAAGAAAAAGTTTAAAAATGAGGATAAAAATTGGTTTTCTTTCTCTGATATTGTCATTTTTGGCAGGACAGTTGTCGGCTCAAAATCAGACTGGAGCGGTTAATGATTTTCTAAAAGAATTAAAAGGTTCGTTTAGACCGATGATAAACGAATATAACGGAACAGATTTGAAATCATCTCAATCCATTGACAACGGTACTCTGAAATTAAACGGTTCCGATTGGAAATGCAAGCTGACTACCTCCAGAAATACTAAGACAGAAGTAATAGATGTAAAAGTGGCGTTTCAATTGCAAAACGGATCGGCCAAAGAAACTGCGGTCGCAGCGACTTTCGATTTCAGTCATTGGGATACCAAAAATTATGTGATGATTCCGGCGATTATTTACAATGGAAATCGTTACCGCACTATAGGAAATGGCTACATGCCAAATTACCCAAAAGACATGTACTACAATCCTAATGTACCTTTGACTTTTTCCAATGACCCGCAATTGTCGCCCGATCCCTCAAAACCTTCAATGATTGATTTGCAGACGGGTAATATGGCAACGCCGGCGGTTTGTTTCTATTCTCCAAATTTGAAAAAAGGTTTCATTTTATTGACCGAACAACAAACCCGGCTTGGAAATTCCGGAATTTCAGTTCGTGAAAACGCCGATCGCTCGGTAGCTTCCATTCAGGTGAGTGCACCTTCTGTTAGAAAATTACGCACTGGTTTTGGTGATTTTGCGCCAAGCGAAGACAAAGCACCCGATTGGAAAAAGGGAGATGAAGTGACTTTGAATTTTAAATTATATTCCTTTCCTGCAAAATCGATTCCTGATTTATTGACTAAATTCATGGAAGTTAGAAAATCATTGTCAGGCGAAAATAATTCGAGAAATCTGGTTCCGATGAGTAAGCAACTGGAATTGGCAACGGGAATCACATCAACGCGTTGGGTTGAAGTTCCAGTGGGGAAATATTATGCTCCAGAAAACGGAAATGATTTTCAGCTGGGTTGGGTGAGCGGCATGATGAATACATTCCCGATGCTGACGTTGAATGATGCGAAAGAAAGAGAAAGAGTGGGAATCGAATTTGATTTTATCATTGACAAATTACAGGGAAAAAGCGGATATTTTTATGGAGGAATTACCGCAGACGGAAAAATTCGTCCAGAAAGACAGCACGAAGACTATCCTCAAATTCAGGCAATGGTTCGTAAAAACTGTGATGTTTTGCTTTGGATGACCAAACATTTGATGTTGTACAAAGAATTGGGTTACGGAAGTGAAATTAAACCCAAATGGGAAGGCGCCACTAAAAAATTAGCCCAGGCTTTTGTGAATACTTGGAAAAAAGACGGTCAATTCGGTCAATATATAGTTCCGGAAACTGGCGAAGTAGCTGTTTATAATTCAACTGCGGGAGCCATTGCACCAGCAGGTTTGGCAGTAGCTTCTATTTATTTTGGGAATAAAGAATTTTTGAATGTAGCTAAAGAATCGGCTGCTTATTATTATAAAAGAGATGTTGAAAATCAAGGTTTGACAACGGGGCATTGTGGTGATATTTCACAAGATGCCGATTCAGAATCCTGTTTCGGATTTTTGGAATCGTTGATGGCTTTGTATAATGTGACCAAAGATATACAATGGTTGGAAAAAGCCAAAGTACAGGGGGCTTTGTGTTCGACTTGGGCATTTTCATACGATCCGATTTTTCCTATCGAAAGTCAGATTGGAAAACTGAAATCGAATATGGCGGGTGCCGTTTGGGCAAGTACACAGAACAAACATGCAGCACCCGGAATTTGTACGGCTTCTGGTGATTATTTGTTCAAATTGTATCGTGCTACAGGAGATATTAAATATGCTGATTTGATTCGTGATATCCAGCATGCAAACGTAGAGGCAATGGATATGCCGGGACACCGAACGACCAATCACGGTTTTGGAACAGAAATGGAGCGAATCCAACTTTCGGATGCTGAGGGGAAATCAACAATCGGGAATTACTATAATACCCGCAATTCCTGGTGTGAAACTAATGGTGCTTTTATGGCATTGGAACTTCCCGGAATTTATGTGCAAACGGATACCCAAAAAATCTATGTTTTTGACCATGTTGAAGCGAGTTTGAAAGGAAATGTGCTAACGATTAAAAACAATACTGTTCACGATGCTAAAGTGGCTGTATTTGCCGAGACTTCAAAACAAGCGCAAACGCCAATGAGCTATGTCGCTTTTACAAAATGGCAAAAAGTAGAAGTGAAAGCGGGAAAAGAGGTATTGGTAACTTTAAATAATAATGGGACTTTGAAAAATGTAAAATAACGGATTTAAAATAAATTCGTTACGTTTTTAAGGTCACTCAGAAAAATCTAAATAGTATAATAAATGAGGAAGGTTTTAGTTTTTATGGCAGTTTTGTTGTTTCAAAATAGTTATTCTACAGCTATTACTTTGAAAACAAAATATGCTTCGATTTCGGTAAACGAAAAAGGGTTCATTACCAGCATCAAAGATTCAAAAAGCAAGAAAGAATATTTTGCCAAAGGACAGGATTCGCCTTTGTTGGCATTGCATATTTGGTCAAAAAAGCAAACATTCGAACCTTTGTCGGCTTTTTATAATAGCGAAAAGCAAGTGTTTGTTTTGAAGTACCATAACGGTTCGGAGGCGACGGTTAAAGTGAATCAGAAAGAGCAATACATACGATTTGAGCTAATCGAATTGAAAAATCGTGGCGAAGTTGATAACGTGATTTGGGGCCCCATCAAAACGACAATTTCCAAAACCATAGGGGAATTGATTGGTGTGGTTCGTGATAATAATTTTGCAATCGGGATGTTTGGGCTGAATGACAATACTACTACAGGTATGCCGGCCAATGGTGATGCGCTCGAAATGATGCACTATTATATTCACTCTCCCGATCAAAAAAAATATCCTTTACCAGCCAATTTAAAAGAAGGACAGAAATTCCGAATCGGTGGAGACGGCGTGAATGACGTAGCTTTTTATTCGCACCCAGAGGAATATTATCGAATGACTTGCGGCAACGGAGCAATTTTAGAACCAAATTATGGTTCGTACATCGTATATCATTCGAGAGACCGCCGTAGACCCCATACCATTTCGAAAACCATCGAGAAAGAAATTCTTTTCCATACCGATCCACAACATCAGGTAGTTGATGGTCTGGAGGGTGTTGATTTGTTGCATTCAGCAGTAGCTTTTTATGCCTGTCCAGATAAAATTGGACTTTCTGTAATTGAGGATATTGTAAAAAATGAAGGTTTACCTTATATCAAAGACAAAGGAAGATGGATTAAGGATCCCACAAACAATCGACCGGACGTGGCCTGGAGTGGCGTTCACGACAGCTTAATCAGCTATATGAAACAAATTGGTTTCAGGGCTGTTCAGGATGAAGGTCAAGGAGGTGGGTATGCCGAATATTATTACAATCCCGGCAATCGCCTTGGAGGAATGAAAGGGAAATATGCCAACGGAAAAACAGAAGATATTCGTCTTTTTGGAGCCAAACAAAAAAAAGAAGGAATTGCCTATGGAGTGCATACTTTATGTGAATTTATCCAAACCAATAGTTCAGATGTAACCCCAGTTCCTAATAAAAATCTGTTGAAATTATTTACCGTTCAATTGGATAAGGATGTATCGCCAAAAGATACCCTTATTGTTGTAAAAGACACTTTGTATTTGAACGAAAGAGGAGAGTACAATGTGAATGTATTGAAAATTGGGGATGAAATCATCGGTTACAAAGGTGTCACCAAAACTCATCCTTACACTTTAATCGGGGTCGAAAGAGGCTATTATAAAACATTTGCTTCTGCACACAAAAAAGGTGATGATGTGTCGAAATTGAAACCGAATTGCTATTCGGGTTTGATGCCAGATATGATTCTGCAGGATACGTATGCAAGGGCTTATGCCGATTTGCTTAACGAATGTTCGATGGATTTTATCGATTTTGACGGAATGGAAAGCTGTTTGTATCAAGGTCACGGTTATTATTCATACAAACGATTTTTTAGAAGTATGTTTGACCAGGCTGCAAAATACGGTAATACATATATTCGAGTGATGGGAGCAGGACCTTCAGAAGGAAATTGGCTGTATATGAATACGATTAATCTTGGAGGAGGAAATCACATGTTTAATCCGGAAACAGGAAAATGGGGGATAGAGGGAAAAGATATGCGTTACGTTTTTGAAAGCAGTTATATGCCGGGAACTTTCGGGATTCAGGGTTTTCCGAAAACAGCCGAAGTGGCGCATAATCTACAATGCAAATCAATCGCTTGGGGAGCCCAGTACATGCTAGGAATGAGTCAGGAAACAGTTGAAAAGAATCCAGAAAAATATCAAATTTTCAAGGCTTTGAAAACTTGGGAAACCGCTCGTGAAGCCGGTATTTTTAATGATAATCACAAAGAAAGATTCAAAAATACTTCCGATAAATTTAAATTAGAACAAACAAGTTCCAACAGTTGGATACTTTATACCCAAAAAATAGGAAAAGGGAAATGGATTGCTGAAAAATTGAAAAGAAAACAATAATTGATTAGGGGAATGAAAAGAACTGCTGTAATTCGACTGTTGTCATTTATTTTATTATTAATTGGGACAACTGTTTTTTGTCAAAAAAAAGGGAGTGCAACGAAATCAACTCCCAACGTAATTTTCATTTACGCAGATGATTTGGGGTATGGTGATTTAAGTTGTTATGGAGCGACAAAACTCAAAACTCCAAATATCGATAAACTTGCTGCTAAAGGCGTCCGAATGACCAATGCTCATGCTACGGCGGCGACCTGTACACCTTCGCGCTATTCGCTGATGACGGGACAATTTCCTTGGCGCAGACAGGGTACTGGTATATTGCCAGGAGATGCGGCATTGATTATTCCGACTGACAGATTGACCTTGCCTTTGCTGTTTAAAAAAGCAGGATATGCGACAGGTATTGTAGGGAAATGGCATTTGGGAATTGGTGATTCGGTGGAGAAAAATTGGAATCAGGAATTAAAACCAGGTCCCAATGAGGTGGGATTTGATTATTCGTTTATTTTTCCCGCCACTGCCGATAGGGTTCCGACGGTTTTTGTTGAAAACGGAAAAGTAATTGGTGCGGAGGCAAACGACCCCATTTTGGTGAGTTATAATAAACAGATAGGTAATGACCCTACAGGCGCAGCTCATCCTGAATTGTTAAAAATGAAAGCATCACCCAACCACGGACATGATGGTACTATTGTAAACGGAATAGGACGCATCGGTTTTATGAGTGGTGGTACAAAAGCGCGTTGGACAGACGAGGAAGTGCCACTTACTTTTTTAGAAAAAGCTAAACAGTTTATGGAAGAAAAAAAGAATCAACCTTTCTTTTTGTATTATTCCGTGACAGAACCACATGTTCCACGCATGCCATCTACGGCTTTTAGAGGGAAAAGTGAATTGAGTTATCGGGGCGATGCTATTCTGCAACTGGATTGGTCGGTAGGTGAGTTGATGCAACAGTTGAAGTACCTTGGCATTGAAAAAAACACAATCGTTGTATTTACTAGTGACAATGGTCCTGTTTTGGATGACGGCTATCAAGATGAGGCTGTGACAAAACAAAACGGGCATAAACCATGGGGAGAATTGAGAGGAGGGAAGTATAGTGCTTTCGAAGCGGGTACACGCATTCCTATGATTATCAATTGGCCAATTCAAATACAGTCAAAAATTAGTGATGCACTTGTTTCTCAAGTTGATTTTATCGCTTCTTTTAATCAGATATTGGGAATAAATGTCAAAAATGATGAGCTTTTAGATAGTCAAAATATGTGGGATGCCTTTGCCGGAAAAAGTAATTTAGGTAGAGAAACATTGATAAAACAAGGAGGTGCTTTTTCTGTAATTAAAGGCAATTGGAAATACATTCAAGCCCGAAAAGGAGATGCTTTTTGGCCATTACAGAATATCGAAACTGGAACTTCTGAATTGTCTCAATTGTATGATTTAAGCAATGATATAGGAGAAAAAAATAATCTGGCGAGTCAATTTCCAGAAAAGGTAAAAGAATTGAAGATGATTCTTGATGAAAAGACGGAAGTGAAAAAATAATACAATAGGTAAAGCGAAGTTTAGAGGTTATAATTTTTTGTTAAAAAAGCATGTTTTTTGTGTGTCTTATATTTTAGTGGGGTTTCAATTGGTTATTGGAATATAATGAAGAGCGAATAAATTGTATTTGTTTTATATGTAGACTGTTGTGAATTTAATCTGAATATTTTTTGAAAACGCTAAAAATTTGAATTATGAAAAAAAAAAGTACTAAAACGTTTTTGTAAATCGTTTTATTGTATATATTTGTTAGTAACAATTTAACCATAGTTTAAGATAGAATTAACTTTTATGAAAAAAATAACCACAATAAGGGATATCGCAAAAGCAGCAGATGTATCGGTTACTACGGTTTCCTTTGTTTTGAATGATAAGGGGGAGAAGATGGGGATCAGTACGGAGGTGATTAAGAAAGTTATTAAAGTTGCTGAAGAAATGAAATACAAACCCAATATGATAGCCAGTAGTTTGAGAACGGGCAAGACAAGATCTATTGGGCTTATTGTGGAAGATATCTCGAATCAGTTTTTTTCTGAATTGGCGAGAGTGATTGAGAGGGAAGCAATACAATTGAACTATAGGGTGTTTTATTGTAGTACTGGAGGTGATGATGCAAGAGCGCATGAGTTAGTTAATAGTCTCTTGCAGGCAAATGTGGATGGTTTTATCATCACACCTACGGAGACTATGAAAGCTACAATTGATAGATTGCTAGAACTTCAACGTCCGGTTGTTTTGATTGACCGGTATTTTGAAGGGCAAAACGTTAGCCATGTGGTGCTGGATAATTTTGAAGGAGCTTACACATCAACTCGTTATCTTTTGGAAAAAGGATTTAAAAAAATTGCATTTATAACTAATTTATCACAGTTGATTCAAATGAAGTTGAGAAAGCAAGGATATGCTGATGCGTTGAAAGAGGTGGGTTTGTATGATGATTCTAAAATTCTTGATTTAGAGTATCATATTACTGAAGAACAGCGAATAGAAAAGATCTCTGAATTTTTGAGTAGTACAACTGAAATTGATGCCGTCTTGTTCGGAGCAAATTATCTATTGCTTGCAGGCTTACAGTCATTTAAAAAATTAGGATTAAAAATTCCTGCAGATAAAGCGGTGATTAGTTTTGACGATCATGACAGTTTTAGACTGCATTCCCCTTCCATTACCGTATTGTCTCAACCAATTGAGGAGATGGGTAAAAAAACAGTAAGATTATTGATGAAGCAGATGGATGAAGGAAGTAATTATAAGGTGGTGAAAGAAAAGAAAAAAGGTAGCCTAATTATAAGGGAATCGGTTTGATGAATTGAGAGTTTTTTTTTTGGAAAAAAATACAACGATGTAGTTGTTGAATTTTAAAATAATTTAGGAAAATTAAAAAGAATATTAAATAAAAAAACCAATTGCTTATGATGTAAAAGAAATAGAGATATTTTAACCAGTAAATTAATTGTTGCCAAAATTCTGATAAAGAAAACAGGTAATGTTGAATTAAAAGGGTTCAGTGTTCAATATTTTTTATAAAGCAGAACTCTTCAATTTGAACAAATACAAAACAAAACTAAACAAAACAAAACAAATACTAATTATGAGAAAACTGCTACATCAGTTGCTGTTAGTTTTTCTAATGGTGCTATGCTTTCAAGGTGTGAATGCACAAAACAAAACAATATCCGGGGTAATTACGGATAATGCAAATATGCCAGTTCCAGGTGTTACTGTTAAAGTAAAAGGCGCTAAAGTTGGAGCAATTACTGACGAGAATGGACAATTTAATATTTCTGTAAATGAAGGTGCGACTATCGTTGTAAGTTCGATCGGATTTAAAACAGTGGAAGTAAAAGCTGCTGATGAGATAAAAATCAAATTGGAGACTGCTACTAACGAACTTGAAGGAGTTACTGTAACTGCGTTAGGACAATCCAAAAAGAACAAAGCGATTGGGTACGCTACCAGTATTATTAAATCAGACGCGATCGTTAAAACAGCTTCGCCTAATATTGCTAACTCTTTGTATGGTAAAGCACCGGGGGTACGAGTTACCTCTACTCCAGGTGGAGCCGGAGCAATCAATATCCAGATTCGTGGGCTGAATTCTATCACTGGTAAAAACCAACCACTTATCGTTCTGGATGGTGTACCAATTCGTGATGGAGAGGTTAGTAATAATAACTATTGGAATGATTCTCGCATTAGAAACAATGGTCTAGCGGATATTAATCCTGAAGACATTGAGAACATCTCTATTCTTAAAGGGGCTTCTGCTGCTGCGTTATACGGTTCTGAAGCAGTAAACGGGGTCGTATTGATTACCTCTAAATCAGGGAAAGGAAAAAAAGGCTTAGGTATTGATTTTAGTACCAGTTATTCAAATAATGAAATAGCATACTTGCCAAGATTCCAATATGAAAGAGGTCCTGGTTATTCAAATCCGGCTTATAATGCTTCATTTTATAATAGTTATCCTGGGGGGTTTTCTCAATATGATACGGATGGTGATGGTGTTAATGATACCAGAGGAGTTGCGCCTGCAACGGTTAACTTTGGTTCGGCGTTTGATGGTAAACCAATTATGAGTTGGGATGGAGTAGTTCGTCCTTATTCGGCTCAAAAAGATGGATACAAAAATTTGTTCCAAGATTCTTGGGATGGAACTACAAACATTGCGCTTTCTAACAATACTGATAATAGTAGTACCCGTTTTTCTTATACTCATAATGAATCAAAAGGGTTGAGTATGGGTAACATGAACAAAAAAAATACCTTCAACTTGAATACGTCATTCAAAACAGGTGAAAATCTGAAAACAGATGTGGTTGTGAGTTATATGAATCAAAATGTTCATAACCGTGCTGTTGCTATGGATCGTTTGATCAATAACTTTACCGGTATGATTAGTCCGTTTGACAATGGTGACTGGTACAAAGCTAAATACAGAACTAGTTTGGGATATAAATTTGTTACCGGTACAAATCAAAGTTTGACTCCAGATGAAAACATTATCCGTAATGGTTTCAAAGCGGATGTTGCTGATTTCTTTTGGAATACAAATGCAAATCAACAAGATGAGATTACAGACCGTTTGATTGCGCGTGTTACTGAAACTTATACTATTTACAAAGATTTGAAAGTGCTCGGACGTGCTTCTACTGATTTAACTTCAGTAAATATTGAATCTAAAAATCCAGTGGAAAGACCTTTGGTTTATGGGTTTGGACCTGGTTCTTATCAAATGGATTCTCAAGATTACAATATTCTTTATGGAGAAGTAATGTTGACTTACAACAAACAAATAAATGAGGATTTCGGTGTAAATGCAGTTATTGGTTATAATGGATCAACTGAAACAGGTAAAACTTTAGCTCGTTCTACTAATGGTGGTTTAAGTGTTGAAGGATGGTATGATATGAATGCATCCGTAAATACGCCAAATAGTGCTTCTTCAAAATATGAAATAGTGAAAGACGCTGTTTATGGAACATTGAGCGGAAGCTATAAAAATTATTTGTTCCTTGAGGGAACCATTAGAAGAGACCGTACTTCTACGATGAACCCAAATAACAATGAATTTACTTATCCTTCTGTAAATTCAAGTTTTGTATTATCAGATGCGGTTCAATTGCCAGAGGCTATCAATTATGCCAAAATCCGTGGTTCTTGGGGTATTGTGGGAAATTATCCAGACAGATACCTTGCTAACGTAGCTTTCAATCAATCTACATTGGGTACCCAAGGGACTACGTCACCAGTATTGATAACCAATTCTATGTCAGCTTATGGAAATGAGGGTATCAAGCCAGAGATGAAAGACGAGTTTGAGTTTGGTTTTGAAACTAAATTCTTTGACAGAAGACTTGGATTGGATTTTTCTTACTACAATGCAAAAATTAAAGATCAAATCTTGAATTTGACTTTGGCACCAACTACCGGAGCTAATTCTATCTTAGCAAACGTAGGGGAGTTGAGTAACCAAGGTTTTGAAATCGCTTTGACAGGTTCTCCTATTAGAACTCAAGATTTTTCTTGGGACATCACTTTAAACTGGGCTAAAAACATTAACAAAATTGTGAAATTGGCTAACGGTGCAACTGAATTATTGCATGCTGACTATGATGGGTCTGCTGCTCAATTGAAATCAGTAGTAGGCGAACCAATGGGAGGTATTTATGCACACCCTGTTAAAACAGATGCTAGTGGTAATAAAATGGTTGACTCTGATGGATTCCATATGATTGATGGAGATAAATGGGAGAAATACGGTACAGCTACACCTAAAGGAGTGGGAGGTTTGTTGAACTCATTTGCTTATAAAAATTTCACTTTTGATGTGAATATTGATTATTCTTATGGAGGTTATTTGATGCCTACAGGGGTTAACTGGATGAAATCTAGAGGGTTGACAGAAGAAACTTTGAACTATAGTACTAATGAGCGTGGAGGTTTAACTTATTATTTGGATAACGGTAAAGGAGTTCAGGTTCCTAATAGTGCTACAACTGGACCAGCTGGACAAGAATTATACCGTGATGGTATGTTGATGGATGGTGTGACTGCAGATGGCTCAACAAATACTAATGTTATCTCTCAGGCAGGTTACTATAATATGACTTATAACTGGGGTGGTCCTCAATACAGTAGTTCACGTTATGAGTTGTATATTCAAGAGAACAACTATGTTAAAGTGAGAGAAATGTCATTGTCTTATAATTTGCCAGCAGCTTGGGCTAGTAAAATGGGGGCTTCTAGATTAAGTTTTTCTGCTTTCGGACGTAATTTGTTCTATATCTACAGAACAATTAAGGATATGGATGCTGAAGCAACTACCACAGGATCTAGATGGTCACAAAACGTTAACAATTCTGGTACGACTCCATCTACTAGAAGTTTTGGAGTAATGTTGAGAGCATCTTTCTAATTTGATAAATCATAATTTAAAAAAAAATAAAATGAGAAAATTATTATATATATCATTAGCGACAGTGGCAATTTTCTTTGGCTCTTGTTCGCAAGAAGATTTTGAGGATGCGTATAAAAATCCTTCAAATATAGAGACGACAACTGTGCCTAAACAGTATGCCGGGTTTATGAAAATCAACTATGAGGATGTAATTCCGTCTTATTGGAATTATTTTACAGTTATAAGAACCACTTCTCTAACTTATACTCAGGGGCATGGCTATACAAATATAACGGGGCGCTATGTTCCGGGAGCCGCTGTAACCAACAGATGGGATAGATATTACAAATTTATTACCCAATATAGAGAATTGGAAAAAGTGATGGCTTCTTTGCCTGCTGCTGAGCAGACTGAAAACAGAATCTTTACGATTACTTCAACTATTTATTTATTCGATCATACAGCAAAAATGATTGATAACTTTGGAGATATTCCTTTCTCTGAAGCTGGTAAAATTGGTTCAACAGGTGGTGATTATGTTAGCGCATTGGCTAGGTATGACAATCAAACAGAACTTTATACCATGATGTTGGATCAATTGAAAGCTTTCTCTACCGAATTGAATTCAATTACTTTGTCTACTAAGGTTGAGTTAGAATTCAAAAATCAGGATTTGATTAACAAAGGAAACTTGACGAATTGGAAAAACTATTGCAATTCTTTGCGTTTGAAAATGTTGAACAGAGTTTCTGCAGTTCCTGCTTTTTCTGCTAGAGCAAATACTGAAATTGCCGAAATCATTACTGAAGGAAAAATTGTAGATGAAAACTCAGAAAATATTGCATTCAGAGTTTACACTCAGGATACTGATTTGGATACATCTGGATTTATTGATGCTTTAGAATCTTGGAATAATAATCTTGCGCCAAAAACGATGATTGATCACATGAATACTAATCTTGATCCACGTAAACCTTGGTTGTTTGAACCAGGGGTTAATGCAACAGGCGTTTATACAGGACTTGATCCATTGTTGACGTCAGGAGCTCAAGATCAATTAATAGTAGATGGTGAAATTGCAGTCTACAATCGATCTGTTATCAGTAGAAACAAATGGTTGCCTGGGACATTGATAAATGCTGCTGAAGTAAACTTGCTTCTTGCGGAGTACTATTCAAGAAGCGGTAATGCTGCTATGGCAAAAACTCATTTCGAGAATGCAATCAGACAATCAATTGAATATTATGTTCGATTAGGTGATAAAGCTGATGTTTTAGATTGGAAACCAACAACAGAGCCAACAACTGCTGAAATTGATGCTTATATTCTAAAAATCAACTTTGCTGCTGCTTTAACACCTGCTGCTCAACTGGAGTTGATTGCTTTCCAAAAGTATATTCACTACAATATAATGCAAGCCGATGAATCTTGGGCTGAACAAAGAAGATTAAAACTTCCAGTTTTATCTTTCCAAGAAGATGAAACAAGCAGTGTTAGAAAAACACCACCAACACGTTGGACATATCCAAACTCTGAGAGTGTTTATAATACTGATAATTACAATGCGGTTAAAGCAAATGATAATTTAAGTACCAAAATTTTCTGGGATGTAAAATAAACAGATTTTTAGGTTAATACTTTGGTTAGTAATGAGTAAACCCTGGACTTGAGATTTTTCTTGAGGTCGGGGTTTTCTTTTTTATATAAGTATCCAATTGGGTTAATAGGTCTGATTTATAAAAAAGGATTAAGTTATTTTTTAAAATAATTTAATCTGTTTTTGTTTTTATGCAAATAGTAAAATAGTCCATTATGATAATTTAATAAGCTATTCTCTTTGAGTAAAGTTTAAAATAGATTTGTTTGAAAATATCAAATAATTAAGATGAAAAAAATCATATTCGGATTGTTGCTGGTTCCCTTGTTGGGGTTGGCACAATCCAAAAATCAAAGTGTGGAGTCGCAGGTCACGATGAAAGATTCTGTACTTCAGCTTTCCAACAATAAACTTTCGGTTTCTATTAATCTTAAAACCGGAAACTACAGTTTAACGGATAAAAAAGAAAAACTTCTCGTTTTCGAAAATGCCCGTTTCTCGGTAGATAATTGGAATTCACCTTTTATTTACGGAAATAACCGCATCGGAAAACTAAAGATTCGTTATGAACAAAAAAATGTTCAGTCTTCTGATAAAAAAGGAAAACGTTTGGAGCTGTATTTCACGGGAGGGACAAAAGTAATCCCTGAATATCGTTTTGCCTTGACGCTTTTGGATGATAATTCTGTTTTGGAATATCAGATTGGTATGAAAAATACGATGGCCTATGATTGCCGTTTGATGAAAGCCGAATTGTTTTCGAATGCCAAACTATTTCCGAATTCGGAAATTGCTTCTTTAAAAACATTGAACGGGGCAGCCGGTGTTACGATGCCTGAGGTATTGGAAAATGTTGACCGAGAATCAACAAATAGCATGATGCTAACGGCTGTCGTTAACGGAAAGCGTCAAACATTGGTTTGGGGTGGCTTGAAATATCAAAATTATTATGCGAACACCATTTACAAAAAGGACAATACAACAATTAATTTGTTGATGAATGATCCTGTTGGCCGTTTGGTAAAAACAAATGAAGAATATTGGGCTCCGGATACGTATTATCTTGCCGTGGGGGAGAGTAACCCATTCATTGCATTGGAAAATTATGGATTGGCTTTGCGTAAAGCGAATAATGCTAAACCAAATGTTTATGATTTCCCGACTTTATGTGGTTGGGCAGTTGGGAATTTAAGTGGCGGTAAAGACATCAACAACTCGACAGCATTGATTGAAGAATTAGATAATGCCAACAAATGTGGTTTGGCTAAATACACCAAAATCGCCGTTCGTGTTGAGCCTGATTCGTATTGTTATACCAATGGAAATACGGAGCAGGGATGGTGGGATGATGAACACTGGAGTAAATTTGGGCATTTGACAGCACCGTATGATACTTTTGCCAAATGGTGTGCAGCGGTAAAAGAACGCAATGGGGTTCCGTTTACTTATTTTCAAGCCAGTATGCCATCGGATGATTTTGCTTTGGCACATCCGGATTGGATGCTAAATAATGACATCAGTCAACTGCATTTGTACCATCGTCATCATCAGCCATATGTTCGCTATGATTATACCGACAAAGGTTTTCAGAAATATGTCTTGGCAATGTGGCAACGTCTAAGAAAAGACGGAATGATTGGAATTAAATTTGATTATCCTGAAACTGCCTGGAATCCGCAAGGAGGATTTGACGATAAACTGGCGACGACTACTTCAGCTTACCGTCAATTGTTTCAACTGGCCCGTGAAGGTTTAGGTCAGGAAGGGCGTTTACACGAACGTGCTTTGGGCGAAAGCGAGCGTCCTACCTTAGATGTTACCGCTGGAATTGTGGATATTCAGCGTACGGCTTGGGATACCAATGCCTTCGAATCCCAGTATGTTACAACAGGAGGGCTGAGATGGTATAAATTGCGTTCCGTTTTTTACTATTATCCAGACAGTAAAGCGATTCATATACACAATGAGGCAGTGAGAAAATCTTTGGTGACAATGTTGGCTTTGACGAGCGGTCGTCTCGAATTGGCCACACCTTTCAGTATGTTGACACCTGATATGGTTCATGATATTTCAAGAACGTATCCGATGTATGATGGCATCAGAAGTCCTCGACCTATCGATGCATTTTTGGGGCAGAAAAACCCAAGAGTATACGATTTGGAATTGACGCCTGATTGGCATGCTTTGACGTTATTTAATAGCGGAAGCGATAGGGATGTGATTTCGGTTTCGTTAAATAAATCGATGGTTTATGGAGGGTTGCAATTGAATCCTACAACCGATTTCTATGTGTATGATTTCTGGAAAAACAAATTCATCGGAAAAGTAAAAGGCGACTCCACTTTAAAATCGGAATTGAACAGTATGGAATGTACGATGTATGCCATCAAAAAGGTTGAAACGGTACCACAATTGTTGTCAACTAACCGTCACATTCTACAAGGATGGATGGATGTTAAAGAATTGAACTGGAACAAAAACAATAAAACACTTTCTGGAAAAGTTACGGTAGTTGAAGGAGAACCATTCAAAATCGTAATTGCAACCAACAATTGGAAAAACGTAAAAATCAGTACCGATGCCACTTCGTCTAAATGGGAAAACCATCCAGACAGTGATTCATTGAAAGTTCTGGTATTGAATAATCCAACAACTAAAGAAGTAAAATGGTCGGTTTCGTTTAAAAAATAAATCTTTAGAGCACATAAAAAATCGGCGGAGCTGTGGTTAATTTTACCGCAGATTCGCCGATTTTTATTTTAAAAGAATAAGTGTAAATGAATTAGTCTTTTTTGTCTTGATTGATAAATGTTAACGGTTGCTCATAATTGGCAATAGCTGTCAAAGCATTGTAAATATATTTGCTAACCAAAACCGCACCTTCACTGTTAATCAACGCTGAATCGTCCTCCGGTGTATGATATTGCGGATGCCCGCCTGTATGTAAACCAATAGCCGAAATTTCATTTTTGTAGAAGGTTACGTGATCTGAACCACCTACATCGCCCGCAAACACAATCGGATTGAGCCCGCTGCCTTCACCCAGTTTTTTCATCAGTTCCACTCCGCCAGGGAAAGTGCCGGCTCCGCCCATATATAGCTCTTTTTTATCGTTCAATCGGCCTACCATATCCATATTGATCATTACTTTTACAGCACTTTTAGCTACGGGTAGGTGGTTTACAAAATATTTGGACCCCAACAATCCTTCTTCTTCTGCGCTAAACGAAATAAAGATGATACTTCTCTTAGTTGTGACTTTCTTGTTGTGGAATTCTTCCAAAATCGACAATAATGCCGAAACGCCCGAAGCATTGTCATCGGCTCCGTTATGAATCGCAATCGTATATTTTTTCTTGCTACCAGAACCTTTTCCACCCCATCCCCAATGGTCGTAATGCGCTCCAATCACGATGAATTCCTTTTTTAGATTTTCATCTGAACCTTCGATATAACCCACTACATTTTGAGTGGATACACTATCCGACTTCATTTTGTTGATATCGGGTTTTATGAATATTTTGAAAGGCTGATAATAATTATCATTAAATTTTTTCAACCCAAATTTTTTAAAATATTTTTTGATATAAGCCGCGGCTTCATTGTTGCCTTTGGTACCGGCAAGTCGGCCTTCCAATTTATCCGAAGCTAAATAGCTATCGTGTTTAAAGAATTTTTTAGCTGAAAATGTTGACTGTGCATTGCCTTTTTCAGTTGCTAAAAAAGCAAGAACAAAAAGGAAAAGGATTCTTTTATGCATTTTTTGAGAATTAAATTATGAAAATAAACTAGATAGACTTGAAGCCATAGTTTTTGTTTAGCAGACTGAAAGGCTAAAAGGTTGTTATTCTTATTTATTAGCCACAAATTCCACAAATTAGCACTAATTAATTTGTGGAATTTGTGGAATTTGTCGCTAAAATGTTTTTGAGAGCTGAAAGCGAAATGTACTAAAGTATATAGTTTTAACTATTCCTGGGATCAATAAAACGCTGTAGGATTATAAATCATGCAGGTGATAAAATTATTGCATTTGCATTTCAATTATCGTATCGATTGAATCGATTTTTACACCATCCAAATACACAAAAGTTCCTTCCGATTGTTGTTTAAATTTCAACTCTTTTTTGCTGTCCATCAAATAACATTTTTTGATTTTTTGTTTCATATCAGGGATAAAAATATAACCGGTCTGTCTGGGTGTATTGATGATGTGAGCAAACCAGGTTTTGTCTTTGGCAGTACATACGCCCCAATCCTGGGTTTTCATCACGCCACCTCTGGTTCCGTAAATGCTGTTTCCGTTTTTTTTCATCCAAGTTCCCATTTCTTTCAAAGTGGTTACAAATTCAGGTTGAATTGTTCCGTCAGCCATTGGTCCAACATTCAAAAGGAAATTGGCGTTCAAACTGGCAGCATTTATCATATAATGCAATAATTCTTTGGTCGATTTGTATTTTCTGTCATTGATATTGAAACCCCAAGAATTGTTCATTGTTTCGCAGGTTTCCAATGGCAATTGAGAAATGGATTGTCCTCCAAAACCGGATGTGTTTCCGCCAGGTAAATCTTTTTCAAACGCCTGAAAATCTTCTCCAGGAAGTGGCGTAAGGTGATGATTGTTTGAGATTAGACAGTTAGGTTGAATGGAATGAATCAATTTGTAAATTTCATCATAATGCCAATTTACTTTTGACTGTAATTTTTTATCGGTGTCGTTATCTAATTGATCCCAGTGTCCGTCAAACCAGATTCCTCCAATTTCCCCGTAATTGGTCAATAACTCGGTCAATTGCCCTTTCATAAAACGAATGTAGCTGTCCCAATCGCTTTTTTGGGTTCTTCCAGTTCCTTTTCCAGTTTTTCCGGTTTCGTATTGATAATCGGTTCTTGTCCAGTCCAAAAGTGAATAATAGCAGTATAATTTGATGCCTTGATTGTGACATTCGTCGGCCAATTCTTTTAATAAATCTCTTTTAAAATGGGTATTGGTTATTTTCCAATCGGATAGTTTAGTGTCAAAATTGCTAAAACCATCGTGATGACGAGTGGTGAAAGTGATGTATTTCATTCCGGCCGATTTGGCTATTCCAACCCATTTCTTGGCGTCAAAATCTTGCGGATTGAACACAGTAAGCAATCTTCCGTATTCGGTTACTTTAATGTTTTGGTTGGTCATAATCCATTCACCGTTACCCAAAACGCTGTATGGTCCAAAGTGAACGAACATCCCGAACTTATCATCCTGAAATTCTTTTCTGTTTTTAAGGTTTCCTTCAGTAGGAGTGTAGGTTTGTGCCTGTAGTCCAGTCAAGGTTACAGCGAATAATAGGTAGAGAGCTAATTTTTTCATTTTATTGAAGTTAGATAATTTGATAATAACGTTTTGATGGTTTTTATGAAAATTAAAAATATAAAGACTTCTGCTTAAATAATAAGTAGATATTATCTAAATTTAATTATCAATTATCTTTCCCCAATCAAAAACCCGGAAACATTCCAAGCACTGCTGCTGCTTCCTTCGGGTTTTCCGAGTGGAATCGAAACGCGAATAGTATGTTTTCCGGGTGAAATATTACCTAAATCAATTAGATTCGGGTTTGTTGTTGTTCCGGGACACCAGTTCGAACGGCTTAAATCCGATGATGACAATCCTGTGCCGAAATTCCCTGAAGCAGGATTGCTCAATCTATACGAGCCGCAGTCGGTGCGCCAAGGCGTGAATCCAAAAACTTCTTTTCCGTCAATAAGAATAGAGTTCTTTTTTTGTAAAAACTCATCACCGTTTTCCCAACCACCATGACCGGTCGTTGTGTAACTCAGTTTGAAGTTTTTATATCCCTGTGGCACTTCAAAAGTCATTTCGAGTCCTTTTTCGTTGTCAAACATTGTTGAGTATTCCTGTCCCGCCATTTCCATTACGTTCAACGTATTGAAAAGAGGCAAAATGAAATCACCTTTTGTATTGTTGTCTTCGCCTTGGTGAATCGAGATGTTCAAACTTGCTTTGTGTCCTCCACCATCATAATTCCCAATGAACATTCCGATATATACTTCCTGATTGCTCAATTTGGGCTGCAGTAGTGAAATGTCCTGACGATATATAACACTATCTTGCCAAACTTTGTTTTTTAATTCTAAATAGTTGAAGTGCTTCACGCCAAAAGGAGTGAAAAAACGCATCATTTCCAATAAAGAAGTATAGTCATCGGTAGACACTACACCTTGGTATTTTTTACCGTTTCCGTTATCATAAGCAGGCAATGTTTTTACTCCATTTTTCAATCCATCAAGAAAGGATTGTTTTTTATCCATTGGAATCATGAAAACAGATCCGGTTCTGTCGTATGCGTCACCGTTCGATTGTTCGGTCACATCGACATAAATGGAGCTCCCTTTTTTAATTTCAGGAAATTTTATTTTTCGAACAATTACAGTTCCACTGGCAAATCGCAGAATACTGTCATTTGATTTGGCATCGGAAACAAAATGAATTTGTTCTTTATTGAAAACTGGAATATTCACAAAACGACTCTTCCACAGTATATCTTTATATGTCAATTGATCAACAGCTTTAACCGAAGGAATTGCCAAAACTGATGGGATTTCTTTTAAATTTTCAATTTTGGTTGCTGTAAAAGCGGTATTTCCGTTGCGGATGGTTTCGAGTACCAATCCTAAATTTTGTCCTAAAACTCCAGGTCCGCCTTTTAATCCCAATTCGGTGGTGTACCAAATTTCAATTTTATTCGAGTTTACTGAAGTGGTGGCTTTTTTGCAGGTGTAATTCAGGATTTTTTTGGTTTCATTGCCTAATATAAATTTTTGTTTTCCCAATGCTTCGCTGTCATGACTGAGAATTGATTTGTCGGCTTTGATTTGTGCCAATTGCGAAATGGTTTGCGTATTAAAATCAACAAAAGTTTGCTCGTATGGGAAATCCGCTTTTTGTTGTAAGATCTTGTCAGTTGTAACCAAGCTCAAGTCTTTGGAAGCGAACAAAAACATCGAGTTTTGGTTTTCGACGGGTTTTCCATTAGAAGTTCTTTGATACGTAATTTTGATGGCTTTTGGTACTTTTTGGGCAAAAGACAAAGAGATTACACAAAATGTAAAGAATGCAAATAAGTTTTTTTTCATGTTTAAATTTTCTATGTTATGTCAATAATTTCCAGTGTATTTTTTTTGGGATTGAAATGTTTTTTTAGAAGATTTAAAACAGGGAATTAATCAACTAAAACGTTTTATTAAAAAACAAATATAAATAAATTACTGTATATGATGGCTTAGGAAAGCAATAAAGAAATAGGAATTCAGAGTTGCAAAGAATGATTGTCTTTGTTGCTTTGGGACTTTCTTAATCCATCTTTTTCTCCCGATTCTCCAATCGGTCTTTTTCCTGTTCTTTATTGTCATTTATCATATCTTCCATATTATCCATTTCACGGGATTCTTCGAGCGATTTCCAATCGAATTTTTCATCAAAGGGATCGAGTGCTTTTTGCGGATTGAAAATTCGGATATCTGATTTTAAAGCGTTGTAAGGAGTAAAATCTGGCGTGTCGCTAAATAAATCCGCCATGTCATTGGCCGCAGCATCATATTGATTTAGGTATGGAATTCCCAATACATTCCAAAATGTTTTAAAAATACTGGCAATGCTGTAATGAATATGACCTGCATAATTCCGTTTTACATAGGGGGAAATTGCCATCAAAACGCTTCGGTGGGCATCAATATGGTCAACACCACCTTGCGCATCATCTTCGGTAATAACAATAAGCATATTCTTCCAATACGGTGTATGGCTCAAAAATTCTACTATTCGACCTACAGCCAAATCATTGTCTGCCATATAACTTTCGTGAAATGGATAACCCGCTTCAGGCCGATCTCCCGCTCCATGGTCATTTGGAATAATCACTGTCAAAACGGTTGGCATTTTATCATTGGTATTCAGCCATTTTTTAGTAAATTCCTGCTGGAACATATCCACTCGAAACTGATCTGGGATAGCTGTATTGTAAGTAGGGTACATTTTTGAAGTGCGCGAAAAAGCAGGTTTTGGTAAAGGGAAATTTACGTAATGCTTAATACCGCTGTATTTGTAGGTTTCGTGATAGGAGGCAGGTTCGAACATGACACCGCAACCAAAATTGTAAAACTCGATTTTGTTTCTTTCTAAATGTTCCCACAACGAGCCAGCTTCATTATAGTCTTCTGGATAAATGGCTCCGGCAGAACCTGCAATTCCAAATCTTCCTGGTGCTTTTGAATTTTCGCTCTGACCGCGATTACCACCATAATCAGCAGGAACACTCGTTTCGACCCATTCATTTGGATACGTATTTACCAACCAACGATGGCCATCTGCAGAAACATCTGATTCGACATAAAAATTATCCGAAAAAGCAAATTTAGCAGCTAAATCCAGGTGATTCGGCATGATTGTTATATTGTTTGCGTTTAGTTTTTTATTTGAACTCTGAAATTTTTCATTTTTCCCAAATCGGGCAAGACTAGGGTCGCCATTTGCATTTTTTAACTGACCAAAAATCTCATCATACGTGCGGTTTTCTTTGGATATAAAAACAATATACTTTATCGGACTTTCCTTTTGTGAAGGGTATAAGGGAATTGGATTGTTTTTTCTCCAATCAAATTTTTCATCATTTGATTTAGCAATATTGAAATTATTTTCAATTACTTCTTTTGTGAGTTTTTCGAGTTTATCTGCTTTTGGTACATCAACTATCGTTACGCTTCCTTTCATCAAATTTCCTATATAACTGCCTTCTGGTCCAGCTTGAAATGATTCCCCTCCATTTGGTCCTGAGCCAAAACCTTTTGAATTGGTAACAAAAAGATGTTTTCCGTCTTCGCTCACCTTAATTTTAGACGGAAACCATGCTGTTGGTATATGACCTTCAACTTCAAAATTCGACAAATTGATTACGCCCACGGCATTGATTCCCGCTTCGGCTACATATAATTTCTTTTGGTCGGGAGAAAGTGCCAATCCAAATGGAATTACCCCACGAAAATTTTTCATTTGCTCACAGGGTTTCAGGAAAATCGTCGTTATGATTTTATCGCTTTTACTATCAATTACCGAAATATTGTCATTCGTTCCATTACTTACAAAAACATAGTTGTCGGTTGCTACCAATGAATTAGGACTGGCGCCACCTACAGCAGGAATACCTTCGATTTTTTCTCCAATTTGAAAACCGGTCTTGATTTTTGCTTTCACAAAAGCTTTTTCAGGATTGGAAATATCAATAGCAAAAACTGAAAAAGCCTCAGGGGCAAGAGGATTTCCAAGACCAGGTACTTTTAAACTATCGATCATCTTTCCTTCTTCAGCTTCTTTACTTCCGTAGGCAAAAGCTGGAAAAGTAAGTCCTTTTTTTAATACATTTTTACCTTCCAATCCTGGAATTTGTTTGTATTCATACATTCCTACATTGGCAACATATACTTTTTTTTCATCAGGAGATAAAGTAATTCCAAAAGGATAACGGCCTACGGGAACACTCTTGATTAATTTTTTGGATGCCAAATCAATAATCAACATTCGGAAACCCATCTGATCGACAGCGTACAGTTTTTTTTCGTCTTTACTGAGCACCAAATCTCCAATATAACCGTCTTTATAATTGTTGTCTTTGTCTTCGAAAGCACAATTTATCGAAGCTAATTTTTGTCCGGTTTTAATATCAAAAAGATGAATGTTGTTTTCTTTTCCGCCAGAAACATAAACGGTTTTATTATCTGAAGAAATAGCTACTCCCATAAAAGAAGAAGCTAAAATACCCGAATCTGAAGAAGGCCCGGGAGGCACTTGTTGAACTTCAGGAGTATCAGATAACGCATTTCGAATGATGGAAATAGAAATAGGAGCAATTCCGGAATTGACCGTCACTGCGACAGTTCCGTCTTTACTAATGGCCAATCCGTAAGGATGTGGTGCGGTCATTACTGTTTTTCCGTAAGGTTTAATAATTCTTCCGCTTGGAATAACCGTTTTATCAGCCTTATTAATTTGTGTGATTTCATTCCAAGAGGGTGAAGTGATTATCCAAGGATTTTTGACGGATTGTGCCTGAACGGAAAAAACGAACGATAAAAAAATGAAGCAGTAAAATTGAATTTTCATTGGATAGTTCGAGGGTATTATTGTTTTTGTCATGTCTTTCTTAGTAAGTTTAAGTAGTTGTTTTTCATTTTAGGTAGGAACATACGATATTTTTTTTAATGAAAAAAAGCATCTTTTTTTAGCTCATTTGCTGAAAATCAGTCAATTTGCTAGAAC